>Ga0228535_1000865_pt1 | contig 65481 bp, 49 predicted proteins | sample SJ1metagenome_FD_168457 | JGI IMG/M metagenome (GOLD analysis project Ga0228535, IMG submission 168457) | Enriched culture of PCE-dechlorinating microbial communities from Ithaca, New York, USA - SJ1 | ecosystem: Engineered > Modeled > Simulated communities (microbial... > Unclassified | place...
ATACCGTTCAACTTGCATGTGTTAAGCACGCCGCCAGCGTTCGTCCTGAGCCAGGATCAAACTCTCAAATAATGAGCTCAAGATTCGCTCTTTTACCTCTTTCCTTCTCCTATAAAACTGTCAAGGTGCTGTTTTCACTCGGCCAGCGCCAGAGTGCCTAGGAATAATACTCGAGGATCGGGAGACTGTCAACGCTCTCCAAAGGGAAACACAGGCTCGCAACATGCTTACATATGGGTCGATATGGAGAACGAATAAAAGTTTCAATGCTTATAGTAAATGACACCCCTTACAATATTGCTTTTCACTCAGGATATTTCATATTTTATCAAAATAGACCACCAATTTATTTTTCTTCTTCGTCGAGGTCGAGGATACCTTCTTCGATATTGAGGGTAGGCACCTCGTCCTCCTCCTCTCCGGAAAGAACGGGTTCACTGGGAGGAAGGCCGAGGTCGAGGCCGCTGGCTGCAAGTGAAAGCACCTCTTCAACAATTTCCTTCATAAGCTCGGGGTGTTCCTCGATATACTGGGCTACGGCTTCCTTGCCCTGGGCGAGGGTTTCACCCTTGTAGGCAAGCCAGGATCCTTTTCTCTTTATCACGTCAAAGTCTATGGCCATATCCACAATCGACATGCCCCTGGGGATCCCTTTTCCGTATACGAGAGAGGAGTGTCCGGTTTTGAAGGGGGGGGCCTGCTTGTTTTTCACGACCTTCATCCAGAGTTCGTGGCCGATGGTGTCGTCACCTTTCGTAATGGACTTCCCCCGCTTGACTTCAATCCGGACGGAACTGTAAAACTTCAGCGCCCTTCCTCCCGTGGTCGTTTCCTGGGGGCCCTGGCTGTAGCCGGTGCTGATTTTCGCCCTCAACTGGTTGATGAAGACGACGACGCAGTTGCTCTTGGAAATGGCCGAGGTGAGTCTCCGGAGGGCATAGGACATGAGCCGCGCCTGGAGCCCAACCTGGCTGTCGCCTATTTTTCCGTCGATTTCCGCCTGGGGGGTAAGGGCGGCAACGGAGTCCACGACCACGATATCCACTGCGCTACTCCTGACAAGGGTATCGAGGACGTACAGCGCCTGCTCGCCGCTGTCCGGCTGGGCAATGTACAGCGACTGAACATCTACCCCGAGGGTGGATGCCAGCCGGGGGTCAAGGGCATGCTCGGCATCGATGAAGGCGGCAATACCTCCGGCCTTTTGTGCCTCCGCGACCGCATGGAGCGCGACCGTCGTTTTCCCTGAGCCTTCCGGTCCGAAGATTTCGACTATTCTTCCCTTGGGGAGTCCCCCTATCCCAAGGGCAACGTCAAGGGGAAGGATTCCGGTGGAAATGACCTCCACCGCTGATTTAAAGGATTCTCCGAGCCTCATTATGGAGCCTTCTCCGAATTTGCCCCGGATGTCTTCAATAGCTTGTTCGAGAACATCCTCCCGGGTCTGGGGGTTTTTCCTTTTTGCCAAACAGAACCACTCCTTTCACTTGTTGGGGTACGGGCCACTCCCCTGCGAAGACATTACAACAATGGCCATTCCTGCAGAGTTGAATATTCAGCCCCCCACGGACGAAGTTCGCTTTTCAGCCAGAGGATGGTTTTCGCATCCCATTCGACGGGCTTGTCCATGGTGAACGAAGGAAGCTCCAGCCGTTCCGGCCGTCTTGTTCGTGCCAGGGTCACATGAGGGTGAAAAGGTCTGCTTTCTTTCTCCATGCCCGCTGCGGAAGCCGCGGATTCAACAAGAGACGCCAGTTGTTCAAGCTTGCCGGTTTCGCCTTCCACACCGACGAAAAAAGTGCGCGCCCGATCCAGTCCTGGAAATGCTCCGGGCACACCAAGCCTGAGACGGATTGTACCCGGCCTGTTTACAGAAATGAAATATTCCGCTTTTTTTCTGAATTTCTCCAGAACAGAAACAGGGTGTTCCCCGCAAAACTTCAGGGTGATATGGTACAATTCCTTTCCAACCCATTTCAGACCGGGATATTCCCGGCAGGTAACAGCGGTCTGTTTCTCGACGGTCCGTTTCACCGCCTCGGGAAGGGGGATGCAGACGAAGGAACGAACCACCGCGCCGCTCATTTTTCAGGCTCCGAAACTTTTCGCCAGAGGCATAAAAGAGCAAACATGGAAGCCCTGTTCCTGATTCCGTCCCTGTCGCCATGAAACAGCCTTTTCACCGCTTCCGTCCTCCCCTTCCCGGCAATTCCGAACCAGACGGTTCCGACGGGCTTCCCGGCAGAACCTCCTTCAGGGCCTGCGATTCCGGTGACCGAAACAGCAAGATCCGTTCCGAAAATACGGAGCGCTCCTTCTGCCATTTCAGCAGCACATTGGGAACTGACTGCACCGAAGTGATTCAGCGTAGATTTACTTACTGAGAGTATGCTTTTCTTCGCGGAGTTACTATAGCACACAGCGCTGCCGAAGAAAACTGCCGAACTTCCCGGAACCGTTGTCAGAGCGGCTCCCACAAGCCCTCCAGTGCAGGATTCAGCGCATGCCGAAGTGAGCCCCCTCTGTGCCGCCCCCTTGATCACCGCCTCTTCAAGGGAACGCGCACCCGAAGGAAGACAGTCCCCGGGCACCAGCAGCCGGATATCATCTTCTCCACGGACGACATCGGCAGGATTTCCCCGTAAAAAAATTTCGACGAGACCGGGTGAAGGAAGAATGGAAATATGAAGTTCCTGCCTGGAAATGACGGGTGCAATACGGTCCTTGAGCAGGCTTTCAGGCCAGCCTGCAACCAGAACGGAAGCTGTCCCGTTCGTCAGGGGAGATATTTCCGAGGCCAATTCCTGTTCTGCCATGGCGCGATATTCGGAAGGGACGCCAGGAAAGGCAAATACTTTTGTTCCGGAAAATTCGAAGGCGATTCCGAGAGCGGACCCCTCGGGATTGTGTACAGCCCTTGTTCCCCGGGGCACAGTCCCCTGGGTATCCCGGCATTTTTCCAATAAATGCCTCATTTCAGCGGGATATCGTGCTAAAATTTTATCGTAGGCTTCGTCCGCCGTTTCGAGGGGAACCTTCAGAAAGGAAGAGAGGGCTTCGCGGGTACAGTCGTCATGAGTCGGTCCAAGGCCGCCTGAAAGCACCAGCAGATCGGTTGTTCCAACCCGGTTTTCCAGGTACTTTGGAAGGGAATCTTTTCCGTCGGGGAGGATTTCCATACAGTCAACCCTCCAGCCTGCCCGGGTCAGCCGCCCGGCAAGCCATGAACAGTTGCCCTCGCGGCGGATGCCGCTGAGAAGTTCGTCACCCAGGGCTATCAGTACTGCATGCTTCAACCGAATGCCTCCCTGCTGTCAGAAAAGGAAACTCCAGCCTCCGCCGAAATACAGCCACCGGATGACTGAGAGGATAATATTCACCAGAATTCCGGCCACAATATCATCGGCCATGATTCCCCATCCTCCGGGCAGTTTTTCCGCCGCGTTCACCGGAAAAGGTTTCAGGATGTCAAAAATCCTGAAGAGGAAAAGCGCGGGGAGAAAAAAACCGGACGGCAGGCCGTACATGGCAATCCAGGTACCAGCGACTTCATCGATTATGACTTCTCCCGGGTCTGTTTTTCCTTCCCTAAGGGAATACTGGTGAGAAGCCCATACTCCAAGAACAACCACAGCCAGAAGCCCCGCCAGGGGGATAGGGTATAGGGCAAAAACAAAAAAGGCTGCGACCGACCCCACTGTTCCCGGCATGGCGGTGAAAAAGCCGAGACCGCAGAGTGTGGCCGCACACCAGAAGAAATCCTTATTCCCCGGCAATTTTCGCAAAAAGGTCGTGTTCAGCGGCATCGGTAATCCGCACCTCCACACATTCTCCTTCTTCAAGGACTGACCCGCCGGATATGCCGATCAGTCCGTCTACCTCGGGAGCTTCCCTGTAGGATCTGCCCCAGGCCGTATCGTCTTCATAGTCAATCTCGTCGATCAGAACCCTGAGTTTTTTCTCCAGGAAAAGCTTCTGCCTCTCGAGGGAGATTTCCGACTGAAGCTCCATTAGCCTCCTGTAGCGCTCTTCACCGATTTCGGAAGAGACACGGCCTTCCATGGCGGCTGCGGGAGTCCCCTCCTCGGGAGAGAAAATAAAGGCGCCTACCCGGTCTATCATCGCCTGTTCAAGAAAATCCAGGACTTTGGAAAACTGGGATTCCGTTTCCCCCGGGAAACCAACCATGATTGTCGTCCTCAGGGCAAAAAACGGGTCCGCCTTCCTGGCATAGGAAAAAATCCTCCGTATATGTTCTTCATCGGAGGGCCGGTTCATCCGTTTCAGGACCTCAGGATCGACATGCTGGACGGGAATGTCAAGGTAGGAGAGGATTCGTTCGTGTCCTGCGACGAAATCGATAAACCGCTCGTCGATTCTTGAGGGGTGCAGGTAGAGCAGGCGGATCCACACGTCCCGGGGAAGCTCCCTGTCCAGTTCGGAAAGCAGTTCCCTGAGTCGGGGCTCTCCGTACAGGTCTCGTCCGTAAATTGTGAGGTCCTGCCCCACAAGGCAGATTTCCTTTGCTCCCTTTTCAGCCAGGTCCGAAGCCATGGAGGAAAGCCGGGGAATGTCGATGCTTCTTGCCCTTCCCCGGATGGAGGGGATGGTGCAGTAGGAACAGAAGGTATCGCACCCCTCCCCTACTTTCAGATACCGGGACCAGGGCCTTGTTTCAGAAAGCATTCCTCTCACCGGCTCAGCTGCGGGTACAAGACCGAGAGAGCGGGCAACAAGGGCCCATTCCTCAGCTTTTGCCCATACATCCACCGAGGGCAGTTCTTGTTTCAGCTCATCACCGTACCGGTTGACAAGACAGCCCACAACACCGATTTTTTTGAGTCTTCCCTGCTCCTTGAGGAGCTCAAGGTCGAGAATGGTGTTGACGCTCTCCTCCACGGCAGGCTGTATAAAGCCGCATGTATTCACCAAGGCGACGTCGGCTTCGCCGACGTCGCTGACTACTTCCACTCCGGATGCCTCAAGAAGGCCGATAAGGTTTTCACTGTCGACTGAATTCTTGGAACATCCCAGGCTGATGATGCTGATCTTCACTGACTGATCCTTCCGGTGCTTCCGTCCGGGGCATAAAAAATCCGCTCCACGCCCCTGGTCGTTCCGGGATTGCCCAGGTCTTCACCATTCCACCTGGTCCTGACTGATCCGGCTCTTCCGTAGGTTACCTCGATCCGGTCCTTCACAGTGAAGGAAACGGATTCACCCGCTTTGAGGGTACGCTCGTACAGGGTCTTCGTTCCCTGCCGTACCCGAACCCAGCAGTCTCCGTTCGCAACGATAACAAGCTCTTTATCCTTTTTTTTCTCCGGAGCTGCCGGAGGCGTCTGAGGAGCATTGGCCCCAACGAGCTCGGCTGCAGTAGGAGGCGGTGTCATACCTGCAAGGGGAGCGGCCGGCTGATCCGCTGACAGAGGTTCCCTGCTGCCGGAACCGGCTTCATTTGAGGTTTCCCCGGCGTCCGTCCGGGCAGGCTGCGGTAAGGCCGATTCGCCGGCGGCAGTGGCCCGGGCAGTTTCGTTCACTGTTCCGCTGTTCTTTCCGCCGTTATCTTCACGGACCGCAAAGGAAGGAACGCCGTTCTGGTCCCAGGTGTACCATACGTACCATGACGACCCGACAGCCACCAAAAGAAGAATGGCAAATATCCAAAACCGGGAGGCGGGCTTGAACCCCTTCGTAGGCGGAGTGCATGAGCCGACTACGGAAGGCTCCTCTTCCCGTACTCTTTCCGTCCCCTCGGAAAGCACGGGCAGATATTCTCCCCAAAACTCTTCCGCACCGATAAACTGCAGATAAGTCCGAATAAAACCCCGAACGTACACCGTTCCAGGAAATTCCGAGAAGTCTCCCCGCTCTATTCCCTCGAGAAACTGCGTCCGAATCTTTGTTCCCTCGTGGACATCCTTCAGGCTGAGCCCCAGTTCCTCTCTCTTGCGTCTGACTTCCTTCCCCAAGTCCTGCAAAGTGTCTTCCCGATGCTCAGGCATGGGCGATTGCCTCCTTAACATTCAGCTTGATCTCCTGCAAAAACAGGGCAGGATCCTGAGCGCCGAAAACGGCGCTTCCCATAACCAAAACGTCGCAGCCGCCGAGCGCTATTTGGGCTGCGTTGCCCCTGCTTATTCCGCCGTCCATTTCCACGAGGAAAGAATAATGGCCCGCCTCCCGCCATCTGCACAACGACCTGGTCTTCTCGAGAGCTGAAGGGATGAAGGACTGCCCTCCGAACCCCGGGTTCACGGACATCACCAGGACAAGATCCACCAGAGGAAGAACGGGGCGAAGAAGTTCTTCCGAGGTTCCGGGGTTAATGGAAACTCCGGCCCTTGCACCCCTTTCCCGGATCCTGGAAAGAGTTCTGTGGATATGCCGGTCGGCTTCGAGATGAACCGTAAGATAGTCGGGACCGGCGTCGAGGAAAGCGTCAAGAAGCCTGTCCGGATACTCTATCATGAGGTGCACGTCCAGCACCTCCGCGGGATACTGTCTCCTCAGGGCGGAGACAAAGCCCGGACCGAAGGTGATGTTCGGGACAAAGCACCCGTCCATAACATCAACATGCAGCCAGTCATGCTGTCCCTTCAGGGAGGCAATGGAAGACCGGACATCGAGAAAGTCCGCCGAGAGAAGGGACGGAGCGAAAAGAACGTCCCTCATCATTTGTACCGCTCCTGCCAGACGAATTCTCCCCCGAGATATATGGTGACAACACCTTCCCGTACAAACGGAGCGTCAAGAGAGATGAATTCTCCACCTTTGACATCCCGGCCCAAAAGGTGTTTTGTTCCCGTGGCGTCAACCATTTCGATCTTCAGCCCGAGCGGCTTTGTAAGCGGAGGAACCTGATACCTGATCTTTGCCGTTCCTGTAGGCGCAGGGCCCGTTGAGGCGGCAGGGACCGACGCAGGAAGCGTTCCGGAAGGCAAACCCGTGGCGCCGGCCAGTTCCTGCTGCTGGGGGGTAAGCACAGTCTGAACGGGTCCGGCCGGACCTACCTGGCGCGGCTGCTGCTGGGCAGGAGGTTCCTCCACCACTACCGCGCCGGAGGGACGGGCCGCGGACCCCGGTGCGACAACCTGGGTTTCAGGCTTCTGGGGTTCTGTTTTTCTTCTGTTCGTAGCCACCACGATCTGTACAGCATCACCCAGCCGGACCATAGTTCCGGCCTTGGGTTTCGTTGACATTATCATGCCCTCCGGAGTGTTTTGGGTGGATACGTATTCCGCACCTCCAAATTTCAGGCCGCTCTGCGCAAGGAGATCCTTTCCTGCCGCCTCATCCCTCTGGGCGATATCCGGTACGGGAATACGGCCGTCTTTGGGCACAGGGCCAAGGCTGACAAGAAGGTCAATCTTCCTGGCATCGTCCACCACGGCCGGAATTGCGGGGTTCTGCGCAATGACCGTTCCCGCCGGCCTGGTGTCGTCGTGGATTTTTACCGTGTCTCCCGCTGAAAAGCCGAGTTCCTGGATTTTTTTCAGGGCCTGGGCGTTTTCAAGCCCCCTAAGGTCAGGAACGGCTTTTTTGTTCCCGCCCCTGCTAATCTTGAGAATTATGCTTTTGTCCCTCCGGACCTTTGTTCCGGCCTCCGGCCACTGGGCGAGAACGGTTCCCGCGGGTATGGAGGATTCAACCTGTTCGATTTTCACTTCGAGACCGATCCGTTCAGCCTCGTCAACCGCGTCAAGCACCGACATTTCACGGAGAGGTGGTATTACCAGGTCCTTTCCTCCGAAAAACACCGTGTAAAAGGCCACGCTGCCCGATATGAGAATGACAAGAATCACCAGGACCACGGCCCAGCGGAAGATTCTACCCATCAACAGTCTTCCCTCCCGATTTTTTCATTATCACGGCCATGTAGAATCCGTCGATCCATGGCAGTTCCGGCCACATGTAGGTTCCCCAGGGACGCCCCTTCCTGAACACGGATCCGGTGAAAGGAAAGGAAAGCTCCACCAGCCCCGGCTCTTCCGAGAGGACTTGGGCGACCACATTTTCATTTTCGTTTTTCAGCAGGCTACAAGTAGAGTAGACCACAATGCCTCCCGGCGCAAGGAGGGAAACCGCCCTTTTCAGCAGATTAATCTGCAGGGAGGCCAGAGAATCAAGCTTTTCCGGGGTCAGGCGCCATTTTGACTCCGGGTGACGGCTCCATGTTCCGCTTCCCGAACAGGGAGCATCAAGGGAAATCACGGAGGGGACAAAGGAGGGAGGGGCATGAAGGGCATCTCCGGTGATAATCCTGACCTTCCCCCTCATTCCTGTTCTGGCAAGCTCTCTCTCCGCGGCTTTCGCTCTGGCGGGAGAGAGTTCTATGCTTTCAAGGGGCGTTTCCGGAAAAAGGGAGGATATATGTCCTGTTTTCACCCCTCTTCCTGAACACATTTCAAGGAGGGGACCTCCTTTATGCATCTTTTTCATCACTTCCGCGACCATCATGGACGATTCAGTCTGGGGAGTGGCGAGCCCTTCGCCGTACCCAGGAAAATCAGGCGGGAAAAAGGTCCCGGCAAGGCGCACGGAAGAGGAAAGAAAAGGAGACTGCCAGCACCGTATACCCTTCTCCCGCGCGACCCCGAGAATTCTCTCCCGGTCATTCACTCCCGTAATCCTGAAAGATGAATAGGGGCGTATCCGCATCATTCTGAGAAGTCTCTTCCCGTCTTCGCCCCAGGTGTTGCGCCACGAGGAAGCCACCCATGACGGAATGCCGGAAATCAGGGACTGTTCTTTGAGCCCTCCGGAAACCTCAATCATTTTCATCTGCTCCCGGCCCTCCTCCGCCACTCTCCGCAAAACGGCATTCACAATACGGGAGCCGCGGTCGTCACCCTGCTTCTTCATTTCCTGGACAAGACCGTTCACCAGGACCCTGGGTGCAAAGGTCCTCAGCTCGAGAATGCCGGCCGTGCCGATACACAGGGCATCACCGGCAGACTGGGAGAGCCCTGACGGTGATGTTCTGAGAAATCTGCCGTAGATTTCCTTCCAGAGAAACTGCCTTCTGAGAGCAGCATATACAAGGGAGGAGACGAGCGTGAGATCTCCCGGCGACAGGGAATCGGCAATGCGGCGTATCGACTCTGAAGCGAATTTCCCTGCCCGTACTTCCCGCCACACAAAGAGAGCGGCTTCGATACCCCTCATGACACCACCTCCGCGACAAGGGGCTCTCCTCTTAAACGGGTGCGTATGAAGACGGACGACGGCACAAGAATATCGATGCCGAAAAACCTCTTCCTTTCCTTTCGTGATTCAGCGCCTGCAATTTCCAGGCCTTTCAGGTCCGTGGGTGACGTAAGAAGGCGCTGAATCCAGGGGGAGGCAAAACGGGCGGAACAGAAAGCACATAGAAAAACGGCTGCCGCGTTAACGGCACTGAACCCTCCAAGGAGCGCGAGCAGCACCAGGCAGACAAGAGCGCCGAAAAAAACAAGGGCGGTTGCAGCCGGGCAGCTCCTGCTGAAGGCAGGATGCATTTCCCCCGACCGCATTCGAAGAAGTGCATTTCTGGCTGCAGCCAGCGCTTCTTCAGAGTCAAGACCTCCCCTGAGGGAAAAACCGTCTTTGTCGGGAAGCCCTTCAATGTCCAGCGGGCCGTATCGCTCTTCGAGCACTGCGATCGTTCCATGGGCAAGTCCGTGATTTGTCCTCGCTCTGCGGCTGAAAACAAGGCCGGCCAGTTTCGCTGGAGAGAACAGCATTCCCGGCAGATACTTCGCGGAAAACCCTATGGGCAGAAGAACTGCCAGCAGGAGAAGGACCGCAAAAGCCAGCCAGGGGAACAGAAAAAGGAAAAGGACAAAAACGAGAAAAGGCATGCAGTTTTTCCTTTCTTCACCGGAAAAGAAATGGAGCGACTTCCGAAGCCGCTCCATTTTTCGCTGAAACGGTATTCCATCCCTGCCGCAAGGGGTCAGTCCCTGCTGCCGAACATTCCGCGAAGGAAAAGAAGGCGTATGAGCTGGGCAAAAGCCATGACGGTCGCGGCTATGTAGGTCCAGGAAGCGGCCCTGAGCACCGATCCGGCGCCGCCGATCTCATCGGCGGAGAGAATCCCGGTATCGGCAAGAACCTTGAGTGCGCGGCTGCTTGCGTCGAATTCCACCGGCAGCGTGACGATGTGGAAGAGAATGACTCCCAGAAAAAGCAGTATCCCCAGGTCCATGAGCATCTGGCCCCGAAGAAGGATGCCGATGAAGAAAAGGGGAAAAGCCATGGATGAGCCGATTCCCACCACAGGAACAATGGCATTTCTGATCTTCAGCGGCGAGTAATTCACGCTGTCCTGGATTGCATGCCCGACTTCATGGGCAGCAACGCCGATAGCGGCTATGCTCGTGCTGGCGTAGACCGAGTCGGACAGGCTCAGGCTCCTGTTCCGGGGATCGTAATGGTCGGTCAGGTTTCCGCCCACACGGTGCACCGGAACAGACTGGAGGCCGAAACGGTCAAGAAGAGCCCTGGCAGCCGAAGCCGCCGTAACGCCCCGCCGGGAACCGACGGCGCTGTACCGCATAAAAACCGACTTCACCCTCATCTGGGCCCACATGGCAAGAAGAAGTGCGGGAATCAGCAGCATCATCGTCGGGTCAAAGAAAAAGGGAAACATGGATCCCACCTCCGTCGAAAGACATGGTCAATGAAAGAAAGATTACTCCTGTTTGATCATTCCTTCATCGGTATTTTACACGGTTCCGGCGGATAGGTCAATAATGGTCAGTCTACTTGCCGTAGAACCGGCCTATAGCTGAGACGATACGTACCTGCTCTTCCATGGTGAGTTCCGGGAAAACGGGAAGAGCCAGTGTTTCCCTGCTGAGCTGCTCAGACACGGGGAAATCCCCTTCAGAGTAGCCAAGGAAAGAGAAACATTTCTGGAGATGGAGGCTGACGGGGTAATACACCCTGCTGACGATTCCCTCCCCTTCAAGAAATGCCTGGAGTTCATCCCTGCGGGGTACCTTGACCACGTACTGGTGGTAAATGTGATAGTTTCCCTCGAGTTCCTGCGGGGGAACCACCGTGCCAAGCAGTCCCTTTTCCGCGAAAAGGGCAAAATACCTCCCGGCAACGGTGCGCCGTTCCTCGTTCCACTCCTCGATATGACGGAGCTTGACCCTCAGTATCGCGGCCTGAAGAGAATCAAGCCGGCTGTTCAGCCCCACCTCGTCGTGGTAGTAGGTTGTACCTGCGCCGTGCACCCTGAGTTTTCTGATACGGTCGGCGATGCTTCCTTCAGGTGTGACGTTCATGCCGCCGTCTCCGTACCCTCCAAGATTCTTTGTCGGAAAGAAGGAGTAGCATCCTATGTGCCCCCAGGCTCCTGCCCGGCGGATCTGATTTCCTTCCTTTCTCCATGCCCCGAATGCCTGCGCGGCGTCTTCAACGACAGAAATCCCCCTGGCGGCAAAGGCTTCATGCACCGTCTCGAGAGGAGTCATCTGGCCGAAGATGTGAACAGGCAGGAAAGCCTTCGTCCTGGGAGTAACCGCTTCAAGGGCCTTGACAGGGTCAATGTTGAAGGTTCCGGGATCCACGTCGACGAAAACGGGAACCGCCCCGAGACGGGTGATGCAGCTTGCTGTGGCGAAGAAACTGTACGGCGTTGTGATAACCTCGTCCCCTTCTCCTATATCAAGAGCCATGAGCGCCAGGAGAAGAGCGTCCGTTCCGGATGCGCATCCGATGGCCGAAACGCCGCCGAGATAGCTCTCGCACTCCTTCTCAAAAGCGGCCACGTCCGGCCCCAGTATGAAGTGCTGGCTTTCGAGAACCGTGTTCAGGGCCTCCAGGATTTCCTCTTTTATCCTTCCGTAATTTCTCGTCAGATCCAGGGTTGGGATTTTCGCGGTCATAAAAACGTGTACCTCCTTGAACGTTCGCGGGGAGAACGGTCCTCGCGTTGAATACACTCCGTAGTGTATCTTCACCGAATCGGGTCATTTTGTGGCGCACAAAAAACGAGCGGGGAAAAAACCCCGCCCGGAAACAGCATAGAAAGACGCCGGGTTCAATCCTCCACAATGCGGCTGAGTCCGGAAATGGACTCCTTCAGGTGGCGTTTCATGAGCCTGACGGATTTTTCACTGTCGTGCGCTCTGAGGGCCACCAGTATTTCCTTGTGAGAATCTACAGTGGGAGTAGTCTCGTTCTGGTAGAAGGGATCATAAAATACAACGTAGGCATTTGTTCTCGCGAGGATGTTCTCCACGTATTCTGCCAGCACCCTGTTGCCGCTGGCATCGGCGACCGCTTTGTGGAAGGCCTCGTTAACCTCAAGGTATGTTTCGAGATCTCTCTCTTCGATAGCCCGGGCTTCTTCTACCAGAGCCTCTTCCAGTCTCCGGAGGTGCCTGTCGCCGATTCTCTCCGATGCCAGGCGTATGGCAAGACATTCAAGCTGTTCCCGTACAAGGAAAGTGTCCTCGATTTCCCTCACCGTGGGAGCGGCAAGCCTGGCGCCGCTGTTGGGTATGATGATAACCAGTCCCTCGCTCGCCAGACGGCGAAGCGCCTCCCTCACCGGGGTCCTGCTTACGCCCATCTGAACTGCGATGTTCACTTCCGGAAGCCTCTGTCCGGGTTTGAGCTGCTTTGTTATAATACGGTGGCGCAGTTCCTGGTAAGCATAATCCGCCGATGTAGTATAAAGGCGTGGTTCTCTCATGTTTGAAGGACCTCCCTGTTTTTCATGAAGTCGGATTTTTTCCGGATCCATTGTATAACAGTCAGTATTGTAGATTTTGAGATACTTTATCATATTTAAGGTGAACCGACAAGATACGGACGGGGGAAAGTGCATTTCTCCGCGACCGTTTTGCCCGGTGCATTCCCGGAGGTCGAAATATGAGATTTATCGTGCTTCTTTTATCCATGGGATCCGTGGTTTTGTACGGCTATGCTCTCGCAGGGCTCGGCGGTTATTTTTTCGGCAGGGGCCGTCCCGATTACATTATTCTTGGTCTCGGAGCAGGCACCTTATCCGCAGCCGCCTCACTGTTCCTGTGGAGAAAATTTCTCATCCTGCTTGAGAAGGAAGCAGAAAAAGATTCCGGGGAAAACGTCTAGAAAAGGGACTTCCAGCATTTCTCCAGCCTGGCGCAGGCCTCGTCCATCCTTTGTGCCGGAACGAAGGAAATGGAAAATCGTATCGCTCTCTGCCGCTGATTCCCCAGAGAGAAGTGACTCCCGTCGGTGACGAACACTCCGCTGCGGGCAGCAAGCCCGGCCGCTTCACCGCCGTCCGTTTTTCCCGTGGGGAACCAAAGGAAAACTCCACCTTCCGGCCTGTGCACAGGGATACCGGGGAAGGCGGATTCAAGACCGAGAATCAGGGACTCCATCCTGGCTGAAAGCACCGCCCTCGCCTTTTCAACGGCTTCCGCGAGCTTGCCCTGCCGAATGAACTTCAGCATAACGAGCTGGACCAGTGACGAGGTCTGTCCCTGGCGGAAGGATGCCGTGTGCACGTAGCTGTTCCACAGCCCGGGCGGAAGAAGAATGTACCCCAACCGCATTCCCGGGAAAAGAACCTGGCTGAAGGAGCCGATATACACAACCCCTTCGCCTTCATCAAGGGCTTTCAGCGCAGGCACGCTCTTTTCGCCGTAGCGGAGCTCTCCGTAACTGTCGTCCTCTATGATGAGAAAGCCTTTTCTCTGCCTGAGGCCGAGTATTTCCCTTCGTATTTCCGGGGGAAGAGTCCTTCCGGTGGGGTTCTGGAAACTCGGAACGAGGTACAGGATATCCCGGGATGTCAGTTTTTCAAGGGAGGCGAGACCGTCTTCCCCGAGCAGGGGGACCGGGCGGAGGGACAATCCTTCGTTGGCTGCTATTTCTGTCATGTCCGTATAGGTCAGCTTCTCGGCAAACACCCGTCCATACCCCCCGGCACGAAGAGCCCTCAGAACCGTGGAGAGGGCATCCTTTCCCCCGGAAGTAACCGCCATCTCTCCCGGCCTGGCAGGTATTCCCCTGAGAACGGAATGCTCGAGGAGGGCGAACCGAAGCTCTTCAAGGCCTTCAGGAGGACTGCCGGCAAGGACGTTTCCCTCGTCTTCGAGCAGGGCATCCCGGCTGATCTTCGCCAGTGCGGCAAATGGAATCAGATCCCGGGTGGGCCGTTCTGAATCGAAATGGAAAACATTCTTTCCCTCAGGACAGCTTACCGGGTGCGGAAGTGAATCCGAGGCGGCGAAAGCGCCGCTTCTTCCTTTCAGCAGGACAATTCCCCGTTTTTCGAGAAGCATGTAGGCTTCCACGATCGTGGACCGGCTCACGCCGAGCATGCGAGCCAGCTCCCTGGTACCCGGAAGCCTCGTTCCGGAGGGGATGCTCCCGGCCAGGATCATTTTTTCCAGGTGTTCGGCGATTTGCCGGTACAAGGTACCGTATTTGAAGTCCAGCGGGATTTCAAGAAGCATCTTTTCCTCCGGGCCTACGCTGTCTTTCTCTGGTACAATGAAGAAGACAGTCTATGATGGGAATGAGGTGTATCCTTGACCGTGGCAGAGCAGGGAAAAAATGATCTCATAGTGTTCGATGTGGACGGCGTTCTTGTGGACGCTTCCAGGTCCTATCCTCAAGTTGTCTCCCGAAGTCTTCTCTGGGCATGGATCAGGGTCCTCGGGCGCATCCCCGACTCCGACGGATTCACCTATGAGCATTTTGCCGCAACGAAAACCCATCCTGCGTTCAACGACGACTATGATATTGCCTGGGCGGTCATCAACTGCTCTGCCGCATGCGACTCGCCTTCACTGGCGGAAAGCCTTCCCTCCCCGCGGGCGTGGCGTGCCCTTATCGGGGAGTGCGGAAACGGCGACATCGAGGGGTGGGTCAGGAGATCTTTCGGAGAAATAGTTCCCAGGGCCGCAGTGCGAAGGGTCTGTGAAGAAATGTATTTCGGATGCGACGAATATGAGGCCATGGGAGAGACTCCCCTGTACACCACCAGACGAAAAGGTCTCTGGGAAGAGGACATTTCCCTGGTTTCCTTTCACTGGAGGGATCTTCCCCTCGCTTCCGCGATCTATACCGGGAGACCTCATTCCGAGCTGGCCCTTGCCCTGAAGCTCATCGGCTGGCAGGACTTCCCCCGCGGCATGACAATAACCCCGGACGACGGCATCATGAAACCTTCTCCCCTGGGACTGTCGATTCTCTGCGAAAGGGCCGGAGCCTCTTCTCCCCTCTTTCTCGGTGACGCCGAAAGCGACAGGCGCACTGTCCTCGCCTTCGGGAAAGGAAGTTTCGCAGCCATAGGAAATTTTCTTTCCGATGAGCCAAGGACCTACAATAATCCGGAGGAAGCGCTCCGGGAAAAGGGACTTCTGGGATAAGGCTCATTTCTTTCTCAGCACGAGCCACCGGTAGATTCCCTCCACGTTGCTCCACAGTTCGATGCACAGGTCGGTTGCCACGCCGTACCCCTGATTCCAGCCGGAAAACCCCTTTTCCTTTTCGTTTCCGGGGTCTTTGACTGACCAGAGGGATTTCGCCGAGTCTCCCGGGTTGACCACCGAGGTATAAGGGGGAAGGTACCCTCTGAGTTTTTCTCCGAGATTCAGAAGGATATCCCCTTCAAGCGAAGAAACCTCCACCTTTTTCAGGTCATCGGAAGGCATGCCGTACTTGCCCCTGTAGCGGAAAAGATTCATCCCCTCATACTGCTTTCCGTTGGGGAGGGCGAAGGATTCGCCGAGCAGGGGAGCTGCTCCTCCGTTGACGAAAACTACTTTCCTGGATTTGAAAAGACCGCTGAACCATTCCCTTGCCCCCTGCTTTCCGAGAAGCTGCTCAGCACAGAGAAAACCCGGACCGTGCGGGACATAGACCGCGTTGACGTCAAGAGCGGGCTTCGCCTCTTCGAGGAAAATTTTCCTCACAGAACAGCCGAGATAGGAAAACAGCCTTACCGCATTGTCCCCTTCAAGAGAGAGCCCGCTATGGGTGACCACGCCGACGGTGAGTCCGGCAGCCTTTCCCCTGAAGGGTTCCGGCAGCTCGGTCCATTCCTGGTTCAGCCGTGCAAATCCCCAAAAGGCATTCCAGTCAACCTGGCCGGGAAGAGAAGCCAGCTGGGCGGCGGCAGCCTTCACGGGAAACGCTGCCCTGTCGGCCATGGCGTCCAGGCAAAGCTCCAGAAGGGTGGACCGGTTTCTTTCCAGGAGTTTCGGTATATAGCCGAGACTCAGAAGAGGGGCTCTTCTCCCCCCTTCAATTTCAAGCAGCTGGTATTCCCTCGGATTGAGCACAGAAGCGTAAAGAACGGCAGGAACGGGAATATCTGCCTGGGCAGCAATTCCGGAGACCGCTTTTTCAAGAACACGGGCGGTTATTGCGGCAGAGGAATCGGCGAATACCACGGGCAGCAGGGGGCATTCGAGGATACGGCTAAGTTCCGGGGCCTGGGGAAAGAGGATAAAGGCATCATCGTCCCCTCTCTTTCCCAGGGGAGCGAGAATGATGTTGAGCCGGTCACTTTTCGAGGCAAACTGAAAGAGGGTCTTGAAAACCCGGGTGCTCCCGCAAGAGTAAGGATCCAGCACCGTGACGTCCTCACCCGTGACCAGTGCAGTCAGACGGACCAGATACTCGTCGGGACCGGCGCAGAAAATCCGCAGGGGATGACCCGCGTTCTTGAGCGCAGCGGCAAGAATGACACCCGGCGGAACAGTTCCTTCCCTTCTTTCGTCGGCGATAACAAGACGGGGAATAATCACGGCTGCCTCTCCTTTTTTTTACGGTATGATTTAGTGTATCATATACGCCATGAACCTTGCCGATCGAAAATCATACTCGTTTCAATGTCTGGAGGTAGATTGCGCATGACGGCACCGTGGACCTACATCAAGGACCTCCCCTCCCGGGAAGGATCGGACGTCACCGTCCGAGGTTGGCTGTACAACATGAGAAGCTCGGGCAAAATTCACTTTCTGCAGCTCAGGGACGGAACGGGAACAGTCCAGGGTGTCATGGTGAAGAAGGAGGTCTCGGAAGATGACTTCTCCGCCGCAAAATCCCTGTGGTTAGAAGCTTCTGTTGAAGTGACCGGAACCGTCAGAAAGGACGAGCGGGCACCGTCGGGAGTCGAGCTTTCCGTGGCGTCAGTTTCCGTTATCCAGAATCCTGCCGACGAGTACCCCATCGGCAAAAAAGACCACGGGATCGACTTCCTTCTCGACCATCGCCATCTCTGGCTCCGCAGCAGCAGGCAGCAGGCCATTATGAGGATACGCGAACGGGTCATCTGGTCGGCACGGGAGTTTCTGCACAACGACGGATACCTGCTCGTGGACAGCCCCATCATAAGCGGCGCGGCAGGCGAGGGAGTTTCCGGCCTTTTCGAAATCGACTACTTCGATTCAAAGGCCTACCTTGCCCAGACGGGGCAGCTGTACGCAGAGGCAGCCGCGGCGGCCTTCGGCAAGGTCTACTGCTTCGGCCCCACGTTCAGGGCGGAAAAGTCCAAAACCCGCCGCCATCTTACCGAATTCTGGATGCTCGAACCCGAGGTGGCCTTCTTCGACCATAAAGCCAACATGGACCTCCAGGAGAGGCTGGTCTGCCACATCGTATCCTCCGTGCTCGAACACTGCGGGAGCGAACTCGCCGCCCTCGAACGGGACGTCTCGAAACTTGAAAACATCAAGGCTCCGTTCTACCATCTCCAGTACGGTGAGGCCATCAAAATGCTGAAGGAGCTGGGAAGCGACACCCCATACGGAGAAGACCTGGGGAACGACGACGAAACCATTCTCACCCAACAGTTCGACCGGCCGGTGTTCATCGAATGCTACCCGAAGAGCGTCAAGGCATTCTACATGAAGGAGCATCCGGAGAATCCGGATCTTGTGCTCTGCGACGATCTCCTCGCTCCAGAGGGATACGGCGAAATCATAGGAGGATCCCAGAGGGAGGACAGCTACGACAGGCTCGTGGCCAGGATCAGGGAACAGGGACTTCCCGAGGAGCCTTACGACTGGTACCTCGATCTCAGGCGGTACGGAACCTTCGTCCACAGCGGTTTCGGCATGGGAATCGAACGGGTGGTGGCCTGGATTGCCGGACTGCAGCACATCAGGGAAGCCATTCCCTGGCCGCGGACGATTTACCGTCTCAAGCCCTGATGGATACTATTTCCGTTTCGCAGGGAGGCACTGTACGTGATTTATTCTGATTTTGACCCGAAACCCGTTTTTCGCGAATACAGGAGGCTCATCGGGGACGGTGAGGTGGGAGGCAAGGCCAGGGGCCTTGCGTTCGCCTTCAATACCCTGAAAGGAACGCCTCTCGAGTCCTGCGTTGAATTCCCGGATGTGAACTATGTGCTCACCACCGAGGGGTTCGACGATTTTGTTTCGGACAACGGGATAGAAACGCTTCTGAAGGAAAGCCTCTCAGGGCAGGAGGAGAACACGGAAGACGAATTCGCCCAGGAGCTTTTCGAGAAAGTTGCCTCCGCCTTCCGGAACGGAAGAGTACGCCCGTCCCTGACCCGAGACCTGGAAGCTGCCATGGAAGCCATAGGGGACTTTCCCCTGGCCATCAGGTCGAGTTCAATCCTTGAAGATTCGAGGAAGCTTTCCTTCGCAGGGAAGTACAGCACCCGCTTTTCAGCAAACCGGGGCCCACTGGCAGACCGTACCGTTCTTCTTGTCAACGCCATAAAGGAAGTGTGGGCCTCCCTTTACAACCCTGCGGCAAGGGCCTACCGGAAGAAACACGGCCTCACCGATTCGGACGAATCCATGGCGGTGGTGATTCAGCCAGTCATCGGCAGGGAGCACAATTCCATGTATTACCCCGAAATTGCGGGCACCGCCTTCTCGAAAGTCTACCGCAGGCCCTCCACCCGCATACGGAAAGAGGACGGGGTTATGCGCTTCTGCTTCGGACTGGGAACGAGGACAGTCGACAGGCTTAAGGCCAATGTCTCCTATCTTTCCCACCCCATGCTCCGGCCCCAGGGTAACCTGCCCGCCGACATCGCCATGACCAGCCAGAGCGAGTTTGACTATATCGACAGGGGTTCCGGGCGATTCATGACCGGCGCCCTTTCCGAGCACCTTCCTTTCCTGCTCAGAGAACACAAGCTGGCATCGGCGTTCATCGAAATCTACGCGGAAAACCTGCTCTACTGGGCAGGATCGGACCAGGTGAGCAACGGGAAACCGGTCTTTTCCTTCTCGAACTTTCCGAGACGGCACCCCCGATTTTTCAGCCTGGTGAAAGAGCTGTGTTCCTTTCTCGAAGAACGTATGGGCATGCCCGCCGACATGGAATTTGCCTATGACACGGAAAGGGAAAAACTCACCCTGCTGCAGCTCAGGCCTCTTGCCTCCTACGAAGAGATGGCCCGGGTCTCCATACCGGAGGTCAGGGAGGAAAACGTCATCCTCAAGGGAAACAGGATGGTCAGCAACGGGAGGCTGGAGAACGTCCATCATCTCGTATACGTGGACCCTTCAGTCTACGGAAAGGATGCCACGTTTTACGAGGTTGCCAGGGAGATCGGCCGAATAAACCACAAGCTCTCGGGAACAAACTACATTCTTGTCGGGCCGGGAAGATGGGGAAGTACCAACCCGAAGCTCGGCGTTCCCGTCAGGTACAATGAAATCTGCAACTGCGGGTGCCTCGTGGAGGTAGGAATTCTCGAAAGCGACTATACGCCGGAGCTTTCCTACGGCACCCATTTCTTTCTCGACCTGGACGTGGACGGTACACTCTATCTCCCCGTCTTCGACGGAATGAAGGGAAACGTCTACAACCGGGAATGGCTGGCCTCATCATTTTTCGAACAGAAAAGGCACCCGGCGGTACGGCACTACACAGGAAATTTCTCCGTCCTGCTCGACGGGGAAAACGAGGTCGGCGTGGTCATCTCCAACGATCCTCCATCGAAGTGATATTTTTTGCGCTCCGGCCCCCAGGAGAGGACGGAGCGCTTTTTTGCGCCCGGTTCCCGGGTATCGCCCGTGGCTGGAAACGTGAGGTGTGTGATCATGAATCCCCGATTCCCCGCTGTCCTGCTTTGTATTCTTCTCGTCGCTTCCGTACCCGGCCCCCTCGCCGGATGTACGGGAATAGTCGTCGGCAGGGAGGCCAGTGATGACGGATCCGTCCTGAATTCCCAAACAGCAGACGGATGGTATGATTCAAACCTGAGAGTGATTCCTGGTGAAAAGCACCCCGAAGGATCCACTGTTCCCGTTTACTTCGGCCTGCTCGGCGACGAACCTCTGCCCCCCATGGAACTGGGAAGGATTCCCCAGGCTCCTGAAACCTACGCCTATTTCCGCACAGCCTACTCGTGTTTCAACGAACATCAGCTTGCCATCGGAGAATCAACCATCGGACAGAAGGACCAGCTCAAAACGTTCCCCGGAGAGGGCGGCGCCATTCTGACGGTGGAACAGCTCATGATCATCGCGCTGGAGCGCTGCAAAACGGCCCGGGAAGCAGTTCTGATGATAGGGAGCCTCGCAGAGCGCTACGGTTTTCTCGGGTCCTGCGCAAACGACGGTGAATCCCTTTCTCTCTCCGACCCGTCGGAAGCCTGGATCATGGAGATACTGGGAGCCGGATTTGACTGGCAGCCCGGCACCCGACCGGGGGCGATATGGGTTGCCCGCAGGGTGCCGGACCACCATGCGGCGGTACTCTGCAACGTAAGCCGCATCACCATGGTCGACGAGAAAAGTCCCGACTTTCTCTTCTCCGCCGGCTACAAGGATCCCGCTATACGACACGGCTGGTATGATCCGGCATCAGGAGAACCTTTCAACTGGAGAAAAGCGTATGCTCCGGAAAAGGGTCCCTGGTCTCCTTCTTCCATGTGGGTCAGGGGTAGACTTCACTACATCCACAAGCGCCTCATGCCGTCAAAGCAATGGGACCCCTATGCAGAAACCGACTCCTATCCTTTTTCATTCGCCCCCGAAAAACCAGTTTCAGTACAGGAAATTATAGGCATCTTCCGCTCATCCCTGGAAGGCACTCCCTTCAACATGGAGGGAAATCCGGCATGGTATATACCGGGAGAAAACAGGGAACTGCTGAAGAGCCCCAAAACCACTCCCTTTCCAGACCGGGCTACCAGAGAGCTTCTGAATATCCCCTATATGCGCCCAATTGCGGCAAAAACATCCTACAGCTTCATTACCCAGTCAAGATCCTGGCTTCCTTCGGCCATCGGCGGTGTTCTCTGGTTTTCTCCCGATTCCCCCCACTTCAGCACCTATGTCCCTATTTATGCAGGAGCCGGATCCATCCCGAAAAGCTGGTCGAACTTCGAAAGAAACCGTTTCACTCTCGACTCGTCAAGGTGGGCTGTCCTTTTGGCCGCATCGCTGGCGAACGCGAACTACCAGAGGGGAATCCAGACGCTGAAATCCCTCAGGGACCCGCTGGAGAAAAAAACTGCAGACGAATTCCGGGAATGGGACAGGGCGGCTGCCCGTATTGCCCGGGAGAAAGGCTTCCTTCCCGAAGGCTGGATTGAAGAACGGGTTTCCGGGAAGTTGACGGAAGTGCACCGCACCTACGAAGAAATCGTCAACCTGCTCATCCGGGAGGCGACTATCATTGATCTCTGGTAGCCGCCTTTCTTTTCTTCTTTTTTGCTGTTCGGTGCTCCTTTTCCTTTTTCCTGAAAGGGGAACTGGGGGATCTCCCCGCATAGTCGGAAGCGAAACGGGGCGGACCTATCATGTATTCTGCCTTGACTCCGGAGCACCCTATATCTTCAGGGATTCCGCCGGAGAACTTGCCGGAATGTACGTGGACATCCTCTCCTCCCTGGGCGAAAGGGAAGGTCTCAAGCTTTCCCTTTCCTCAGGCGACGGCAGGGAGGCCCGCAGGAACGTCCACCTGGGGAAAATCGACGCTGTGGCAGGCTGCCTCTACCCCACTCTTCCCGACTCGGAAATCTTCGGCTATCTGCCCGTGAAAAACCTTGACCCCCAAAACAGGAATCTCTCCGTCGAACTGGACCTTCTGACCCATCGGCTTTCGGGAAAAGAGCTTCTTTCCTACGTCTTCACCCTTCCGTTTCTCAGGGAACCGGCCACTTTCTTTTTTCCCGGCCGGGAAGCAGGGGGAACGGACACCCTGAGAGGGAAGACCGTTCTTGTTGCCGCAGAATCCCAGGAGGAACGCCATCTGTCGGGAGGTTCGCTTCCCGTCTCCCTTCTGCGGGAGGAATCACCCCGGACCGTTCTTGCCGCTCTGGCCGCGGGCAGGGGGCACGGAGCCTTTCTCGGGGCATACCAGGGCATCAAGATATCGAGGGAAATGGGCAGGGAACAGGATATTTCCCCTCTCCGCCCTTTTCCCTATCTTGTGGCGAAAGGCATTGCCGTTCTCAAAGGGCAGTCAGCACTTGCCTTGCAGTTTTTTCGCGGCCTGGATACCATGGAGAGGGCCGGAGAAATCGACCGGATACGGGACCGCTGGATTTCTGAATTCGAACCTTCGGTCTTCAGCATGCGGCAGATATGGAACTGGGCAGGCGCCGGCGCCCTCCTTCTCTGCGCATTCCTTGCATGGAACATGATGCTGAAGAGGAAGGTAACAATAATTGTGAAGGAGCGGGAAAAGATCCTTGATTTCATACGGGACGGCATTCTCGCCGTGGACAGGGATGGGAAGATCACCATGATCAACCGGGCTGCACGGACCCTGCTGGGCCTTTCACATGAATCCGTGGGAAAAGAGGCGGATCTGTGCATTCCGGGCCTGTCTGCCGGCATGATCCTCGCGGGGGGGCGTCCCGTCTACGACCACCAACAGAATCTCAACGGCGCCCTTCTTTCCTGCAGCAAGGTCCCCGTTATTCAGGCAGGGAGAACCGTCGGGGCGATCATCACCATGAGGGACATGTCGGAACTTCAGGCCATGGCTGAAGAAATTACGGGCGTCCGGACCTACGTGGAAAGCCTCCGGGTCCAGGGGCATGAATTCATGAACAAACTCCAGGCCATCTCCGGCCTTATACAGCTCCGGCGTTACGACAGGGCCATCGAATTCATCGCTTCGGAAACCGACTCGCGCCACTCCGCCACTGCTTTCATGACGGAAAGAATAAAGAATGCCGCAGTCTGCGGCGTCCTCATGGGAAAGGCGGGACGGTGCCGTGAACTGGGAATACAATTCTGCCTCGATCCCGAGAGTTTCTGCTGCGACCGGGGAGGCGAAATCAATGACCGGTCGCTGGTGATCATCGTCGGAAATCTTCTGCAGAACGCCATCGAAGCGCTGGAGGAAAAAGGAATCGCGCCCGGTGCCTCAGTGGACTTTTCTATTTTCGACGAGTCCGGCCATATCCTCATCAGCGTCTGCGACAATGCCGGCACCCTGACGGACGAAGGAGCTTCCAGGCTTTTCGAGAAAGGGTTCACCACGAAAAAAAAGGCCGAACTTTCCGGATTCGGCCTGTACAATATTAAAACCATAGTGGATGCTCTCGGGGGAACCATCACCGCGGACTACGAAACAGGGAACTTTACCGAATTCACTGTTTCACTGCCGGTATCCTCCTCCGCAGATCCCTGCCTGAAGGAGGTATTCTGATGGCCCAGATCGATGTGCTGATCGTGGAGGACGATCCCATGGTCGCCGATATCCACCAGAATTTCATCAACTCCGTAGAAAATTACCGAGTGGCCGGCGTGGTGGACAATGGTCTGAAAGCCCTGGATTTTCTCAGGAGGCGCACCGTCCGCCTTGTGGTACTGGACATCTTTCTTCCCGGACTCGACGGAATGACTCTTCTGGAGAAAATCCGGGAAAGCGGTGAAAATGTGGACGTTATCGTGGTTTCGGCGTCCAGGGATATCTCTACGGTAAACAGGGCAATTCAGGCAGGGGCATTCGACTATATCGTCAAACCCTTCGTGTTTGAGCGGATCAGGGCATCACTCCAGTCTTTTTCCCGCATGATCGAAAAACTGAAGGACGGCCCGAAACAGATCGACCAGAAAGGAATCGACACTCTTTTCCAGGCGAGAAGCAACAAGGATTTCGACGGAAGGCTCCCCAAGGGGCTCAATCCCCACGTTCTCGAGCGTCTCCTGTCCCTTCTGGCCGAAAAAGGAACCGCCCTTTCGTCCGTCGAAGCAGCGGAACAGCTCAGCGTCTCCAGGATAACCGCCAGGCGCTATCTCGAACATCTTGTCGCGTCCGGCCAGGCGGTTATGCAACAGGAATACCATGAAATAGGCAGACCGGTGAACAAGTATGCTCTCCTGAACCGGACTCCGTAGCTCCGGTCAGTCACTTTTGTTTCTTTTGTTCATGATCTTTTCCCTGTTCTGACGGCGGACCAGCCGTTCTCATCAGCCTTTTTCCCGCCTCCTTTTTCACCGTTCCGCCGATCGGCGAACAAAAATGTACAAAGGTCGCCGCATCTTCCAAAACACTGGTAAAACCATCCCGGTACCCCTAAAGTTTGGATGCGCCGTATAGTTTCGTTTTCTCTGCCGGGGGGACGGCTGTTCCAGCCGTACGGCGGGGAAAAACAACCTATTTTCAGGAGGTACGTTGCATGAGATCTCGTCGTTTTTCAGGTATTCTGTTCGCGTGTGTTCTCGCCGCTTTTGCGGCATCGACCGCCCTTGCTTGCACTCCCCTCGGAGTCGGGGCGAAGGCCAGTACCGACGGATCGGTAATCGTCAGCCATACCTGCGACGGCTGGTACGATCACAGGATCAGGATTGTTCCGGGCGGAGAGCACAAATCCGGTGAAATGGTGGATATCTACAACATCATGTGCTACGACACGAGACCGGACCGTCCCGTGAAGAAAGTCGGCGAAATTCCCCAGGTCGAAAAGACCTACACGTACTTCCATATCGGCTACCCCTTCATGAACGACCAGCAGCTCATGATGGGCGAATTCACCTGGAGCGGGCGGGATGAGCTCGCAACTCCCGAAGGCCTTTTCTACATCGAAAACCTCCAGGCCCTGGGCCTCGCCCGCGCCGCCACCGCCCGCGAAGCCATCAAAGTCATGGGAGAGCTTGCGGAAAAGTACGGTTATGCCGACGGCGGAGAAACGCTTGTTATCGGCGACACGAAGGAACTCTGGGTGTTCGAAATCTGCGGCCCCGGTCTCTGGAACAGGGAATCAGGACGACCCGGCGCTCACTGGGTCGCCCGCAGGGTCCCCGACGACCAGGTGTTCGTGGGAGCCAACCGCGCCAGGATAGGTGTGGTTGATTTCGCAGATACCGAGAATTTCATGTTTTCCACCGATATCACGAAACTCCCCGAGCAGATGGGGTGGTGGAAACCCGGCACTCCTTTCCACTACGCCGATATCTTCAACCCCGATCCTTACGGGTACCCCTACTACCAGGCCAGGAGAGAATGGAGAGCCCTCAATCTCGCGGCCCCTTCCCAGAAGTTCGACGTCCTCGGCGAATACGATCATTATCCCTTCTCGGTGAAACCTGACAAGAAACTCAGCGTCAGGGACATTATGGATATTTACAGCGACCATCTGGAAGGAACCGAGTACGACCTTACAAAGGACGCCGCTTCCGGCCCCTTCGGGAATCCCAACCGCTGGCCCACTCCCGCCGCTGTCAGGCCCGAAGACCGCAAGGGAATGGACTGGGAACGGCCCATCGCCATGTTCAGATGCTCATACAGCTTTGTCTCCCAGAGCCGCGACTGGCTTCCCAACCCCATAGGCGGAGTGCTCTGGTTCGGGCAGGACGCCCCTGACACCACCGTTTACGTCCCCATTTACTGCGGTGTTACCGAGCTTCCGAAACCCTGGACCACGGGCAAGAGGGCTGAATTCGACCGGGAAAGCGCATGGTGGGCCTTCAACCTCGTCAATAACTGGGCGAACCTCCGTTGGGATGCCATGTACAAGGTGATCCGTGCCAAGAAGGCCGAATACGAGGACGTGTTCTTCTCGCTGCAGGCCCAGGTTGAGGAAAAGGCTCTGGAGCTTTACAGGAAAAATCCTGCCGAAGCAGTAGCCTACCTTACCGGATACACGAACGACAACCTGAACAAGGTTGAAAAGGGCTGGTGGGACTTCGCGTTCCATCTTATCGGGAAGTTCTATGACGGCGGAATGATCAACGAGGACGGCAAAATGACCTCCCCCGGCTATCCGGCAGAGTACCTGAAGAACGTCGGCTTCGGCGATCTCACCATCCGCGACCTCGAACGGGCCAAATCGAGGGAAGCTTCGAAATAACCAGGCTCATCCGCACTGAGAGCGGCTCCCCCCGCCGCTCTGTTCCTTCCCCAGTACGGAAGGGCTCCAGGCGCAGAGAAATACATCCAACGGGAGGTTCACCGGAATGAAAAGAAACTATGCAGTCGGACTCATCCTTTGCCTTGCCGCCGTTCTCCTGTCAGCCGCGGCATTCGCCGAGGCCCCGAAGCTCGAGGGCCCCTTCATCGTCACGACCTGCGGGCAGAGCCCCGGTGCGGTCATGCTCCGCATGTCGGCTCTCCAGGCGGGTGTTCAGGCGGAGCACGACAACGGGCTCACAGCAGAAGCTCTGGCGGGAAAGAACGCGAAAACCCTCATCGTTACGGCCGGCACAAGCATGAAAGGAATGGGAGCTGCTGGAACAAACGTCAACAGGGAGATCGAACGGTGTATCACCCTCATGGAAGCGGCCCGTGCCGCAGGAATGACAGTGGTCGGAGCTCACATCGAAGGTATGGCCCGGAGGACGGACAGTTCTGATGAAGCATCCATCGAAGCCGTCATGAAGGCTGCCGATATAATTCTCGTCGTCGATGACAGCGACAGCGACGGCTTTTTTACGCGGTACGCCGGGGAACACGGGAAACCCCTTATTAAGGTCAAGGACGCCCTCGCCATCGGCAACGCCCTAAAATAAGCGGCCTTCGCCAGGGTAGGAGGGCCTCGTCACGAGGCCCTTTCCCCACCTCTCTTGAAAGGATGTATCACCGATGACAATGTTCCATCATTCGCTCCTTGTCCTTCTGGTCATCGTCGTGGCCTTTGCCGCAGGGAAAAAGTTCTCCCTGACCACCGAACTTTCCATGCTTGCCGGGGCTTTTTCAGGCCTTGCAGCCCACATGGTTCTCCCGAAGGGAGCCGATCCACGGTCCCCTCTGCTTTTCTCGGAAGCGGTCCGGCATATCGTCGAAGGAACCTTCACGTACTTCGATGTCTGCCTGATCTTCCTTACAGCCACATTTTTCATGACCCTTTACAAGGAAGCGGGGGGCGTGGCTTTCATAGTGAGAAAAATAGTCCGGACGTTCCATTCCCGCCGGTTTATATGCCTTCTTCTCCTGGTGCTGGTCATGCTCGCCCCTGGAGCCATCACCGGGTCAGGAGCCACGGCAGTGCTGACCGTCGGCTCCCTTGTCGGTTCGGTCCTCCTTGCCATGGGTGTGGGAGAGGACAGACGAACGGCTCTCATCTTTCTCCTTGCAGCAATGAGTGCTGCCTGCCCGCCCATCAACCTCTGGGCCATGATGGCCGCCGCAGGGGCAAACATGCCCTACGTGGGCTTCGCGGTTCCCCTTGCGGTTCTCTCCATTACAGGAGCCCTTCTTTCCGCATTCTGGCTTGCCGGAAAAGGGCAGCCCGTGGATCTTGAAAAGGCCCTTTCCGGGCTTCCGGAAGCCCCGGAGGGATGGAACTGGCATCGCGCCGGATTCCCCTTTATACTGCTCGGGGCTCTCGTACTGGCAGGACGGATCATTCCCCACGGGTTCCCGGTCCTGGGGCTCCCCCTCATTTTCATGGTCTGCGCCTTTTCCGTCCTCCTGGTCAGCCCGGTGCGGCCTCCCGTCTTCCGGGTTGCGGCCGACACGGTACACAACCTCCAGGGGCTCGTTGGCATCATGGTTGTTGTCGGGGCCCTCATCCAGATCATGACCCTGAGCGGCGTCCGGGGACTCCTCTCCCTGGCGGTGGTCACTCTGCCGCTGACGGTTCTCTTCTTCTCCCTGTGGCTCATCCTGCCCATTTCGGAGGGAATGCTCCAGTATGCGGTGGCGCCTCTTTTCGGCGTGCCGCTGATCATGCTGTTCAACATGAAGGGCCTTGATCCGGTGATTTCTCTCGCGGCATGGTCCGTCATGTGGCCCCTTGGAGACTGCCTTCCGCCCACGGCGGTCGTGGGCAGGGCAACCGTAATGGAACTCGGCTACAAGGGGGAGTATTTCCGGGGTTTCGTCCGGACATCCCTGGCCCCCATGGCCGTCATTCTCCTTCTGTGCTCCCTTTTCATGGTGTACAGCAGTGAACTGTCCGGCGTGATCGGAGGCTGACAGCATGGACATGATTATGGTCAATTCTGTTGTTATGGTTTTGTACTACTTTATCACGGCATTCTTTCTGCTTGCCCTTGCGAAGAATTTCCTGGCGACCAAAAGCATACAGGAGGCGGCGCTTTACGGGATCATCATGATTCCCTTCGTCCTCAGGCTTTTGCGGCTGAAATAGAAGGGAGGAAGACCCCATGACTATCCGGACCGCAAAAGCGGTCATCCTCCTTATCGTTGGCGGCTGCGCCGCCGTGGCCGGTTTCCTCTTCACGGAACACCGGGAATACAGGGAAGCCGTCGTCGTCAGCCCCTACATTTCGGAGGTAAAAAGACTCAGTGATTACAGCGATTCCGTTAAGAACTCGGTGAACGACGCCAATGTGTATATTTTTAACAGCGGGGTTCCGGGAGGAACGGTAGTGCTCATCGGAGGAACCCACCCCGAAGAGCCCGTGGCAAACCTGTCCGCCCAGCTTTTCACCGAGAACGTGAAACCCCTCCGGGGGAGAATCATTGTTATCAACAGAATCAACCGGAGCGCCTCCCTCGGGACCAGGATGGGAGAGGCCTATCCCCGGTTTTTTCATGTGAACACACCATGGGGAGTCAAACGATGGCGCTACGGGGACAGGGTTGCGAGCCCCCTCGATTCCTGGCCGGACCCGGAAGTGTACATTCATTTCCCCAGCGGGCAGAACCTCGCCTACATGGACGTGAGAAATGCGAACAGAACATGGCCCGGCAGACCTGACGGACTGCTTGCTGAACGCACCTGCTTCGCCGCCATGGAACTGATACGGAACGAAAAGGCGGACATCGTCATGGATTTCCACGAGGCGGAGCTTGAATATGCCGTGGAGAACACCATCGTCGTCCACGAAAAGGGGCAGTCCGTGGCCGCCATGGCCTCAATGATGCTCACCTCCCAGACATTCGATGTCCCCATCGGCATGGAGTTTTCCCCAAAGGCACTCCACGGACTCTCCCACAGGGAAATCGGGGATCATTCAGAAGCGGTCTCCTACCTGGCGGAGGTTGCCGAACCCATGCTTGACAGGATCCGGGGCATCACTGACGAGGAGCTCCTCATGTCGGGAAAGGACCGCTTCGTCATGAAAGCCGGAGAGCACAAGCTCCTGTACGCCCCCATCGACGAAAACGGATGGCCGGTGCACAAACGGACCGCCCGGCACGTTACCACCCTCATGACGATCCTTCAGGTCCACAACATGCTGTCTCCCGACAAGACCGTTATCCTCGAGGGAATCCCAACCTACGCAGAGATGATGAACAAGGGCCTAGGCCCCTTCTTTGCAGACCCGGGGGCAAGCCCGGCTGAAAGAGTGTTCTACGATTGATTTCCGGGTGGAAAGGCCGAGCTGCTCCTTTCCACCCTGCTCAGTCCCCCTACGGCCAAATCCCCCGGAACCTCATGGCATCCACAATTCTGCTGACCGCCTTGACATAGGCGGCCTGGCGGAAACTGATCTTCCTGTCCTGCCGGATAGACCAGATTTCCCTGAAGGACCGGACCATTCTCTCGTCCAGCTTTGAAAACACATATTCTTCAGACCACATGTCACCTGAACGTCCCTGGATCCATTCGAAACAGCTGACGATTACTCCCCCGGCGTTGGCAAGGACATCCGGGACGATAAGCACTCCCCTGTCGGCAAGGATGGCTTCGCCTTCAGGCGTTATGGGGCCGTTGGCCAGCTCGAGAATCACCTTTGCCCTTACAGCTCCGGCATTCTTTTCGTCGATTGCACCGCCGAGGGCAGCCAGGATGAGGATGTCCATTTCCTTCTCGAAAATCAGATCAGGGAAAAATTCTTCCCCGCCGGAAAAACCTTTCAGGGAACGGGTTTCTTCCTTGAATTTCCCCACTTCCGAGTATTTCAGTCCCGCCGGATTGTAAACAGCCGCACCGGAATCACAGACCGCTACTACGGTGAGGCCGAGATCTTCCTCGACGAACCGGTGGGCCCGGGAGCCCACGTTTCCGTATCCCTGTATTCCCACAGTGAGGGGTTTGCCTAGGAGTCCCATGGCTTTCAGGGCTTCCCTGAGGATGAAGATGCCTCCCTTTCCCGTCGAATCGGATCTGCCGAGAGATCCTCCCATGACTACCGGTTTTCCCGTAAAAGCCGACGGCTCGCTCCAGCCCTTCACTTTCTCGAAGGTATCGAGAAACCAGGCCATTACCTGGGGATTTGTGTACACATCGGGAGCGGGAATGTCATAATCCGTCCCGACGAACCGGGAGATGCCGAAAGCATAGGCCCTGCTGAGATTCTCGAGTTCGTTCCGCGACAGCTCGCGGACATCCACCGAGACGCCCCCCTTGCCTCCGCCGTAGGGGAGGCCGGCAATGGCACACTTGATAGTCATCCACGAGGAAAGAGCGACAACTTCATCCCGGCTTACTTCCACGTGGTACCGGACTCCTCCCTTGTAGGGGCCGAGAGCGTTGTTGTGATGGCTCCGCCACGCGCTGAAAATCTTCACTCCTCCTCCGTCGAGCCGCACGGGAATGGAAAGCTCGAGAACCTCTTTCGGATACCTCAGCATCTCAAGGTATTCGGGCTCCACCGTCAAGTAAGGCACCGCCTGTTCAAGCTGCTGCAGGTACATCTCTCTCGGGTTCATCCTTTCCTCCACCTCCTCGTAGATCTGCTTTCCCATGGATTACAGAGACCGTTTCGCCACTTATTTCTTTGAAAATTCTAACACACACGGCGCATGTTTTGATCACTTATTTGTCTTTTCTGTCTAATTAACGGAACAAAAAAAGAGGCCGGATTTCTCCGGCCCCGAAACAATAAGCTCTTTTCTTTTACAGGAACACGCCTCTCATCCGCACCGCATCGGCCACTCTCTGGATAGCGGCCATGAAGGCTGCCCGGCGCATCTTGACGTTCTTGTCCTTCGCGTACGTCCACACCCGCTGGAAGTTGTCCTTCATGATGCGGATCAGCCGGTCGTTGTACTCCTCCTCCGACCAGAAGAATCCGCCGAGGTCCTGGGCCCACTCGAAGTAGGAGCCGATGACTCCGCCGGAATTGGCCAGGAAGTCGGGAACGACGAGAATTCCCTTGTCATCGAGAATGGCGTCGCCTTCAGGAGTGATGGGGCCATTGGCTGCTTCGACGATGTACTTCGCCTTGACCTTGTCGGCATTCTTCCCGTTGATGACGCCCTCAAGGGCGGCGGGGATAAGGATGTCACAGTCCAGGAAAAGCACTTCGGGAAGGTCGAGCTTCTGGCAGCCGTCGCAGGTAAAGCCTTCAAGAAGGCGCTTCGGATGGTTGCTCACGTGGTCGAATGCTTTTTTGATATCAAGGCCGTTGGGGGCGTAATAAGTTCCGGTGATGTCGCTGATGCCGATGACCTTGGATCCGGCATCGATCATTGTAAGGGCGGCATAGGTGCCCACGTTGCCGAAGCCCTGGATGGCGACGGTGGCGCCCTCGGGAGACTTGCCCAGATTCTTCAGAAGCTCGAGAGCGCAGGTGGCGACGCCGTAGCCCGTCGCAGCCGTGCGGCCCTTGGACCCCCACAGGGGAATGGGCTTTCCGGTGAAAATTGCAGGCTCGAGCTGGTTCTTCATCTTGCTGATGGTGTCCATGAACCAGACCATTTCCGGTCCGCCGGTGTTCACGTCAGGGGCGGGGACGTCGGTCCATGCTCCGATAACGGGAGCCATCCGGGCTGCCCAGGTTCTGGCGATCCGCTCCTTTTCCTTCTTGGAAAGCTCGAGGGGTTCGCAGGAAACGCCGCCCTTGCCTCCGCCGTAGGGAATGCCGGCGAGGGAGCATTTCCAGGTCATCATCATGCCGAGGGCTTCGCATTCATCAAGATTCACTTCTGGGTGGAAACGGACTCCGCCCTTGCCCGGTCCGATGGCGGAAGAATGGAGAACCCTGTACCCGTCAAAAACCCTTACCGTACCGTCATCCATTTCCACGGGGATGGAAACGCATGTCCGGCGCTCGGAGTGGCTGAGGATGTCGATGAGTCCCTCTTCGAGCCCCATCTCCTCAGCTGCTGCATAGAAATTCTTGAGTGCTGTGTCAAGGAGAACGTTTGAGGAAGTACGCTTCACTACGGCCATTAAACACACCTCCTGTATTTTTACGGCTTCCGCCGTTTGAGACCGTTCATATCATAACATTTTTTTCCTTAAAGCACCAAGAAAAGAGAAGAAATAGGTCAAAATAGTTCCAAATACCTAGAACAAAATCTTACAATTCATTCTCCGCAATCGGAACAATCAGCGCAAAAAGAGCCGCTGCCGGCTTCTACGCTGGTAACCATGAGATAGGCCGACCACAGAAAGCCCCGCTGGACTACCTCGACAGTGTCATTTCTGAATTTCATAAAGGAGGGAACCCAGAGGGAAACTCCTTCGTGCTCTATTCTGCGGTATTCGCCCTCCGACGGAGGAACGCCGTCTTCAACCCTGAAGACTCTCCTGGCTCCTCACCCGATCCCGAGGGTCCGCTGGATGACAAACGCTTCGCCTTTTTTCCGGAGCTTGTCCATAATGCTCCGCTCCGCGACGATTTTCAGTTCCATCATTATCCTCCTCTCCGGACCTTCAGTCCGTCACTCCTCTTCCATTACGGAAGCCGCCATCCCCGGGAGGCGCAAAGGGACTCCATGTCGGCGGGAAGAGGAGCGGTAATCCTCATGCCGGACAAATCCTCAATTTCTCCCCCGAGTTCCCCAAAAAGGATCCTGTAGCTGTGAAGCAGGGGGCGCCGGATTCCCCGCTTTCTCCATTTTCCGTTGGTTTCCTCGCTTCCGTACCGGATGTCGCCGAGGACAGGGCATCCTATGGACGCCATGTGGACCCTGGCCTGGTGGGACCGTCCCGTCACGAGGTCGATCTCCACGAGGGAGGCGTCGTTTCCGCCGCCGAGAAGCCTGAACCTGGTCAGGGCTTCTTTGCCGGCAGGATCGACCCGGACTGTGTTCGACGAAGGCTCCTTCAGGAGCGGCGCCCGGATCTCTCCTTCCTTCGGCGGGAGTCCCGCCACCACCGCGAGGTAGGTTTTGCGGATTTTTCTCTCCCGGAAGGCGTCCTGAAGTATCCGGAGACTGACCCCCGAAAGGGCAACGAGCAGAACGCCCGTGGTGTTCCTGTCGAGGCGGTGCACGGCATAGGCCCTTTCTTCGAGCCCCTCGAGCTGCAGCATGTACTTCACCCGGTCAAGGACGTTGTCCTGGTCCTTCCTGTCGGGCTGGACAAGAAGGTTTTCAGGCTTGTTCACAGCCCAGATCCGGCTGTCACGGAAGAGAACGGACAAAGTCCGGCGGTAGCGGTACTCCCCCGCCGCTTCCCTGGGGCTCTCCCACGGGACGTAAATCTCCTGGCCGGCAGAAACCCGGACATCGCAGGAGGCCTTTTTTCCGTCAAGCCTCACGGAGCCTGTCCGGATTCCCTTCATGACCACGCTCAGGGGAAGGCCGGGCCAGATGGACCGGAGCACCTTGTCAAACCTGCGTCCGTCGTCGGATGAGGAAACCGTCAGCTTATGCGCCATTCCCCTGCTCCCATTTCCAGAAACGCCTCTGGGCTGAAACGTTGTAATCCGTAATTTCCTTGCCGTCCTCCATTTTCTCCACAGAATTTTTCCAGCAGAAAAGCCTGAAGTCGAGCTCGTCGGCCGCACTCACCGCCATGGCCTCTGGGGTGGCGGGCAGAACGGGGGATCCGAATTCCCGGCATCCATGATGGCTCACCAGAATATGGCCTATGGCGAGAAAAAGCCGTTCCTCCAGGCCGAAATCCCTGGCAAGGGCGGCGAAGGTGCTGTATCCCAGGACAATATGGTCTATGACCGTGCCGACCACCGTCATTTCGGGAGCAGGAACGAGTCTGTAGGAATCCATCTTTCCAAGATCATGCAGCAGGGCCCCCGCCACAGCGACTGGGACACTGATTTCATACCCCGATTCGGAGTAGGTCCCCGCCAGGGATCTTGCCGTCCTCGCCACGGCAATGGTGTGCTCCAGCAATCCACCTACGTAGGCATGGTGGTGGGCCACCGCTGCCGGCCAGTCCTTGAACCGGTCCCAGAGTTTTCTCTCGAAGAAGACGTAACGGAGAAAAGCCTCCACCTGTCCGCCGCAGCTCCCCAGGAGGTCGAAAAACTCCTTTTCCAGGGTGTCCTGGTCGATGGGAGAACGCTGTACAAACTGGTGGGGAGGAAATTTCTCCTGGTTCAGGAAATACACCGCGTTGAAATTGTACTGGAGCTGTCCTTTGAATTCGGTGACCTGACCCGCCAATCCCAGGGTTTTGCCCACAAGCTCACCGAAAACTGACGATTCGGCAGGGTCCTGCACCTCGACCTGCCCGTCGCCGCTCTTGTCCCACCACCTGGAATTTCCCCAGATTTTTCCTTCGATGATGCCTTCGTCATCCATAAGGGCGATATCCCAGTAATTCTTCCCGTTCTTGTCCTTTCTCACGGAGGCTCTCGACACAACCCCGAGAACCTTGAAACGGTCGTCCTTGGCCATCCGCCGGATTTCTCCGGTCTTGCTCAGCCGCTGCTCTTCCACGCCATCACCCCGTATTGTCATAAAAGAGGCCTTACGCGCCGTATTTTTCTAGCCGGCCGGCATGGGCGAGCATCAGTCCAAGCAGTTTCCTGGCCTCCATCCTGCCCCCCGAGCCGATGCGGCATTCCCTCTCGCTGAAGGCCGCTGAATCCCCTGAACGAACGAAGGGGCTCGAGAGCAGGAACGGCACGGGATGCCAGGAGTGGGCGCTCATGACGCTGGGGGTGCTGTGGTCCCCCGTCACCACCAGTACGCCGGGGGACAGGGCAAGTAGTTTCGGAAGAAGGGCGTCCACCGTCTCCACCACTTTCCGCTTGCCGTCGAAGTCTCCGTCCTCTCCCCTGCTGTCCGTGTACTTCACGTGGACGTAAAAGTAGTCATAGTCGTTCCAGAGACGGCCGACGGTGTCGAAGAGCTGGTCCAGGGTCTCGCCGGCGTCAACGACGTCCATCCCGACGAGCTTCGCCAGCCCGCGGTACATGGGGTAGGTTGCCACGGCAACGGGCCTCATCCGGTAGAGGTCCCCCATCAGGGGCAGATCGGGAGCTGAGGAGAATCCCCTCAGCAGGCATCCGTTCGCCGGGGCATCACCCTTCAGAACCTCGGAGACCTTCCTGATGAAGGCATTGGCCACGGCCGCCATCCTTTCCCCGTCGGGCCCAAGAGAGTCCGCCCACCGCATGGGGGCCCCTTCCTGCTGGGGGTCGGCATCGGCAACCTGTTCAGTCAGGCCGGCACCAGAGAAGACGACGACAAACCGGTGTTCCTTTCCGGGGTAAAAGGTGACCTTCACACCATCTATCTCTCTTATGGCTGCCGCCAGATTCTCCACCACGAGAGCGCTTTTTTCCGTGGCTATCCGCCCGGCTCTCCTGTCCAGGATGATGTCGTCTTCGGAGCGGGTGCAGAAATTCCCCCGGGCGCAGACGTCTCCCGGGCCTACGAGAGCCCCGACGCCCATGGCCTCGAGAATGCCCCTGCCGATGGAAAACTCGAGTGGATCGTAACCGAACAGGGAAAGATGGCCGGGACCGCTTCCCGGGGTTATTCCCGCGTCCACCATGTCGATGAGGCCAAGCTCGCTTTTTGCGGCAAGGCCGTCCAGGTTCGGGGTATCAGCGGCTTCGAGCTCGGTTTTTCCGTCCGGGCCGGGAAGTCCGCCGATTCCGTCCATGACGAGGAGTATCATTTTTTTTCCGTTGTCGCGGGCGAGTCTCCGCAGAAGTTCCATTCTTTTCATGGGTCAGATTCCACCTCCGGGTAATTTCCAGGAACAAATTTGTAGTAAGTACTCGTTTTTTTCTGCAAAAACCATTGGATTTTATGATATCATTTTCTCCAAAGGTCCATCCAGTTTAATTCAAGGGGGTAATACAGGTGAAGTTTTCCGAACGAGTTCGCGCGCTTCAGTCGTCGCCTGTCCGCCGCCTTCTTCCCTATGCGGAGGAAGCCCGGGCGAAGGGCAAAAAGATCTATCCCCTCAATATCGGCCAGCCAGACATCGTGACTCCTCCATCCTTCCTCGAGGCCATCAGGGGCTTTTCCCAGGACGTGATAGCCTATGCCACCTCCCAGGGAAACAACGATCTCCGTGACGCCATGAGCGGCTACTATAAAAACTTCAACATTCCCTTCGAACGGGAGGACATCATCGTCACAAACGGCGGAAGCGAAGCCCTCATGTTCGCCTTCATGGCCATGTGCGATCCCGGGGACGAAGTGCTCATCCCCGAACCCTTCTACGCCAATTATAACGCCTTTGCCGGTTCCGTGAACGTGAAAGTGCGCCCCATCACCACAAAAGCCGAAGAAGGGTTCCACCTTCCCCCGAGAGAGGAAATCGAAGCCCTCGTCACTCCGAAGACCCGGGGTGTTCTCGTGGCCAATCCCGGCAACCCCACCGGAACCATCTACACGAGAGATGAAATGGATATGCTGGCCTCCCTGGCCCTGAAGCATGACCTTTTCATCGTCGCCGACGAAGTGTACAGGGAGTTCGTATACGACGGGCTGCAGTACACGAGCTTCGGACATCTCCCGGAGATCGCCGACCGGGTCATCATCGTGGATTCCGTATCCAAGCGCTACAGCGCCTGCGGCGCCCGCATCGGCTGCATCGCCTGCAGAAACAGGGACTTCATGGCCCAGGTTCTGAAGCTCGCCCAGGGAAGACTGTGCGTCCCCACCCTGGAGCAGGTGGGCGCCACGGCCCTGTACAGCACGCCGAAGTCCTATCTCGAGGAAGTCAACAAAGAGTACCAGTCAAGGAGAAACACCCTGTACAAGGCCCTGAAGGAGATGCCCGGCGTGGTGTGCGCCGAGCCGAAGGGAGCCTTCTACGTGATGGTGAAGCTGCCGGTGGACGATGCTGAGAAGTTCATCATCTGGATGCTCCAGAACTTCGACGTAAACGGGGAAACTATGATGGCGTCCGCCGGAGAAGGCTTCTATGCCACCCCGGGTCTCGGAAAGCAGGAATTCCGGCTGGCCTACGTCCTGAACAACGAAGACCTCCTCAAGGCAATGAACATTCTCAAGGTCGGCCTGGAGGCGTATCCCGGCCGCGTGGAGGCTGCAGTGGCCCGCTGAAGCGGACCTGCCGCCGTTTGAAGACCGGTCCCTCCCCGTTTGTCGGGGAGGGCTTTTTTATGGTAGCATTCCGGATGTAAAAAAAGTACCGCCGCTGTATTGACGATCTACAGGAAAGAGGGAATGAAGCATGCTCAAAGTCAAGGAAGCCATGCCGAAAGACGTAGGCCGGTGCATCGCCCGGATGGCGCCGGAGGATATTCGCGAGCTGGGGCTGTCTGAAGGGCAGATCATCGAAATAGAAGGGAAGAAAGTCACTGCGGCACGGCTTCTTTCGTGCGATTCCGAGATGTCCGAGGGAGGGGGGCGGGGATTCCTCCAGATCGACGGCATCATCAGGGACAACGCCCAGGCAGGAATCGACGACAAGGTCACCGTCAGGAAGGCCGATCACCATTTCGCGGGAAGCATCACCCTCCGGCCGCTCACGTCCACCGCCCTTCTGGAAAAAGAGCGGGACGCTGTGTATATCCGGTCCCTGCTCGAGGGAATGGCCGTCAGGAAGGACGACCGGGTGCGGACAAACCTCTTCGGCACGAGAATCTGCGACTTCAGGGTCATGGACACGACTCCCGACGGAACGGTCATCATCAGCAAGTCCACCTACGTGAACGTGGAAAAGCAGCCGGAAATGGAGAAGAAGGCCAGGATTTCCTACGAGGACATCGGCGGCCTCGGTTCCCAGATCCAGCGCATCAGGGAGATGATCGAGCTCCCCCTCCGGTTTCCTCTGGTCTTTGACCGCCTCGGCGTTCAGCCTCCCAAAGGCGTCCTTCTCTACGGCCCTCCGGGAACGGGAAAGACTGTGATCGCCAGGGCTGTGGCTGCCGAGACCGATGTTTACTTCACCCACATTTCGGGACCGGAGGTCATCGGGAAATTCTACGGCGAGAGCGAAGAGAGACTGCGGAACGTCTTCGAGGATGCCCAGGCCCATGCTCCCTCCATCATATTCATCGACGAGATCGACGCCATCGCCCCCAAGCGGGAGGATATGGGCGGAGAGAAGCAGGTGGAACGGCGGGTTGTGGCACAGCTCCTGGCCCTGATGGACGGGCTGGAGTCAAGAGGACAGATCGTGGTCATCGGGGCGACGAATATTCCCAACACGCTCGACCCTGCGCTCCGCAGGCCCGGACGGTTCGACCGGGAAATTTCCATTCCCATTCCCGACAGGAAGGGAAGGCACGAAATCCTGACCATCCACACCAGGGGAATGCCCCTGGCGGCGGACGTGGACCTCAGGAAAGTGGCTGAAATGACCCACGGCTACGTGGGAGCCGACCTGGAAGCCCTGGCAAAGGAGGCCGCCATGGCAAGCCTCAGGGAACTGCTTCCGGAGATCGACATGGAGATGGAGGACATTCCCTACGACCGCCTTCTTGCCATGGACGTCCGCATGGACCATTTTCTCGAGGCCTTCAAGGAAGTGGAACCCTCGGCCATACGGGAAGTCTTCGTGGAGGTTCCCGATGTCACATGGAGGGATATCGGAGGGCTGGAGGAGATCAAGGAAGAGCTTCGTGACGCGGTCCAGTGGCCTCTCCAGCACGGCGATATTTTCGAGAAGTTCGACATCACGCCGCCCAAGGGAATCATGCTCCACGGGGCCTCCGGAACGGGAAAAACCCTTCTGGCGAAAGCCCTGGCCCGGGAGAGCGGAGTAAATTTCATTTCCGTGAAGGGCCCCTCCCTCATGTCAAAATACGTGGGAGAAAGCGAACGGGCCATCCGGGACGTTTTCAGGACCGCAAAACAGGCTTCGCCCTCCATCCTGTATTTTGACGAGATCGAGTCCCTGGTGCCGGTGCGGGGAAAGGAAAGCGGCAGCGGGGCGAGCTTCACAGAGCGGGTGATCAGCCAGTTTCTCGCGGAAATGAGCGGCATCGAGGAGCTCAAGGGGGTAGTGATCCTGGCGACGACAAACCGCCTTGACCTTGTGGACCCCTCTCTTCTTTCAGGCGGACGGTTCGATCTGATTCTCGAACTTCCCCGCCCTGATGCCCAGGCCAGGGAGAAAATCTTTGAAATACACCTGCGGAAAAAACCACTGTCTTCCGAGGTCCGCATCGCTACCCTGGCCCGGCTTACCGACGGCAGAACGGGAGGCGACATCGCCTTCGTCTGCAGGAAAGCGGCCATGCTCGCCGTGAGAGACCACCTGAAAACGGGAGGAGACGGGGAGCTCCTCATGGAGTGGCACCATTTCGAATCCGCCCTGAAGGAACTCAAAGAGCTGCCGGCAATCTGCAGGCAGAACGAAGGCAGCAAGTAGAAAAGCAAAAGGGGCCCCGCTCTTTCCCGGCGGGGCCCCTTTGACTTTATTTTCCTCCGTCGTCCAGAAGAAGAGGAGCTTCGTCGTCCCTGTCCTCAGGGTCGGGACCGTCGGCGGAAGTTTCAAGGTCGTCGTCAGGCACGTCGCCGGGCGCTCCCGGAGCCGCACCTTCTGTTCTGGGAATGCCGTACAGCGCCCTGTAAATGTGAAGATTGGCCATCACTTTCCTGACATAGTCATTGGTTTCCTCAAACCGGACCGATTCTATCCATTCATCCAGGGGAACGTCCTTCCTTCCGGCAAGCCAGCGTCTGGCCGAGCCGCTTCCTCCGTTGTAGGCGGCCACAGCCTGCTCCACGTTGCTGAAGGATTTCAAAAGGCGGGCGATGTGGGCTGTTCCGAGAATAATGTTCTGGCCGGCGTTGTAGAGGTTGTAGTTCTTCATCTCCAGGGCTTTCGCCTCGCTCCGTGCCGTGGCGGGCATGAGTTGCATGAGCCCGGCGGCGCCCACCCAGCTTGTGGCGTTGGGATTGAAGGCGCTTTCCTGCCGCATGATGGCCCAGACGAGATTTTCCTCCACCTTGAACCGTTCCGCCGCCTTTCTCACCTCGTCCAGAAAGGGCCGGGGGTAGAGATATTCCATGCCCTTCCTGAAGAAAGAAGGCCCCCGGGTTATCTCCCCGGCGATGCGGCCAACGGCTGAATAGGCCGCCAGGTGATCTCCGCTCCACTCCGCCAGCCGGGCTGCGCGGAAGAGGGATTTGGCGTCGCCCCTTGCGAGCAGGTGCCACCGCGCATAGGTGATGAACCCCCACTGCTCGAGGTCCGAAGGGCTGTCCTGGGCCAGGGGACGGGGAACGTCAGGGACAATGGACAGCTTGTCCCCGCCGCTGAGAAAAGCGTAGATGGACAAAGGATGATTCTTCCGTATTTTTTCAAGGAAGGCGGCCTTCTTTTCAGGCGCCTTCAGCCGTTCGTATCCATGGGCGACCCAGTAGAGAACCCTGGGGCGCCAGTTCCCGTCCATACCTGAGGAAATACTCTTTTCCCATTCCTGCACGGCTCCCTTGATGTCGCCGCTGTTCCACCGGTCCCATCCCCGGTTGTAGAGGATACGGGTGGTGAAGGCCGAATCCGGAATAAGGGCGATGACCTTTTCCTCGAGTTCCCGCTTTTCTTTTCCTGAAGCGTGGGTCGAGAGGGAATACAGGGCCCTCGCTTTTATCGCGCCCTCCCGGGAGGCGGCAACTTCCCGGAGCACCCGGAGGGCCCGCTCCTTCTGGGCTCTCCCTGCAAGGATGGATATTCTCCGTATGGAGGACTCGGCATAGGTGGAGCCGTTCCTGGCGAGGTAACTCCACAGCTCGAGGGCCTCACCGTATTTCTGCTGGCTGTAGAGGGAAAAGGCCCGGTAGTATCTGGCCTTTCTTCCGTTGCGGGACTCGAGCGGGACCGCCTTAAGGAGGGGTACCGCTTTCCCGTGCTGTCCCCTGAGGTAGGCGGCATACCCGACGGCGAAATTCACTTCGGCTTTCCATGGTTTAGGCAGGGCCTCGAGGATCTTCAGGGCCGCGCTGTTTCTGGGGTGGATGCTGAGAAGGTTCAGGGCATAGGCAGTCCTGTCGCCCGGCAGCCCCAGGAGAAGCGTCAGGGCGGACGACTGCTGGGAGGTGTTTTCGGCGAGGCTGTACATACGCTGAAGATGCTTTCTTCTTCCTGCGGTGTCCTCTTCAGCTGTGAGCCTGTACAGGGCATAGGCGACGTAATAGGCTATATCCGCCGGAGCCGCGGGCAGAAACTTTGCGGCAGCCTGCCTTGCCTCGTCCTTTCGGCCGGTCCTCTCCAGTCCGAGGATGGTCATGAGGGTACCGTAGGGCTTCACCGACTGGGGCCAGTGAGAGGCCGTCCGTTCAAGAAGCTCCAGCGACTCGGCCCATTTTCCGCGAAACCAGAGAGAGTTTGCCGCAAGAGAAAGTTCTCTCGGGGAGAGAACGCCGCTTTTTTGCGCCAGCAGGGTGTCCACACCGCGCCAGTCTCTTGCGGTAAAAAGCTCGTCCATGCCGGAGGCGGCTCCTCCGGCCGGAAAAGCAAGGAGGAAGAAAGCAATGGTTAAAGTGCTGAGGACAACTGGTGCTTTCAGCAATCTGGGCACCGGCATCCCTCCTTTCACATTTTTTCGGGCATTATAATAGGGGAAGAACAGGAAGAAATCTCCGGTAAAAATCCCTAATCAGAGGCAAACGGCGTTGCGTCCCTTTCTCTTTGCCCTGTACAGCGCCTGGTCCGCCCCCATAAGCATCTCATCGGGTCCGCTGGAGGAAGGGCTCCATTCACATATACCGAGACTGGCGGTTACGGTAAAAGGAGTTGCGCTTCCTTGCTGCGGCGCGGGGAAAAAAGGTTTTTTTTCTATCACCGAACAGACCCTCTCGCAGATCCTGAGGGCATCATCGCCCTTCAGGCCCGGAAAAACGAGAAGGAACTCTTCACCGCCGTACCGGCCCACAAGGTCATAGCTTCTCACCGCCGACCGGATCCGCCGGGCCGCCTCGGCAAGGACTGAATCGCCCGTCGCATGACCATAGCTGTCGTTGACCTCCTTGAAATGATCGAGGTCAAGAAGGGCGACGGCAAAAGATTCCCCGGACCTCTCGGAACGGGCGATTTCCCCCTCGAGACCGTCAATGACGGCCCTCCTGTTGGGGAGTCCCGTGAGCGAATCGTACAGGGCCGCCTTCCGGAGCTGTTCCTGGAGGAGGAGAATTCTTTCTCCAACCTTTATCCGCATCTGCAGCTCCTGGGAATCGAAGGGCTTTGTCACATAATCGTCCGCCCCTGCGTCAAGGCCGGCAACGACGTTTTCCTTCTCTCCCTTGACGGTCAGCATGATGATGTACTGGTACGGCCTTCCCTTACGTGCCCCTCCGCCCATGCGGAGCCTCCGGCAGATCTCCGGCCCGTTCAGGCCGGGAAGCATCCAGTCCAGGATCGCAAGGAGGGGGGGATCTTCGCCGTTCAATACCGAGAGAGCCTCCACACCGTCGGAAAGGGCTACAGCATCGTACCCCCATTTTTCGAGCAGGGACTGCAGCATGAATAAAGATGTTGCGTCATCTTCGGCAACAAGTATTTTCATAGGGACCATTCATCCTTTCCATTCTCCGGTGCTTTTTGGACTCGCGTCTTCACCGTCCGCCACTTCGGCGAGAAACCTTTTTCGGGCCGCAAAAACGGCCGGCATCAGGGAACTGGCCTTCTCCCTTTTGCCGGCGGCGGCGGCTTCTTCAACAGCTGCCGCTGCTGCCATTATCTCCCTGGATTCCACGTTCGCCGCGGCACCCCGCAGGGTATGGGCCTTCATCTTCGCTTCCTCGAGACCACCGGACTCGAGAAGGGCGGCAAGCTCCCCTGCAAGTTTCAGAGAATCCTCCACGAAAAGCCGTATGGTCCGTTCACAGAGTTTTTCATCCCCCCCCATGCGGTTGAGGAGGATATCTTTTCTGAAGACGGTCTTTTCATTCCCGCCGTCCCTGTCGCCCGTCCGCGCATTCTCCGCGCCGAGGTTTTTCAGGAGAAGCCTGACGAGATCCTCGGGGAGAACCGGTTTGCTGATATAGTCCGTCATGCCGGACCTGAGGTACTTCTCCCTGTCGGCGGGGAGTATGTTGGCCGTCATGGCGGCTACGGGAACCTGGCGGTCCAGAACGGGGGACGATGAATCCCTGATTGCGGCAATGGTTTCCAGTCCATCCATCACCGGCATCTGGATATCCATTAGAACAAGATCGTACCTTTTTGAGGAAAGTTTTTCAATGGCCACGGCACCGTCTTCCGCAATTTCTATCTCCGGAACGCCTATTTTCTCCAGCAGAGAGACGGCCACCATTCTGCTTGTTTCATTGTCCTCCACCACCAGCACAGAATATCCCGGGGGAAAGCCGATTACCGTTCCCCCTGTGCTGTCCTTCTCCCGGGATTTCCCGGCCAAGATCTTCAGGGGAAGGCAGAACCGAAAATGGGCTCCCTTCTCTTTCCCGGGCTCGATGGATATGGAACCTCCCATTCCTTCCACCAGTCGTTTGGAGATCACAAGACCGAGCCCCGTTCCGCCGTATTTTCTGGTAGTGGAGGGATCTCCCTGGACAAATGGCCGGAAGAGCCGCCCCGCCTGTTCTGAAGAGATGCCGATTCCCGTGTCCCGGACGTCGACTTGGAGAACACACAGTCCCTCCTCTCGGGGAAGGATTTCTCCGAGAACGGAAACTTCACCCTTCGATGTAAACTTCAGGGCATTCCCGATGATGTTGCCGAAAACCTGGCGGATTCTGAGAGAATCCCCGGACACCGTCCCGGGAACCTCTCCCCTGAGTTCCATCCGGAACCGGAGATTTTTCTGCCGCGCTCTCGGAAAAAAACTGTCCCGGATGCTGTTCCAGAATTCAGGAAAATCGAAAGAAGCATCCTCGAAGGAAAGCTTCCCGGCTTCTATCCTGGAAAAGTCGAGAAGATCGTTGATGAGCCGCAGAAGAGACGAGGATTCATCCCTGAGGATCCGGACCATGTCGGCCTGACGGGAGTCGAGCGAAGTGTCCTCGAGCAGTGTGGCCATGCCGAGAATTCCATTCAGAGGGGTTCGAATTTCATGACTTACGTTGGCGAGGAAGATGTCCCTGGCCCGCATGGCCTCCGCGAGGCTTCGCTCCGATTCCTCGAGCCGTTCGATTTTTCTGCTGAGCTCGCTGTTCAGGCCCCGGATCACGGTGTAGAGTTCTGCATTCTGGAGCAGTCCGGCTGCCGCGCTGAGGACAACGGTGAGGAAAGCGAAGGACAGGTCGAGAATATCCGCCTCGTCTTCTGCGAGGTACCCCATGAACATCCCCATGGTCCTGTTCTGGGTGGTCATGGAATGAAGGAGAATCTGCCCCCTGCCGTCGGTGGCAGTAACGATGACCGGCCTGTTCCTGTCCACTGCCCAGGCAAAGGTTCTGTCTTCAACGAGGGGGAGCATCTCCTTCTCGAAAAAGGGCCTGCCGGAGGAAGGGTCGCAGAACTCCAGGGACATATTGAGGCCGTCATGGGAGAAGACGATGAAGGCAAGAGATTCGAAGGCGATGAAGGTGCGCACTTTCCGGGCGCATTCCTCGAACAGGGCGGGATAGGAAAACTCCTCGTCCACCACCACGGAAAAGCCGAGGGAATCCACGGCGGATTCGAGAAGGCGTTTTGCCGCCTCCCGTTCCCTGGAGAGAATCGCAAGTCTTTCTTTCATTTTTTCCATGGGATCTCCGCTCATCATTCCCGCCTCAGGCCACGAGGAAAATATGCATGATTTCCCGGATCTGCCGCTCTCCCTGAACGAGGACCGATTCCAGATCCCCTTCGTCCAGACCGAGATAGTCCCAGATCTCCGGAGCCGGGGCGGAAAGATAGGCCGAACCGCTTGTTCCTGTGCGGAGCCCGTTGGCAATGTAATCCGCGGCATGAACAAATGCGGACTCTTCGGGGGCGTCTTCTTCCAGGGGCGAGTGGTGGAAGTCGCAGAGCTTCCGTATGCTTTCGGGGATGTTCCATTCTTCGAGAAGAACCTTTCCCACGGCGGCGTGGTCAAAACCGAAAACCCTCTTTTCCGCCCGCCAGAGGGGAATCCGCTCAAAGAAGGAAAGTTCGAGGGCATAGGTCATCTCTGCCGGTGTCTTGGTGTAGAGAATGATCCTCCCGAGGTCGTGCAGAAGTCCGGCGAGGAAGAACCGCTCCTCGTTCCGTATTCTCTTCGAATAGGCCAGAAGGCGGGAAAACACGCCGCACGCGATGGAGTGCTTCCAGAGGGATTTCATGTCCACGTACGCGGGCGGAACATGGCGAAACACCGTCATGGTGGACACGGCAAGGGCGAGGGCCGTCAGCTCGTTCGACCCAATGATGGCGATGGCCCTGGGAATGGACAGTATCGGGTTCGGAAAGCCGTAAAAAGAACTGTTCACCAGCCGGAGGAGACGGGCGGTAAGGCTGGGGTCCTTGCCCACCACTTTCGCGATGGAGGTGGCGGAGCTTATCGGAGAATTGATGACTTCCTGTATCTTGAAGTAGATGTCCGGGAACGAAACGAGCCTCACCTCGTTCTTTGCGAGGCCGTAGGCGGAGAAGGTACGGCCGAAGTGCCCTTCCGGCGGGCGCGGGAGCTGTTTCATGGCAGGAAGGGGGTCCGGGGTTTTGCCGGAAGAGATTTCTCCGGCAAATTTCCTGGTGCAGAAGGACCGGATCCCCGCCGGCGCAGCCGTTTCACCTTCCGGAGGCGGAAAATAGGAATCCACGTAGGCGGCGGCCGACCGGAGAGCCTCTTCCCGGAGATTCTCCTCGAGCACTATCTCACCGTCCTCGGCCCCTTCCACGGATGCACCGGTTACGCCCCAGATCTTGAACATCCGGATATGATTTTCTTTCAGAGCGGCGCCCCTGCCCAGGATGAACCTGCCGTTGGGAGCGGACAGGTCTTCTTCGAGGACCATCCCCTCCCGCAGGTTGTTCACGCTCACCCTGCCCATGGCAGATCCCTTCCCGGCAAAGGGGAATGCCGTCTTTTCATTCAGTCCTCCGGCGGGGAGGCAAAAAGGGAGAGAATCTTTCCGCTCCCCTTGAGCCCTGACCCGGTAAGAACCGCCGCCACCGTATCTCTCCTTCCCACCCCGCCGTCACGGGAAAGCCGTTCCGCCGCCGCCGCAACGATGGCGCTCGTGGGTTCGACAAAGTAACCTCTTCGGGCGAGCTTGACAAAACCGTCCCAGATTTCCCTGTCGGAAAAGGAAAGGACGGCGCCTCCGCTTTTTCTCACCGCTTCGAGGACTTCTCTCCCCCGAACAGGTTCCGCGGAGCTGATACCTTCTGCGATGGTTTCCGTTTTCCGCACTTTTCCGGGAATGGGTTTTCCTTCCCTGAACGCTTCTTCCAGGGGGGCGCAGTTCTTCGGCTGAAGGGCGAATATCTTCGGAAGGGTTTCTATTTCCCCGCTTGAGAGCAGTTCTTCGAAGGCAAGGGCACAGCCGAGAACGAGGCTCCCCTGGCCGGCAGGAAGAAGGACCGCATCCGGGGCGGTGAATCCCAGCTGTTCCCACAGTTCAAAAGCAAAGGTCTTGATCCCGTGGGCGAACCAGGGACTCCAGTTGTGGCTTGCGTAAAATGCGGTCTCCGCGGCCTTCTCGGCTGCCCTGGTCGTATCCTCCCTGGTTCCGGGTACCCTTTCAAGTTCCGCCCCGTAGGAGGCAACCTGGACACACTTTCCCTCTGAGGTGTAGGAGGGCACGAAAACACGGCACCGTATGCCGGCCCGGGCGCAGTAGGCCGCCATGGAGGCTCCCGCGTTTCCGGAAGAATCCTCGATAACCTCATGGATTCCCTGGTCCCTCAGTCTGCTCACCAGGTAGACCATCCCCCGGTCCTTGTAGGAGCCTGTAGGACAGGCAAAGTCGAGCTTCAGGAAGAGTTTCATGCCGTTCCACTCTTCCCGGACAAGGGGGGTCCATCCCTCACCGAAGGACACCTTCTCCTCCGGTCTTTCCAGGGGAAGGGAGGCCCCATAACGCCACATCCCCTGTTCACCGGAACGTATCCGTTTTCTGTTCATGGGGGGAATGCCGCCGAAGTCCGCCTTGAAAGGAGCCCCGCAGCCGCACCGCCACAGCAGGCTGTCTTCCCGGACCGCTGCACCGCAGAGAGAGCACTGAAGCATCATTTTGCCGTCATCAGTCATAATAGGATATTATACGTAATTCTCCCCTTTCCTGCAGGAAAAAAATAGGCAAGAATTTCAAAAAGAAACGAAGTTTGAAAGACAATCCCGGGAACTTTTCCCCGAAGAAAGGAGGAGAACGATGTGAAAAAAGCATGGAGACTCCTTCCCGCCGTTTCTCTCCTGGCCCTTCTTTTCACGGGAACACTGGAAGCAGCCATTGACCAGGCCGCGGTTAACCGTGCCTGGAAGAACATTTCCGCAGCGGCTGGAATCGAGCATAAGCCGGTCAATTTCGAGAACAAAAAAGAACCCAACGCCTGGGTGAAGTTTTCGCCCGGGAATCACTCGGTCCATGTCACCACCGGGCTGATGGCCATACTCGACCACGAAGACGAGATCGCGGGTATTCTCGCCCACGAAGCGGGGCATATCCAGCTGGGACATTACAACAGCTCCGTCGGGCGCAGCCTGCTCTGGGGGCTCCTTTTCCATGCACTTGAAGGAAACGCGGCCCGGGAGATTGCCGGAGGGGTGGGCATGGCCCTGGCCGAATCGGGCTTCAGCAGGGAACAGGAAGTGGCCGCGGACGATTACGGCATCAGGACGGCTTCCGCCGCCGGGTACAGTCCGTGGGGGCTCGTCCGGGCAATGGAGAAAATGAAGGCCGCCGGATTCAAGACCTCCCCGAACGGTTTCAATTCCCATCCTCCAACGGACAGGCGCCTTCTTCGCCTGAGAAACAACGCATCGGCTATTGAACCCCGGAAATGACGGAATAACCCCGCACAAGGGACACTGTTTACAGAAGCGGGAGCCTGAGGAGGCTCCCGCTTCTGTTGTATAATATGAAGCATCTTTCCGCCTGTTCTCTTTTTTCTGACGTTTTCAGTGTGCCCGTTTCCGGGTGAAAGCGAGATGATCGCAATGCAGTTGACTGTGTCTGTTCTTGCGGCGCTGCTGCTTTTTTCGATGCCGCTTCAGGAGGCGTCAGCGGCAGATGAAACGGTGACCGTGGAAGAGGAATTCATTCTCGAGGAAGAAATACCCGAGGACGACAGGCCTGATTTCTTCAGCGGACGGGACAGCGACATCTTCGCTTCCGCCGGGGACGTGTTCGGGACGGAACCGGAGCAGGAAGAATTTGACAGCCTCGACCTGGCATACCCGCTCAGTCCCGGGGAAGAAAAGGCCCTTGCGGCGGCCATGGAAAACCCTGATGAGCCGAACGTACTCACCCTCGCCATACTGAGGGCACGTAAAGCCTCATCCATACTGGATTCCCTGAAGTCCGGCGAAAGAAAGACTCCTTCAGAAAAAGGCCTGGATAACCCTCTGTACCTTGCCCTGGCCAATGCCCTTTCAGCGGCGGAACTCGCCCCTGATGAACCGGATTTTCTTTTCCTCGTCGCCCAGGTCTACGCGGCCTTCGGCCCGAACCCCTTCACCCTGGAGCTTGCGGAAGAGGCGGCTTCAGGAACGCTGGAACTTGACCCCTCGTACTCCGAAGCACGGCTTCTCCTCGGTATTCTGCAGCACCAAAACAGGTCCTTCGCACTGGCGATAGATAACCTGGAAAGGGCGGTTTCCGAAAAGCCGGCTCTGCTCGACTTCCGGACGGCATCCCTCCTCGGTGCCGCCTATTTTCTTGAAAACGGCCTTCCCCGGGGAGAGCAGTTCTTTCGAAAGTACCTTTCATCCGTGGAGCCCAACGGCACCGCCCTTTTCTGCCTTGGGGTAATCCTCCACGGGATGGAAGAGCTGCCGGAAGCAGGGGAAACGATGAGGCTGGCAGCGGAAGCCTTTTCCCAGGACACGGAAAAGGCTGTCTATGTGCGTTCAGTTCTTGCTGAATGGACCGAAGGGAAGTGAAGGAATTGAAGACAGCGGAAACGAGGCATTACGGGAAATTTTTCTCTCTCTTTTTCCTGTTCACCCTCCTCGCCCTTCATCTCTTCTCCTTCGGCGGACAGGCACTCGGAGCATCCCTCGAGGAGGAGATGCTGAGCGAACTGGGCAAAGTACGGGATAATTTTGCGGCCTCCGAACCCCAAAGGGGACAGTTTTCCGATGAAGGGAGCTTCAGCTCCGCACGGAAAAAATGGCTGAATGATTTCCAGAAGGCGTCCGACGGCGTTCGGACAACCTACAAAAACCGTGACGGCCGGTTCACCGAGATCAAGGACGCAATCAAGTCCTCCGGGATGGAAAAGGAGTTTCTCAACTCCGGGAGCGCTCCCAAAACTCCTTCAAGCGACATCGACCTGACGGAGATGAAGCCCGGGAGCGCGAAAAAGCTTGCGGACCAGCTCAACTCGAAGGGCTATTCCATCCGTCCTGACCCGAACGTTCCCGGACGGTACGTGGATCCCGCAAAGAAGCTCGTGATCTGGGAGACCCCCCGAACCTGAGGACCGGAAGCCCGGAATGGCGGAACTGGGTGACGTCCCGGGCAGGTGCTGAAGATACCTTTTCCACCGCTGGCGGGCTCTTCGAGACCTCAGGCGGCAAGGTGGGCGCGAAAGACCCCGCCGGTGCGGTCCTCGACAACGTGAAAAAAGCGATGGAGGCAGGGATCGGAAAGAATCCCGCTGCCGGGGAGATCGATTCCAAAACCATCGGCAAAAGCGTAAAGAAGGCCATGGAGTGGACGGGGACAACACCGAAAAAGGGAGAAGCCGCGGAGTTCGCCAGGCAGGCGGAGAATCTCCGGAAGGGAAGGAGCTGGGAAGAAGCGGGAATAACGAGCCCCAACGATCCCCCGGAGGTGAAAAACAAAAAGATCCAGCAGTGGCTTGACAAGGCCCAGGACTCCCTGTCGAAGTCCTACCAGAAGGCCCAGAGGCAAAGCCAAAAGATCACGGACGGGAAAGTGAAGGAACTCACGGAAATACTGAACAAAAAGCCCCCCATGTCAAAGGCTGACCAGAAGACGTGGAGAAAACTGACGGACGAACTCCATACGATCTCGAAAAGCAACGGCGAGACCCTGAGAAACATCGCCGAAAAAGCCCCGGAAATCGGTGGCAAGATCACGAAGCAGCAGGTACGAACGAACCCGGACGGCACGGTGACGGACCTGAAAACGGGCAAAACCATGACCAGGAGTCAGTTTGCGGACAAAACGGCGCCGGGGACAAAGAGAACAGTACCGAAGGTGATCAAGCCTCAACTTCCCCAAAAACCGGCGACTCCAACGCCCCCTCCTCCGTCGAAGCTGGTGAAGGTCGGAACGGGCATACTTTTGGTCTACCAGGGATACGAATCCCTCAAGGCGTATTCCGACTATCTTGACAAGGCCGCACGGGAGGATCCGGAGAATTTCGGCTTGCTCACTGTCGGGAAAGGCATAGGGTACGGGGTGGCGACCTTTTTCGGCATTCCCGGGCTGATCCAGATGGGAGAGCAGATCGGGCTCTCCACCCGGGAACAGTACCTCAAGGACCTGCGGGAGGGGAAGGAATGGCTCCTGCCTCCCGCTGTCTGGGCGGGTGCCTACGCTGCCTGGGAGTTCGGGAAATCCGTGACTGTGGGCCCGCTCATCTCCGGCGCCGAGGCGATCTCGGAAGGATACGGACTGGTCGGCGACCTCCTTGACGCCCGGAAAGCCGCCCAGCGGGCGCTGGACATGAAGCAGCGGCTCGATACGGCCTACAAACCTCTCTCCGACCTCATGACCCATGTCATCGGGGGTCCTCTCCCCCCTATATGGGAGAAAAACCGCTGGAAATACTACAGGATCTTCAAGCCCATCCTCGACGACAGGGAAGCCCTTGAAAAGATCATGAAGACTCCCGCGGGGAAAGACCTGTGGAAATGGATGAAGGAGTACAAGGACAGGAGAGCGAAGGAACTCGGCATTACCTTCGGTTCTCCCGGGGCGGACAATCCAGACGACAACGACAACATCGGAGAAGCCATGCTCGCCCTTCCTCCCCAGGAGCTGGGCCTCTACCTCCGGGCGGCGGAAAAGGGAAACGCCTTCGTCATGGATTTCCTTTCTTCCCGGAACAGGGGCGCCTTTTCCGAACCGTTGGGCCCGGAAACACTGGGGGCCTTTCTACAGGGCTCGAAATCCGGTGAGCGGGTGACCTTCGAGGCTCCTTTCTCCGAAGAGCAGGGAGCTGCCGCGGAAGAAATCTACAGGGATCTCCTGAAGACAGTCGCGGAGACACCAGACGTAGCGATCCTTTCCTCGGGGTACGCAAGGGGAGCGGCGGCCCTCCTCGGCGGAACGGAACCCGCGACACTCCTGCAGCCTGTTGACGCCGGCGAGTCCCTTGCGAAATTCAGGCTGCTCATTCTCCCGAGCGGATCCCTGTCCGACTGGAGCCTCTCGGAGACCTTCCGGAACGCGGTGGAGAAATTCGTCTCCTCTGGAGGAACCCTCCTCGCTTTCTCCCAGCAGCTCGGGAAAGAATATGCCGTTCTGCCCGGAAAGGTGACCGCCTACGGATTCGCGGAAGACCAGAGCTGCCAGTACGCCTCCGCCCGGATCACCGCTTCGAACGGGGCCTTCTGCTCCATGACGACCCATACGCCGGATTTCAACGTGGACGGATATTTCCTCGACTACCCCGCCGAAAGCGAAATCTGGCTTTCGAGAACTAAAAACGACCAGCCCTGCATGATCTCCTTCCCCTGGGGCAAAGGACGGGTCGTACTTTCGACCCTGTACCTGGACTGGGCGGCCGGCAACCACCAGGGGACCGTTCATGAAAGGCTCTTCTTCAGGGATCTGATCTCCTTCCTTCTTGACAACGCCCCCGTCCTCCCCCATGCGGGCAAAACCGTCCGCGTTCCCCTGCCGGGACCCGAAACAGGCGAGCGCGGGGTTTCCTTTGCGCCCCTTCTTCTCGGCCCGGACGGTGCCGAGATAGAAGTCCCTTCCCAAACGGTTTCGAGTGACGAACTTGAACTTCCCCTCCCGGGGCTCCCCGGCTTTTATCGGCTCGGCGGCGTTTTCGCCGACGGATCGGGAAAGAAAACAGGAGTGGTTTTCCCAAGAACACGCTTCGGACTGAGCATCCTCCCTGGAGGCCTTTCTGGTGCTGAAGACGGGCAAAGGGACGGCGTGAGCGCATCGGTGGCCAGCGACCTGGAGAACTATATCAGGGGAGCGGAAGGACGGTTCTCCATTCTCCTCTGGAACCGGGGGGCAGCTGAAAAGACGGTTCGGGTCGACTGGAGGTTCCCCCACAACTACGGAAGCGCGCCGGGAACGGAGAAAGAAAAATACGCCGGATCGAACACCCTGGCCCTGAAACCGGGGTCGCGGGAGACAATAAACCTCTCCATACCTATCGTGAATACCGACGGAATCGACAGGCTGTGGGTCGATGTCTTTGACGGCCGGACAGGCGAGAAAATGAGCACAGTATCGAAAGGATTCTATACGAAGAGCCCGTCCGCTGAAATTTCCGTCCTCCTTTCAGGTCAAACCTTCCCGGAGGGAAGCGCGCTGAAGGGCGAGGTTTCCTTCAAAAATCCCTTCAGGGCGAAAGGAACAGGCACTTTGAGGATCAAGGCCGCTGATTCTGCAGGAAGAACTCCCCTGGACAAGGAAATCGGTTTTGAAGTATCGGAGGAAGGTGCAGCCGTTCCCTTCGAGATTCTCCTTCCGGAAAACACGTTCTCGGGAGAATGCTCTCTCCAGGCGTTTCTCGTTCTCAGGGGGACCATCGTCGGTGTAGGAAGCGCACCATTCACCTACACCGGCAGGCCCTACCCCATCAAGGGAAAGGTCGCCGACCGCATCACAGGCTCTCCGCTCTCCGGGAGCGAGGTCGAATTTCATCTCGGGGGCTCCTCCTTCAGGGGAAAAACCGACGGAAACGGCGTTTTTGAGATTGCTCTCCCTGACGGACGGTACAGCATCGAGGCTTCTGCGGAAGGTTTCAACATCTTCACGGCAGAGGCCGTTATCGGTCCGGAGGACAGGGCCGAATTCCCCATAGCCCTTCTTCCCCTCGGCAAGGGAGAGGGAACAGGAATGGTCTCGGGACGGGTTTTCGACAGGGTAACCGGCGAGCCCGTACCCGGATGCCTGATCGATATCATCAAGGGAAATGAAAAGTACACGGTACAAAGCGATGCCTCGGCCCGCTATTCCCTGGCGCTGCTTCCCGGCGATTACCTGGCACGGTGTTTTGTGGAAGGACAGAGCTGGAGTTCATCGGAATTTCCCTTCAGGATAACCGAGGGATGGGAGCAGCACCTGGACCTCTATCCCCCCCTGGGGAAAATACGGCTCAGGGTCCTGGACGCCATATCGGAAAAGGAGGTGGGGAGCGTCACCGCAATTCTCAGGACCAGCGATCTTTCAAAGGATGACGGCTGGAATCGGGACATTTCCTTCTCCGTCAACGGCGGACCCGCCGCCCTGACCGCTCCCGGGAGGAGAGCGCTGAGGATATCCGCCGACGGGTACAGGTCTCTTGAAACGGAAATTCTCGCCGGGGAAAGGGCAAGGGAAACCCTTCTCTACCTGACCCCGAAAAAAGGCTCTATGAAGATCATCTGTGTCGATCTCGTCAGCGAAGCTCCCCTGGCGGGGGTGGCCGTCTCTGCGGGACGTCCCGGACAGCCGGCATCCGAAACAAAGAAGACGGACGACGACGGAGGATGCATCTTCAGCCTCGAGGACGGACGGTGGGTCATTTCCGCCGAGACGGAAGGATACAGCATCCTTTCAACGGAATGGTACTCGTCGGTCCACCCCGAGGCGGAGGTGCCCGAGGTGAAACTGTATCTTTCCCGGGATACACAAAAAAAACCGGGAAGCGCACGACTGGCCGTGCTCGACAGGATGACCGGCAGTCCGGTTACAGGAGCATCCGTTGAAGTGACCGCTCCCAGCGGCTTCCAGCAGGGAGTCACGGACGACAGCGGCCGTGTCACCCTTGCGATTCCAGATGGAAGAGTCGCTCTCAGGTTTACCCGGGAAGGATATGCGTCCCTGGAGACGGAACTGTTCAACAGCTACCTGGATGAGGCGGAAAGGGTGTTTTATCTCGACTTCGATTCAGCGAAAGCAGCCTTTCTCCTCAGGGACGGCATTACGGAAAAGCCCCTTGGAGGAGTGAGAATTTTCCGGCTCGAGAGGGAGACGGGACACGATCTGGGCGTCACGGGGAATGAAGGGATCCTCGAGGCTTCAGTGCCCAGGGGAGCGCTCTCATTCAGGTTCGAGCTGGACGGATACGATTCTCTCACCACAGGGTTTTTCGTTCCGGGGAATGGCAGGAAAGACACTCCTGCTGACGAAGTCTTCCTGTTCCCGAAAAAAAGCCCGTACCCCTTCCGGGGAGTGGTGAAAAACACTGCCGGAGAACCTCTTTCCCGCGTTTCCATAACCCTGAAACAAAAAGACACCACCGCCACGACGGAAAGCCTGGAGAACGGAACATTTTCCCTGTCTCCGGAGCCGGGTCCCCTTGAACTTACCCTGACTTCCGCAGGGTTCCACGAACTCAAGACCCAGACGTATTTCTCCAGGGGAATACTCCCTCCGGAGGAGGAGGAGTTTTTCCTCTTCTCTTCGGAAGCCCCCTATCCCGATACTCCCGGCAGGATGCTGTTCAGCGCCGTGGATGCCCTTACGGGAGAGCCCCTGGAAAAATTCGCCGCCTATCTCCTCGACAACGGATGGGCAGGGTATGAAAAAGGGTCCGCCGCCACAGAATCCAGACCGGGGAACAGGAATACCGTCATCAAATCGGACGGATACTACGAAACCGGTTCTTTTTATCCGACCGTCTTCCCGGGGAAAACGGTGAAAAAAACGATCCAGCTTCACCCTTCCACGGGAAAGATACAGTTCCGCGTCATTGACGCCCTCTCCGGGGAACCAATACAGAGGTTCTCGGCGTATCTTCTGGACAACGGATGGGCCCAGTACGAAAACGGCTCCGGCGAAACGGAGGCCCAGCCGGGGAACAGGAACACGGTCATCAAGGCACCGGGATACTATGAAACCGGGTCCTTCTACCCCACCGTTTTTCCGGGAAGATCCGTCACGAGGACCATTTTCCTCAGTCCCTCGTCGGGGCGTATCAATTTCTCGGTTCTCGACATGATCACCGGGAAACCTATACCGCAGTTTTCCGCCTATCTTCTCGACAACGGGTGGGCCCGGTACGAAAACGGCACGGCCTCCACGGAAGCCCAGCCCGGGAACAGAAATACCGTCATCAATGCTCCGGGATACAACGAAACCGGTTCTTTCTATCCTACCGTTTTTCCGGGAAGGACCATACAACGCACGGTATTTCTCACCCCATCCACGGGGAAACTCGCCTTTTCCGTGAAAGACGGACAGACCGGAAAGCCTCTTCCCGTTTTTTCCGCCTACCTGCTTGACGGAGGATGGGCCCAGTACCGGAACGGGAAGAGCTCCATGGAGGCCCAGCCGGGGAACAGGAATACCGTCATCAAAGCACCCGGATACTACGAAACCGGGTCCTTCTACCCCACCGTATTCCCGGGGAAAACCGCAGATCGAACCATTTTCCTCGCCCCTTCGCTGGGGCGGGTGGATTTCACCGTGGCGGACGTTCTCACGGGAACCCCCCTGCCGGTCTTTTCGGCATACCTCCTCGAAAACGGGTGGGCCCGGTACGAGAACGGCATGGCCTCCACGGAAGCCCTGCCGGGGAACAGGAACACGGTGATCAGGGCGGACGGCTACTTCGAAGCAGGGTTCTATCCTACGGCCTTCCCGGGCCGCTCGACCACGCACACCGTCTATCTCCATCCGACGGACCCCCTCGGGCAGATGAACCTGAAAGGAGTCGACCTGGCTTCAGGGGAAACAGTGACCAACATCACCTTCCAGCCCCAGGGTGAACCTCCTCTCAGGGCTCCCGAGGGCAGGGGCCTCCATTCATCCCGGACTCACTTCAAACACCAATGGTTCCGGGCCTCTTCTCCGGGGTATAAGGAGACTGACGCCCCCGGCTTTTTCACCTCGGGCCGCAGGGACGTCGAACTGGCCATCCCCCTGGAGCGCATTGTCCCGCCTGGGAGAGGAAATCTCCTCGTATCGGTGGCCGATTCTGCCGGAAAACCCCTTCCGGGCGCGGCCGTAGCCCTGTCCTGTGCGGGAACGATATTCCGGGGAAATGCCAACAGTTCGGGGCAGGTTCTTTTCAGGAACGCGCCCTCAGGAATCCATACCGTTTCAGCGGAAGCGAAAGGGTACGGAAAGGGCAGCTCGCGAACGGCCGTGGAAGGAGGAGAAACTGAAAAGGCAGGGCTGAAGCTTTCTCCCCTGTCGGAGCTCCGGCCCCATGCACCCTTTGCACCCGTCATTCTCAGCGTCCCCTCTGACGAGATACTGAGGCCGGGAGAAAGAAAAATCCTCCGGGCTGTTCTTGAAAACAGGGGGGATGAAGGCGGGAGGACCTTCTGTTCCCTCGAGATTCCGGATATGGGAAGAATCGTCAGGGAAACAGTCCTTGGACCGGGCGAACGGGCGGAAGTTCCTTTCGAAGTTCTTGTGCCGGAAGACAGCGTCAACTCCCGGGTGTACGCCCTGGTGAAAGCGGGTGACCATTCGAAACGGGGGGTACTCTCCATCGAGGCTCCGAGATTCTCCGTATCAGCACGGACAGACAGGGAAGCCTACGAGGAAGGTGAAGTCCTGGCCCTTGAAGTGGATGTGACTTCCAATACAAACGAAGGAGAATACCAGGTCAGGGTCTCCTTCAACGACGAAACCCGCCTTGAACCGGTGAAGCTCACGGGGGGGAAGGGAAAGGCTCTGTTTCCGGACATACCGGTTTCTTTCAGGGGGAACAAAATACTCTACGGCCTCTACCATGCCTCGGGAAGATCCATCCTGCTCAATGCCCTCCAGGTGCAGGACAGGTCAGGGAAGGTCCTCCTTCTTCCGGAAAAACAGCAGTACGAAGCGGGGGAAACTGTCCGGATCCGTATTTCCGGGAAAGGGGGAGACCCCCTTTCCGTTTCCTCCCCCCTGATCCCCGGCGGAACAGCCGGCACGGAGGGAGTGAAGGAAGTGATTCCGGGCGCGGACGGGACCGCAATTCTCGAACTGGTCCTTCCCCGTGCCATAGCGACCGGGTCCTATCCATTCCGGTGCGGCGGGTTTTCAGTGAACGTCGACGTCCGGGGGATCGAAACGAAAATACTGGACCGGTACCTGGAAGAGGACGGGGAGGATGGTACACTGCTTTTCTTCTGGAAGGCTGCAGCAAGCGGGGAGATTCCGTGCACATGGTCGGTGGAGGTTCTCCCTCCGGATGAAGAAGGGTATGTGCTGGCGGAGGGGAATATCACACTGAAAGGAGAATGGGGCGACTACATGGTCCGGGTCGAACCGGAAGACGACGGCCCCTGCGACTTTGTAATCCGTCTGAAAACGGACGCCCTTTCCCCGTCCGGGGTCCCTCTTGCGGAAATCCGGTATTCCAGGGCAGAAAGGGAAAGCCGGCCCTAGGCACGTACAGCGTCAGGTTCCTGTTCCTATGGTGGGGAACGGCTTTACGCCGTTCCCCACCTTCGTGCTATAATATACTTGTATTGTCGATTTTTTTGCTTCTATGGCGTAAAATCCGAATAATTGGTGATAACGCGAACAAATCAAGGGAGGCGAAGAAATGAGCGGGATTTGGCAGGACAACTTCAGCTCCGTAGCGAAGAACAACCGGCCGTCACCAATCCGGGAGATGCTGGCAGTGATCAAGCAGCCCGGCATGATCTCCTTCGCGGGAGGCATGCCTGCCCCGGAAGTGTTTCCAGTAGACCAGTTCTACGAGGGAGCACACATCCTCAAAGACCAGGGCAAAGAACTTCTCCAGTACGGCACTACGGAAGGCTACCCTCCTCTCAAGGATTTTCTTGCAGCCTGGACCGCACCCCGCCTGGGGAGGAAGGCCGGACCGGAAGAAATGCTCATCACCACCGGTTCCCAGCAGGCCCTCGACCTTTTCGCATGGTCCATGATCGACAAGGGGGATTATGTCATTACCGAGGATCCTTCCTACCTTGCAGCCCTCACTGTTTTCTTCAACCACGGCGGCAGCTTTCTCGGCGTCCCCACGGACCGGAACGGCATGCAGGTGGACCTTCTCCCCGGCATCATCGAGAAGGCAAGGTCCGAGGGAAAGAAGATCAAGTTCATCTACACCATCGTCAACTTCCACAATCCCGGAGGATCTACCATGTCCGTGGAACGTCGGAAAAAGCTGGTGGAGATCTCCAAACAATACAACATCCCCATTTTCGAAGACGACCCCTACGGCTATGTCCGGTACGAGGGTGACCATCTGCCGTCCATCTTCTCATTCCACAACCAGGGGGGCGTAATCTACGCCGGTTCCTTCTCGAAGATCCTCTCCCCCGGAACCCGCGTGGGGTGGGTTACGGGACCGAAGGAGATCATCAGGAATCTCACCGTGTTCAAGCAGGGGACGGACCTCTGCTCCAGCACCATCACCCAGGCCCTGGTGGCGGAGTATTGCGTGAACGGCCACCTCGACCGTCACCTCCCCGTGATCATCGACAACTACAGGGTGAAGCGTGACGCCATGGAGAAGAGCTTCGAAAAACACCTCACTCCTCTCGGCGTGACGTGGGTCAAGCCGGAAGGGGGCTTTTTCTACTGGCTGAAGTTCCCCACCGTGAACACCAACGACCTTTTCAAAAAGGCCATCGACAAGAAAGTGGCCTTCGTTCCCGGCGATCCCTTCTGCCCCACTGCCGGGGCGGGCATCCACAATGCCCGGCTGTGCTACACTTTCCCTTCCCCGGAAATCATAGAGGAGGGCGTGAAACGCCTCGCCGAGGCAGTCACCGAACTGGCTATCCCCGCAGTGCACTGACAATCCATTGTTCTGCCGCCTCTGCTCCCTCCCTTTCGGGGAGGGAGTTTTTTCTGCGCCCGGGGACAATTTGATGTAAGATACGAAAGAGAGCTGGATGAAGCAGGAAGACCGGAGGAGGAGAGAACGATGGATTCCACGAGTCCGCACAGCGGCACACAGGATACCATAGCGGCTATTGCCACAGCGTGGGGAGAAGCAGGCATAGCCATTGTCCGCCTGTCCGGAGCGGAAGCGAGGAGACTTGCCGACAGGCAGCTTTCTCTTGCCGTTCCCCTTTCAGGGACTCCCTCCAGATACCTCCGGAACGGTTATCTTCTTGACGAAAAGGGAGACGCCATCGACCAGGTGCTCGCTGTATGGTTCGCTCCCCCGAAAAGCTATACCGGGGAGGAAGTGGTGGAAATCCACACCCACGGCGGCACCCTGGTGGCACAAAAATGCCTGGAGCTCCTTCTCTGCCGGGGAGCCCGGCTCGCGGAACCGGGAGAGTTCACGAAGCGGGCGTTCCTGTCCGGCAGGATCGACCTGACCCAGGCGGAGGCTGTCCTGGGGATCATCCGTTCCCGGAGCGACGAGGCCCTCCGGGCTGCCGCCAGGACACTGAAGGGAGAGCTCGCTTCCTTCGCCAGAGACATCTATGACGAGCTTCTGGCTCTCTCGGGAAAAATGGAAGTTTCTCTCGACTTTCCGGAGGAAGACCTTCCCTACGGAAGCGACGAGGATACGAGCCATTCCCTCCAGGCAATCCGCCAGAGCCTGGAGGACCTGCTGGACCGGTGCGCCACGGGGTTCCTTCTCCGTGAAGGGATCAGGGTGGCCATCGTGGGCAGGCCGAACGTGGGGAAATCTTCTCTTCTCAATGCCCTCCTCAGGGAGTCGCGGGCAATCGTCACTGCGATTCCGGGCACGACCAGGGACCTCATCGAGGAAGTGCTCACTTATAGGGGAATACCTCTCCGCCTTGTGGATACGGCAGGGATGGGGATACCCTCCGACGAAGTGGAAGCCATAGGGATCTCGCTGGCAGAGGAAGCCTTCAAAAATGCTGACGTGCGCATCTGGGTGGCCGACGGAAGCGCTCCGCCCGCCCCCTTCGACTTCGACATGGCGGACCGGCTTCGGGATCTCGTACACGTGGTGGCGGTGAACAAATCGGACCTTCCTCCAGGAAGAGACGAAACGGGAAGGACCACCGAAGAAGCCATCTCCGAACTTCTGCCCGAAAGTCCCATGCTTTCCATTTCAGCAAAGAAAGGCACCGGGCTGGACAGCCTGAAGGATGCCGTGGTCTCCTCCATCGCGGGCGGCGGGGCGCTGGATTCAGGGCTGAATGCGTCCGCCAGGCAGGTGAACGAGATCCGTGCCGCCATCGGATTTCTCAGGGATGCCTCGGCAGCCCTGGAATCAGGGCTTGGCCAGGATATCGCAGGATCCTGCATCTCCGAGGCCCGGTCCGCTATGGAGCGCCTTCTCGGCATTTCCGGAGACGACACCCTGCTCGACTACATTTTCAGCCAGTTCTGCGTCGGAAAATAAGCGGAGGGGAGGAGCCCCCCGGCTCCTCCCCTCCCTTGATACTACCGCACGGACAAAAGAAACTGAAGGCATGTCCTGACGGCAAAACCGGTTGCCCCTTTGCCGTAGCCCGAATACTCGTCCTTGTTGAAGTCCACCCCCGCAATATCCAGATGGGCCCAGGAAATTCCCTCACCGACGAACTCCCGAAGAAACCGTGCAGCGAAGATGGCTCCGCCGTACCTGCTTCCGGAATTCACCAGGTCCGCCACGGGAGATTTCATGGATTCCGCAATCCTTTCGTCATCGTCAGGAAGCCGCCACAGCCGCTCTCCCCTGGCCTTTCCGGCTTCCAGAAGGCTTGCGGCGAGAGTGTCGTCCGGTGTAAAAAGTCCGGCTATGGACGTTCCCAGGGCCACAGCGCAGGCCCCTGTGAGGGTTGCCATGTCGATGATGACATCGGGGCCGAGCTCCGAGGCGTAGCTCAGGGCATCTGCAAGGACGAGCCGTCCTTCGGCATCAGTGTTGTCGATTTCCACTGTTTTTCCGTTCCTCATCCGGAGAATGTCGTCGGGACGGAACGCCTTGCCGCCGGGCATGTTCTCGGCGAGGGCCACGATTCCGTGAACCTCCACGGGCAGCTTCATCTTCGCAGCCGCCCGGAGGAGGGCGAAAACATTGCATGCCCCTGACTTGTCGCTCTTCATGGAGCGGATGAAGTCGCCGGGCTTGAGGTTCAGCCCGCCGCTGTCAAAAGTGATGCCCTTCCCTACGAAGACCACTTTCCGCAAGGGTATGCCGTCGGGCTTCCAGGAGAGGCGGACCAGCCTCGGAGGTGTGGACGACCCCATTCCCACGGAATAGAGCCCTTCCATTCTCTCTTCGAGGATTTTCTTTTCGTCCCAGACTTCCGCTTCGAGGCCGAAATCTGCTGCTTCAGCAAGGGCATACTCCGCCAGCGTCAGGGGGTTGGACCTGTTCCCCGGCTCGTTTGCGAGATCCCGGGCCATGTTCTGGGCACAGGCGAGCATTTTCCCCAGGGAGAGTCCTTCCCCGTCGCCGCCGTACAGGACGAATTCTCCCGGTTCGGGAAGCCTGTCTTCATCTTTCCGGGTTTTGTATTTTTCGAAGGAGTAGCTTCCGAGCTCCGCACCCTCCGCCACGGCACAGCTTACGTTCCGGTCCGGAGAAACCGGAAGATGGGCGAAAATACGGAAAACTCCGTCTCCTTTCGCTCTCCGGACAAGCTCCGCGGTACTGGACCGGAGACTGTCCTCCCCGAAAACCTTCCTTTCTCCGAGGCCGACAAGGTAAAGCGGCGAAAAGGCGGAACCAGGAAGGAGAGCCTTCGCTATTTTTCCCTTTTTCGCCCTGAACGAGGAGTCATCGAGCAGGGCAGCCGCTGCCGGGACGTCCCCGGGTGAAAGGATCCCTTCCGGGAGAGGTTCTCCCGAAAAAACATACAGAGCAATTGCCCCGCTCCCCTGTACGTTTGCGCCGGAAAGAGGGGATGCCGTTATCTTCATTGATTCCACACTCCCTGAATACTCATTTTTCCCCGGAAGGGGACGGTTTTTTTTTCGTGTTGACGAACCAGACTCCCGTGAACACCAGGACACCTCCCGCGATCATGGAAAGGGTAACGGTCTCTCCGAGAAAGACCGCCGAGAGGAGCACGGCCACCACTGGGTTAATGTAGAGAAAAACCCCGGCCTCGGAGGCGGGAAGCTCCCGGAGGGCATCGTACCAGAAAAGGTAGGCCAGGGCGGAGCAGCATACACCGAGGAACAGGATATTGGCCCAGGCTCCGGCGGAAATGGACGGAACCTCCGAAGCCCCTCCCGAAAAGAGAAAGGGAAGGGTGGCGAAAAGCCATCCGAAAGAAAGGGCGTAGGCCATCCCGAGTTCCGGGGAGGTTTTTCTGAGAGCCTTCCGGGAAAAGACGGAAAAAAGGCCCCATGAAAAGACGCTGACCACCATGAGCAGCTCCCCGGGGCTGTAGCCTCTCCTCAGGAACACGCCGGGATCGCCTTTGGAGAGAATGACCAGGACCCCGAAGGCCGCGAGGAGGATCCCACCTTTCTTTCTCCCGTCGAGCCTTTCGCCGAGAATAAGGGCTCCCAGGAGGGCGATGGCGATGGGGTTTGCCGCCACGATGAGACCCGACATGCCCGCCGAGACAGTCTTCAGGGCAAAGGCCTGGAGAGCGTTGTGGAAAAAGACCCCGAGAAATCCCAGGCCGGCGAAAACAGCCGCTTCCCTCAGGGGAAGAAGCCGCATCCTTCCCCTGAGAAGAAGGAACAGGAGCAGGGCCGCCACCCCTGTTCCGAAGCGGAGCCAGATCAGGGTGGTAAAGGAAACCTCGGCGACCGCGGCCTTTATGGAAGGCAGAGAACCGCCCCACGCCACCACCGCGATGAATGCCTTGAGGCGTGCCCTGGCGGTGGCTGTCATTTCCCTTCACCGGACGGAGAGGGGCTGCCTCCTGCGGCATCCATGTTTTCGGAAAGAAGAACGGAAAGCCTTCCGGCGAAACGAGCGGGATCCGCGATCTGTCCTCCCTCCGCGAGAACGCACTGGTCATGGAGAAGGAAGGCATATTCCTTCACTTTTTCTTCCGCTCCGCCGGAAGCAAGCATCCTCTCCATTTTCGAGATCACCGGGTGCTCCGGGTTGATTTCGAGAATACGCTTGAGGGGAGGGACCTCCCTGCCCATGGACCGGAGTATGCGCTCCATATTGAAAGAGGAACCGTCTTCGTCGGTTACAAGGCACGCCGGTGATTCCGTGAGACGGGAGGAGATTTTCACATCTTTCACCGTTTCGGAGAGAACCCCCCTCAAAAACGAGGCAAGCCCTTCCGGCTGAACGGTGTCTTTCCCTGCTTCCTCCGGAGGCAGGGCATCTTCCCGTTCCATGGACCGGAATTCCTTGTCTCCGAATTTCGGGAGGACGGGAGCGATCACCTCGTCCACAGGGTCGGCGAGGAGGAGCACGTCATACCCCTTCTCCCGGCACCGTTCAAGAAGCGGAGAATTTCTGAGAACCTGGAGCTTCCTTCCCGTGATGTAGTAAATCCCCTGCTGCCCCTCTTTCATGGCATCCACGTATTCATGAAGGGAAACAAAACCATCCCCTGAGGAAGAGGACGGGAAGAGGCAGATTTCCAGGATGGCCTCCCTGTTTTCTTTTTCGGCACCGTCGAAGGAAGCGAGCCCCTCCTTGATGACCGGACCGAATTCCTTCCAGAGGCGGACGTATTTTTCCCTGTCGTCGGCCAGCATTTTTTTCAGTGCGGAAAGAACCCGCCGGACAAGGCTCTTCCTGATGATTCTTACCAGGGGATCCTCCTGGAGGATTTCCCTGGAGATATTGAGCGGAAGGTCCTCTGAGTCCACCACGCCCCTCAGAAAACGGAGCCAGGATGGGACAAGATCCCGGCAGTCGTTCATGATGAAGACGTTGCGGATGTACAGGCTCACGCCCTCGTTCCGGGGTGCATAGTGAAGGTCGAAGGGAGCTTTCGACGGGAAAAAAAGAATCCCCCGGAATTCCGTTCCTCCCTCCACTGAGAAAACCACCCTGCCGAGGGGCGGTTCCCAGTCCGAGGCGACGTGCTTGTAAAATTCCTCGTACTCGCCGTCGGTCACGTCTTTTTCCGGGCGGCGCCAGATGGCCTTTCCTGAATTGAGGACCTCGTCCTCCGCGGTTTCGCCGCCCTCCCGCCCCTTCGCTACGGCCATCACGATGGGATAGGAGATAAAATCGGAGTACTTCCTCACGATGTCCCGAAGGATCCACTCATCGGTGTAATCCCGTTCGCCCTTCTCCTTGTCCGGCGTTTTAAGGTGCAGGATCACCGTGGTGCCGGGCTCGTTCCTTTCAGCCTCTTCCAGCGTATAGGTGCCGTCTCCGGGGGAAGAGAAACGCCAGCCTTTTCCTTCGCCGAGACGGCGGGTCACCACGTCCACCCGGTCAGCCACCATGAAGGCGGAGTAAAAGCCCACTCCGAACCGGCCGATCAGGCTCTCGGCCCCTGCGGACTCCCGGGCAGCCTTCATGGCCGCAAGGAATTCCCCGGTTCCGGACCTGGCGATGGTCCCGATATAGTTTGTCAGTTCCTCCCTGTTCATCCCCACACCGTTGTCGGAGACAAAGAGAGTCCGTCCTTCCTCTCCCCGGGCAATCCGGATCGACGGAGCAGAGAGCCCCGCTCCCCCTTCGCTGTCGGCATATTCCGGGTGGGCAAGAAGTTCGAGGCGGCGCTTGTCGAGGGCGTCCGAGGCATTCGAAATCAGCTCCCGAAGGAAAATATCCCTGTTGGAATACACCGAATGGATCATAAGGTCAAGGAGCTGCTTCGCCTCGGCCTGAAAAGAAAACCGTTCCTGTTCCATGACTTTCCTCCCGTTCCGTTCACGATGGTTTCCGCGGACTGCAGGGCCGCAGATTTTCAGGTTCAAAAAGCCGGGGACGATGCTTTCCGGCAGCACCGTCCCCGGGAGAATGCCCTTATTGTAAAACTCAACTTTCGCAGGACCTTGAAAACCGTAAATCGTTGTCATGACATGGAAAAAGCAGTTAAAACGCTCATTTTATTCCTCAGGAAGCGGGGCGTTTTCCGTACGAATTCCACGAACATCCGTTCC
>Ga0228535_1000866_pt1 | contig 65433 bp, 55 predicted proteins | sample SJ1metagenome_FD_168457 | JGI IMG/M metagenome (GOLD analysis project Ga0228535, IMG submission 168457) | Enriched culture of PCE-dechlorinating microbial communities from Ithaca, New York, USA - SJ1 | ecosystem: Engineered > Modeled > Simulated communities (microbial... > Unclassified | place...
ATGGCAGCTCCACTTCGGCTACGCCTTCGTTCCGCTGCCATTCATTCTCAATTGAAACAAAAAAAATGAATACCTTTGAATTTAGAAGAAGAACTCATTACACACAAAAAGGGATACTACCGAAAAAACGGGCCTTTTGTTACTATTTCACGTGATTACGGCTGCCAGGCCAATGTACTTGCAGAAATGCTTGCGCGTGCGATTGCCGCAAAAGGATCGCACTGGAAGGTTATGAATAAGGAAGTGATTCTTGAAGCTGCGAAGGAGCTTAATGTTGACCCGGAAAAGGTTAGGCAGGTTGAAGGATCGCTGGAAAGGGGAACACTGGATGAGGTACTGAGCTCACTTACGACAAAGTATTACAAGAGCGACCGGAAAGTCAGGCAAACCATTGCTTCCATTGTTACTGCAGCAGCCGAATCAGGCAATGTTATCATTGTGGGAAGGGGAGGGGCAACCATCACCCAGGGAATGCCAAAAGCAGTTCATATCAAGCTTACGGCTCCCGTGCAGTGGAGACTCGACAATCTGATTTCCCGGCACAACCTGAAGCGCGAGGATACCGTTAAAACGCTTGCATCAATTGACCATAAACGGTATAAAATGCTGCGCGACTATATGAAAGGCTCACAGGATCTGAACGAGTTGTACGATGTTGTCATCAACTGCAGCAAGGTATCGCACTACGAAAGCGTAGAGATGATCATGGAGATGCTCGAAAGCAGGGGTTTGGTTTAACTGTACAGCCCAGAAGTGCTTATGGCAGAGTCAGATACAGATCCGGTAGGTACCGGAATGAATTTTATTGAACATACGAAATATCATCACCTGCGGGTTTCAGACCAGTTGAGAGGCTTACCTGCTCCTCCTTTGCAGCTGCCCGCAGATGAAACCCTTCCGATTTCCGATCTGCCGGATACCGGCGGAATGGCTTCACCTGCCGACCTGCATGACCTTATCGAATCCAGAACCAGTGTGCGTTCCTACAGATCTGAGGCTCTGAGCCTGTCTGCACTCTCACTTATGCTTCGCGAAACCCAGGGTGTCCGGAAAGTCGTTCGGAATATCCACACCCTCCGATACGTACCCTCCGCCGGAGCCAGGCATTCCTTCGAAACATACCTTCTCATAAATCGTGTTGAAGGTCTCGATCCCGGAATATACCGTTACCTGCCGCTCAGTCATCAGCTGATTCAGATGAAAAAGGGAGCGGAATACGCCGGCATTCTTGCAAAAGCCTGCCTTGATCAAAAAATGGTGGAATCTGGTGCCGTTACGTTCTTCTGGACGGCAGTTATTTACCGAATGAAATGGAGATACAGCGAAAGGGCTTATCGATACGTACTGCTTGATGCCGGTCATGTATGCCAGAATCTCTACCTCAGTGCCCTGAGTCTGGGATGCGGGGTGTGTGCCATTGCTGCGTTCGACGATGATCTGCTGAATGAGGCTCTCGGACTCGACGGAACCGAACAGTTTGCCGTTTATGCCGCTTCGGCCGGACTTCTGAAATAATAATCCTTTCCCGGAATTTATTTAACAGCCGTTACAATGGCTGTAGCTCCCATAAGCAGGGGCTCTCCGCTGACTTTGCTAAAGCCTGCCTTTAGCAACACCTCGGTTATTTCAGGGATGGAATAGTAATTAATCGCAGAATAAGCGAGGTACCGGTATGCCTTGCGGTTTCCGGATAGAACTCCGCCGACAGGACTGGTAATGAATTTCTGGTAAAAATGGTATCCTGCTCTAATCAGCCCGTTTGCTGGCTGACTGGTTTCCAGGATGACAAATCGGCCGCCGGGTTTCAGCACCCGGTACACTTCACCGATGTGCAATTTCGCATCCGGATTTTCGAAAGTCAGGTTTCGGAAGCCGAATGAAATACCGACCGAATCAAAAAAACCGGATTCAAAGGGCATGTTTCCTGCATCGCCCTGAATCAGGTTGATACGGTCTTTTCCGAAGACGGCGACTTTTTCGCGTGCCCGCTCCAGCATGGTATGACTGAAATCGAGTCCGTACAGTTCGGTGGAGCTGCCGGCCCCGCGACCCAGATGCATGGTGAGGTCGGCCGTTCCGCAGCACAGGTCAAGAACCCGGCCGGGATTGTTTTCCAGTATCCGGACTGCAGCCTTACGCCTCCAGCCTTCATCCAGGTTTAAGGTAAGTACGCGATTCAGGATGTCGTACTTCGGAGGTACTTCCGTAAAAATTTGCTGGGTTGGGCGATAGCCCTTCTCATCTCTGAACATTGATGCCTGTTTATTTTTACAAACCTACGCAAAACATCAAAACCTGTGCATAAATGCCTCCATTCTGATCAACGCAGGTATTCAACCGGAGAGCCTGACTTCATCGTAAACTGTCCTTCTCAAGGGAAGTTGAAACGACATCAATTGTAAAAACAAGTTTTATGCTCAGGCAATCCGCAATTTTATAATTTTGTATGAATCCAAAAATACACCAGTCATGCGTAACCTTATCATTGTCACAGCTATGGCAAGTTTATTTGCTTTAGCCGGCTGCGGAAAAAAGCAGCCTGCCACCACCGGTGATCCGGTAAAAGCCTTTATTGAACAATCAACAATCGAAAAAGTTACCGGAATGCTTACCGATTCTTTGGGGGAAGCATCTGCATTTCGCATCGAAAGAGGGGTACAGCAGGTAGCAGCACTCTGGCGTGAAAGCGATGGCAGTGCAGCCGATTTCGAATCGTTCTGCAAATCGAATTTTGTTGCCGGTGAGGCCGAACTTGAAATCCTGTATCGGAAACTGGAACGCAATTTTGAGATTCTGAACGGGCATTTTCATAAAATGGACGTACTTCTGAAAGAGCCGCTTCACATCGAAGGTCCGGAAATACAGCCCGTAGATATGATGTTCGGCAGTTACAACGCCTCGGCACACATTACCGACGATTTCTTTAACAATAAAATAGCCTTTATTACTGCGCTAAACTTCCCCTTTTATTCCCTCCGGGAGAAATCGGCACTGGGACCCGATTGGAGCCGCAGAGATTGGGCATATGCCCGCATGGGTGACCGGTTTACGTCACGCGTTCCCGCTGAAATTATTCAGGAAGCCTCCCGCATTCTTACCGAAGCCGATGCCTATATTTCCGACTACAACATCTATATGGGTAAGCTGGTGGACGAAGATGGTCAAACCTGGTTTCCGGCCGACATGAAACTGATAACGCACTGGGGGCTTCGCGATGAGCTGAAATCGAATTATGCCGGCGATAACGGATTGCTTAAACAGCGGATGATTTACAGCGTTATGAAACGGATCATCGACCAGAGCATACCGCAACAGGTTATCAATAAGGGCGATTATACATGGGATCCTGTTGAAAACAAGCTGTTTGACAATGGTACTGAAGTGGAGGGAACTCCGGAGCCGGATCGCCGTTACGATGTGCTCCTGAAGAACTTCCATGCCATGAAGGCAATCGATGCCTACAATCCCAATTTTCCGACCTATATCGTTCGCGCTTTTGAAGAGGGTATGGAAATTCCGCAGGAAGACGTGGAACGCCTCTTTACGGAATTCGTCTCCTCTCCACAGGTTAAGGAGGTGGCTGCTTTCATCCGTCAGCGCCTTGGCCGCCCGCTCGAGCCTTTCGACATCTGGTACAACGGATTTAAATCGCGTGGAAGCATTCCCGAGGATCAGCTTACGGTTATCACTTCAAAGAAATATCCCACGCCCGCAGCATTTGAAGCCGACCTTCCGAACATACTGGTTAAACTTGGATGGACGACGGAGAAATCAAAACAGATTACTTCTCTGATAAGCGTTGATCCTTCCAGAGGTGCCGGTCATGCATGGGGAGCCGAGATGCGCAACGACATCGCCCGCTTGCGCACGCGCATAGGCCCCGGCGGTATGGATTACAAGGGGTACAACATTGCTGTTCATGAATTCGGACATAATGTGGAGCAAACGGTTACACTGAACGACGTGGATTATTATATGCTTCAGGGTGTGCCAAATACAGCCTTTACAGAAGCGGTTGCTTTTCTCTTTCAGAAACGAGACCTGGAACTGCTCGGAATGCCGGATACCGATCCGTCGAAGGAACATCTGCTGGCTCTCGATAATTTCTGGTCAAGTTACGAAATCATGGGTGTTTCGCTGGTTGATATGAAAGTGTGGAAATGGATGTATGAAAATCCCGGTGCCACTCCTGCTCAGCTTAAGGAAGCCGTAACCTCGGCAGCCAAAGAGGTTTGGAACAATTACTATGCCGGCATTCTTGGCGGGACGGATGAACCCATCCTGGCCATCTATTCGCACATGATCGATAACCCTCTTTATCTTTCCAACTATCCCATGGGTCATCTCATCGATTTCCAGATCGAACAGCAGGTAAAAGGAAAATCGCTTGCCGCGGAATTCGATCGTATGTATACTCAGGGTCGACTGATTCCTCAGGTATGGATGCGGGGAGCGGTAGGTCAGGAAATTTCCATTCAGCCTACCCTTAATGCCGCTGCCGAGGCCCTGAAAGCCCTGAAATAGCCATTATCCCGCAAGGGATACAGCGTAATCAGGTTAACATTTGAAGCCCTCTCAATCCCCTCCGGGATTTGCGGGGGCTTTTTCTATCCAAATCCTTCATCCGGATAAATTTGTACTCAACCGTATATGCAACCGGAATACGATCGGATGCCCTGCTTTTCAGGTCCGGATTTGGATTCGTGGTTCCAATTTATTATATTTATAGCATGAAAAACAGATTGTTACAAATTGTCCGCTGTTTGGTAGCGGGTATTGGAGCGTTTAGTATCATTGTTATTATACCTGGGGCTATGGCATCGTTATCGGGGCAGGACAGTTACGCTGCAGAGCGTGAAAATATGGTGAAATATCGGATAGAGGCGGAGGGAGTCAGGCATAAGGCTACTTTGGATGCCATGCGAAAAGTGCCACGTCACCAGTTTGTGCCGGATGCCCTGAAATCCATGGCCTATCACGATACGCCCCTGCCAATCGGTTACGATCAGACCATATCGCAGCCGTATATGGTTGCGTATATGACGGAAGCCATCAGACCCGGAGCGGGGATGAAGGTACTGGAGATAGGTACCGGTTCCGGCTATCAGGCTGCAGTTCTTGCCGAAATTGTGGACGAAGTGTATACCATCGAAATTGTGGAGCCTCTGGGAAAAGCCACTGCTGCCCTGCTCAGCCGCCTGGGATACTACAATGTGCATGTTCGCATTAGCGACGGCTTTGCCGGCTGGCCTGAGAAAGCTCCCTTCGATGCCATTGTGGTAACCGCTGCGGCCGGGGAATTACCGCCACCCCTGTTTGCCCAGCTGAAGGAAGGCGGACGCATGGTAATACCCCTGGGTAAACCAGGAAGTGTACAAACTTTGGTGCTGATTACCAAAATAAAGGGAAAAGCTGTGCAAAGAAGCCTGCTGCCGGTACGGTTTGTCCCGTTTGTAAGGGAAGAAGGGGACTAGCCGGTTAATCCTCCATAATAAGGTTGAACCCGCCCTTTACAAGGACCTCATCAAGGCCTTCCGGATTCAGAATTTCCGTAAATCCGCCGTAGCTCCGCCCCGTAGTAATCCGATAGGGTTTAAACCTTATTTCACCCGAAGATTCTCCGGATTTCACCAGTACAATACGTGCATCTCCCGATTTGAGTATGGCCTCATCCGGAAGGGCGGTACCATCCGAACTGTTAACAACGATAGAAGCTTCCACGTACATTCCGGCAACTAAATTACTGCAGCCGGAACCGATATCTGCCAGGGCCGTAATGGATTTCGTTTCCGGATCTATGGCACGGCTGTAAGTTTTTAGCGTTGCCGTGCAGTTTCCGGCGCTTTTGCCGGTACCTGAGAAAACAACGGGCTGTCCTTCCTTCAGCAGATAAATATCTTTTTCAAAAATAAACAGTTTCAGCTGAAGCTGACCGGGATCGGTAATCTCGAGCAGCGACTCTCCCGGGCTTACCGGATGACCAGCCTCAACATTTATCTTTGAAATATAGCCGTTTATGGGCGACAAAATACGGAGCTCACGCTGAAAGCCGTCACCGGGTGTTTTGTCTGCACCCAATAGCATCATATTGGCTTTAAGTCCTTCATGCCTGGCTTTCAGACTTTTATACTCACCCTCTGCGTTCAGCAGTGCCTTACGCGAAGTTATGCTGTCGCCGGCCAGCATTTTCTGACGTTCGTATTCAGCCCTTGCCGGTATCAGTTTCGCTTCCGTTTCGTCAAGCTCCTGCTGCAGTCGGATAAATTCGGGGCTGTTCACCGTCAGTAACAGCTGTCCTTTTTTTACCTGGTCGCCGATATTTATAAATATTCTTCCGGCATTTCCGGTCAGGAAACTGCTGACGGCGGCCATACCATTGGGTGGGGCGGAAATCATGCCCCTGACATTCACAGTCTCACTGAATATCTTTTTTTCCAAAGATCCGGTGATCATACCGGCCGTTTCAAACTGCGAAAGGTTTACCGTTATCAGGTCCGCATCCTCTGCTGAGTTGTCAGCCGGTGTATCCTTGCTCTGGCGGCACCCGCTTATAAGTATAGAACTCAGAAATAAAATCCGAATTACATGTCTTACCTTCATGGCTCTGAATTTAAGATGAGGTAGTTTAGTTCCAATACTATTCTGTTGTAGGAATCAAGGTTTTCCAGGTATCCGAGTTCAATTCTGGCAGCGCTTTCCATTCCTTTTACCAATCTAAAAAAATCGGACTCGCCTTCCCGGTAGCTTCCGAACGATGCGCGGATGATTTCCTCTGAAAGCCGGCGTCCGCGGACGCTGTAATAGTCAAGGGCCTGCCTGTATTGTATGAGTTCTTCTGTAAGGGCTTGTCTGGCTGCTTTATAGCGGAACTCAAAATCCTCCTTGTTATTTTGTACGATTTGCGTTTCCAGCCTCGCACTTTTTATTCTGGAGCGCTGTCCTCCGTAAATTAAAGGAATGGCAATGCCGGCTTCGTAGCCGTAATAGTTTTTTGCGCCGGCGAAACTGTTCGTACCGTTAAACCAGGTGAGGGTAAATTCGGGCAGCAGTTTGTTCTTTTCTTCGGACAGCCATGCCCGGCTTTGGTCGATTTTTGCAGATTCAAGATTCATCATCCGTTGCCAGGCCTGTACCCTGTCGTCAGTTTCCATTTCGGTTGGCGGATAGGGAGTTACACTGTACATCGTGTCGGATTGCAAGAGGGCATTCAGACCGGATTCGGTCTTTCGTATTTCCGATTTCAGCTGGTTGCGTTCAATTTTTATCTGTTCCGATTCGGATTTGGCAAGCAGGACATCGAGATAGGGCGTATCGCCCCCATCGTAACTTTTTTGAGCGGCTTCTACAAGAAGGGAATAAAGACTGTCGAGCGTCCGGAGCTTTTGCTCTTTGTGAAACAAGAGATTAAGCTGGTTAGAAGCGATGCGTACCTCTTTTTCAAGCTCAAGCCGGTTCAGTTCATATGTCTCTCCGGCCATACGGATTTCTGCTTTTGCGGCTTTGTGACGGGCTGCCAGTACTCCCGGAAATTCGAAGGACTGTTCAGCACCGATCACATAGAGTGGTTTATTGTTCCCGGCTACGTTGTTCTGGTCGAATCCGTAAAAGATGCCCGTTTTACCCAATGCAGATGCCTGTGTCAGGACAGCCTCCGACTGCATTACCTGTAAACGCGATGCTTCTATGCGGTTGTTGTTGTACAGGGCAATGCTGATGGCTTTTTCGGTTGATATTGTTACAGGCTGTGCATTGGCTGAACCTGCAATCAGGACCGGAATAAGCAGGAAGGGAAGGTTTCTTATGACTGAAGGAGGCCACAAACGGAATCCCTTTACGTTGTCCAGCACAGCATAAAGAAGAGGTAAAACAATCATTGTCAGAAGGGTTGAAGTGATGAGTCCGCCAATTACCACTGTTGCAAGCGGACGTTGCACTTCTGCTCCTGCACTGGTGGAAATGGCCATGGGAAGGAATCCCAGCGCCGCGGCGGAAGCTGTCAGAAGAACGGGTCTGAGCCTCTGCCGTGTACCGGTCATGATACGTTCGCGCATATCTTTGATGCCGTGTTCTTTCAGCTCCTTCAGGTGTTCGATCAGCACAATCCCGTTAAGGACTGCTATCCCGAAAAGGGCAATAAAACCGACGCCTGCCGAAATACTGAAAGGCATACCCCGTACCCACAGCAGTAAGACACCTCCGACGGTTGCAAGCGGGATGGCGGAAAATACCATCGCCGCATCTTTGAATGACCCGAAGGCGAAGTGCAGAAAGATAAAAATCAGAAGCATGGCAATCGGAACGGCAAGCTGGAGCCTTTTTGAAGCATTGTGCAGGTTTTCGAACTGTCCGCCGTATGAAACCGAATATCCGGGCGGAAGCTGAAGATCTCTGTTCAGAATTTTCTCTACATCCTTTACCACCGATTCCATATCACGGTTTCGGACGTTGATACTGACTACGACCCTTCTTCGGGTGTTATCGCGTGAGATCTTTGCCGGTCCTGTTGTATAGTTAATGGTTGCCAGCTCCGACAAAGGGATCAGCTGACCGTTGGGAAGCCGGGCCTTCAGGTTACGGATGTTTTCGATGTCTTTCCGGTTTTCCTCATTTAGTCTAAGAACAAGATCGAAGCGCTTTTCGCCTTCAAAAATGCTTCCGGCTACTGCTCCGCCGAATCCGGACGAGATCAGCTGATTCAGCTCTTCGCTGCTAAGGCCGTAACGGGCCAGTTTGTCGCGACGGTAAACCACGCTCATCTGCGGAAGCCCGGCGGTTTTCTCTACAATTACGTCGGCAGCCCCATCCACATGTTCGATCAGACGTTTCACTTCAAAAGCCTTTCGGTTAAGGATTTCAAGGTCGTCTCCGAAAATTTTTACCGCAACATCGGCCCTGACACCTGTTATCAGTTCGTTAAACCGCATTTCTATGGGCTGGGTAAATTCGTATTCAATGCCCGGAATCACGGAAAGAGCCTCCTTGAATTTATCGGCCAGCTCATCCTTGCCCGATGCCGATACCCATTCCTTTTTTGGTTTGAGTTTGATAATTATATCGCTTTCCTCCATCGACATGGGATCGGTCGGTACTTCCGCAGCACCAATGCGGCTGACGATCTGATCAACTTCGGGGAAGTTCTGTATCAGAATATTTTCCATCTGTGTGGTGAGTTCCACGGTGCGGGAAAGGGAAGTACCCGTTTTAAGTACGGGCTGAATTACAAAATCGCCTTCGTCCAGGGTAGGGATGAATTCTCCGCCCATCCTGCTGAAGAGGAAAGCCGTACCTGCCAGCATAACAAAGGCTGAAACAAATACGATTCGCTTGTGGCCGTACGACCATTCAATTACCGGTTTATAGCTGCGGTGTACCAGATTCATAATCCTGACCGAAAGGGTTCTTTTTCCTACTTTTTCGGGTTTAAGAAAAACGGATGCGGCAACCGGCAACCAGGTGAGGCAGAAAACAATTGCACCTACAATGGCAAAGCTGAACGAAAGAGCCATTGGCCGGAACATCTTTCCTTCAACGCCGCTGAGGGAAAGAATAGGGATGAATACGATAAGGATTATAACTTGTCCAAAGATGGCCGAATTCATCATTTTTGAAGCTCCGGAAAAAGTGATACTGTCCATAAGCTTCTGCCGTTCTTCTCCTTCGCTTGCGCGGATACGGGCATTGCCTTCATTTAAGCGGAGCACGATAAATTCCACAATTATTACAGCTCCGTCGATGATGATACCGAAGTCGATGGCTCCCAGACTCATCAGATTTGCATCTATGCCGAGCAAATACATCAGGGAGATGGTAAAGAGCAGCGAGAGGGGGATAATGGAGGCAATTACCATTCCCGAGCGTAAGTTGCCTAAAAGCAGGACTACCACGAAAATTACGATCAGGCATCCCAGCAGCAGGTTTTCGGTAACGGTAAACGTAGTTTTTCCGATCAGTTCGCTGCGCTCCAGGATGGGGTTGATAAATACGCCTTCGGGCAGGGTTTTCTGAATTTCATCCACCCTCGACTTAACCTCTGCTATTACCTGGTTTGAATTCGCATTTTTAAGCATCATAATCTGTCCCAGAACTTTTTCTCCCTCACCGTTGCCGGTTATTGCGCCGTACCGGTTGGCAAAGCCTGGTTTTACTTCGGCAACATCGCCGACAAGAAGCGGAACGCCGTTCGTATTTCTGATGACTACTTTCCGGATGTCGTCTTCCGATTTCAGAAGTCCTTCGCCCCGGATAAAATAGGTTTCCTCCCGTTTCTCAATGTAGGCGCCGCCAGCTATGCTGTTGTTACGCTCCAGGGCCTCCAGCACCTCGCTGATCGAAATTCCCATGGCATTTAAAAGACCGGGATCGGCTGCAACTTCATACTGTTTCAGAAATCCGCCCCAGGTGTTGATTTCTACCACTCCGGGGATTCCCGACAATTGCCTTTTTACCACCCAGTCCTGTATTGTCCTGAGCTCCATGGGCGAATACCGGTCTTCATATCCGGGTTTTGTATCGAGGATGTACTGATAGATTTCGCCCAGTCCGGTGGTTATGGGTCCCATTTCCGGGGTGCCGAATCCTTCCGGAATATTTTCAGCAGCACTTTTTATCTTCTCGGCAAGCAGCTGCCTGGGCAGATAGGTCCCAAGCCGTTCCTCAAAAACAATGGTTACCACCGAAAGCCCGAATTTTGACACCGAACGTATCTCCTTTACTCCGGGAAGGTTTGCCATCTCCAGTTCGACCGGATAGGTGATAAACTGCTCCACATCCTGGGTTGAAAGATTGCCCGATGTGGTAATCACCTGAATCTGGTTGTTGGTGATGTCGGGTACAGCTCCAATCGGAATTTGCGTTAAGGCATACAGTCCAAAAAATGCTGCCGTTAGAGTAAAAAGAATTACGATCAGTTTGTTTCGGATACTGAATCCGATAATTCTATCCAGCATGGCCTAAAATTAAAAATCTACAGCATGGGTTTATTTTATCAGGTTGTACCCCTCTGTGGCGGAGGCATCGCCCGGCCGGTTGAGCAGTGCTTTTCCGAACAGCACTTTCGCTTCCCTGAGCTTGCCCAGGCGGTAACAGGTCCAGCCAAACATATGCAGGGCGTCGTAATCGAAAGGGTACAGGTTGGCAATCTTTTCGAAATACCGGTAAGCGTTCTGGTAATCCTGCCGGCCGTAATAGATCATCCCCATACGGTAATTCACCGTATAATGGTTCGGATCTATCTTTAAAATCTCGTTGTAGCGTGTTATTACCTGGTTCCAGTTTCCCAAAGCCGAGGCGGGAAGCACAAATCCCAGACGGGCTTCCACCGACATAGGCATGAGCAGGATGGATTTGTTGTAGAAAGCGATGGACTCGGTAAACCATCCTGCCTGATAGGTAAGCCATCCCAGCCTGATGTTAATCTCATATGAATCTTCATCGTACACTTTTTTCAATGCTTCTATTGCCCGTGCATATTCGGCGTTCGACTCAAGGGTATAGCTGCTTTTGAAAGCCTCTTCCAGTCCGTTGCGGTACTGGGCAGAAACCGGTGTGCTGAATACCAGCAGCGAAAATGCCAGTACAGCCGAAAAAATTTTCATTTTATGTTCCATGACAATCCTCCTGTTATGGTCAATGTTTGGTAATCGTATGTATGTATTTTTCCGATTTCGGGTCCGCTGAAAAAAAGCTCGCTTCCTGTTTTCGTGAAAAGCTGGCCTCTGAGGCTGAATTTCAGGTAGTCGTTCACCGGGTATATAAACCTTACACCATAGCGGTTTTGTACCCGGTCATAGGCATTGTAAAATACCTGCAGGTTTCCCTCTGCTCCTCCGGATAAATCGCCGGACGAAAACCACAGTTCCGCCCATAGCCTTCCAATAATCCTTCCGCCGGCCATCTGTGCGAATACGGTTTTGGTTTCTTCCTCCTTATGCAGCAATAACAGACTTGTTGAGGTATAGAAGTTCAGACTGCCCAAAGGTCTTAAAATCAGGTTCGAACCAAGCTGGATGGTTTTTTTGCGGTCGGTCTCCAGACTCCAGTATCCGGCCGAGAGCTCCCAGTATGGATTCAGCCAGGCTACCTCTCCTCCAATTCCAGTATCGTAGTAACTACTGCTGCCGGTCGGGCCGATCAGCTGCTGAACAGCAGGGTCGCTGCTCTGCATTGTATTTTCGTAGCTAACCTGTACCATACGGAAAGCCGGACTCAGCCTGAGGTGCTTTCCAATGTAAATGGAAGGCGATAGGTATCCTTCGGCCTGACGCACATGGTAGTCGCTGACAAGGGTATCCAGTCCGCTGATGCCGACGTGACGCGTCCGGGCAAAGTCGAGCCAGGCTCCCGCAGCATTCAGGGTAAGCCTTCCCGATAAGGGTATTATTGCGCCGGCCACCGAATACACCGAATGTTTATTCAGATATGCTTCGGAATAAAGCCCCGAACCCTGTTGTCTGTTTTGCTCAAACCTGTCCGGGTGATCCGTAAAGGAAGGGCCTGCTTCAAGGTATAACACAGGATTCAGCGACCAGCCTCCGGTACTTTCCGCCAGATAAGCCGGCAGGCTCTTCTGAAAACGTTGGGCTTCCCCGGCTCTCCCGCTGTATACGTATGCACGGTAAAGCAAACCCGCGGCAAAAGGATCCCCGTTGTTGAACTCGCAGGCTTTTTCAAGATGACGCGATGCGCGCACGAATTTTCCAAGTTCAAAAGCAGCTACGCCAACCCTTGCCCGCATGTAATAATAATCGTATCCTTCAGCAATGGCTTTTTCACCGGTTTGCAGAAGACTGTCCCACTTATGTTCCAGATACAACCGGTAGGTCAGCTCCTCATAGTTTACGGAGGAGTCTGCGGCAACCGTGAACTTTCCGGTCAGTATTGTCAGCGTCAGCAGCAGAAGTGCGAGTTGTGGTTTCATGCGTAGTCGTTAAAGCGTATGGTAAAACTGTTTTTCCCGGAGTTTATTTCCAGGGTTTGTATTCTGTTTCTGCCCAGTTGAATTCTGAACCGGTACGAGGGTGCATTCCATATACCGATTCCGGGCTCACAGCTCGTGTGCAGCGACAGGGTGCTGCCGTCGAGATCGTCTTCCCGCTTTCCCGTTTCAAGTTTAAAAACCGGACGGATAAACAGGAAAAAAGGTGCGACAAAATCCTGCAGTATCAGCATCGGCGAAGCTGCAAACGACGAAGGGGGATAGGTATCCCGGATGCTCAGGTTTCGGACGTAAGTGAGAGGTATTTTGTATGCCGCAAGATAAAACAGGTATAACATTCCAATCCGGCGTCCTTCAAAATGGCTGAAGAAGAAAAGTCTGCCGTCGGTAACAAAGTATGCCCTTGCTCCGCTGCTTTCGTCTTCGATGAAGAGATTTTTGTACATATCCGTCATCACTTTCCATGTCTCTTCTGCCAGTTTATTTTCATCTTCGCTTGCGCGGATGGTCTGGCCCGGTTTAAATCCGAAGGCGTGACTCAGCGCTGGTTCTCCCGGCAGGTTGCCGACCATCTGGTCCGTTTCCGGGAAGTCGTATAGTTTAAGCACGGGCGTTTCGGCATCAATAAGATACTGGTCGATGGGATAGGGCAGGGTGGGAGATCCGATATGCGGGGTCGACTGCATCTGAAAGTGGAGGTGCGGATAGGGCGATCGCCCCGAATTGCCGCAGGCAGCAAGCACCTGCCCCTTTTTTACAAAGGAGCCCTGTGTGGTTTTAACGCTGCCCTTTTTTAGATGGCTCAATTTTGAATAGAGCCATTCGCTGTGGCGGATTACGATGGTATTGCCCCAGTTTTGCCGGATGTTTACTTCTCCCACGGGATTGTCGTCGATATGGTCAACCACTTCTTCTATCCATCCGTCTGCCGGAGCTGTAACGGGTTTGTCGAAGCAATGGTAATCGCGCAGGGCAAGTCCTTCGCCTTCAAATTCGCGGTCTTGTTCGTCCGTTACAACAAAATCCCAGGCATGGCGCCACTCCTCTTTGTGCGTATGTTGTCCGTTGTGTCCCTGGCTTACTTTCCAGGTTCCGAAGAAGGGAAGGGAAACCGGCAGTTGTCCTTTTCCGCGAAAGCGCTCGCGGGCATTGCTACCGATGTAGAGGTTTTTTTCAGGAGAATAATATTGCACAACAACGGCTTCGGGCTTTAGCAGCATCCGGTCCCTGAACTTCATGGCATACAGAAACAGCAGTACCATAAGGTTGAACGGAAGCGAATAAACGGGCAGTTGCAAGGGTTCCAGCAAAAGGGTGAAAGCTCCGGTAATAATTGAAATAATTGGAGTAACCAGTATCACCCATAAAAACGACCAGCGTGAGGCTACCATAAAAAATCCGCCGATGGCAATGGCCGTCAGGATGTGGTTGAAGCCGATGAAACTGTAATTCAGTTCGTTCATACTGGCTCCGATGAGGAGGTAGAACAGCCATGCCGAGACATATCCGAGTATGGAAAGCAGGAAAGATATCCGCGATGAAATCAGCAGTCCGGCAGCTACCAGAATGCCGGCAAAGAGTCCCGACTGGAAAAAGATGGCTCCCAGCGACCGGAAATAAGTTTTAATAAACAGGGGCCATTCCATCTCTCCAAACCACTGATAAATCCTGACCATCAAAGGGCCTCCCCGTTCGTACATGGCATTCATGGTGTATATGCCCGATTCGGCCGGGATAAGTGATGCATAATTACGTGCGGCAAGAACGGCAATCCAGATCGAAATAAGGAACGGAAACGTGAGGTAGGGAAGTCCGTACTTGGTCAGAAGTCCTTCGAAGGCAAGGGTGATGAACAGGGTAGAAAGGGCTACGGCAACAAGAAAGAGGTAAAACTGCCAAGTGGGGTCAAAGGCAATGCCCAGTCCCAGGCCCGTGAGCAGAGGGTTGAATCCGTAAAATCCCGACAGGATATTTTTTCGGTTGAGTCCCAGCCCCCATGCAACGGCGTTGGCAACGGCTACCGAGAGGAGTCCGGCAAGTCCCGACCAAACATCGATGAACGAAACCAGGATAAGCAGCAGTCCCAGGAGGTGGTTTTTCGAGAAGAAAACCATGGTATAGCTGTTCAGGCTGCTGTGGTAAGCCCTGTTAAGCAGTCGGATAATTCCGGGCATAGATTGGCGTGTTTAAAAAGGCAGCGGCACCGTTTAGTCGAGGTAGTCTTTCATCCTCGGGTCGCTCATGATTGCTTTTTTGAGTCTTTCCTTGCAATTGTATTTTTTCGTCTTCGCGTAATTTTCAGATCCGTACCCCATGGTATCGGCGATATCTTTGGATGAGAATTTCTGAAGCGACATCAGCAAAATACGCTGGCAATCCTTTTCCATGGCATTGAAGTGCTCCCGGTAAATCCGGTATTTCATCTGTTCGTCTTCGGCGGTTTCCCTGCTTGCCGATTCGGGCATGTTAAAGAACTTCTCAACGTCTTCAAAATTAGTGCCGACCCTGCGTTTTGTCTTCAGTTTCTGCATCCACAGATTTCGGCTGATGGAATACAGGTAGGTAAGAAACGAGCTGCTCAGATAAAAATCATCGCGCTGTACATTTTTCAAAATTACGATCAGGGATTCCTGGAAGATGTCTTCAGCGTCTTCATCGTTACCGGTGTTTTTTTTAATCAGATAACGGATGGTTGGAAAGAACTCCTGGTAAACATGCTTGATGATGTAATCGCTGTTGAGTTTCAGCCCTTCCACAATTGCCCTGTCGGAAAAGTGTATCATCCAGCCCGGAGTTTTAGTTTGCTATTGGTTTTTACAAACACCGGACTCCAACGATTGTTTATCCAAAGCCGCTGCCAGGGCAGGAGGGGCACAGGGGAACCGGGTTTGAGCTCATAAAGTTAGGAATTTAAGCATCTCCCTGACAATTGTATGTTAAATTATCTCAAATTTCAGTTCATAATACTGTTTTAATCCATCCGTTGTGCGAAAAACCGAACGTATGCTGTTCGCTTTTATTCCCGGATGTTTTTCAGATGTCCGGGCAATAATTCCTTTCCGGAAACCGATTCCCGACCCTCTTTTTCGCGGATCAGATGCGTTTCTCCGGTTCCATCGATCAAAATTACATTTGGCCGGAAGGTGATGAACTGCATCCATTGGGTAACGTTATATGCTCCGGTATGATGAATTACCAGGTGGTCGCCGGGATTCAGCACGGGCAGGTTGATGCTTTCGCGGATGCAATCGATGTTCATACACAGGGGGCCGTAAAGCGTTGTGTCTTCGCGGTATTGCGAAACGCCCTGTGCAACCGTTACCTGATGCTGATACCAGAAGGAGGTAAACAGCAGATTCACGCCTGCATCCACTATGGTAGCCCGGCGACCTGCCGACAGCCGCTTATTTGCAATTACGGAAGTGAGTATGTATCCGGCTTCATCGATAAGCGCCCGGCCGGTTTCAAGTATCAGAAGCGGGAGGTCGTCGGGTGTGAAGTGGCTGTTGATCAACGCGCTGCTTATGGCTTCTGCATATTCGTCGAACGAGGGATTGGTGTCGCTTCCCGGAAGGTATGAACCTTTCAGGGTATTGCGCGATGCAAAGCCTCCGCCCATATCGATGTACTTCACCTGGAAATTGAACTTCTGCTTCAGCGCCCGGGCAAGCTCCACCATTTTGGTTGCGGCAACGGCATAGGCATTTGCTGTCATTATAAAGGTGCCGATATGGGTATGAAGACCCATCAGCTCAAGCTTGCCCGAATACATTATCTTGTTGAGGGCATCCCAGGCCTGTCCGTTTTCATAATTGAACCCGAAGCGATCCCACATGGGGTATATGCCCGTGTCCATGTTAATGCGAATGGCCACTCTGGGTTTTCGTTCGGTGGACTCGGCCACTTCAATAAGCGTATAAAGCTCATCCAGGTGATCGATGTGGATCAGGCTGCCATTTTCCGTAGCTTTTACCAGCTCTTCGTGCGTTTTTCCCGGGCCGTTGAAAATAATTTTCCTCGGATCCACCCCGTTTTCCAGGGCCTTTTCGTATTCAAAACCGGAGACTACCTCAGCCCATGCTCCTTCCTGATGGAAAATATTGCAGATGCTGCTCAGGTAATTTGTTTTGTACGACCATGCAAACTGAACCTTAGGATACCGGGTTGTAAAAGCTTTCAGTGCCTTGCGGTAGATCGACCGTATGGTTTGTTCCGAGAATACAAAAAGGGGAGATCCGTATGTTTTTATGAGTTCCGCAACCGGCTGACCGTCGATGTGCGTGGTTGGGGGAAGTTCGCTGCGTAAACCGAACTTCCCGGGCATACCGGCTTCTATGCGGGTGATCAAAGGCCGGTCGTAATGTTTCTTATCCATAATTCTCTGTTACTTTTTTATAATGATCCCGTCACCGAGAAGTTTTCAAAGTCGTTGCGGTCAACTATCAGATCCCAGGAGTAGCGGATAAACAGTTTACCTACGTTGTACTGCCCGAAAGGGGCGGGCTTTTCTCCCATCGCCAGCAGGGTCAGCGCCTCGGGGATGTTCTGTCCGACGCCTACTGCCAGGTAAACCCAGGCAGGAATCCTGGGGTTGATTTCCATTAAAAAATACCTTCCGTCGTTCGATTTCATCATCTCCAGCTCAAAGCCGCCCCTCCACCGGGTACTGCTTACAAAGTGCCGGGTGAGGTCGAGAAGCTGACGGTCGTCGATGCTGATTCCGGCCCAGGCCTTGCCCTTGTCGGTGATGTATTGCTTGCGCATGGCAACCGCAGCAATGGTATTTCCATCCCCATCGCCCAGTCCGGTAACGTTGTATTCGGTGCCGTGGACAAACTGCTGAAGAATAACCGGTAATCCCCATTTGGCCGTAATCTTGTTGTAGTAATTTCTGGCCTGCTCCATGTTATAGGCAATATAGGCATCGTACCATTTCCCCTTAATCATCATCGGGAAATCAAGCTCTTTCTGATGTTTGAACAGCTCGGCGGGATCGGTTATGGCTACTCCCGCAGGTACGTCTATTCCGTATTTTTTACCAAATTCCGGCAGGTTTACCTTATGCCTTTCCTCAAACTGGGAAAAAGTTGGAAGAAACATATGAATCCCCATCCCGGCAAGGTTTTGCTCAAGCTTCATAAAGGAATACAGTTCCGCATCGAAGTTCGGAATGATGACGTCCAGTTTTTCCTCCCGGTTTATTGCTTCCAGCCTTTCCATCAGTGCTTCGATACCGGCCGAGGGGTATGGAATAAGATACGTGCGGTCGGCAATTCCGGGCATGTAAACGCCCGGCTCGAGCGATTCATAAGCCAGACCAACGATGCGGACATCAAAAGCCTTTGCCTCACGTAATCCGCGAATTACCGCCACACCCGGGCCGGGACTGTCGATGGCGTTGAGTCCGGTTACTGCTATGGTATATCGGGACCTGCTCATTCCTTGTCAATTATCTGAAACATTTTCAGCATCCCTGCAAATTCATGCAAATCCTTTTCTGCCGTCTTTTTTTCCACAGCATACGTTTCGGTAACCGTCTCCAGAATCTGATCCTCCGGTTTACCGTCCCTGAGCATCGCAAGGATTTCGGCTCCTACCGGATTTACGGTAAATGATTCGCCGGTGGAAGGGTTAAAAAGAAAACCCGTGTCGCTGATGGCAATCTGTTGCTTTATTTTCATAATCTTCATTGTTTACATTCCCGGAATGAGTTTACAAAGTAAGGGCTGTTGGGCCCGGTTTTAGTTATACTATTCCCTGAAAAGCGTATAAAATAATTTGCCGCCCGCCTCAATCCGCCTGACCTTTGTTTCCTTTATTACCGTCCGCTACGGGCTCGGTTTTTCCGATAAGTTCCAGCGGAGTGCGGGAGTATCCGCCTTTACGGTATTCGCTTACCGCGATTCCGGTCACCTGCCGGAACTGCGACGAAAGGTACTGAACCGAGCTGTAGCCGAGACGAACGGCAATCTCGCTCAGGGTGATTTCATCGTATTCGAGCAGCTCCTTTACTTTTTCTATTTTATGAAGGATAATGTACTTCTCCAGGGTAATATGCTCGTATTTTGAAAAAAGTGCCGACAAATAAGCATACGACATTCCAAGTCTTTCCACCAGATAATCGGAATTGCGGATTAGTGAGTTTACATGCCCTGCTTTATGTACCAGCTCGATAACGGCAAGCCTGATTTTTTCAACAAGCAGCCGGTCGTGACTCATTACCGGTTCAAAACCATTAGCCGCAAGAAGGTCAATATAGAATTCCCGGTTATGCCGGGCAGGATTAAACCGGATTACAAGTTCTCCCGGTTTTATGCGCTCGACTATACCTTCGTTTTCTTCAACCAGCCTCTTAATGAGTGTTAAACAGCACTGGCTGACCATGTTTTTCGGATGGAGTGTTGTTGTATGCCAGATGTGTCCGCTGTTTGTTTCCATAAGATAAAGATACGCAATTGCCGGTTTTCTGCCGATGGTTAATCCCATTGCAGCTTGTTTGACACCCGTTCGGCTGAAAACTTTCGATGCACCGGCGGTAGCCGGTGAAATACCCTGTTGCACGATTGACCATGCATCACAATAATTTAGTAAAATTGCAGTTTTATACACCGGAATCAGCTACACTGGCATGAATGTATTGCATCAGAGGTCTGGTGATTGTCTGCCTGAAGTGAACAGGTTTCTTTATCAGGTGTTATCAATCCCGGAAGGGTAAAAGGACACCTGACTTACCATTTATCGTGAACGAATGAAAATCAGATTTTTACGTTACGCTCTCGCCTCAGTGGCGATGATTCTTGTTACCGCCGGTGTGTTAAAGTCGCAGGACATCGGAATTGGCGAGTGGCGCGATCACCTTCCATACAGAAATGTAATTGGAGTTACGGAGGGCGATGGTAAAATATTTGCCGCCACTCCTTACAGCCTGTTTTATTACAATCTCGCTGACAACAGTCTGAACCGCCTCACAAAGGTTAATGGACTGAGCGATGTTGGCATCAGCAGCATCGGGTACAACAGGGAGCTTAAAACCCTGGTTGTTGCATACTCAAATACCAACATCGACCTTATCAAGGATGGTACCGTCGTTAACCTGTCGTACATCAAACGTAAGCCGATTCTTGGGAACAAAACGATCAACAAGGTTGTCTTTATTGAAAAGAAAGCATATCTGGCATGTGGTTTCGGAATAATTGCCCTCGACACCGAGCGCGAAGAGTTTCCCGATCCCATTTATTACATCGGATTGAACGGAAGTGCCGTTAATGTGTTCGATATTACCTATAATCCGGTGGATTCGATGATGTATGCAGCTACCGACAAGGGGATCTACAGGGCGCATTATTACAAAGCCAACCTGGCCAACTTTGCCGATTGGCATCGCGAGTACGCTGTGGCACTGCCTGCGGGACCGTTCAACCTGATTGCTGCTTTCGGAAACAGGATTTACGCTAATAAAAAAGGCCCGGCCTATTCAACGGATGCCATGTTCGTTAAGGACAATGGTATCTGGCAGGCGTTCGAGCCCCAGAATACGTCGAACCGCTACAGCATGGAAGTGCATCTCGACCGGCTGGTGGTCTGCAATTTCCTTACAGTTGACGGATACAATGAAGCAGGTAACAGAGTCTTTAACCTGTATTCCTACAATCCCGGATATATCTTCCCCAGGGATGCCATCCTTGACAAGGACGGTGATTTGTGGATAGGCGATGAAGAGGAGGGTTTGGTCAGAATGGCCAGTCTTGCCGAAGTAACGAAGTTTCTGCCCAACGGCCCCGACTTCCCCGAGGTGTATTCACTGGCTTCGGGAAGCAACGATGTGTGGGTGGCGCCGGGAGGCCGGAATACGGCATACGGCGGACTTTACCGTCAGGCCCGGTTTGCGGGCTTTGTCGACGGGGAATGGACAACCATCAACAACAAGCAGGATACCATGCTTCAGGATTTGCGTGATGTACTTGCCATTGCAGTTGATCCGGCCAACGATAAAAGAGTTTATTTCGGAACCTGGGGGTATGGGGTGCTTGAATATCTTAACGGTGAGCTTCAGCAACATTATACGCCTGAGAACAGCAGCCTTGAATATGCGACCTTCAGCAATTCCTGGTGCGGGATCGGAGGCATGGCGTTCGACGACAAGAACAATCTATGGATTACCAATTCCAATGCCCCATCTGCCATCTCCGTGAAAAAATTCAACGGCGAATGGAAATCCATAGACCTTGGCCCCCTGGCTTCCGGGATATACCTGAACCGTATCCATATCGATAAACTCGGACAAAAGTGGATTGTTCCCCGCGATCACGCCCTGATCGTGTTTGACGATAATGGAACCATCGACAATACCGCCGACGATAAAATCAGGAAACTGACTTCTTCTGCTGGCAACGGCGCTTTGCCCGGCGATTTTACACTCAGTCTGGCTGTTGACCGCGAAGGTCTGGTATGGGTAGGCACCAATGAGGGCGTAGCTGTTTTCTATTCCCCTGAGAATATCTTCAATGGTCAGAATTCGGATGCCCAGAAAATATTAATCGAACAGGATGGATACGGACAGTACCTGCTAGGTACTGAAGCAGTAACAGCCATAGCAGTAGATGGTTCCAACCGTAAATGGTTCGGAACCGACCGGGCCGGCGTGTTTCTGATGTCGGCCGACGGAACAAAGGAAATCCGGCATTTTACGGCCGAAAACAGTCCGCTGCTCAGCAATTCCATCACCGATATTACCATCACCGATGCAGGTGAAGTATTTATCGGAACAACGCTTGGAGTGGTATCTTATCGCAGCGAATCGGTTACTCCGAAACCTACCCTTACCGAAATCGTTGTATTTCCCAATCCCGTTCGCGAAAGCTACCAGGGGTCCATTGCAATCGGCGGACTGGTTGAAAACGCCAGCGTTAAAATCACGGATATCAGCGGGAATATTGTGTACTCCACCATCAGCGAAGGCGGTCAGGCATTATGGGACGGCAGGAATTTTAATGGCGACCGCGTTAAAACCGGCGTTTATCTGGTTTATATAACCAATACCGACGGAAGTAAAACCGCAGTCACTAAAATCATGTTCGTAAACTGATTATGCGGGGCTGATTTTCAGATATTGAAGTCGTTACCGGATTTCTGTTTTTGCCTATCTTTAGCACATGCTTGACTCTACAAGAGGAATTGTGTTTCACAAAACCCGTTATGGCGATTCAGGGGCTGTGGTAAAAATCTATACCGAAAAATTCGGGCTGCAGTCGTTTATAGTCAGAGGGCTGTTCAGTCGTAAATCCAATGCACGTGCAGCTTTGTTCTCCCACCTTTCCATACTCGACCTTGTTGTTGATCGCAAGGAAAATAAACCCCTGCATTACATCCGCGAAGCCGGTTTACATCTGAATCTGACCTTCCTGAGTACGGATATTGGACGCAGTTCGCTGGTTTTATTTATCAACGAGCTGTTGTACCGGTGTATAAAGGAAGAAGAACCCAATCCGGCCCTTTTTGATTTTATCCTCACCGTTCTGCAAATCCTTAACGAACCGGATGTTTCACTCAGGACATTCCACCTGCTGTTTATGATAAAGCTAACCCGTTACCTCGGATTCAGTCCGGCCATATCCAAAATAGCAGCCGGAGGAGTCTTCGATATGGAAGAGGGACTTTTCATGACTTCAGAGCCTATGCATGCTTATTTTATTTCCGGCCCGCCTGCAGCTGCTTTGGAGCAGTTGCAATCTGCCGGTTTTCACCGGCTTAACGAAATAGCCATCAATAGTACGGTACGCGATGAGTTGCTGGATCGACTACTGGACTACTATCGTCTGCATGTTCCCGGATTGGGAGAAATGAAATCGGTACGGGTACTTCAGGAAGTCCTGGCCGAATAGTGCTTCCGCTACCAGGCAGTTCTTAACCACCCGGTTTACCAGTTCAGTATCTTCCTGAAATCGTAATTTTCGGGATCGGGAACGTATTTTCGGGCGGCCTCGTAATCGGCCGGTTCAATGTACTGCAGGCTGTCTTCAAACACCATTTTCGACTTCTGTCCTTCCATATTCACCAGGCGGGGCTTCACTTTGCCGTTTTCATCTTCCACGTCCTTCAGGTAAAGTGGAGAAATATCGCCGTTGGGGCCGCTTACCACCATACAACTGGTAAGGCCCTGGTCGAAGAGGTGCTTCACGCCTATGCCCATCAGGGCGCAGTAGAGCATATCGAAGGCGATGGGCTGCACGCAGCGTACCTCGTAACCGATTTCAACCGGACGGCTTTTCACGTTTAATTTCAGTTCCTTCGTTTTTTTCTGCAGGAGTTCGTTGAAGATATGCGCCTTGCTTACATTGCCCAGTTCCGGGTGCCCGTGGTCGTCGAAGGTAAAATGAATGCCCGAAGAGGTGATTTCATCGTCGGTCATAAAGTGGAAGACCCCCTCGCTGATGATGGCGACGCCGTAGCTGATGCCCAGGATTTTACGCTTGATCATGGAGGAAATCACCAGCCTGAGGATGCGGTCGAAGGTAACTTCGGCCTTGTTGAACATCTCAGGTATGATGATCATGGGATAATGACAGGCGGCGCCGATGCCGAAGGCCAGGTGGCCGGCTTCGCGGCCCATGGCCGAAACCACAAACCAGTTGCCGCTGGTGCGCGCATCTTCATAAACGGTGGTTGCCAGCCGCACCCCTTCCTGTTTGGCACTCTGGTAGCCGAAGGTAGGAATACCGTCGGGCAGGGGCAGGTCGTTGTCGATGGTTTTCGGAACGTGGATGTTCTGAATCTTCACGTTATTGGCGGCAAGGAATTTCGATATGCGATTAGCGGTGGAAGCGGTATCGTCGCCACCGATGGTGACAAGCAGCTTCACGTTGTTGCTGACAAAAAAATCTGTATTGAAATCAGCATCTTTGGGTTTGTGCCGGCTCATAATCAGGAATGATCCGCCCTGGTTGTGGATACGGTCGGCCATCTCAAAATCGATGTCGATGGTTTTAGGACTTCCCGTAAACAGGGTCTTGTATCCTTCGTGCAAACCGATGATGCGGTAACCATCCTTCAGAAAAACCTTGGCCACCGAGGCAATTACTGAGTTGATTCCGGGAGCAGGGCCACCGCCTGCCAGTATGGCAATTGATCCTTTCATTTTAATGCCGGGTTATATTTTACAGGTTTGTTTATGCCGCTTATGCAGGCAGGCACAAATTTAGGAAGATTTGTGGTTATATTTCCGGAATCATTCACCGTTTGGTCAGCAATCGCATGACCGCCCGGTTCTGCTTCCATCGGAGCAGTTGAAGGGATCATGAGTTTTCTCCTGTTTTTTGATACTACTTCAAAAAAATCTCCTGTTTTGGTTTACCTTACTTTTGCAAAAAGCAATTTAACTTTAGATAAAATTAAACTTGACTTTAGCGGAAGATTGACTTATCTTGCGGTGCAATATATTCATAGGCGCCCGGGCTCAGTTAGCGGGGGAGATAGTGTATGAACTACAGCCTTTATTTATAAATGTGATAAGCTAATTCAAAATAATGTACCGGAAAATTATCCATATTCAAACCAGGCTTCCCATTCTGAACAAGAAGAGGATCAGGGCCGGAAAATTATTAAATGGGGGGGTATCAAACTGTAAATCAAACAAGTACAAATTTCAGGATTTCTTTTCCGGAAATTCCCGTATATAGTTTCATCTGGTTCATCCCGGTTACATCCTGGATGAACCATTTTTCTTTTCTCCGATGAAAAAGATTATATTTACAATAATCCTCCTCTACTGCTTTATTATTATTAACGCACAAAATTACAACATTGTATGGCAACAGTGTTTAGGAGATGAAACCACTACTCATTATCATACTGTTGCAAAAACATCTGACGGATTTTTCCTTGCCTTAGGGTTAAATATAGATAATGGAACTACGAATTATCATGGCAGTTCAGATATTTGGCTTATCCGAACAGATTCCCTGCATAATATTCTCTGGCAAAAATGTTTTGGTGGACTTGGTTATGAAAGATTAGACTGGAGTGGAGTGATAGACAATGGCGATGGTAGCTACGTGATAACATCCACCATGGATGTTGCTGAAAACGCAGGTGATATTACTTGTGTGTCAAATTACGGTAGCATGGATATCTGGCTTATTCAATTACGCGATACCACAGTGGTAAGTGCCAATCATATACCCTATGATGCCGGTATGGTTAAAGTTTACCCCAACCCTGCCAATGATTACGTAGTTTTTGAATTAAAAAAACCGTTACCTTCAGGTACTATTACCATTACCGATTTAATGGGAAGAACGGTTGATTCTATGCAGATAACCGGAGAAAAAACTGTTTGGCAACCAGCCGGAATACCTTCAGGGGTTTACCTTTACAGAATTAAAGGGGCAACTTCGGTTGCTTCTGGCAAACTGTTGATTATGAATTAATTAAAATAAATCGGGCAGCTCAACTTTTAATGATTTAATTGTTTGAGTAAAACCTTAAAAACTAATGTTATGAAAAAATTTATTACCCTTTTGCTTTGTATGGTAAGTTTTGGCGCTTTTTCGCAGAACTTTATTAAGTCGTATTCTTTTTTCGGAAATGCGGAAGCGGCCCGTGTTGATTTGGAAGAAACCGGCTACAGGATGATCGGCTCAGGCAGGGATATTAATGGCGACTTTGTTTTTGTGCTACACCTGGATTTTTCCGGCGACACCATAAAAACCAGAAAAATGTATTTTGATTTTCAATTTTTTCATGGACTCTACCCTTGTCTGGAAATTACTGATCATGTTGGCAATCATTATATTGTTGTTTCGCGCAGCGCTGATTCAGCCCTTATCGTAAAATATTCTCCTGAATGGCATGAACTAAGGCGAAAAAGCATCCCAACCTTCGACACTTACCAGACTTACGCCATCACGCATACTGCCGATAACCATCTGGTGCTTGTTTGCGGGAATGATTTATTGAAACTTGATACTGATTTTAACATTATCTGGCATAAACAGTATGGCGGAGAAACCAATGGAACGGAATCTGAATCAAAACCATATTCTGTCATAGAAGCTGAGGGCGGCGACTTGTTCGTTTATTCGATGGACTACTTACGAGTATTCCATTTCGAGTATCCGCCTCATTATGCTTACCTGCGTATTTTCAATAAGGATGGTATGCTGCGCGACAGTATTGCAACCACGCTGAGATATGAATGTTTGCCATACGAAGACGGGTTTATTTGCACAGGGTATTACATGAATTTACTTGCTTTTCCACCTGTTACAGGTAATTCTCTGATACACCATGATCTCGGTGGCGCGCAGGTTTTAGTGAAAAATCTGGCTTATGTTGACAGTAGTTGTATCGTACAAAGACCAGTACAAAATCATGAAGGCAATCTGATTATTTTTGGAGCTAATTGCGCTGATTTTAATAGAAATATTTATATGCACGCTGCTTCCATAGAAGGAGACAGCCTGTGGACAAGACAATTTCCTTTTCCTGATTATGATAAGAGCTGGGTTACTGATATCAAGGTTGCCCCTGATGGGGGTTATCTTTTTTCAACATATCATGAAGCCAATGACAACCGGGTATTTCCCGGATTAATCAAAACCGATGCCATGGGCAACATCAGTAGTCTGGGATTTGAAGAAAGTGTAATCAATGAGAAGGTCAGGGTTTATCCGAATCCTGCCGCCGGATTTGTAGTTTTCGAACTTGACCAGCCATCGCATGGGCGTATAATAACCATAACCGACATTACCGGAAGAACGGTTGCTGAGATACCTGCCAACAGCGTAAAAGTCGTATGGGAGCCGGCAGGGGCAAAGCCTGGCGTATATTTCTACAGATTGCGGGAACCCTCAGGAACCACCGGCGGTAAACTGCTGATCGCGCCCTGAGTAAATCAGGGTATGGCAAGATCTGATGCAGTAAAGCTAAAGTAAATTGTTAATTTCTAGGCATCCCATCTCGGCATAAGCAGGATCAGTCAGAAATGCCTTTATTGTATCATGGTTTTTTCTGAGTATACGTTCAATGTTATTGGTTTTGGTATTTCCGGTTCTCAGCCAGATTATTTTGGGCGGCGATCCTTTAAGAAGCCCTATGTCATAGAAATCATTGTCGAAAGTAAGGATGCAGAATCCGTTTCGCCTGGCATACTCCCATATAATCAAATCTTTGGAATTTTCCAATCCAAGTTCCTTAACCTGCCTGGTTCCGGGGTAAATATCCTGAATCCTTGAGGCTATCCTGAAAGAAATGTTCTGATCCAACAATAGCTTCATTCCGAAACCTGAAGTTTACGCTCCCTGTCGGAAGCAAATAGTAAGCATGCCCTGATGTCTTCCTTCGTCAACTCAGGGTAATCGGCCAGAATGTCTTCGAATGACATGCCTGATCCCAGCCATCCGAGTACGTCAGACACACTGATACGGGTATCCCTGATACAGGGTTTGCCAAATCTTTTAGATGCGCTTATGCGGATAATCCGATTGTACTTCTTCATATTCCAAAGGTACTAATAATCTGATTTGTAAAACGAATCATCGTGAATTACAGTATAAAATTTCCGGTAATTCTGTTTGAAATTGCCTGGGAAACAATATAATACCTCTAATTCAGTGTGCCGGTGATGGTTCCTGATTGTTGTTTGCCGCCTGATCCCTTGAAGGGTTGACTTTCTGCGACAGCTTCTGTCAGAAAAGTTGAGGTCTATTGCCTGGGCTTCAGGTAGCGGTTATACAACAGCAGCCCGATGATGGTGGCGACGCCTATCATACTGAAGATAAACCACAGCAGCCCGGGGCGTCCCATACCGTCGACAAATTTCACATAAAGCGTGGCGCCGAGTATGCCGCCAATGCCGCTGCCGATGACTCCGTAAAGGAAAGAGTAGCCCAGGTAAAGCGCCTTTTTGTCGGGCGGGGCAATCAGTCCGATGTAGGAAATGAATTTCGGGTGGGCGGTCATCTCGCCGATGGAAAATATGATCAGTCCGGCAACAAATACCCAGGCATAGGTACTGATGGCCAGTATGCCCATTCCCAGCGTCCCAAGCGCGATTCCCGTGATCATGGTGGGCAGGGCGGGGGTTTTCTTTACAATGGAAGAGACAAGCAGCTGCAGCGCGATAATGGCCCCCGCATTGACCACCGTTACATGTTCGGCTTCAAACTTCCAGGAAGGGTCGCTGACAAACAGCCCCAGAAAACTGTTGATGGCATTGTTTACCGGTGTCATGTCCATGTAATCGGTCAGGTACCAGAGTATGGTATCGAACATCTGGAAATAGAGGATCCAGAAACCGCTGTATATCACGATCATCAGCACAAAGCGATAATCCTTCAGCACCAGCAGAATGCCTTTCAGCACTTCCGCGAGGGGCTTGGTATTGGCCGGGCGGGGTGGCTCTTTGTAAACGAACAGGTTGAGCAGCAGCATGGAGCCCGTACCTACGGCAGCCATAATGAAAATATAATTCCATCCAATCCCTTTCAGGAAAGGTACCAGAATAAGCGGGAAAATAAATGCCCCCAGGTTGATCGACCAGTAAAAGATGCCGAATCCCAGGCCTGAATTACCTTCGTCGGTCACGCGGGCGATGGTTCCCGAAATCACCGGTTTGAAGAAACCGGCCCCGATGGCCATCAGGATCAGGCTCATAAATACAAGTACATAGGAGGAAGAGAGGCTGGTAAAAAAGTAGCCGGCGCTCATCACCGTAAAGGCCATCATCAGCGTACGGCGGTAACCGAAGCGGTCGGCCAGCGCCCCCGAAAGTATGGGCAGCAGGTACAGCAGCGGCGTAATGGTGCTTTTAATTACCCCCACGCCTTCCTTGCTGAAACCCAGTCCGCCATCGCCCACCGAAGTGACGAGGTAAACCGATAGTACCGACATCACACCGTAGTAGGAACCTCTTTCGAAAAACTCCATTACGATGGCTGTCCAGAAATTACGCGGGAAGGACTTGAAACCCGATTTGTTCGCAGGGGTGCTGTTCATGCCTGAAAATTTGAGTGATGCGCAAAAATAGGAATTTGCCGTTAATCTTTAACGGCATGCGGAATGCTGCGGGAATCGGAACTCCCGTTTTGTTATTCGGAAACCGGAGGCTTTTTATTTTGATTTTTGGGATTCAACCACCAGCTGCACTGTAAGCCGGCTTTTCTGCTCCAGCAGCACCGGGCGCTTGTTCACGATTTTATCGGTGATCTTTTTGTTGTAGTAACGAATGGTAATCAGTTCAAGGCCGCGGTTGTACTTCACCCTGAAATCGCCGCTGAGAGCCTTGAAAAGCCGGTTCAGCTTGTCGGGATGATCGTCGATGCAGATGGAAAAACTGATGGCCGAATTCTGCATCAGGTTGATGCGGATGCCCATGTGCGAAAGCAGCCCGAAAATGGTGTGCAGCCCGTCTTCGGCGATAAATGAAAAGTCGTTGGGCGAGACGGAGACCAGCACCTGATCTTTTTTCACGATATAGCAGGGCGTATTCAGCGGCTGATCTTCGAAACTGTGGATCAGGGTTCCTTTTTCCTCCGGTTTTTCAAAGGACTTCACGTACAGCGGAATATTTTTGTTCTGCAGTGGCTGAATGGTTTTCGGATGTATGACCGAAGCTCCGAAATAGGCCAGCTCGATGGCGTCGCGGTAAGAGATGCGGTCGAGCAGTACGGTGTCGTCGAAGTAGCGGGGGTCGGCATTCAGAACACCGGGCACATCCTTCCAGATAATCATTTCGCCGGCATCGAGGGCGTAGGCAAAGATGGCCGCGCTGAAGTCGGAGCCTTCCCTGCCGAGAGTAACCGGATGCCCCGAACTGCTGCAGCCGATAAAACCCTGCGTGATATACAGGGGAGCTTCGTATTCGGGGTTGGCTTCATCAAAGGCAGCCAGTATCCTTCGGGTGGTTTCATCCCAGCTGATGCGGGCGTTGCGGAATGCTTCACTGGTTATTATCAGCTTCCGGGCGTCAAGAAGCTGATTCGGTACTCCCTCCCGACTTAGAAATTCACTGACAATAGCGGTTGAAAGCAATTCCCCGTTCGATACTATCTGATCGTATGCTGCATCGTAGAGAGAGGGCGGAGCAGACTGCAGCAGCAGGCGGATATCTCTGATGATTGATTTAACTGCCAGACTGCCTGCACCTCCGAGTTCCGATGAAATTTCCAGATGAAAGTTTTCTAGCCCGCTGAGCAGTGAGAATACGCCAACGTCCTGATTAATCCATGCATCGGCAACCTGCTCTAGCGCATTGGTTGTCTTACCCATTGCAGAAATTACAACGCAGATGCGCTCTCCCGGAAACCTGTTCAGAATTTCCCTGACATTTCTTACTGCTTCCGCATCCCTTAAAGATGCCCCTCCAAACTTAAAAACTTTCATGCCTGTAATTTTGATGATCCCGCCGGATGTGTTTTATCGTCCCTCCCTGTCCGGCACGCATGCCTTTATGGTCATTTTTTTGTTAAAGCAAATTTAATTAAATTATTCCGGGAGTTAACCTGTTCATTAATATTATGGGTCAGGAGATACCGGACATTTCCTTCTTCCTGATTTTTATCCGGAATATTCCGGCTTTTGAGCCCGAAAATGTTTTTCAGCCGTTGCTTGTGAAATGCAATTAATTCCTGTAGGTTTGGACTTTGATGAACGATTAACCGAAAAGTACTGCTACCATGAAGACACTTATTGAATTTATTTCCGAAACGCAGGCCGATTTCCCGTATGCAACGGGAGAATTTACGCGGCTGCTCAACGACATAGGAATTGCAGCCAAACTGGTTAACCGGGAAGTGAATAAGGCAGGGCTTGCCGATATCAACGGTTATTTTGGTCAGCAAAACGTTCAGGGTGAAGACCAGAAAAAGCTCGATGTGTTTGCCAACGAATGTTTTCTCTCGGCCATGCGTTACGGAGGTATGGTGTGTGCCGTGGCATCGGAGGAGAATGAGGAGTTGTATACATACGACAATGCCTTTTCTCAGAAGGGCAAGTATGTGGTTGCCATGGATCCGCTCGACGGATCCTCAAACATTGAGGTGAATGTTCCGATCGGAACCATTTTTTCCATTTACCGACGGCTTGGCGATGGTGGCCCGGGAACGGTGGAAGATCTGCTGCAGCCCGGAAACAGGCAGATAGCGGCCGGTTATGTGATTTACGGATCTTCAACCATGCTGGTATATACCACCGGAAAAGGAGTCAACGGATTTACGCTGGATCCTTCCGTCGGCCTTTTTTTGCTCTCGCACCCCAATATGAAGTTCCCGGAAGGGGGAAACATCTATTCGATCAACGAAGCCAACTATATTTATTTTCAGGAAGGAGTCAAGCAGTACATCAATTATTGTCAGCAGGACGATCCGACCACCAACCGTCCCTATACCACCCGCTACATCGGAAGTCTGGTTGCCGATTTTCACCGCAACCTCATCCGGGGAGGCATCTACATTTATCCGGGAACGCTGAAAAATCCATACGGTAAATTACGATTGCTCTATGAATGCAATCCGGTTGCTTTCCTTGCAGAGCAGGCCGGAGGAAAGGCATCCACCGGTTTTGAGCGGATACTGGATATCGTGCCTCAGCATCTGCACCAGCGCGTACCGTTTTTCACCGGTACGAAGCATATGGTGGAAAAAGCCGAGGAGATGATGCGGACCTATTTGCCCGAGTAAGAAATATCAGCTTTTTACAACCAGTTTGAATCCGATCCCATGTACGTTGATGAGCTCAACGTTCTCGTCTCCTTTAAGGTATTTGCGCAGCTTGGCGATGTATACGTCCATGCTCCGGGCGTTGAAATAGCTATCGTCCTGCCATATTTTATTCAGGGCATAGCTCCGGTCGAGTACCTCGTTCAGGTTTTCGCACAGCAACCTCAGCAATTCATTTTCCTTCGAAGTGAGGCGCTGCTCTTCCCCGTCGCGCATAAGTACCTGCCGGTTGTAGTCGAGGGTGAATGTACCGATGGTGAATACCTTGCCGCCCTGAGGATTATATCCGGCACGACGGAGGATGGCTTCGATGCGCAGCAGGAGTTCTTCCATGCTGAAAGGCTTGGTAAGATAGTCGTCGGCCCCGGCCTGAAAGCCCTTCAGTTTGTCTTCCTCCAGCGATTTGGCCGTCAGAAACAATATCGGAATGTTACGGTCAACCTGTCGGATTTCACGGGCAAGGGTAAACCCGTCTTTTACAGGCATCATAACGTCAACAATACAAAAATCGAACTGCTCCCTCGAAAAAAGTTCGTATGCTTCCTGTCCGTTTACGCACAGCTTTGGCGCATACCCCTTGGCTTCGAGGTACGATTTGAGAATGTTGCCCAGGTTACGGTCATCCTCGGCAAGCAGTATCCTGGTTTTTTCCTTTTCCATAGTATTTCCTGGTTATTTCTTTGGATTATAATGGGTGCAAGCAGCATTTATTCTATTCGCCGTGCGGAAGCCATACCCTGAAGGTGGAGCCTTTACCCGGTTCGCTTTCCACACTCACCTCGCCCTCGTGTTTATCGACTATAAATTTAACATAACTGAGTCCCAAACCAAAGCCTTTTACATTATGAACATCTCCCGTGGGAACCCGGTAGAGTTTTTCGAATATTTTTTTCTGGTTTGTCTTGCTGATACCTGTGCCGTTGTCGGTAATGCTTACGAGCACCCCCTGGTTGCGGTCTTCGGTACTTACCATGATCAGAGGTTTGCGCGGAGTGTACTTGTTGGCATTGTCGAGCAGGTTGTTGATCATATTGGTAACATGCACACGGTCGGCAGTTATCACCGGATTTGAGGCATTCAGTGAGGTATCTATGCTCCCGTCGCGAATCTGCACCTGTATGGCAATCTTCCGGATAACGTCCGATATTACTTCGTGGATATCAAACGGTTCTTTTCTCAGGTTCAGCTGCCCCTTTTCCAGGATGGCGGTTTGAAGGATCTTCTCGGCAAGTACTCCCAGGCGTTTGTTTTCCTGACTTATAATGTCGATGTAGGAGTGCATGAGATCCTCACTTTTAGGAACATCCGGATCGTTCAGTACTTCACACGCCAGGGAAACCGTCGAAATAGGTGTTTTAAACTCATGCGTCATGTTGTTGATGAAGTCGTTCTTCATCTCCGAGAGTTTTTTCTGTTTCAGGATGGCGAAGATCATTGCGGCAAAGGCAATCACGATAAAGAGTGAGAGTCCACCCGAAATGATGAGCATACCGCTCATTTGCAGAAGCAGGTAGCGTGTTTGCCTCGGAAAGTTGATCAGCAGAAAATCACCGGTAGGGTAACCGCCACCGGCAAACATGGGAAAGAACATTCCTTCTTCCATCAGCTTTTCACGCGAAGCGGCATCTTTTTCCAGAACCATGATGTTGCGCGACTCGCTGAAGACCCCGAATTCGTATTCCGCGTTTATTCCTTTGGCCTGAAGGGCGATATTGATCAGGGTGTCGAGCTGTCCGCGCGAAACCCTGTTCTCGATGCTTGGAGCAAACGGGCTGTTGAAAAGTTCTTCAAAGACCTGATTCAGAAGAAATGCTTTTTTCCGGTGCAGCTGCCTGGCCCTGTCACTGAGTTCGCTGCTGCCCCCGGCAATGCCCAGAGTGTCGGGAACCGTGAGAATGGCCGAATCCGTCTTTTTTACCATTTTCCACTGGTTGTCTTCAAAAACCTCGCTCCATTCCTGCTGCCGCTGATAGTTGTAGTTGCTGCCTGCATCGTTCTGCCCGGGCATCTGTCCGGTTTCCCTGTAGATGAGGTAATCGAGCGAATCGATGGAGCGGAGCAGATTGGTGTACGCAGTATTTTTTCGCATCTGCCTGCTCATCTCAAGTTTCTCCAGCCGGTTCATTACATCGCCCATTGCCTCGGCGACCGTACGCTGAAAGTCGGCCTCTCTCAGCTTCACGGCACTGCTGATCCAGTATGTCTGGATTCCGGTAAGAACGATGAGTGCAACGCTCACCAGAACAGTGATTAACAGTATCAGCCGACGGTTCATGATTGCAAAGGTAAGCGGGCTTGCACCATAAACCTGAGGACGTTAACATCTTTTAACTTTTGTTTGGTTTCCTTAACATTACACCCCCTGCCAGTGGTGTATTTTTGTACCATGAATGAAATTTCACAGAGGAAGCTTTCCCGCAAGTGTTTTGTTTGGTGTGTTTTTTGTGTGTAAATGTTTCATAAGTGTGTGTTGTGTTAAAAGAGTGCAGTCGCCCCACAGGACTGCACTTTTTTTATTTACCTGACGTATCTTTGCAACGAAAGGATTCTCAATACCTAAACAAATGCAGATGACCGACGTAAAAATTGATGTAACGAAGCTTGAAGGCTTTGTTAAGAGAGAAGCTATATATGCATACGAGCAGCAACTGGTTCTTCATCAGGGAGTTTTGCTGAATAAAACCGGAGCCGGGAGCGACTTTCTGGGGTGGATTTCTCTTCCGGATGAGATTACGGATTCACTTCTTGCTTCCATAGAAGCCGATGCCTGTGAAATAGCCGCAAAAGCGGATATCTACGTTGTGATAGGTATTGGAGGTTCTTACCTTGGAGCCAGGGCAGTTATAGAAGCTCTGCAGCATAATTTCTCCCCGCTGTTATCGAAACCGGAGCGCAAAGCACCACTGGTGGTTTATGCCGGTAATAATATTTCTGAAGACTATCTGGCTGACCTGCTGCAGGTTCTCGACAAGTACGACTATGCGATGACGGTTATATCCAAATCGGGAACAACTACAGAGCCTGCCATTGCTTTCCGCATACTGCGCCGGCATATGGAGCAGAAATACGGTCGGGCGGAAGCCGGAAAACGGATTATAGCCATTACCGATAAATCGAAGGGAGCACTTAAAGAACTGGCCGTGGCAGAAGGGTACAAAACCTATGTTGTTCCCGATGATGTGGGCGGAAGGTATTCGGTACTTACTCCGGTGGGTCTGCTTCCCATTGCCGTGGCGGGGTTTGATATCCGCAGTCTGGTGGATGGTGCACGAAGAATGAAGGCAGTTGTAACGGTAAAAAAGACGCTGGATGAAAATCCCGCCTTTATGTATGCTGCTGCCCGCAATGCCTTGTATGCCTCCGGTAAGCCCGTCGAAATAATGGTAAACTACCAGCCCTCTCTGCTTTATATTACCGAATGGTGGAAGCAGCTCTACGGAGAAAGCGAAGGAAAGCAGAACCGGGGGATTTTTCCGGCAGGAGTCAGCTTTACAACCGACCTCCACTCCATGGGTCAATATATACAGGAAGGGCTGAGGGTTATTTTTGAAACCGTTCTGAGCATCGAAAATCCCGCTAAAACGGTTAAAGTACCGGAATCGGCAGAGGATTCCGACGGACTCAATTTTGTAGCAGGAAAAACATTGCATGAAGTTAACCGACAGGCCGAACTCGGAACCCTGCTGGCCCACGTCGATGGCAATGTTCCGAATATTGTGATCCGTCTTCCCCGCATAACGGAAGATACCATTGGTCAGCTCCTGTATTTCTATATGTTTGCCTGTGCCCTCTCGGGATACCTGCTCGGGGTAAATCCGTTCGACCAGCCCGGGGTGGAAGCCTACAAGAAAAATATGTTTGCACTGCTCGGAAAGCCGGGATTTGAAAAGATGACGGAGGAATTGAAAAAACGTTTGGACTGATGCCGGTTTCCATTAAGGAAGTTGAGTAAAATAGCCATTTTCCCCTCTTTTTGGATGCATTTTTCATCAGGAAAGAGGGTTTTTTTATGCTTCAAAAAATATAAAATCATACGAATATCCCTGAAACGGTTGCGTTTGATAAATAAATGCATGCGTTTGATAATTTGTTCGTTTCCGGACATTCTTTTGATGCAAATTTGTGATGTGAAAATGATGGTATAATTAATATGTTTGATTATTTAAAAGATATTTTGGTCAGGGTTAGTTTCAACCGGGAACTGTTTCTGAACGAGTTGTCGAAGAACAGGCGCTGGCTTACCAGGGAAGAAAACGAACAGCTGGAGGCCTGGATAAATATTAATTATCCCGGAATGCTTGGAGATGAATTTGTGAGCAATCACAGTCATCATCGCCTGGTGCCGGGCTTTTAGGTTGTCATAGCTATGTTTTAGAATCATTTCTTAGTAGTGGTTTAGCGCAAAAAGGCTGCCTCAGGCGGCCTTTTTGCGTTTACAGGCTGCAGCAATCGCTTTGGCGAATACGAAGAATTAACGGGATTTTTTGCATACCTTTGTCAAATGGCATGATTTTTCCGGCATTCAGCTGTTCATGCTCCGGCTTACTAATACCAAAATAATCACCAAAATGAAGAAAACCACTCTTTTATTCCTGGTCCTGATCCTAACGGGTGGATCGCTGCTGGCACAGAAATCCGGCGGACTTTTTTCCGATAAATTTTCATCAGGCATCGATGTTTTCAACGATTTTGTCATGGATGCCCCTGATGGCATTGAGTTCAGGGCTTTTAATCCGGGGGTCAATATTTATGGCATTCATACCTTCCCGATCAAAGAAAGCAATTTTGCTTTTACGGCGGGACTGGGACTTGGCATTCACAACCTTTTCAGCAATTCCACGCTTCAGGATACGTCCGGAGTCTCCTTTTTCGAACCCATTCCGGATGATGTGGACTATAACAAAAGCAAACTTACGCTCACCTATCTGGATGTACCGGCTGAATTAAGGTTCAAAACCGATGGCGGTTTCAAAGTAGCTCTTGGTTTTAAGTTTGGCGTTCTGATAAATGCGCATACCAAATATAAGGGAGAGGACGAGAACGGGGATAAGACCAAAACTAAACGTGCCATGCTGTCGAACCTGGAAACCTGGCGCTATGGCCCAACGTTCCGGATCGGATACAAATGGGCTAACCTCACCGGGTTTTATTCAATTTCAAAAGTGTTTGAAAAGAATACCGGCCCCGAAATCTATCCCTTGTCGGTCGGTATTGCCCTGCGCCCCTTTTAGCGGAGTGTAAAAACCAAAAACATTATTGCGGCACCCGCAATGAAGCCGGTATATACCTGGGCTTCGTTGTGGGTGTTTAGTTTTAATCGTGCAAAACCTGTAAAACCAGCAAGCAGAAGCGAAAGGATTAAAACACCGGGAGCATGCAACAGTCCGGTGTACATCAGACCGGCGAAAATTCCGGCAAGTCCTCCTATGCCAACCATATGCAGACTTATTTTCCAGAACATGTTTACCAGCAGGGATACTGAGATAAGAATGGCTCCCCCCAGCAACAGCTTCAGGTAAACGGGAGGAAGCCCTTTTCTGACAAGCATGAAATACGTTACCGTATAGGTAATTACAGCGATTATAAAGGGAAAGGTTCGCTCACGTCTTTCGGGAAGCTGAATGTCGGAAATTACATTGCGTTGTCGCATTAGCCAGATAATGATTGCCGGCAGCAGAACCGTATTTCCGATAAAAATGACGGCAAGTGCCGTTCGCATTCCGGAAGGGAAAAGTACTACATAAAAAGGCTTCAGGTAAAACTGCAGCAACAGGGCGTATGAAGGCATCAGCAGAGGATGAAGTATCCAGGAAATTAAACGCGCGATCTTTTCTTCCATAAGTCGTTATGGTTCGTTCAGGCAAAGGTAGGCAATTGAGGCTTAAGCAGCCTCAGTACACTGTTCTGATTCCGGAACGTTCATTTTCACCATGGCAGCAGAAGATATGGGTCGTCTTCGGGATCGGGCTTTTGCTGCATCAGGGTATCCTGATCGTAAATCGCAAAGCCGGCTTTGCGGTACATATGCAGGGCTGCCGGATGGTCGAGGTCACAGGTGTGAAGCCACAGCCGGCTTAAGGGTTGTTCCCAGGCTTTGTGTATGCACCACTTCAGAAAAGGCATTCCCAGTCCTTTTCCCGTAAATTCACAGGTGAGACCGAAATATACCATTTCTGTTTCTCCGGTTATGGTTGCGTCGAATTCTGCAAATCCGGCAGGCACACCATTGACGTACAAAACCCAAACAGTAGTTTTTTCATCCTGTAAAAGACGGTCAAGCTCTCCGGCCGGTATCATCAGACGGTTATACCATTGATAGGGTCTGCCTACTGAGGTATACAGGAACAGATAAAACGATCGCGTGGGCTTTACCGCCTGCATCACCAGGCATCCCTCCGGAAGAATTTTCGTCTTCTCTTCCGGCGTCGGAGGTGCAGTCATTTGCAGCCACCAGGTGTTTGCAGAAATCTCGCTCATGTGTTTCGTTTTTGGATGTTTTTCAATGCTTCCCTGCGGCTTAGTCCCGACAGTTTATGCGAATTGGTAAATTGCTCAACCAGAATGGGATTTGTCTTTGAATACTCTCTCAGCGCCCATCCTATGGCTTTTCGTATAAAAAACTCCCCGGAGCCGGAAAGTTTTTCTATGTATTGAAAAAGCAATTCCGTATCGGTTTTTTCCCGGTAGCGGAGCTGAAACAGCAAGGCCGACCGCTGAAGCCACATATTGTCCGAATCCATCCACTCGCCGGTAACGGGCAGTATGCTTTGCGGATACACCAACAGCCAGGGTCCGGCAAGGTTTGCAGCGATGAAATCAACCGTATCCCACCACGATTTCGTCGTTATCATCCACCGGAGGAGTTCGCCCCTGCTTTCGCATTTCAGAAATTGTTTCCGTGCCGCAATTTCCATACCTGCATAGTGCAACTCACGTTCCTCCATGTTCCACAAGCGCCGAACCACTTCTTCCAGTGCCGGCGGCTCGGGGTATCCGTGGGTTTTTACGAAATCAGAGAGTAGTTTGCGTCTGTCGGGAGCTTTAATTCCAAAAAACGAAAACCGATGGAGCATGTACTTCTCCATGGCCGGGGCATTGGCACGATTGGAGGCGTTTCTGAAACGATCGCATAGAAGCAGGGAGTATTGCTCAGGATTCATGGGTGTATATATTTAACGGCCGATTACCAGCTTTGCCGTTCTTGTAATTCCGTTTCGGCCGTTGAAGGTTACGATGTAGGTGCCGGGAGCATACGAACTTGTATTCAACCTCCAGGCTGAGCCTTCCGGCAACTCCCTGTTTCTGTCTCTGATCCGGCCGGTGCTGTCGGTAACCACAAGATTTCCGGCCGGAAGATCTTCCGTATGTATAAGAACTTCTGTGCTGGCCGGATTAGGCCGGATTCGTAGTTTTCCCATTCCGGGAATGGCGATGTTGTGCGTGTTCACAAAATCCTCATCCCAAATGGCTAAGGTATAATCGCCCGCCCGGATTCCGGGAACTATCATCACTCCAAGCTGCCACGGGCCCTGCCGGGTAAACGGCACGGATTCCCACTCGTGTCCGGCTCCCCTGCGATAAAGTATTACGAGCGAGTCGGCCGGTGAAGTGATCAGGGTATTGTCGAGTGCGTTGTTGCGGTTATAGGTAAATCGACCGGTGGCTTCAAAGCCTTCCGGGAAGATTCCTTCTATGCTCCAGTAGCGGTAATCGCTAAGCCGGAGTCCTTCGATGGGGGTGAGCATGCTGTCGGGAGCCACCCAGTTGTGGGTAACCCGTGCGAAAGCGGAGTCGGCAATACCTGCAACTTCCATCCTGAACCAGGTATTCGGAAACTCGTACGAGCCCGGAGTGCGGATTGTCCTGTAGTTGTCGGTGGTGGCATCGCCCGTTTGTTCGTGCAGATCGGCCATTACAAGAACCGGATTAAAGGGAAGCACGAAGGCTGCTGAACCGGTCCATCCCGAAAAGGTAATTGTACGGTACTCCGTGATCCGCTCGCTGCTCATAAAGGCCAGTATAGTGCAGCAGCCGGCAGCGGGAACGGTCGCTCCTTTCAGTTTCTGTTTAACAAAAACTTCAACCAGATACTCATCCCCGGCAGGGATTACATTGAACGAATCGACGGATACGTGGTTGAATCCGGGTCCGAATACGTGAAAATCGAAGAATCCGTTCAGGTCGGTGCCGGTATAATTGCTCAGGAAGTCGCGCATTTGCTGCGAGGATGCCGACTGGTAGGCGAAGTTTGCGAGGTAGGCTTTTACCCCGTTAAAAAAGAGGCTGTCGCCGAGGTAGCCTCTGAGCGCATGGGTTACCATTCCGCCTTTATCGTAGGTATGAATGCCGTAGGTGAGTTGCGGGGGCATGGGTGAAAGGGGCAGGTATCCGCCTTCGGCGAGGTGAGCCATGCGGAGAACTTCGTGCGACATTTGCCTCATATTGGTTTTGGCTTCATCGATGTTGTACAGTTTTTCTCGGTACAGGGTTTCGCACCAGCGGGCCCAGCCTTCGTTCAGCCACATATCGGCATCGGAGGCGCAGGTAACGCTGTTTCCGAACCACATGTGCGAAAGTTCATGTGCGCAGAGCCACTCATCGGAAAGTCCTCCGTTGATGCTTCCGTGCGGATATGCTATATTTTCGGCATGTTCCATCGCGCCCAGGGCAGTCCCTGAAAAACCGATGCGTTCGAAGGGGTAGGGGCCGAAGCATTCCTCATAAATGGCAGCTATGGCGTTAAGGTTGGCAAAGCTGCCGGCCACCTTTGCCGTATCCTGGGGCCTCACAAACCAGGTTACGGGTATTTCAGCCTGCTGTCCCGGGAAGATGGCTTCTTTCAGCGCGTAAGGACCTATTGCCACCGAGGCCAGGTAGGCCGGAACCGGGCGGTTCGACCTCCAGAAATACTCTTTTGTGCCGTCGCACATGGTTGAAACCGACCTGAGCACTCCTCCGCATGCAGCAATTTTATCGTTTTCCACCCGTATATGGTAATCGTAAAAGGCCTTATCGGTGAAATTGTCCACGCAGGGAAACCAGGCACGGCCCAAATTGTGGGGTACAGACTCAAATCCAACGCCCAGGTTGAAGGCATAGCTGCCTGAGAAATGAAAACCTCCCCAGGCTTCGTGAAACGGAATGCCGTGATACCACACATGAATCCATGCCGTATCGCCCCCGGATACGGGCTGTTGCAGCGTAACCGTCAATTCATCGTTCTGATGAGTATATGAGAGAGCCTGTCCACTTTCCGATTTCACTGAATCAACCTGCAGCTGAAGCAGGTTCAGCTTAACGATACCGGTATTCTGACAGGAAGTGGTAAAACGGATACCGGCTTTCCCGCTGATCGTTTGCGAGGGCAGATCGGTTACGGTAAGGTAAAGGTCGTAGCTCAATGCATCTATGGTATCGCACTGCACGGGGGTCTGCTGGGCATGGCTTTGTAACCCCTGCATTAAAATAAGCGTCAAAGCAGCCATAAAGGCTGTTCGTAAAATATCTCTCATTGGTAATCCGGAATTGATTGGTGGCATTTGGCTATAGCGAAATTACTTTGCGTAAAATTAGTTTAATTGCGCGTTTTAGTTGCAGTTTAACGGACAATCTTTGCCGGAATGAGGAAACCCGCGCGGGGTGATGTACATTTGCAATAGAAAAAGTGCCGTCACTTATTTGAAACCTATTAAGGTCACGAGGGGTAGTGCGGTGTTCGTTACCGGACCAAACGGTGAGCGGAACCGGACATACGAGCGGGTGTTAATGCTGCAGATCGGCTGAAAATGGTCTGAAATTGCGGATGGCACGATATTTTATTGGTCGGGAGACAACTACGGTTAGCCACAACAGTATTATTGTAAAAAAAATAAAAATCAAATGAATCAAAGATCCGTTTACCTGTTATTGCTGGCATTGCTTTTTTCCGGCGGACTATACTCCCAGCAGCCGTGGACCCTCGAACAGTGCATACGGCATGCACATGCCAATAATCTCCAGGTAAAGCAATCCGCTTTGCTGGTCGAAAGTGCCAGGGCCGATGTTTTGCAATCGAAGCTCGATCTGCTGCCCGGGCTTACGGCAAATGCATCGCATGCATACAACTACGGGCAAACGGTTGACAGGTACACCAACCAGTTTGCTACCAGCAGGGTTCAGTCGAACAATTTCTACCTGCAGAGCGGGGTAACGCTTTTCAACGGGTTCCAGAAACTCAATCTTATTAGGCAGAACACTCTGAATTTGCTTGCGAGTGAAAAGGATGCGGAGAAATTCATCAACGATATGTCCCTCAATATTGCCACGTTTTACATGCAGGTACTGTTTTACAAAGAGCTGGTGGTAACGCGCAGGAACCAGCTGGATATTACACTGCAGCAAACCGAGCGGATGCGCAAGCTGGTGGATGCCGGTTCCATGGCATCGGGAGAATTGTTTATGCTGGAGGCTCAGGCTGCGGGAGAGGAATCGGCACTGATTGAGGCTGAAAACAACCTGGAAGTGTCGCTGCTTACTCTGTCGCAGCTGCTCGACCTGCCTTCAGCTCAGGGTTTCGACGTAGCTGTTCCCGAGCTGGATATTGAAGCTGAGCCTGCGTTGCAGGTATCGCCCGAGAAAATATTTGCCTATGCGGGTGCCAATATGCCGGAAGTAAAGGCTGCCGAATACCGCCTCCAGGGCAGCCAGCGTCAGCTGAACCGTGCCAGGGGTACCTATTATCCTTCCATCGCGCTTAGCGGCAGCTGGGGTACAGGTTATTCCGGTGCAAGTCAGATAATCGAGAACGTTACACCAACCAACCCGGTACTTGTGGGATATGCCGTAAACCCCGGGATTGCCGATTATGAGGTCTACTCCTACAATTTCGATTATACATACAAAACCAAACCCTGGGGCGATCAGATAAGCGATAATAACAACCAAACCATCGGTCTTTATCTTACAATGCCTGTGTTTAACGGCTGGCAGAGCCGCACAGCGGTGAGCAAGGCGAAAATTGCTATGGAAAATTCAAGGCTCGAGCTGGAACTGGAGAAGCAACGTCTTCAGAAAACCATACAGCAGGCCTGGGCCGATGCCAGAGCTTCGCTGAAGAATTACCATGCGGCAAACCGCAAGCTGGATGCTACCCGGGAATCTTTCCGCTATGCCGAGCAGAAATTCAGTGTTGGGGTGATGACGCCGGTTGACTACAACAATGCCAAGAAGGATATGACCAATGCCGAATCGGAGGTGCTGCAAAGCAAATTCGATTACATTTTCAAGACTACGGTTCTTGATTTCTACATGGGAAATCCGATTACGCTGAAATAGCAGAAGACAGCATAGCAGCTGACTTTTTCAGGAAATTTATTCAGGGTGTTAATGCTTCAGCCGGAGGCATTTTACCCTTTCATAATGAAATTGATTTTCAGTTACATACGATAATAGGTATCCCTTTACAGCGTTTCCTTGCCGGGAAAGGGATTATCTGAATGAACTGTTGTACTTTTATGGCTTAAAATATACCGCAGGATGAGCAAAAAATTATTGATCAGGATTGGTATTGCCGTTGTGGTGCTTGCCGTTGTCGGGCTTGCGATTGCCCGTAAGAAGGGATTGATTGGCGATGGGGAAGGCACGAAGGTAACTTCAGAGAAGGTAGAAAAGCGTACCATCACCGAAACCGTTTCGGCCAATGGAAAAATCCAGCCGGAGGCTGAAGTCAAGATTTCACCGGATGTAAGCGGTGAAGTTGTGGAATTGTTGGTTCGTGAGGGGGATGAGGTGAAGGCGGGAGATCTTCTGGCAAAGATAGACCCCAAGATTTATGCATCCAATTACGACCGCATGCTGGCCGGCCTCAACACACAGAAGGCTAACCTTTCGAATGCCCGTGCCCGTCTGGCTCAGGTGCAGGCCCAGTTTATCAATGCCAAATCCTCGTTCGAACGCAGTGAACGTCTTTTTAACGAGAAAGCCATTGCAGCAGCCGAGTTTGAGTCGGCCAGATCGACCTATGAAGTCGCCAGGGCTGAGGTTACGGCCGCCGAAGAGAGTATCAAAGCTGCCGAATATTCGGTAAAGAGTGCGGAAGCTTCTGTGAAGGAAGCGGGGGAGAATCTTTACAAAACATCGATCTATGCCCCCGTTTCGGGTACCGTTTCCCGCCTTAACGTGGAAAAAGGTGAGCGTGTTGCCGGTGCTTCACAGTTCTCATCCGGAACAGAGATTCTGCGCATTGCCAACCTTGCGGTGATGGAGGTGATTGTAAGTGTGAACGAAAACGATATTGTACGGGTCGCCATCAGCGATACCGCCATCATTGAAGTGGATTCATATCTGAACGAGAAGTTTAAAGGCATTGTTACCGAGATAGCTACATCGGCTAATGTCACCGGCATCAGCGCCGATCAGGTGACAAACTTTGATGTTAAAATACGCATGCTCCCCGAATCCTACCGTAATTTAAAAGTGAAGGGTCAGCCTGCTGCATCGCCATTCCGTCCAGGTATGTCGGCAACGGTTGATATACGAACGGAGTCTGCCCATCAGGTTCTGAGCATCCCCATACAGGCGGTAACTACCCGTCAGGATACAACGGCTTCGGAGAGAAATTCCGCGGAGAAGAAGCCCGGTTCATATACGACAGGCAGTCAGGTTGCCTCAGCCGATGCTCCGCAACAGGAGATCGTGTTTGTGGTAAGCGAAGGCAAGGCAGTACGACGCAACATTAAAACGGGGATTCAGGACAATGCTCACATTCAGATCCTGGAAGGGCTGAACGAAGGAGAGGAAGTGGTTACCGGTCCGTACCGTGCCGTATCGCGTTCGCTGAACGACGGGGATGCGATAAAGGTTGTGGCGAAAGAAGACCTGTTTGAAAAGAAAAAGTAATATCCGGCAAATTTTATGTCATTGATTTTAGCGATAGAGACTGCAACTCCGGTATGCAGCGTTGCATTATTAACGGGTGGCCGCATACTGGGATTAAAAGAAACACGTGAAAAAAACTCGCATGCAGCGGTTGTCACCGTGTTCATCGACGAGCTGTTGCGCGAACAGGGTCTCGAACCTTCTGACCTGGATGCTGTAGCGGTAAGCAAGGGTCCCGGTTCCTATACCGGACTTCGTATTGGTGTGTCAACGGCGAAAGGTTTGTGCTACGCACTGGATATTCCCCTTATATCCGTTGGAACCCTCGAATCCATGTCTGCCGGAATGCGTTCGTTACTGCCCGGAGATGAAGGAATGCCGGTTCTTCTGGCTCCCATGATCGACGCGAGGCGTATGGAAGTTTATACGGCTTTGTTCGATCCGGAAGGGCATCACGCAAAGGAAGTTACAGCTGAGATTGTAACAGCCGAAAGCTTCAGTCAATACCGTGAAAACCACCTGATTTACATTGCAGGCGATGGTGCGGAGAAGTGCAGGGAGGTGCTTAATCATCCCAATATCCGGTATATGGATGGGTTTGAAGCCTCTGCCGTTCATATGGCTGCACCGGCAACCACTAAGTTTGCGGAGGGCATTTTCGAAAATACCGCCTATTTTGAGCCTTACTATCTGAAGGACTTTATTGCTGGAGCGCCGAAAGTGAAAGGGTTGAGGGATTAACCTCCGCGAGGATATTTCCGGTTTCTAGGAATTAGCCGATGTCGGATTGCTGCCTTCGAGCCTGCCTGTTATATAAACGAAATCGCTTACGCCAAGCTGTTCGGCTCTAAGGGTAAACAGGTGTTCAAGCCTATCATCCATATTGAACTGAAGGGATTTCAACCCGTTTCTGAGAGTTTTCCGGCGCTGGTTGAATGCAGTTTTTACTACTATAAAAAACAGTCTTTCGTCGCATCCCAGCTCCATAACTTTGTTTCGCCTGAGGCGGATAACGGCAGATTTTACCCTTGGCGGTGGCACAAACACATGCTCGCTGACGGTAAAGAGGTATTCGATATCGTACCAGGCCTGCAGCAGAACGCTAAGTATCCCGTACGTTTTACTTCCCGGGGGAGCGGCGATGCGCTCTGCCACTTCTTTTTGTATCATCCCCACCACTTCCGGAATCCGGTTGCGGTATTCCAGCACCCTGAAAAAGATCTGGCTCGAAATGTTGTAGGGAAAGTTACCGATAACCGAGAAGTTGCCGCTGAAGATGGTATCGGGATCCATTTTCAGGAAATCGCCCTCTTTAATGCGGTGGACTGCCTCAGGCCAGGCGGCATGCAGATACTGAACCGATTCACGGTCAACATCCAGGGCGATGAAATTGCCGGCTTCCTGTGCTATCAGGTATTTTGTAAGAACACCGGTTCCGGGCCCGATCTCAAGCAGGGCTTCAAAGGGAGTGGTAATACTTTCAACGATTTTGCGGGCGATGTTTTCGTCCTTCAGGAAATGCTGGCCCAGGTGTTTCTTTGCTCTTACGGGTTCCATAAATGTACTTTAGCCGGTAGACCGGGGGATTATTGAATGATTTCATCCCCCCTTAGGGCTCTGAAACGTTTGCGGGCTTCAACGGTATACAGACTACCGGGATATTTCATCAGAATGTCCTGGTAAGCAGTCATAGCTTTTTCCCTGTCCTTTGCGGATGGCTCCTGTATGTTGAGAAAGAACAACATGCTGCGGTCATAGGTTTCGTCGGGCATTGCCGGCTGATTGTGATCAAAGATGAGGGCAAGGTTGAAGAGTGCATCGTCTCCGAGGATACCGTCGCCGTATTCTTCGGAAACCTTACGATAAATTGCAATAGCCTCCTGAATTTTCCCCTGCCGTATGTTTATTTCAGCCTGTTTCATCAGGGCATCGTCGACAATGGGATGACCGGGGAATGCCAGCAACAGCGAATCAAGCAGAGCCAGTGCGTCGTCGGGCTTATTCCGGTAAAGCATTAGGTCGGCACGTGCATAGGTGCCAAGCGGCACAAATGAGCTGTCCATTCCGATGTTATCGGTAATGAGCAGCGAGAGCGCCATGGCATCGTTTGCGATAAGTTTGGAAGTGGCTGCTTTTAGCACATCCAGCTGAGCCCTTGCCCAGTTGAATTCGCCAATATAGAAAGATAGCCTGGCGTTGCGAAACCGGGCTTCGTGACCGATGGGTTCATTTTTAAAGGCTTTTTCAACCTGTGAATAGAGCAGGGTTGCCTCCCACGGTTCGCCGGTAAAGAGCATGATATCGGCCAGTTCCAGTTTGCATTCGGCTTGAAGCATCCGGTTATTGCCGGTAATCGCGATCAGGTTTTCGAGCATGTTTATGGCTTCCCCGGTTTTGGCGAGATAAAACGCCTGCAAATGGGCAAGATTTCGCATTAGCGGGAATGCCAGCGGATTGTTTCCGGCCTCCTGCAGCGTTTTGTTGTACTTCCCTTCGAGGGCGATCAGATCCGTACGATTTACAGGATGGGTACGAATAAGCTGCTCATATTCCGCTTTCAGAATTTCCACCTTCGACTGTACCACAAGGGAGACGTCGGAGGAGCGGTCGATTACATATTGGTAGGCTTCTGCAGCGGTTTTGTAATGTCCGTTTGCTGCACTCATCCCCGCGAGGGCAAACACCCTGCTTCCGTTTTCACTCATGCGGCGGTCGAGGGCTTTAGCCTGTATAAGGGCAGCTTCAAAATCCTTCAGTTGCGTCGACAGCCAAAGCATCATTTCCGCCATCAGCATGTCGTCGGGATTCCGCTGCACCTTTTTCAGAAGGGCAATACGGAAAGCTTCCGACTTTAGTCCTTCCGGATCGTTGTTGAAGGTGTTCTGCAGCCTCGATTGTACCTGATTCAGGTAGTCGGAATTGAATTCGATAAGACCTATGAACTCATCCGCCATTTTTTCGTAACTGCCCGATATCTCGTAAAGGTTCGCCAGCTCGAAACCGAAGTTATACTGTCCGCTAAGCAGTTGTTTTCCTTTCTGATAGGTTTGTATGGCATAGTTGTTTTCTCTCCGGGCGATAAAGGCACTGGCGAGCTCACTTATTTTTCGCTGGTCGGCCGGCAGGTCTTTAATTGCCTGTTCAAAGATTTTCTGGGCTTTGTTCCCCTGATTGGTACGCAGCAGTATATAGCCCTGATCGATCACGTAACGCGCATCGTTCGGATTTTTACGTGCCTGGCGTTTCACAATTTTTTCAGCCCGGTCGTAATCGTTGATTTCGAGCAGACTGGCCAGCAAATAGGTATAGTTGAAAAGCGTAGGCTTTTCTTCAAACAGTCGCTCAAAGAGTGAGGCAGCCTTGTCGAATTCGCGGTTGTTGTAATACATTAGTCCCAGCTGCTCATCGGTAACGGCCTGTGCACGTACCCTTGCAGGAGCAAGTGCCGTTAGCAGGGAAATAAATGCGACCAAAAGGACCAGATTTTTCATGGCGTACAACTCAGTCTTTAGTACCTGCGGTGCAGGTGTTACAGATTAGAACGGCAGAACCGCAAATTTGTTTTTCCGGTTCTGCCGGCTTCTTGTCCATCCTTTATCAGGAAATCAGGTCGAAACCTGTGTACCGGACAAGTGCAGACGGAATACGGATACCTTCGGGAGTCTGGTTGTTCTCGAGCAGAGATGCAACGATTCTGGGCAAAGCAAGGGCACTTCCGTTGAGGGTGTGGCAGAGGCGCGTTTTACCGTTTTCGTCCTTGAAGCGCAGTTTCATGCGGTTGGCCTGAAACGATTCGAAATTCGAAACGGAGCTTACCTCAAGCCAGCGCTCCTGGGCTGCCGAATACACTTCGAAGTCGTAGGTAAGTGCCGAGGTAAAGCTCATGTCGCCGCCACACAGTTTCACAATGCGGAAGGGCAGTTCAAGGCTGCGCAGGAGTCCGGCAACGTAATCGCGCATTTCTTCCAGGGTCTCATAGGATTTGTCGGGGTCCTGAATCTGAACGATCTCCACCTTGTCGAACTGGTGCAGGCGGTTCAGTCCGCGTACATCCTTGCCGTACGATCCGGCCTCGCGACGGAAACAGTTGGAATAGGCGACGTTTTTTACCGGAAAATCACCGGCTTTCAGGATTACATCCCGGTAGATATTTGTAACAGGAACTTCTGCTGTAGGGATAAGATAGAGCTTGTCGACTTCGCAGAAGTACATCTGTCCGTCCTTGTCGGGAAGTTGTCCCGTGCCATAGCCTGAGGCTTCGTTTACCACCAGCGGTGGCTGAATCTCGTGGTAACCGGCTTCAATGGCTCTGTCGAGGAAGAAGTTGATGAGGGCACGCTGCAGCCTGGCTCCTTTGCCTTTGTAGAACGGGAAACCCGCTCCGGTAACCTTGTTGCCAAGCTCAAAATCGATGATGTCGTATTTGGATGCCAGCTCCCAGTGGGGTACAGCTCCTTCGTATAAATCCGGGAATTGGCCTTCGGAATGCACGGTTTCGTTGTCCGAAGCGCTTTTACCCCGTGGCACGGAAGGGTGGGGCGTATTCGGAAGCTGAACTAAGGTGTTGTTCTGCTCAGCCACCAGTGTATCCAGTTTTTCCTGTAGCGTTTTGGCACTCACTTTCAACTCAGCGGTGCGGGCTTTCAGTTCATTGGCTTCGGCAGCTTTGCCCGATTTAAAAAGTTCGCCAACCTGTTTCGAGATAGCGTTTGATTCTGCCAGATTGTCGTCGAGCTCTTTCTGCGCTTCGCGCCTGCGCAGATCGAGGTCGAGGATTCGCTGAAGGATTTCTGTAGCGTCGATGTTTTTAATTGCAAGCCGCTCAGCTACTTCAGCCGTATGCTCGCGGATATAGTTCAGTTCAAGCATGGTTATTTTTGTTTGAGGTGCAAAGGTAATGAGTTTTGGGGATCGTTGGTGTTTGGTGTTCAGGTGTTCGTGTGCAGGCTAAGCATGTGGAATTATAATAATGTGCAGATTTGCTGTAATCAGCATCTTGTAATGAATACGGCTGAATACGCCGGCGCCGGAGGTGCAAAACAGGAATAACCGCGGGCGCAGCCTGGCGAGCCCGCAGGTTTGCGGATCACCGGGTGTCTTCCAGCCCTGAAGGGGTTGAATTTTCGTCCGGCGATGGTTCGCCCCCTCCGGGGACGTGGGAGATCGGGTGGGTGTCGTCTGCCGCGGGATGGCACCCGCGGTTATTGCTGTTTAGCCACTGTCGTGGTATTCCCTTGATGTTTCTATTGTGAAAGGAGAGCCTGTTTCAGGGCTTCGCGGCGGTCGGTTTTGCCTGTCGGTGTTTCAGGGAAAAGACTTAAAAAGTATACTTCTACCGGTCGCTCCGAATAACTTAGTATGGATTCCGCATCCCGGAGGAGTTGTTTTTTGTCGATGTTTCGACCGGATTTATTTTCGACGATGAGTACCGGCACCTGTCCGTACTTTTCGTCCCGGATGCCTGCAACGATGAAGCGTTCTTTCAGCAACGAATCGAGTTTGCGTTCGAGTACCTCAGCCTGCAGCTTTACACCCCCGCGGTTGATTACGAAGTCTGATCTTCCAGTGATGCGAAAGGTGCCGCTGCCCGAAAGTTCTGCCAGATCGTTGGTTACAATGGGCTCTGTAGCTATCCGGGGTGCATCGATTACCAGGCATCCGCGGTCGTCGGTGCTTACGCTTATCCCCGGCAGTGCTGAAAACCATCCCGACCTTGCGTTTCCGCTGAGGCGGCGTAGGGCTATGTGCGAAAGGGTTTCCGTCATGCCATAGGTGGCATACAGGTTATTCGGGAAGCCGGACAGCTGTTCTTCAAGTGCCGGTGGCAGACTTCCGCCTCCTATTATTATGGTATTTATAGCAGAAAATCGCTTTCCCTCCGTTTCATCCGCCAGGGTGTTATAGACCTGCGCGGGAACCATCGCCGAGAAATCGGCCTGCACCTCCGGGGGTATCTGAGCCAGAGGGTGACCAGTGGGTTCTGTGGTAACAAGATTCAGCCCATAATGCATGGCCCGTACTACCATCATGATTCCTGCAATGGAATTGACCGGGAGGCAGAGCAGGGCCGTGCGGTGTTCGCCAAGTTTCAGGAAATCGCCTGTAGCCCTTGCCGAGGCCAGCAGGCGCTGCTTCTCAGGATTCAGAATTCTGGGCGGCCCCGTTGAGCCGGAAGTATGCACGCTCACCGTGTCGGCATCCGAAATCCACTCCAGCAGAAATGCCCCGAGTGCACGCCCGTTGCCAGTGCCCTCCCGCAAAAGCTGCCGCGCTTTCTCTTGCAGGAAACTGCCCGAATACTCTTTTCCGTTGAGAATTAACGAGGGGCTGACGATCATACGGTTCTCTTCGTTTGGTTTTTAATGTTTTCCTTCGCGGGATGCCGCCGCCGGATTTATCCGCTGGTTTTTTGTGCTCCTTCTTCCCCCGGCAGTTTTATTCCAACACTTTCCGGCTGCCATTCCCTTTCGGGATGGTACCAGAGGTTTCCGTTGCTTACCGTCAGAGGTGAGGGGATGTTGTTGGTGTAAAGTGCTCCGGTTCCGAGTCCCTGGGGCAGAGGATTATTCATGGTGGCCGTCCACTGCGCAATGGCATTAAGGCCTATGTTTGATTCCAGTGCAGAGGTGATCCACCAGCCGATGTCTCTGTCTTCCGCGAGCTTTATCCATTCTCCGGCGGATGCAAATCCTCCGAGCAGGCCGGGCTTCAGGATGATGTACCGGGGCCGGATTTCGTCGAGGATTTTTATTCGCTCCTCAAACGATTGTATCCCGATCAGCTCCTCGTCGAGGGCAACGGGAATGGGCGATGTCAGGCAGATACGGGCCATAATATCCGGATTTCCGGCTTTGATCGGCTGCTCGATGCTGTGAATGCCGAATTCAGCAAGGCGCTGGAGTTTATTGGCTGCTTCTTCAGCAGAAAAAGCTCCGTTTGCGTCGAGCCGGATGGTAATTTGATTTTCGCTGAATCGTTTCCGTATCGTCCGGATAATTTCAAGTTCCCGGTTGAAATCAATGGCACCCACTTTCAGCTTAATCACACGAAACCCTTTATCCAGCTTCTCATCCACCTGCCGGGCCATAAATTCTTCATCGCCCATCCACACCAGCCCGTTGATGGGGACGGGTGCTTTTCCTTCCGTAAAGGGACTTTCGTACAACAGCCGACGTCCCCCTCCGTTCAGGTCGGTAAGTGCGGTTTCAAGGGCAAAACGTATAGAGGGCCATTCGGTGAGTCCGGTTGAATCGGTTGTTCCATTACGATTGATGTCGCTGCAAAGCCGTTCAAGCCGTTGTTCCAGATCCGGTCTGTCGTCCGCGCTGAGTCCCGGTATGGTTCCGCATTCCCCTATGCCTGTGATGCCTTTGTTCCGGGTATGGTGCAGCAGCAGATACCAGACGGGCTTCTTGTACAGCACGCCTCTCGACGTTCCTGCGGGATCTTTGAAGATCAGGGTATGTTTATAGATGGAGGCGCGCAGCATAGTTAAAGCATAAGGGCCAGGCCAAAAAGGATTACAGTAAGAAACGTAGTAAATGCCAGTTTCCTGAGTTGCGGATCCAGATTTGCGGGGACTTTATTTCTGAAAACAAGGGCAATATGGGGGACAAGAAACAAGATGGTAACGAGAAACCCAAACTGGGCAGGATGGCGATAATTCAATAATGTCCATATCAGGAGAGCAGCCATGGAACCCAGAATCAAGGCAGCGTGATAATACCTGGCCATTTTGCTTCCGAATTTCACCACCAGGGTGTTTTTTCCCGAAAGGGAATCGCCGTGAACGTCGCGCATATTGTTAAGATTCAACACGGCGGTACTAAGAAATCCTACTGCCGTTGCCGGAAGGAGTATGGCTGCTTTAAGGGTTTGCGTATGCAGAAAATAGGTTCCTATTACTCCGGTAAGACCGAAGAAGAGAAATACGAACAGGTCGCCCAGCCCAACGTAGCCGTAAGGTTTGGAACCGGCAGTGTAGGTAATGGCGGCGGCAAGTGCCAGAAGTCCCAGCCCCAGAAATGCCAGCCATCCCAATGAAAATGAAAACCCGATTCCGGCGCCTATAAGTACTATTCCGGAAATAAACGCCAGAACCGAGGTCAGGATTACGGCGTTTTTCATCTCTTTGCGACTGATGGCTCCGCTCTGCACGGTTCGTGCCGGTCCGACGCGGTGGGGATTATCGGCTCCATTTACCGAATCGCCGTAGTCGTTGGCGAGGTTGCTGAGTATCTGCAGGAAGAGGGTGGTGATGAGCGCCAGCCAGAACACGCCGGCATTAAATGCGCCGTCGTGCCAGGCCACGAAACTGCCCATCAGCGAACAGGAGAATGCCAGCGGCAGCGTCCTCAGCCGCGATGCACGTATCCAGGCTATTAACTTTTCTTTTTTCATTCGCATTTATATAGACGTAACTTTCGTGAAATTCAGCGAAATTCTCAGGGGAATTTCGGGAACTTCTGAAAGTCAGGGTCGCGTTTTTCGAGGAATGCCCGTTTGCCTTCCTGAGCTTCTTCGGTAAGGTAGTAGAGCAGGGTGGCATTGCCGGCAAGCTCCTGCAGTCCGGCCTGGCCGTCGAGTTCCGCATTCAGGGAAAGTTTGAGCATACGCAGGGCGAGCGGACTCCGCTGCATCATGGTCTTGCACCAGTCAACCACTTCATCCTCGAGCCGGTCGAAGGGAACTACTTTGTTCACCAGTCCCATTTCGAGGGCCTCCTGTGCCGAATACTGGCGGCAGAGGAACCAGATTTCGCGTGCTTTTTTCTGCCCTACGATGCGTGCAAGGTAGGAAGAGCCGAAACCTCCGTCGAAGCTTCCGACTTTGGGGCCGGTTTGTCCGAAGATGGCGTTGTCGGAGGCAATGCTCAGATCGCATACGACGTGCAGTACGTGTCCGCCGCCTATGGCATAACCGTTCACCATGGCAACCACGGGCTTGGGAAGGGAACGGATGAGTTTCTGCAGATCCAGCACGTTCAGGCGCGGAATTCCGTCTTTTCCCACGTATCCGCCGTGGCCTTTTATGTTCTGATCGCCCCCGCTGCAGAAGGCTTTGTCGCCTTCGCCGGTAATCACCACCGTGCCGATTTTATCGTTCTCGCGGCAATGGTGCATGGCATCGATCATCTCTTTGATGGTATCGGGCGTAAATGCGTTGCGGTAGCGCGGCCGGTTGATGGTGATGCGTGCGATCCCCTCGAAAAAATCAAATCTGATCTCTTCGTATTCTTTTATCGTTGTCCAGTTACGTTTGCTTGTCATGATGCAATAAATTTAAAATAATCTCTTAATACTCCTGCGCTGGTTTCGGCGGGTGTGCTTACCTCCAGCAGTACGGGACCGTCGTCCGGCTGTTCGGTAAAGATGGCATTCAATGCTTTTTCCAGTGTTTCTAGATTGCAGGCTTTGTAATAGCGAAGCCCGAATGCGGATGCAATGCCTTCGGCCGTGAATTGGTGTTTTGTTTCAATGAATTCTTCAAGCTCTTCGTACCGGTCGGGACCCGGGATTACACGGAAGATGTTACCGCCCCCGTTGTTGATTAAAATAATCCTCAGGTTTCCGGGAAGGCTGGTGTTCCACAGCGCGTTGCTGTCGTAAAAGAAACCGATGTCGCCCGTGATCACGGTTACGGGATGTGGGCAGAGTCTTGCGGCTCCGACAGCGGTGGATACGCAACCGTCGATGCCGCTGGTGCCACGGTTTGACCAGTTCGCAAGCCGGGATGCCTTTTCGAACAGCTGGGCATAGCGCACCGGGGTGCTGTTGCCCAGATGCAGGTGCGTTTCGGCCGGAAGGTGTGAAAGAATGGTGTCGAAAACCCGGAAATCGGAATAGGGAGCATTTCCCGCAAAGGCTTTGTGCTTCGCCAGATGCAGGGTATTGCGCTTTTCCCATAGTTCCGCATACGATCCTCCGGCAACCGTGATGCGGGGAGTGATCTGCTCCAGGAAGGTTTGGGGCAAAACGGGCAGGGTGAGGCTCAGCGACTGGTAGGTATCGAGGTGAAAATCGTCCGGATCGGAATTTATGTGCCAGTGGTGGTGTGGTTTCATCTTCCGCAGAAGCGCCTTTATTTTTTTCGAGACGATGGCTCCCCCGAAGGTGAGCAGAATGCCGGGACGGTATTCCGCAAAGTTGTTTTCATTCAGTCCCTCAATGGTGCGGTCGATGCAGCCGGTGTATCCATCCCTGTACAGGTTGGATGTGCTTTCGGTGAAAACTGCAACCGTGCGATCACCAGCCAGTTTGTCGAGCAGCTTGCCGAGTTTATTGTTCGGGTGAAGCTGTCCGGCAAGGATAAGCTTGGCAGTCGAAGCGTTCCAGATTCCGGCAAGCTCTTCCAGGGCGGAATCGCTGAGCAGTGTTTTGTTTCCGGCAAGGGAGATGATGTTTGCTTTTTGTCCGGGGGCTGCAGGCTGCAGATCGTAGAGCGGTTCTGCCAGGGGAAGGTTCAGGTGAACGGGTCCGGGAGCGGGAATGAGGCAGCGGTCGGCGGCTTCGTTTACCATTCGTTCGAAGTGCCATCGGTTGCCCGGACTTCCGATGGAATGGGGAAGGCTGAAGGATTTTCGCACGTAGTTGCTAAAGACGTTTGTTTGTCGTATCGTCTGCCCGTCGCCCTGGTCGATCCATTCCAACGGGCGGTCGGCGGTAATCGCCAGCAGGGGGATTTTCTGGTAATAGGCTTCGGCTAAGGCGGGAGCGTAGTTGAGGGCTGCCGATCCCGAAGTGCAGAGAAGCGCAACGGTATGGCCGAGCTGCTGGGCAAGTCCTAGGGCGTAGAATCCGGCACTGCGTTCGTCGGCGATGCTGTGCAGGCGGAAACGGCTCGTTTGGTTCAGCACGATGATAACGGGAGCGTTGCGCGAACCCGGGGAGGCTACAATGTGCGTGATCCCTTTTCCGGCCAGGATGGAGGCCATTACGTTAAGATGTTCCTGACTCATTGCCGGGATTTTAAGAATACGCTAAATTCATGAATTTTCCGGTAGCTGCCAAAATTGTGGAACTTTTCAGTACGGTTTCGTCCCATTCCGCTTCCGGATCCGAGGCTGTGGTGATGCCTCCGCCGGCGTATAGTATGCCTTTGCCTCCCCTGATTTGCAGACAGCGGAGGTTCACAAAGAGATCCATGTTTCCGTTGGAATTGAAGGGCCCAAGGTATCCGGCATAATAAGCGCGATCGTGTTTTTCGGTTTCTGCTATGATTTGCAGGGCTTCGTCCCTGCTCCATCCGCATACGGCAGGGGTAGGGTGCAGTGCCCGGAGGAGAGCGTTCAGGTTTTCTTGCGGAAGCAGGGCTTTAAAACCGGTTTTCAGATGCTCTGCTTTTCCTGCGGTAATGGTTTCGGGTCCGCTGGTGCGTATACCGGTGGCTCCGGCACCTTCAAGTTTTTCGGAGATGTAGCGGCTCACCCATTCGTGTTCGGCGATTTCTTTCTCGCCCCAGGTACTTGCAGATCCTGCTTTACGGGTTCCTGCCAAAGCCATGGTGGTGATTTTTCCCCCTTCTGCTTTTACCAGTACTTCGGGCGTGGCTCCGGCCCAAAGACCCTGTCCGGGCAAACCGGCGAGGTATACGAACGCATCGGGATACATTTTGCAGAGTCCGTGAAAAAGCAGGCTTGCATCGGAAGGATTGGAAAAATCGATAATAATGGCTCTTGACAGAACTACTTTTTGCGCTTCCCCTTTGCGCAGACGGGCGATCGCTTCGCGCAGCTGTTTCAGATACTCAGTTTTGCCTGCTTCATAGGGCAGGGTATAAGGTGTTTCCGCTGCAGCGGGATAATCGTCCACGCTCACTTCCGGAAACGTAAAACCACGGAAGGTACGGTCGGCGTTTATCCAGACGGGCGGACTTCCGGGAAGGAAGGGAGCCAGGATAAAGCCTGGATTTTGGTCCGGTGGCAACACATCCGGGAGGGGGTAAAAGCCCCGGGTGCTCAAGATGGTAACGGGTTCCTGCTGACCCGGCATCCGCCAGGAGGCAAATGCCGCGGTGGTACCGGTAAGATGCCCATGCAGCTCCTTTAAGGAAGAAATTACACTGCTCATATCGTTAAGCCTGCTGCTCCAGAACCATAATGGTGTGGCGCGAAATGCATACCAGCTCGCCCTTTTCGTTGCTTATTTTTATCTCCCACACGTGCAACCGGCGCGAGCGCATAATCAGTGTGGCTTTGCCATACACTGTGCCTTCGGTAACCTTACGCAGGTGATTTACATTCACTTCTATCCCGACGATTGCCTGACGGTTGTTGGTAACGGCCACGGATCCCATGCTTCCCAGGGATTCGGCCAGGGCGGCGGAAGCTCCCCCGTGCAGGAGTCCGGCCGGTTGTTTGGTACGGTGATCAACGGGCATGGAGGCACACAGATAGTCGGTGCCGATTTCGGTATAAACGATGCCCAGTTGTTCCATCAGGGTGCCGGGGCACATCGCATTAAGTTCCTCCAGCGTTAATTGGGTAAGCATAGCAGTAAAATTGTGAATCTATTAACAAATTTCTTTAGCAATGGTTTGGCGAATTTAAGGGTTTTGGGCTTCAAAGGTATCCGACAAGGGACGATGTTGTTTGGTTCATTGGTTTTCAGTTGGATCTGCGGAGCTTTCTGGGCGAGTCGGGACAAGGGGAGTAACTCCTGAGGTAAATTCTGGTTCTTAAGAAGGTTCGGCTTCTCATGTGCTTCAGGGGTCGATGTTGCCGATATCATTGGTTTTTACCGTATCTGCCGGGGACGGGCCGGGGAAACACTATTTCCGACCCCGTCAGGGTTCGTATTTTTTTGGTCTTATTGGATAAATCCATTTCAATCCGTAATGTGGACCGATGGGTTAAGATTGGGATGGTTCAGGCGATCTGGCAAGGTGAAAAGGCGACTGGGGGGCGATGTTAACGGAAACGACCACAAACCGGTACTCCCGTCCCGTAAGGGGATTAGTATTCTGTTTTTTTATATTATTCATTGCCGGTTAATAAAAAGAATTACCTTTGCAACACGACAATCCCTCCTGTAGTTTAAAATTGAGGACCTCCGAACTGCGGAGGACGGTTTTTTATTGCAGGTATTTTTTTTTGCTTGTTAGTTATTAATTAAATAATCAAACCAATGAAAAAGTCAATTACTCTCCTGTTTGCGCTGTTCGCTTTATTTGCGCAGGCTCAGTACAGCACTCCCGGTACCGGAGTCAGCTGGACGCTCGATTCGCTTGTACAAAACTCCAATGGTGCCGTGATCTGGAATGAGGATCATTATGAAGTAACCTCAACCATCTTAATTCTTCCTACGGATGCACTGAATATTCTGGAAGATGTTACCGTTGTTTTTCATGACCTTACCGGTTTTGAATCGGAAGGATATCTGACCATCGATGCTCCCGTAAAGGCTACCTTCACAGCCATCGACAGTACTTCCACCAATAAGTGGAGGGGTTTTAAACTTGTTGCCGGCCACGAAACGCACATCCGCAATGCAGAGTTTATGTTCGGCGGAGGAATACGTTCACAAACGGGAATCTTCACAGTGGAAGGAAGTACATTTTACAAAAATTACTATAAGAGCGGATCCACATCGGGTTCCTATTCTTCTGCCGCAGTGGTTGATCTTTCCGGCTACGGAGAGGTGACAAACTGTGACTTTATTCTGAACCAGCGCGGTGCTGTAGCCTCGGGTTCAAACGTTGCAACAAAGGCAATCATCCGCAATAACTACATGTTCGGAAATGTTACCGAGAACAGCAACCGCCCACAGATCAATATGGGTCCTGCCGGTGAAAACGATACCACCTATATCATCGGAAATACCATTATCGGTAACGGATATACCAATTCGGGCGGCATTGCCTATTCCTCACTGCTCGCAGTGCCCGGAAGCGTGGTGATCGACTCCAACATTGTTGACCAGAACCGCTATGGTATTACGCTCACCGGAAGTCCGATCAACGGTGCAATCCGTTATAACGTCATTACCGATAACAATATACAGAACAATCCGGCCCTTGGTGGCAGCGGAATCAATCTTACCGCCAGCAACCCATCGTCGCAGCAGTATTCTACGATTACCGGCAATGTGATAAGCGGTAACCTCTGGGGAATCACAATTGTAGGTTATCCGAGAGCAAACATGGGGAATTCCGATCCCGATAACTTCAACCCAGGAGGCAATCAGTTTGCAAACAACGGAAATGGAGGTGTGTTGTATGACCTCTACAACAACGGATCGGTTGTACAGTATGCCATGTACAATAAATGGGGCGTTGCTTTGCAGGACTCGGCAAGTATTGAAGGCGTTGTGACCCACATTGTGGACGACCCGACCCTCGGAAGGGTTCACTTTATGCCGGCCTACCAGTTCGAGACGTGGTTTGCGGCCGAAAGTGAACTCGGCGGACCGCTTGCAGGCGTTGAAATTACCATCGAAGGAGTTGTTGAAACTCTCTTTACGGATGCCGAAGGCAAAGCATTCGCCATGCTGAGCCCCGGAAGCTATGCCTTTACGGCAGTATATGAAGGTTATGCCGATTATTCCGGTTCTTTTACCGTGGAAGAGGCAGCCGGTGAGGTTAATTTTATCATGAGCCTGCCCAGGTATATGCTCAGTTTCTACGTCTACGACGAAACCTTCGCCCCGGTTGAGGGAGCATCCATTGATGTTGACGGCAACGTGCTGACTACAGCAGCCAATGGAACGGCTTCCATCGAAATGATGAATGGCATTTATGCTTATACCGTTTCAAAAGAAGGTTACTTCCCGGTTAATGGCGAAGCAGTAGTTCAGGACAGTAACGTAGAGCTTGCAATACAACTCAACAGCACCTCGACTCCCGTTTACACTCTTTCATTCCTGGTTACCGATCCGGAAGCAACTCCGATGGAAGGCGCACTGATTGAAATTACCGGTCAGCAGTCGCTCACCACGGGTGCCGATGGTACAGCATCCGTCATTCTGCCCGACGGCACCTATGCATACGTCGTCACGTTTGAAGGATATATGCAGGCCGGTGGTTCCGTAACCATAGCCGGAGCGGATGAAGATGTAACGGTTGTACTCGATCCCATCGCCCCCGAAACCTATACCGTAACCTTCCGCGTAAGCTCGGAAGCCGGAATTTTGTCGGGTGTTGAAATCGCCATCAACGGAGAGATCCTGATTACCGGTGAGGACGGAACGGCCATGATTGAACTGCCCGACGGCGTATATCCCTACGTTGCCACGGCCGAAGGTTATGCCACCACCGAAGGGGAAGTGACGGTAGCCGGTGCCGATGTGGAAGAAGTTATTTTCTTAGGCACATCAACAAACAATGTTCTTGCTTCTTCGCTGAAGATTTATCCAAATCCGGTTGCCGACCGTCTGTTCATCGACGGAGTAAAAGCCGGTCGTGCGGAAATCTATACCCTTGGCGGAACTCTGATTCTCAGCACCGAACTTACGGACAATACCATTCAGCTGGGTAAACTTAATGCCGGCTCTTACCTGCTGCGCATCACCACAGTAGAAGGATCGGTGGTAAAGATGTTTGTAAAACAATAATTTTCCTGTTTTAATATCTGAAAAGGCTGCTGCTTTCGGGCGCAGTCTTTTTTTGTTGCGCAATGCAGAAATTTAATTTTTGGGAATATAAACATGCGGTGTTGAATGTATCGTCGAATTCCAAAGCATCCGACAAGGAGAAGGTTGATTGCGGATTTTGGATTTCATAATGCGGATTCAGGGTATTTGTGGGTTGGGTCAGTGACAGGCATCAAGCTGTTTTGCGTACATTTTTTACGTTAATTTGTTATGCGTCATCCGGTACCATTGCTGGTATATGCGATTGCCTTAACTTTGAAAATACACTGCCGGCTATGGAAGTCATCGTTATCCTTCTGCTTGTACTTTTGAATGGTTTTTTTGCTCTGTCCGAGATTGCATTGGTTTCGAGCAGGACAAGCCGGCTGGAGGAGTCGGAGAAACTTGGCAGGAAAGGGGCAAGTACAGCGCTGGACCTTTTAAAGGATCCAGACAAGTTTTTGTCGTCCATTCAGGTTGGAATTACCCTTATCGGGATTCTGACGGGTATGTACGGCGGGATGAACATTGCCGATGACCTTACCCCTCTGTTTGCGGGTATAGTCTGGGTGAAACCGTATGCCTATGAAATTGCACTAACCCTGACAGTAATCCTCATCACTTATGTATCCATACTGTTTGGTGAACTTGTTCCCAAAACCATGGCTTTATCAAATCCCGAAAAGGTTGCGATAAAAATAAGTCCCTGGATCCACGTTTTCAGTCTTTTATTTTATCCTTTCGTCAGGCTTTTATCGGGTTCTACCGGGTTGGTGAACAAACTCCTGGGAATCGGCAGACAGGAGGCAGGAATCACCGGGCCGGAGCTCCGTACGATGCTTCGCGATGCATCCAAAGTGGGGGTGATAGAAAAGGAGCAGAAAACCTTTCACGAGAATCTGTTTTATTTTTCCGACAAAAGGGCCAGGCACATCATGACACACAGAACGTAAATGGAATGGATTGATATCGAAAAACCCCTGGATGAACTGGCCGTACAGATGGATAAATAACGGCACAGCAAGATTATCTGCGGCAAGGGCGATCCCGACAATTTCATCGGTTACATTTATCAGCGCGATTTTTTCAGGAGTATGCATTCCCGGCCTGGTTTTGACGTTATGGATCTGGTAAACGAACCGGTAATTTTGCCGGAACTGTCGCGCTCGTTTAAAGTGCTGAATGCCCTGAAAATGGAAGGGACACAGGTCTGTTTTATCGTGAATGAGTATGGAGGGCTTAAAGGGATAATTACGCAGGCCGATATTCTGGAAACCATAATGGGTCAGTTTCCAACCTCGGAAGAGATCAGTGAACAGCAGTTTTTAGTGCGTGAAGACGGATCTTACCTGATTGACGGCGATGTACCCGTGGAATTCCTGACGGAATTAGTGGACGATTTTAAACTGGAGTTTGAACATAGGGATTATTCTACCATTGCGGGGTTCTTTATCGACAAACTCAGCCGGATTCCAAAAACCGGAGACAAACTGAGGCTTTCGGGTTTTATCATGGAGATTGTTGACATGGACGGAAACCGCATCGACAAAGTGTTGTTAACCAAAAGTAACCCTGAAAATCAAGGATAAATCTTTCGGGGAATGGGGCTGCATTTATTATGAAGCATCCTTGTCGTTATCCCTCAGACCGCTGAGCAGCTGGGAGCTGAAGTAAACGATGTTCCTGGTTTCCTGAAGTATGCTCATAAACAAGATGCTGCTTCTGTTTCCGGTTTTTTCTTCGCGCAATCTGCTTACTTCGTTTTTGCTGATATCCTCCACTTCGTGAAGAATCGCTGCCCGGATTTGTCCAAAGGCCGAAACATCTCCGGATTCACCGCCTGCGACCGAAGTTTGAATCTGCTGGAACAAAGCGTTCATTTTTTTCTGCAGCCTTTGAAGATCCTGCATCTGCTCCTGAATCAGGGGTTTGTGATGGTTGTTCAGATGGCTTAAAGCGGAACCGGAAATAAGTCCGATGCAATGAACGATTTCTAGAATATTATCCTGGTTCTTTATTGCCGAATAAGCCGTTTGTGCATCTACTTCATCAACCACCCTGATTACCTGCGTTACGATTTTTCTTTGGGCTTTGGTTTTTTTAAGCAGCTCTCCGGTTTGTCTTTTCACTCCCTTAAGCATGGATTGGTCGCCCGCCTCCATTCCTGAAATTACCTGATGGTATAGCCCGGGGAGTCTGGAAAAGGCATTCCGTGTGCTTTTCAGACAAAAGTCTGCGATGTCACCGGTATAAATGGAATCTTCCTCTGATTCATTCTCCAGGGCTGCGTTTTCTTTTTTCCTGTGCAGCTTATGCGTACGGAAAGCCATATAGCCTGCCAGGAACACCATTGCAAGAATTGCCGGTGTTCCGCCGAAATAGAACAACGATGCCAGGATGAAAGAGATGGTAAAGGCTGATATGGCAGTAAAGAACCATCCGCCTACCACCGAGAAAACGCCTGTTATTCTGTATACTGCGCTTTCGCGGTCCCAGGCACCGTCGGACAGACTGGTACCCATTGCAACCATAAACGTAACGTAGGTTGTGGAGAGCGGGAGCTTCATGGAGGTGCCAAGGGCGATCAGGGCGCTGGAAGCCACAAGATTGACCGATGCCCGCAACAGATCAAAAGCAGGGGCATTCTTTTCCTTTTTTGATTGTTTAACGGGAGTGAGTCTTCTCTGAGCACGGACTTTTAAAAACCCGGGTAAAATTCCGGAAATGGTTTTACTGATTCCAAGCGCTGCACTTACAATGCCTCTGGACAAAGCCGTGGATCCGAACCTCTCTTCCCCTTCATCCTGACGGCTCAGGTTAACTTCGGTCATGATAACGGTTCGTGCTTTCCGCGACGTATAAAGCGTAACAACCATTATGAGGCCGGACAACAGAAGGAAAACTACCGGAGTTTTTATTGCGCCGTTAAGAGCGCCCATCGTAAGGCCATCGGGATCCGCTCCCGGGGTGTTTATATAAGTAAGATAGGATTCATATCCTGCAAGCGGAACGCCGATAAAGTTAACCAGGTCATTACCGGCAAAGGCCATTGCCAGTGCGAAGGTTCCGGCTAAAACAACGATTTTGAGGATATTTATTTTAAACAAACCGCTGAGCAGATACAGCAGCAGACTGAAACCGGCAAAGCTGAAGAACAAAATTTGCCGGCTGTTGGCTTTAATCCACTGATAGGCGGAGTCGGTCATAAAGGAAGCGTCTTTTGCGCCTTTGATCAGAATGAAATAAACAATGGCGGTTATCGCCAGTCCGCCGAAAATCCCGCCAAGGTATTTGAGCGTTGTTCCGTAATTGAACGAAAAAATGAGTCGTGTAATAAACTGAAGGATAACGCCAGTCGTAAACGCGATGACTACGGAGATCAGGATACCGGAAATAATGGCAAGGGCTTTTTCCGTGTTGATGTATTCACTCAGGATGCCGGAAGAATCTTCGCGGGTAATCTGAATCACAGCTATGGCAACGGAGGCACCCATCAGCTCGAAAATGAGAGACACGGTTGTTGAGGTGGGAAATCCGAACGTATTGAATGTGTCGAGCAAAACGACGTCCGTAACCATTACGGCAATAAAAATCAGCATAATTGCCGCAAACGAAAATTTTTCAGGGTAAAAAATACCGCTTCGGGCAATTTCCATCATACCGCCCGAGAAGGAGGCTCCCAGCAGAACACCCAAAGCAGCTATGAACAGGATGATTTTAAAGGATGCTGCTTTGGATCCTACCGCAGAATTGAGAAAATTGACCGCGTCGTTGGCTACCCCGACAATCAAATCGGAGATGGCTAACAGGAATAACACCAGCACCAGAAGTAAGTAAATATTTTCCATAAAAAGAGGTCAAAAATAAGGCTGCAATATTACGACAAAGAGGAGCGCAGCAAGATGGACAATATTAATTAATTGTTAAGTTATATAACTGATAATAAGAGGATTTAAGAATGTGGCGAGGTGCGAAACACGCATACAAAATAAGCGAACAGGCATAAGGACAGCGGGGAACCAAGGATCGTCTCCTGGAACAGTATTTACTGCTTAACGCTTATCGGATGCAATTCTTTCCTGAACTGGATGCCCCTGCCGGATTTTCGCCTGCTCTGGCTCCGGAACGAACGTTAGATTACTTTCAGTACCTTGTTATTATAATCCACCGCGGGACAGCGGAAGAATTAAAAGGGGGCTTTCCTTTGATATCGTCCTCTCTAACCTTACAACAACATAAAAAAGGAGAAGCCTGTAAAGCGTTAACAACAGTAAAATGATAAATACGGGCATCTTTTCTTAACTTTGATGTATGGGTTTTGCGGGTTTCGGGATTGTTGTTTTCGTTTATCCGGAATCAGAACGTTTGATCCCTGTTATCCAATCATTGTTTATTTAAATTGGTCAGGGATTCAGACCTCTACCAACCGCACTGTTGACGCTTTAATACCGGGTTATGGAAAAAGAAGTAATTGTAGCGATTGCTCTCGGAATCGGGCTGGCCGCAAGTTGCGGTTTCCGGGTATTTGTTCCGCTGTTGGTGGCCAGCATAGCGGCAAAACTTGGCTTCCTGCCGCTACAGGAAGGATTTCTGTGGCTGGGATCGTGGACTGCCATTGCCTGTTTCGGTACGGCTACCATCGCTGAACTGATGGCGTATTATATTCCTTTTATCGATAACCTGCTGGATACCATCACAACTCCTCTTGCCATCGGCGCCGGAACGCTCATGCTTACATCTGTCCTTCCGGTAGACCACGATATGCTGAAATGGATAACGGGGCTGATTGTAGGAGGAGGTGCGGCAGCTACCATCCAGGGAGGAAGTGTACTAACACGGCTGACATCCTCCAAATTAACGGCAGGAGCCGGGAATCCCGTAGTTGCTACAGGCGAAAACGCTGCCGCGTTTGGAACATCCCTTCTGGCATTGGTGATTCCCGTCCTCGTTGCAGTAATCGTGATACTTGCGATCGGTTTTATCCTGATGAAACTCCGGAAGAAATGGATTCACTGATTACTGGCCTTACGGACGTGTAAGGCACACGATGATAATCAGGGATTAAACTATAAAGTCTGATCCGAAATTGTGTTTGGTTTAATAATAATCGGCCTTGAAATGCTTCAGGAAATCGAGCTCCTGGAGACTTATTGTTGGCTCAGTGTCAAGCAAGACTCTAATTTTAAATGGCACAAATAATTTGAAAGCTAACACTAACAAGACCAAAAACAATATACTTTATACTTCCCCCCATTTTTAGGACAAAAAAGTTAAAGTAAATTGTTGTTTAATAGGATTGATACGGGAAATAACTCGAAGAGTTATTCTCGTATCAAGACTTTTCTTTTTTTGCTTCTTTTTTTCT
>Ga0228535_1000868_pt1 | contig 65382 bp, 61 predicted proteins | sample SJ1metagenome_FD_168457 | JGI IMG/M metagenome (GOLD analysis project Ga0228535, IMG submission 168457) | Enriched culture of PCE-dechlorinating microbial communities from Ithaca, New York, USA - SJ1 | ecosystem: Engineered > Modeled > Simulated communities (microbial... > Unclassified | place...
TGCGGCAAATGTCCGGATGGCAAAGTCCAGATCTGCCTGTGAGTGGGCAGCTGAGATCTGGGTGCGGATCCTGGCCTTGCCCTGGGGGACAACAGGATAGAAGAAGCCAATGACAAATACGCCAAGCTCGATCATGCGCCGTGACATCTCCTGGGCCAGCCGGGCATCACCGAGCATGACCGGTACAATCGGGTGGATGCCATCACCGATGGCAAATCCGGCCCTGGCCATCTGCTCCCGGTAATAGGCCGTATTGGCAAAGAGCTTGTCGCGCAGCTCGGTTGACTCGGTGAGCAACTCAAGCACCCGGATCGAGGCCGCTGTGATCGCAGGCGCCAGGGTATTGGAGAATAAATAAGGCCGGGAACGCTGGCGCAGCAAGTCGATGATTTCCTTTCTGCCGCTGACATAGCCTCCGCTGGCTCCACCGAGCGCCTTGCCCAGGGTGCCAGTCAGGATGTCAACCCGGCCCATGACGCCAGCATGCTCATGTGTGCCGCGGCCGGTCAGGCCCATGAATCCGACGGCGTGGCTGTCGTCGACCAGGACCAGCGCGGCATATTGATCCGCCAGGTCGCAGATCGATTTCAGGTCAGCGATCGTGCCATCCATCGAAAACACGCCATCGGTGACGATGACCCGGATCCGGGCGCTCTGGGCCGCTTGTAACTGAGTTTCCAGATCGGCCATAGAGTTGTTCTTGTAGCGCAAACGCTGGGCCTTGCACAGGCGGATGCCGTCAATCAGGCTGGCATGGTTGAGTTCATCACTGATGATCGCATCCTGGTCTGTGAGCAGCGCTTCGAAAACGCCGCCATTGGCATCGAAACAGGAAGAATAGAGGAGGGTGTCTTCCATGCCGAGAAAGTCTGAGAGTTTCGCCTCCAACTGCTTGTGGATCGCCTGGGTGCCGCAGATGAAACGGACAGAAGAGAGGCCATAGCCCCACTGGTCCAGGGCCGCCTGGGCAGCCTTGATGACTTCTGGATGGCTGGAGAGACCAAGATAATTATTGGCACACAAGTTGAGGATATTGTCGCGGCCGGCAAATTGGATCCGCGCCCCCTGGGCACTTTCCAGGATGCGTTCTTCTTTCCACAAGCCGCTGGCCTGGATTTTTTCTGCTTCGGTGCTGAACAGTTCAATTGCCTTGGTATCCATGGGAATGGTGATCCTCCTGTTTTCTCATTGCTTGAGTGTAGGATGTAGGAACGGCATCTGGTTCAGTTCCAGTCGAGGACGACTTTGCCGGAATTGCCGGAGATCATGGCGGCAAATCCCTGCTCAAAATCCGTATAGTGGAAATGGTGGGTGATGACCGGCGAGATGTCGAGGCCGGTCTGGATCATGGCGGTCATCTTGTACCAGGTCTCATACATTTCCCGGCCATAAATGCCATGGATGGTCAGACCATTGAATACAACCTCGTCCCAGTCAATCACGGTGCCCGGCTTCTGGATACCGAGCATCGCGATCTTGCCACCATGGCACATGACATCGATCATGGTGCGGAAGGCCTGGCCATTGCCGGACATTTCCAGTCCAACATCGAATCCTTCCTTCATGTCCAGTTTCACCATGGCATCCTGGAGGCTTTCGCTGCGCACATCGACAGTCAGGGTTGCACCCATTTTTTTGGCCAGTTCCAGCCGGTAGGGATTGACATCCGAAATAACCACATACCGGGCACCGGCATGCTTGGCCACGGCCACCGCCATGATGCCGATCGGTCCGGCGCCAGTGATCAGGACATCTTCGCCCAGAACGTTGAACGCCAGGGCGGAGTGGACAGCATTGCCAAACGGATCAAAGCAGCTGATGATGTCCAGTGGGATTTTCGGGTCACAGAGCCAGACATTGGTGACGGGTATGGAAAGATATTCGGCAAAAGCGCCTGGCCGATTCACCCCCACGCCGCTGGTATGGCTGCACAGGTGGCGTCGTCCCGCCAGGCAGTTGCGACAGCGCCCGCAGACGACATGACCTTCACCGGATACGATGTCCCCGATCGAAAAATCGTGGACATTGCTGCCCATCGCGGCGATCGTGCCAACAAATTCATGGCCGATGGTCATCGGAACCGGAATGGTTTTCTGGGACCATTCGTCCCAATTGTAGATATGGACATCCGTGCCACAAATAGACGTCTTGATGATTTTGATCAGGACGTCATTGATGCCGATTTCCGGAACGGGCACTTCGTCGAGCCAGAGGCCTGGCTGGGCGAATTTTTTGACCAGGGCTTTCATCATCTGCTTGTCTGCCATTGAAAGGTACCTCCCAATGGATCTATTATAAACATCTCTTTAGTCAATGTGGCATTCGCAAGGCCAGCCAATGAGCAATTTTTACCACAATATAAACAAGAATCCGGGGTCGATCACCTCTGGTTTGAGTTATGATGTAAATAAATTAATCATAAAGGAGCTTGATGACCATGGGTGTTGATTTGCGCCAGAAACCGTATTTCCTGGACGATGATGGGATCCGCTGGGTCCAGGACACCATCGCCAGCATGACCGTGGAAGAAAAAATCGGCCAGCTGTTCGTCAACATGGGTGCCAGCCGCGATGAAGGCTATTTGAAAAGTGTCGTCGACACGTACCACATCGGTGCGGTCCGCTACAATCCGGGCAACGCTGAGGAAGTGTACGAACAGAACCGGATCCTGCAGGAAAACAGCAAGATCCCGCTTTTGATTGCAGCCAATACTGAAGCCGGTGGCAATGGTGCCTGCCGGGATGGTACCGAAGTCGGCTACCATGTCAAAGTCGCCGCTACCAATGACCCCCATTATGCCTATGAACTGGGCCGGATTTCCGGAGTCGAGGCCGCTGCCATCGGGTGCAACTGGAGCTTTGCCCCGATTGTCGACATCCTGTATAACTGGCGCAATCCGATCATCTCCAGCCGGGCATTCTCCAATGATCCAGACAAGGTCCTGGCGATGAGCCTGGCCTACATGCAGGGGATCCGCGAAAGCAACATCGCTCCTGCTGCCAAGCATTTCCCGGGAGATGGTGTCGATGAACGGGACCAGCACCTGTCCTTTTCGGTCAATTCCTTCAGCTGTGAAGACTGGGATGCTACCTATGGCAAGGTTTACCAGGGCTTGATTGATGCCGGACTGCCTTCGATCATGGCTGGCCACATCCATTTACCTGCCTACACCCGTCGTTTCAATCCGGACCAGCCTGAGTCCGCGATGCTCCCTGCGACCTTGTCCAAAGAGCTGATCACCGACCTGCTGAAGGGCCAGATGGGTTTCAATGGAGTCGTGGTCACAGACGCCAGCCATATGGTCGCCATGACCGCCTCCATGAAACGGCGCGACATGCTGCCGACCTCTATTGCCGCTGGCTGTGATCTTTTCCTGTTCTTCAATGACCCGGACGAAGATTTTGGCTACATGATGGACGGCTACAAGAATGGCATCATCACCGAAGAGCGCCTGCAGGATGCCCTGACCCGCATCCTCGGCCTGAAAGCCATGCTCGGTCTGCACAAGAAAGCCAAGTCAGACTTGCTGCTGCCCAAGGATGAAGCCATGGCCAAGATTGGCCTGCCGGAAAACAAAGCGGTGTTCAGCCAGGTTGCAGACAAGGCAATCACCCTGGTCAAGAACAAGCAAGCCATTTTCCCACTCGACCCCCAAAAGACCCGGCGCATTCTGCTGGTCGAAGTCAAGGGTCCCGAGAGCCAGTTCGGCAAAGCCATCGCTGGTGGCGGCAATCCGCTCGCTGACCTCAAGGAATTACTGGCTGCAGAAGGCTTTGATGTTTCGATCTATGAATCGCCCCTGGACAAGATCATGAAACTGCCGGAAAACGAAATCGCCAAGGGCATCATGAACGTCTACGCCCAGAAACGGCCGATCTCTGAACTGACCGACAATTACGACCTGATCATCAGTGTCGCCAATGTTGTGCCTGGGACCGTGCAGCGGGTACTCTGGCCAGCCTCCAAGGGAACTCCGGACATTCCATTCTACATCTTCGAAGTGCCTTCGATCTTTGTTTCCGTCCAGTGCCCTTTCCATCTGGCTGACGTGCCCCAGATGCAGACCTACATCAATACGTATGACGCCAAGAAAGAAACCCTCCGTCAGCTGGTTGAAAAAATGGTCGGCCGGTCCGAATTCACCGGCACCAGCCCGGTCGATGCTTTCTGCGGCTTTGTGGACACGCATTACTGAGGCACCATAGTCATTCGCAATTAGCAAATCTATAAAAAACAATGTACCAAAGAGACTGTCCAGGATTCGAAATCAACCTGTTGATAGTCTCTTTTTTTGTGCTTTTTGCTAATTTCAGGCGGATTTCTCTATGAACAATACCATGAAATGATATGATGGATAGAAAATCATCCAGGAGCGTATCGCGATGGCCTATGACAGTCCAGTGAAGGAACCCGTTTCCAGACCGATTCACAGACACACGGCCGACCAGCTTGAGTTGATGTTCAGCCAATCCCTGACCGGGATTTTCTTCATGATGCTGGATGAACCTGTCGTCTGGAATGACACAGTCGACAAGGAAAAAGTCCTGGACTATGTTTTCGATCATCACCGGATTACCGAAGCCAACCAGGCCATGCTGGACCAGTACCGGACCACCCTGTCCGAGTTCATAGGTGCGACGCCAAGCCAGCTGTTTGACCATGATCTAACTTATGGTCGCTCGGTCTGGCGCGAATTTTTTGACAAAGGGCGTTTGCACATCGATACCGATGAAAAACGCATGGATGGCTCGCGCATGGCCGTCCTGGGTGACTACATCTGCCTGTATGATGACCAGGGCCGGATCACCGGTCATTTCGGCGTCCAGATTGACATCACAGACCGGAAACGCATTGAAAAAGAAATGGAACAACAGTCTGCCTTGCAGCAGTTTTTCACCATTTCCCCGGACTTGATGTTCATTCGCAATGACAAGGGCGTGGTCCAGAAAGCTAACCAGGCTTGGCAGACCATCCTTGGATATAGCGTATTTGAACTGGAACATCTCCATTTGCCGGATTTGATTCACCCGGAGGACCGTCTGGCATCAGATGATTTCTTCAAACCTTCCCAGGACCAAGTCCAGGTGTCCCATGTGTTTCGGATGCAGACGAAAGCTGGCACCTATCGCTCGATTGAGTGGTTCTCGCAGACCGTGGATGGATGGTTTTATGCCACCGGACGAGATGTCAGTGAGCAATTACGCAACAAGGAGCAATTGGAAATACTGGCCACGCGTGACAACTTGACTGGTCTGTACAATCGCCATCATTTTGACATGGTGATTAACGATCTGATGGAACATGCCGACCGCTACCATGAGTCCATATCCTGCTTCATGTTTGACTTGGACCATTTCAAAATAGTCAACGATACCTATGGCCACCAGGCAGGTGACCAGGTGCTCAAATCGATGGCCGGGATTGTCGACACAGTCATGCGCCGGTCAGATTTGGCCTTCCGGTTCGGCGGTGAAGAATTCCTGATCCTGATGCCACGCACCTCCATCGGCGGAGCTGCCGTTGCTGCTGAAAAATTGCGGTCAGCGATCGAACACATGGAATTACCGCAAGTTGGACGGCAAACCATCAGTATCGGTGTCTCGGAGCGGATGAAGGCCGAATCCCTGCGCCATTGGCTGCGCCGTACGGACGATGCCCTGTACCAGGCCAAGCAAGGGGGACGCAACCGGGTTATGGATGCACCCAGCCATGACAAGGCCGCTTTATCAGCTTCATGGCTGGACTGGCAGCCAGACTGGAACAGCGGCAATATCCAGATCGACAACCAGCATCGAGACCTGATCCAGATAGCCCAAAAGCTGCTGCATTTGTATCTGACCAATGCCAGTCCCCAAATGATGCAAAACCAGCTTGAACTCATGTTCCAGCATGTCATCATCCATTTTGAGACCGAAGAAAAAATCCTGGAAGACGTCGGTTATCCTGAGCTGGCATCCCATGCCCGGGTCCATGAGAAACTGGTTGCCAAGCTCAATCGTCTTTATCAAGATTATCAAATGGGAGAAGTCAAGACATCGGCATTTTTCTCGTTTGCCATTGACGATGTATTGGTGGAACACTTGGCCAAGGTCGACAAACTTTACTTCGACTGGACGAGCCCCAAGGAATAGCGTATAACAAAAAGCGGCTTAGCCCATTCAATCCAATAGAAAAGGGGATTTTCTATGTCCATTCGCATCGCAATCATTGGTTATGGCAACCTCGGCCGAGGTGTGGAAAGCGCCATCCGGCAAAATCCGGACATGGAGCTGGTTGCTGTCCTGACTCGGCGTGACCCTGCTTCACTTACCTTGCTCACGCCTGGTGTCACAGTCTACCCGATGGAAGCCGCCGAATCCTTGAAGACTCATGTCGATGTTGCCATCCTGTGTGGTGGCAGTGCCACGGACCTGCCCGTCCAGACACCAGAGCTGGCTGGCCTGTTCCATGTGGTTGACAGTTTCGATACCCATGCCAAGATCAATGACCATTTTGCTGCTGTGGACGCTGTCGCCAAGGCAGCTGGTACAGTCGGTATCATCTCGGTCGGCTGGGATCCCGGCATGTTCTCGCTCAATCGCCTCTATGCCAATGCCATCCTGCCGGAGGGCAAGGACTACACGTTCTGGGGCAAGGGCGTCAGCCAGGGCCATTCCGATGCCATTCGCCGTGTCCCCGGTGTCCAGAACGGCAAGCAATACACCATCCCGGTTGACGCAGCTCTGGAGAGCGTCCGGGCAGGGAAGAACCCTGATTTCACAACCCGCGAGAAGCATATCCGTGAATGTTTCGTCGTTGCAGCACCAGGTGCAGACACATCTGCCATTGAGCAGGAAATCAAGACCATGCCCAACTATTTTGCCGATTATGACACCATTGTCCATTTCATCACGGAAGAGGAACTGCAGCGCGACCACAGTGGCATCCCGCATGGTGGCTTTGTCATCCGCTCCGGCCAGACAGGGCTGTCAGGCGAAAGCAAGCATGTGATCGAATACAGTCTCAAGCTCGATTCCAATCCGGAATTTACGGCCAGTGTGCTGGTTGCCTATGCCCGGGCAGCGTACCGCCTGGGTGCCCTGGGCGACAGTGGCTGCAAGACTGTCTTTGACATCGCGCCGGGTCTTTTGAGCCTGCAGAGCGCAGCCGAATTGCGCGAGCACCTGCTGTAAAGCCTTGAAACCCTTGTTGGATTTTGCATCCAGTCGTCGCCTCGACATCATCCTGGCCGGACGGGCCGGGATTGATTTCAATGCAGTCGAATTGAACTGTCGCTTCGCCGATGTTCATTCCTACACCAAGTCGGTCGGTGGTTCTCCGGCCAACATTGCCCAGGGATTGCAGAAACTAGGCATGCGTACTGGTTTTATCGGCAAGGTGTCTGGCGATGGCATGGGTGACTATGTCATCCGGACCATGCAGCAGGCCGGCATTGATACGACCGGTATCCTGCGCGACCAGACAGGGGCACGAAACTGCCTGGCCATCACGGAAGTGCTATCACCTGAAAACAGCGGTTCGTTCCTCTACCGGGAACGGACCGCTGACTTGCTGCTTGAGCCTCGTGATATTGATGCCGATTTCGTCGGATCGGCAAAGGCTGTGCTCATTTCTGGAACTGCCTTGTCCCAGTCTCCTTCGCGTGAAACCATGCTGCATTTGCTGGATCTTGCCAGGCAACAGGATGTCCGGATTGTGTTCGACCTTGATTACCGGCCTTGTGGCTGGCAGAGCAGGGAAGAAACAGCGGCCTGCTATCAAGAGGCGGCTGGGAAATCCGACCTGGTTATCGGCAACCGTGAGGAGTTTACGGCAGCTGGCTGGGGCCAGGCGCAGAATCCAGACTCGGACAGGGAGCTGGCTGAGTCTTATTTCCAGCAGGGTGCTCGCCTGGTGGTGATCAAAGATGGCAGCAGGGGATCCTCTGCCTACACGGTCCAGGGTGAAGTGATCCACTGTGGTGTCTTTCCGGTCCGGATCAGGAAAACATTCGGTTCCGGTGACTCCTATGCAGCCGGTCTGCTGGAAAGACTTTTCCGCGGATATCCCTTGGAAGAAGCCATGACCTATGGCACGGCTTGCGCAGCGATTGTCCTCAGCGGTGCTGTCAGTTGTGCCGAAGCCATGCCGACGCTGGCCCAAGTCGAACAGTATCTGGTGACGCATCCCCTCAGTGGTTCTTGATAAACGTCCCTTTTTCCAGTTCTTTGAAAGCCAATTCGAGCTCGGCTTCGGTATTCATGACGATCGGACCACCCCAGGCGATTGGCTCGTGCAGGGGCTTGGCACAGAGCAGGATAAACCGGATGCCATCCGGACCCGCTTTCGCCCAGAAGGTGTCCCCTTCACTGAACAAGACGGCCTGTTTTTCCCGGGTCAGCTGGGCTGGATCAGATGCATTCTTGTCCGGGTCAAAAATGGCTGTGCCGCTGAAAATGTAAATGAACAGGGTATGGCCCGGTTCACTGGAAAAAGACCATTCCTGGCCAGGCTCCAATTCGACATCGAGGTAAGTGGCCTGCACATAACGGCCCTGGAAAGCCCCGGCCTTCCCCTGATAGTCGCCGGCCACGATCCGGACCGTGTGGCCATCGCCCAGGACGACGGGCACATTTTCCTTCTGGATGTCCCCGTAAGCTGGCGGGGCCATTTTATCTGCAGCAGGCAGGTTGAGCCAGAGCTGGGCGCCGTACATGCGCGCGCTGGCCTTGGGCATTTCCTGATGGATGATCCCTGAACCGGCGGTCATCCACTGACAATCACCATCGAGGATGCTGCCACTGTTGCCGAGGCTGTCGCCATGCTCGATGTCGCCCTGGATCAGGTAGGTGACGGTCTCGATTCCGCGGTGAGGGTGCCAGGGGAAGCCCTTGATGTAGTCCTCCGGGTTCTCAGAGTCAAAAGCATCCAGCATCAGGAAGGGGTCAAAATCCTCTGTGTCCCGGTAGCCCAGGACCCTGACCAGATGGACTCCGGCTCCATCGATGGTTCTTTTTCCTGTGACAATCCGGCGGATCTGGCGTAAGTCGGTCATCTGGTTTTTCCCTCCAATAGACTCCGGTATTCGGGGCGTTTTTCAAAATAGGCCAGGGCAAACGGGCATTGCGCGACAATCTTGAACTCGTTTTCGCGACTGTAGGCGATGACATGCTCGACCAGACGCTGGCCGATCCCCTGGCCTTGCAGACCATTCTTGACGATGGTGTGGGTAATGGTCAGGACGTGGCCTTCAACCGTGAAATCGATCCAGGCCTGGGCGGATTCGTAACTGTCTCCGACAAAGAACATGGATGGACCCTGCTTGATCTCGCGCATGGACAAGCCCCCCTTTCCGGGTGTTTGACTCCATTATAGGAAATCCGGAGCGTTTTTGATATCATGGATTCCTGGAAATTATCCAGCAAGGGGAGGCTTTTCATTGAATTACGCGATAGAAACTCATCTTCGCCAGCGCATCCTGGTCCTGGATGGAGCCATGGGTACTTCGATCCAGAAATTGTCGCTCGGTGAAGCGGATTATTGTGGCGGCTGTGCCTGCCATCACAGCCAGAAGGGCAACAATGACCTCCTCAATTTGAACAAGCCAGAGGTCATCCAGTCCATCCACGAAGCGTACCTCGCAGCAGGGGCTGATATCATCGAGACCAATACCTTCAATGCCAACCGGATTTCCCAGGCCGACTATGATCTGCAGGACGAGGTGTACCAGCTCAACCTGGCCGGTGCCCGCCTGGCCCGGACAGCAGCGGACCTCTGGACGCAAAAAACACCAGACAAGCCCCGTTTCGTCGCCGGTTCGATTGGTCCGACCAACCGGACAGCCTCCCTATCACCCGATGTCGAAGATCCCGGCGCCCGCAACATCACCTTTGATGAATTGCAGGCAGCCTATGAAGAACAGATCGCAGCACTCGTGGACGGCGGTGTCGACCTGCTGCTGGTCGAGACCATTTTCGATGCCTTGAACGCCCGCGCTGCCATCCTGGCCGCCGATAGCGTCCTGACCCAAAAAGGCATTGATCTGCCAGTCATGATCTCCGGCACCATTACGGATAAAAGCGGCCGGATCCTGACCGGTCAGACGCTGGAAGCCTTTGCCGAGAGCATGAAGCACGAACGCGTTTTTTCGATCGGACTGAATTGCGCGTTTGGACCCAGGGACTTGCTGCCCTTCATCCGTGAACTGTCCCAGACTCAGGACCGCTACATCACCTTCCACCCCAACGCGGGCCTGCCCAATTCCCTTGGTGGGTACGACGAGACCCCGGAAGAGATGGCAGTGTTTGTCCGCGAACTGGCCCTGGAAGGCCATCTCAATATCGTCGGTGGCTGCTGCGGCACGACTCCGGACCACATCCGAGCTTTCAACGAGGGCGTGCAGGGGATTGCACCCCGACCCCTTCCGGCCCTGGAAAAGGAAAGCATATTCTGCGGCCTGGAAGCCATCCATATCAGCAAAGCTTCCAATTTCGTCAATATCGGCGAACGGCTCAATGTTGCCGGCTCCGCCAGATTTGCCCGCCTGATCCGGGAGAAAAAGTACGAAGAAGCCCTTTCCATCGCCCGGGAACAAGTCGATGATGGAGCCCAGATCATTGACGTCAATTTTGATGATGGCCTTCTCGATGCGGTCCATGAGATGGACACCTTCCTCAAGCTGATCGCCAGTGAACCCGAGATTTCGCGCTTGCCAGTCATGATCGACTCCTCGAAATTCGATGTCCTGGTCACCGGGCTCAAGGCCATCCAGGGCAAGGCGATCGTCAATTCGATTTCTTTGAAAGCAGGCGAAGCTGAATTTCTAGCCCAGGCGCGCCAGATCAGGCAATTCGGCGCGGGCGTGGTGGTCATGGCCTTTGATGAAAAAGGCCAGGCCGACACCTATGCCCGCAAAATCGAAATCTGCCAGCGGGCCTATCGACTGCTGGTTGATGTCGCCCACTTCCCGCCGGAAAACATCATTTTCGACCCCAATATCCTGGCCATTGCGACCGGGATCGAGGAACACAACAATTACGCCGTTGATTTCATCGCGGCCACGCGCTGGATCAAGGCCAATTTGCCCCATGCCAAGGTCAGCGGCGGCGTCAGCAATCTGTCCTTTTCGTTCCGCGGCAACAACGTGATCCGCGAAGCCATGCATGCCGTCTTCCTGTATCATGCTATCCAGGCTGGCATGGACATGGGTATCGTCAATCCCGGCCTGATCCAGATTTATGACGAAATCGAGCCGAATCTGCTGGAAAAGGTCGAAGCGGTCGTCCTCAACCAACATCCAGGTGCCGCAGAAGAGCTGCTCGAATTTGCCGAATCAGTCAAAAGTGGTACTTCCGGTCCAGCCAAGGATGTTTTGGCCTGGCGCCAGGCCCCGGCCCGTGATCGGCTCAAGCATGCTCTCGTCAAAGGGATCACGGATTTCATCGAACAGGATGTCGAAGAAGTCCGGTTGACCTTTGACCGCGCCATCGGAGTCATTGAAGGCCCCCTGATGGAAGGCATGAACCATGTCGGCGATTTGTTTGGCGAAGGCAAGATGTTCCTGCCCCAGGTCGTCAAGAGCGCCCGGGTCATGAAAAAAGCGGTCAGCTGCCTGCTGCCTTATATCGAAGCGGAAAAAGAAGCGGGTGCCGGCAGCAGTGCTGGCAAGATCGTCTTTGCCACGGTCAAGGGAGATGTCCACGACATTGGCAAGAACATCGTTGATGTCGTCTTGTCCTGCAACAACTTCGAAGTGATCGACCTCGGTGTCATGGTTGCGGCGGAGACCATCCTCGAGGCCGCGCGCCGGGAACAAGCGGATCTGGTGGCTGTCAGTGGCCTGATCACGCCCTCCCTGGAGGAAATGGCCCACGTGGCGGCCGAGATGGAGCGCGAAGGCTTCACGGTGCCACTGATTCTCGGTGGCGCCACCACGTCCAAGATCCATACCGCCCTGAAAATCGCCCCTCACTACAGTCATGGGGTTGTCTACGTACCCAATGCCTCCAAGGCCGTGGAAGTGGCCAGGAATCTGGTCGATTCTGGGAAGCGGCCCCAGTATCTGGCCGAAATCGAGAGCGAATACGAGATCGTACGCTCCAGACACCAGGCTGCAGCCCGGCCGCTCATTTCAATTGGTGAAGCCAGGGCGAATGGCCTGAAACTTGATTTTTCGCTTGACACCATTGTGGTGCCAACGGTGCGCGGTGTCCATCGTCTGGAGAATGTACCGGTCCAGCAGCTGCGACCCTACATCGACTGGACCTTTTTCTTCATGGCCTGGGATATGCAGGGAATCTACCCCAGAATCCTCGATGATCCCAAATACGGCCCAGAAGCGAGACGTCTGTTTGATGATGCCAACCGGATGCTGGATACACTTGAGCAAGCACAGATCCTGACTGCCAATGCCGTTTATGGCATATTCCCGGCCAACCGGTCAGGCGATGACATCCTGGTGTTCGATCCGGAAAACCACGACCGCCAGATTGCGACCTTCCACACCTTGCGCCAGCAAGTGAGCCGCAAGGATGAAACCTATCGCAGCCTGTCCGACTATCTTGCCCCCCTGGACAGTGGTTTGACCGATTATATCGGCGGATTTGTCGTCACGGCAGGTCTGGGAGCCCAGGCCTATGCCGATCAGCTGCGAGAGGCCGGTGATGATTACTCGGCTTTGCTGGTCAAGCTGCTCGCGGACCGGCTGGCTGAGGCTTTTGCCGAATGGCTGCATGAAAAAATCCGCAAAGAAGACTGGGGCTACGCCAATGATGAAGACCTGACGATAGCTGAGCTGCTCAAGGAGAAATACCAGGGCATCCGCCCGGCTTTTGGCTATCCATCTTTGCGTGATCACCAGGAAAAGGAAACGCTCTTTGCCTTGCTGGATGGCGAGAGCATCGGCGTTTCCCTGACCGACAGCTACATGATGGATCCTCCTGCCAGTGTCTGCGGACTCTATTTCGGTTCGCGCGAGGCCGAATACTTCGATGTCCAGGAAATCAACCGGGACCAGTTCGATGACTACCTGCGGCGCATCGGTCGCACCAGCCAGGAACTGGCCCGCAGCCTTGGTCCGCTGATCCGGTTCAAGGTCTGAACATCGTCCAGCAGCGATAGGCATGCATACATTTTGACATCGTGCCGGTAACAAAAAGCCTTGCCAGAGTCAACGGGTAAACAGTATCCTATACCTAACAAAGGGTTGCCAAGCAAACCCGGATGAACTCAAAGGAGGGACACCCATGACGATTGAAGAAATGAAAAAAGCCTTGCTCGAGTACGGTGCCTCGGCCGGTTTTACCAATTACCAGGCTGAACTCGACCAGATGGATGACGAAGAAATCAAGAAAGTCTACGCCAATACCTTCACGGTCAACAGCTAAGACTAAGAACATCTGTCTTGAAACGTTCAAACACCGGCCAGGCACCCGAGGTGCCCTGGTCCGGTGTTTTTCTTAATACTGTCTTTGACAGCAAACAGACAACAGGGAGGACGACAATGATGATTCACCAACAGCATCCGGCAAAACCAGTGACCTTGGGTATCCTGCTGGTCATTGCCAGCCTGACTTTGTCGGCCTGCAACCTGCCGGGAATCAGCCTGACAACAAAGCCATTGGAACCATCCAGCCTATCCACCAGCCAGGAGACCCAGATGGCACCAGTCACCGAACCGGAACATCCTTATAATCCGGCAGAAACCACTCTCCCAGGACCAGACGAGACAGAAAATGGCCCTGTAGACGTGGTCGAAGAGAACATCAACGCTGAGGATCTGGCAGAGGACCTGCGCCTGACTGATGAAGCGGAAGCTGGCCAGCAGGAAGCGGCTGCTGCTGCCCCGGCAGACAGCGCCGGTGCACCTGGCCTCGATGAACCCGTTCCGGCCATCGCTTATCAGGTCAAACGTCAATTTGATACAAAAATTCCCCAGTCTGTGACCACCCGTCTCTTGTATGACACCTATGTGGTCTATCATGACTACCTGCTGATCACATCCGGCGGAGCCAATATCCGGGAATGGCCGGATGCGTCTTCCGCCAAAGTCGGGCGAGCTGGCTATTTTGATAAAGTCCGTCTGCTGGCTGAAGTCGAAGGCGTCATGGTCGAATCCTATGGCACCAATCTCTGGTATGAAGTCGAACAGGTGGTCGGAGACCAGATCATCCATGGGTTTGTTTTGAGCGCCTTGGGTGAAGTCAGAACCTTCCAGTTTGACAAAATGGTGGAATCTGTGACGACTTTGCAAGCTGAAGTTGATGCCAATGTGACAGGCTATATCTCCAACTATAAAAACTGGACCGGGACAGCGCCTCTTTACCAGGGTGGCACGGTCGATGCCTATGGGACCAAACGCTACCAGTCAGCACCCGCTTACGCTGAGGCCACTACAGAATCGGACTTTCGTTACCTGTCCGATGGCACACTGGTTTCGATCATCGCGGAAACGGACACCTTCTTCAAAGTCCATGTGCCATTTTACGATGGTACATACTATGTCCCGAAAAAATACGTCTCGCTGAAGAATTCCCTGGAGCAGCTTACGAAAGTCATCGTGGTTGACCGGCACAACCAGAATGAAGGTGTTTTCGAATGGGTCGACGGCACCTGGCAATTGGTTTCCTATATCTACGCCACCACGGGTGAACAAGCCCGGCACAAGGAACCCACGGACCTGGGCTATTTCATGGCGATCCAGAAAGTCGACCAATTCCTGTACCTCGATGACATCACCCGGCAGATTGCCGGCTATGCCCCCTATGGCATCCGGTTCAATGGTGGCGCCTACATCCATGGTGTACCGGTCGATCTCAAGATCATCAACGGAACCCGCGTCTTTCCACCCCACCAGGAGTATCTGCACACCATTGGCAGCTTCCCGAGAAGCCATAAATGCGTCCGCAATTACACCAGCCATGCCAAATTTCTCCATGAGTGGACCCAGATTGGCCAAACAGCCATTATTGTCATCGAATAGGTGTAAATTATGCGATAATCAAAGGGAAAACATTCCTGTATCGGAGGACTGCCTGAATGCCGGATCATTCAGAATCCTGTACCACAGACCCCAAAGAGATGGAACCGCGTTTGATGCATGATCAAGCAGCCATTTTGAAGGCTCTTTACGAGAGTGAAGCATTTCTTGACAGGGTGCAAAGTGTTGCCCAGACAGGCCATTGGTATCTGGATATCCCAAGTGGAACGTTGTCCTGGTCGCGGGAGACCTGCCGGATTTTCGGAACGTCGGTCGATGAACCACAATCTCTGGAGACATTTTTCCAATTCATTCATCCGGATGACGTGGCACAGGTTAACCAAGCCTGGTCAGATGCCCTGAATGGCCAGATCTACCAGATCCAGCACCGGATCATGCGCAAGGATGGTGACATCCGCTGGGTTGAAGAGCGGGCGGAAATCTTCTTTGACGAATCTGGAAATCCCAGGCAGGGGCTCGGTACGGTCCAGGACATCACGGACAGAGTCCAGACGGATCAGGAACTGGAACGCTATCGCCAGCATCTGGAGGACATGGTCCAGGCACGTACGCACGAGCTTGAAGCGGCCAGACAGCAGGCTGAATTGGCGAGCAGGGCCAAAAGCACCTTTTTATCCAATATGAGCCATGAAATCCGGACGCCGATGAACGCCATCATTGGCTATGCTTACCTGATGCAGCAAGATCCCCTGACCGTGCGCCAGCGTGAACGGTTGCATAAACTGACAGGGGCAGCCAATCATTTGCTTTCGATTATCAATGACATCCTCGACCTGTCCAAGATCGAATCAGGCCGCTTGCAATTGGATTACCATGAGTTCGACCCGTCCCAGCTGGTGGACCAGGTTTGTGCGGTGATTGCGGACCAGGCTGCGGAAAAGTCTCTTCACCTGATCGTCAAACTCGACCCATTACCACAGACGGTCGTCTCAGACAGCACCCGGGTCAAGCAGATTTTACTGAACTTGACTGGAAATGCTGTTAAATTCACCCATCAGGGATCGATCACCATCCGAGGGAGCCTGCAGCAGACATCCGGCAGGATGGTGCACCTGCGTTTTGAGGTTATAGATACTGGCATAGGCCTTTCTGCCCAGCAAGCTGACCGGATCTTCCAGGATTTTACCCAGGCTGACGCTTCTACAACCCGGCTTTATGGCGGTACAGGCCTGGGGCTTTCCATATCCAAACGACTCGCCGAAGCTCTGGGGGGGACCATTGGTGTATCGAGCCAAATCGGCCAGGGCAGTACTTTCTGGTTCGAAATCCCGATCGGCGTAAACAAGGAGAGACTGCTATGAAATCCAGAACCAACCTGGTCTTGATCGTTGTTTTTGCCCTGAGCCTGAGCTTTCTGGCCGGCTGTGGCCTGTCAGGCAAGGCACGGCAGGCAGACCAGATCCGTGTTGCCGCCATGAAAGGCCCTACGGGGATCGGTCTGGTCCACCTGATGGATCAAGCAGCGAAAAAACCGTATGTCTTTTCCATCCATGGTTCGGCGGATGAAATCACGCCCAAGCTGATCAACGGTGAACTCGACTTGGCCGCAGTCCCTGCCAATCTGGCGTCCGTCCTTTACAACAACACCAAAGGGCAGGTGGTGGTCCTGGCGATCAATACCCTCGGTGTCAATTACCTGGTGGAGACAGGTACGACCATCAAGTCTCTGGAGGATGTGCGTGGCAAGACCATCTATGCTTCTGGCAAGGGCTCCAGCCCTGAATTCGCCTTGCGCTACTTGTTGCAGGAAAATGGCATCGACCCCGACCAGGATGTCACCCTGGAATGGAAATCCGAAGCCACGGAAGTCGTCGCGTTATTGGCTCAGACACCCGGCATGGTCGCCATGTTGCCTCAGCCCTATGTCGCTGTGGCCCAGGGAAAAGTGCCCGGCCTGAATGTGGCGGTCGATCTCAATGCGGTCTGGAAGGCCCTGGATAACGGTAGCCTGATGATCACAGGTGTCCTGGTAGGCCGCAAAGATTTTGTCCAGCAGTACGAAACCCAGGTCAAAGCTTTCCTTTCGGACTACCAGGCCTCCACTCGACTGGCCAATGAATCGATCCCTGAAACAGCCCTGCTGACGGAAAAATACGGCATTGTGGCTGCGGCTGCAGCTGAAAAGGCCATCCCGCAGTGCAACATCACGTATCTCGCAGGCGCCGAGATGAAAACAGCCCTGTCCGGCTATCTAGAGGTGCTCATGGCCCAGAATGCCAAGTCGGTCGGTGGCCAGCTGCCGGATGATGCGTTCTATTTCCAGCCTTGAGCGTGTCCGTGACAACCACAGGCAAGCTTCCCTCCTGGGCTAAAGCGCTGTCCATCTTCCTGGCTTTATGGGTCTGGCAGCTGGCAGCCTGGCTGGTCCAGAGCCACTTGCTCCTTGTTTCGCCGTGGACCGCTCTCGTCCGGCTTGCGACTCTGTCTGGCCAAGGCGCTTTCTGGCTGGCGGTCTCCCACTCCCTGGGCAGGATTCTCCTGGGTTTTGCCCTGGCGTTGGTGACAGGCATCTTCCTGGCTGTTGTTTCTGCGCGCTGGCATCTGGTCGATACCTTGCTCTGGCCCTATATGGCCGCAATCAAAGCGACTCCGGTCGCATCGTTCATCATCTTGTGCCTGATCTGGCTGGACTCGCGCAGTTTGTCCGTTTTCATTTCTTTCCTGATGGTGTTGCCAATCATTTACACCAGCGTCCTGCAAGGGATCCGCTCCACTGACATCCAGTTGCTTGAGATGGCAGCGGTCTTTAAAGTCAGCCGCTGGCGTCGCCTTGTCTACATCTACCTGCCGCAGCTGCGCCCTTTCCTGGTTGCATCCTGTACCGTCGCCACGGGCCTGGCCTGGAAAGCCGGCATTGCAGCTGAGGTCATCGGCATTCCATCCGGAACGATCGGGGAACGGCTTTATCAGGCCAAAGTCTACCTGGATACGGGAGACTTGTTTGCCTGGACCATCGTCGTGGTTGGACTCTCGATCCTGGTAGACAAAGCCATTGTCCAGGGCTTGGATCGATTGTTTGCCTTTGTGGAGAGCCGTTGACTATGGCCATTGAAATCAAAAACGTGAGCAAGTCCTATGCTGGCCGGTCCGTGCTCAACCAATTTTCGGCTGTCTTGCCCGATCATGAGACCACCGTTATCATGGGGCCTTCTGGCTGTGGCAAGACGACGCTCCTCAGGCTCCTGATGGGTCTGGAACGACCCGACGAAGGCCAGATCGTTGGCCTGCCGGACAAGATCAGCGCCGTATTTCAGGAAGAACGTCTCTGCAGTCCGTTTTCTGCCCTGGCGAATGTACGTCTGGTCACGGGCAAATCCTTAAGTCGCCAGACCATCGTCCAGCACCTGGTGGAAATCGGCCTTTCGGGCAGTATCCAGCAGCCGGTCCGGACCCTGAGTGGTGGCCAGCAGCGCCGGGTTTCGATTGTCCGGGCCATGCTGGCTGACAGTGACTTGATTGTGCTCGATGAGCCTTTCAAAGGTCTGGACCCTGACACGAAAAGCAGTGTGCTGTCGTATGTCCAGTCCAAAGCACAGGGGAAGACCTTGCTGGTGGTTACCCACGATGCAGCAGAAGCCGCGGCGCTGGCACCAGCCGATTCCTGGATCCGGATGCCTGTCCTGTCTCAAGATTAGAATTCATACCGGAACGATCGCGGACCTCTTGTCTGGTGCTGGTAGTGCAGCAAGCGCATCAGGATTTCAGCATGGTGGCCGTCGTTGGCTCGTTCAATGGCAGCTTCGAGGACCGACTCACTCAGCAATTGATGCTCGAGCAAGACCTGGCAGGCGGCCAAATCTTGCTGGTCGATGACACCAGGCATGAGTTGCGCCGCATGTGCACGCATGAAATCCAGATACAGGGATAGCCTTTCCAGCGACAGGCGACTGGGACAGCGCAACTGGACTACAGCCATGGCAAACCGTTCCTGTAGCCAGGTCAATTGGCTCCACAATTGGTCGTATCGTGTTTCATCGATGGCCAACCTGCCATCCTGCGCCTGGACACACAGGCAAAATTCAGTTGCTTCCTCAAACGTCAACCGTGTCCAGTCGGGGAACAGGATGACATCACAGGTTTCACCTGGAAGAGGGGTGGCTATAGCCGGCAGCCGGATTTCCAGCTGCCTGAGCCCCACCCAGGCGCGTTCACTGGTTTGGTGCAGATGTGCCGGAATCTGAAGGCGCCTGAGACTTTTGCACTCAGCAAAGACTTTGTCTGCAATGGATTCGAGGCCATCCGGCAAGACCAGGGTCTCCAACTGGCTGCAACCGGAAAAGATCCCTTGAGGGAGGTGTTTCACGAGAGGGGGAATGACCAGCTGGCGCAGATGGGTGCAGCCTGTCAAAGCCCAGGGGCCTATCATCTGCAGCTCTGAGGGCAATTCCAGCCGGGTCAGCTGTCGACACCCCTTGAAAGCGTGGGCGGCAATTTCGCGTATGCATTCTGGCACGGTGTAACGGGCTGCCGGATGACCTTCCGGGAAAACCAGGAGGCGCTCGAACGGCTTGTCAAACAGAACACCATCCCGGGACGAGAAGACCGGGTTATCCGGGTGCACATCCAGGTGAGCCAATTGCTCACAACGGATGAAAACGCCCTCGCCCAGCTGGGACAGATGTTCTGGTAACTGGATGTGCCGCAGATTGCGACAACCGTCAAATGCCCAGCGGCCCAGTTTGCTGAGACGGTCAGGCAGAACAACGTGTGTCAACGCATCACAGCTTTTAAAGGCCATGTCGGAAATTGTGTGGATGGTGGCAGGCAGTTCCACGGCATCCAGCAAGACACAACCGAGAAAAGTCCGCTCTTCGATTCTTTTCAGTCCAGCGGGCAGGTTCAACTGTCGGAGACTGTAACATTTGGAAAAGGCTCCCAGGCCGATCTGCTGCACGCCTGCCGGTACATGCAGTGCACCGAGGCTCTGGCAGTTGGCAAAAGCCGTCATGCCAATGTGCCGGATTGTCGGGGGCAGGGAAATCGACTGCAGACTGACGCACCCCTCCAGCAGATTGTCGTTGATCGCATCGATACCATCCGGTATGACCAGTTCCTGAAGGGCCGCACAATTGGCAAAAGCACCAGGGCCCATCTGCACCAGTGTCGAGGGCAGCTTGATCTGCCGGAGGTTCTGGCAATCGGCAAAAGCGGATTCGCCGATCCGTTCCAAACCCTCCGGTAAAAGGATGGACTCGAGATGGGTACAACCGGCAAACGCCTGTGTGCCAATCTCCCGGATGGAGTCAGGCAGGATGATTTCGCGCAGGCTGCGGCAGAGTCGGAAGGTGCCGGATTCAATCCGGGTCAGACCGGAAGGCAGCCGGACGGATTCCAGTGCTTCGCAACGATAGAAAGCCTCGGCAGCAATTTCCCTGACACTGTCTGGGATCTGGATGCTGCGAAAACGCGGGATATCGGTGATGTTGTGATCGCGCATGCGGAAAAATGCCCTGCTGCCGATCTGGGTCACCCCGTCGGGGATTTCGACCTGGCTGTCCGGGCACAGCATACCGGAATAATTTTCTGCCCGGCCTTTTTCCATCAGCAGGATCATGCCTGGTCTCCAGAAACGGATCCATTGGATGAGTCAACCTGTGTGATCCCGTTCTGCAGATTGGCCATGGCTGACAAGATTGCCTGGTGACGATCAAACAGTTTCAAGTCATCGCTGTGGGCAAAATAATCATCACACCCGAACCGGCTGATAAACCGAGCTGAATCGGGATGGTTCGTCAGGCCAGACATGAGCGTCCTGCGTTCCTGACCATCGCCAAAGGCCGCGTTGACATATTCAAACACGTGATGCAGCCGCTCCCGGACCTGGGTGGAATCTGCTTCCAGCTGGGTGACTGCCTGGTCAAAGGTGCTTTTAAGCAGGTCAAATGGCGCCCGGTGCGCGCTGGCTCCACCGAGGATCAAGTCGCGCTGGTCGTTTTCCAGGCTTTTGATCAACAGCTGGACCAGGTGCTTGCGTTCCTCAGTCAAGGTCAGGGAACGTTCGCCGATTTCCAAGGCTTTCTGCTGCAGCTGGATCTGGCGGGCAAGGATCGCCTGAGCGTCGGAAGCAGGTTGTTCCATTTCCGACCGGATGCTCTTGAGGACCTTGAAACGATGCTCGACCAGGGCATCGTCCACCAGACAGCCGTGCATGTCCTGCCCCAGGGCATCCAGCAGCAGGCCCAGCAAAGACAATCGTTCGTCAAACGGTGCCGCCTGCGCTTTCAAGATCACCTCTTCACTGGCCTGGCCAGACATGATAGCCTCGATCTGATACTGGTCCTTGTAGGCGTTGTACAGTTCGTAATAAAGGGCGAATTCACGGGCGATCCGTGAGTTTTGCAGGTATTGGCCCGTCAGATGGTGATCCACCGGCAAGCCCAGTTCTTCGGACAGCACAATCATCTTGGACAGGTCTTCCCAGCCTCGGGCCGTGACAAAGCTCTTGCCATCGACGGTTGATTCGACTGTGTAGAAATCCTGTTGACGCACTTCGAGGTAGGACAGGATGCTGCCATGCACTTGATAGTGCCAGGCATATTCTTTCCAGACGGCATAATCCGGTTCGACATCGATCCGTTTCAAGCGGTCCATGGTGACAATGTCAAATTCACGCACGGACTTGTTGTATTCAGGCGGATTGCCGGCTGTGACGACCATCCATCCTTTTGGCAACCGGTGCCGGCCAAAGACTTTGAACTGCAGAAACTGCAACATCGCCGGCGCCAGCGTCTCAGAGACACAGTTGACTTCGTCCAGGAACAAGATTCCTTCCGCGATCCCGGTTTCTTCGATGGTGTCATACACTGCGGCTATGATTTCACTCATGGTGTATTCAGATACGTCATAGTCGACACCCCCATACGTTTTGCGCAGGATGAACGGCAGGCCAAGGGCACTTTGCCGGGTATGATGGGTCATGGAATAAGACACCAGGCTGATGCCAAGCTCCTGGGCGATCTGTTCCATGATGGCTGTCTTGCCGATGCCAGGTGCGCCGAGCAGAAAGATCGGCCGCTGTTTTTCAAGCGGGATCCGGTAATTGCCCAGTTCGTCTTTTTTCAGATAGGCTGCGATGGCATTCTGGATTTGCTGCTTGGCGCTTTTGATATCCATGGCGTTGGCTCCTTTGGGTGCGTTTTTGCTGCGTCAAAGCTGGTCGAGGTCTTCTTCGTGCAAGATCAGCTTGATGGCCCAGGGTGGCACAGCCACCTGAGTGCCCTCGTCGTTGAGGAAGATAAATGCCGTCTCATAGGCGGGTTTCTTTTCTGGGTAGGTGCCCTGGCCGTCTGTAAAATAGATCAGCCCCTTGAGCTGGGTGAAGTGACTCTGCCTGATCATGTCATCGACCAGCTGGAACACTGGGCGAAAATCCGTGCCACCGAAACCACATAACTGTTCACTGGCGGTGTAGCGGGCAAAGTCATCTGGTTTTTTCAGCTGGACGACGGACTGGACCTTGGCGTCGCATTGGATGAGAAAGACATTGAAGGTCTGGAAAAACGCCTCGTTCTGACTGAGGATGTCACCCGTTTTGCGGATGAAAGACTGGACCGTATCGCCACTGCAAGAGGCAGATGTATCGATGGCAATGACGAGATCACGGATTTTTGGAACATCCTTGTATTCGAGTGGTTCGATCAACGGCAGATTGCGATAGAGTGTCAGACCATACGTATAGAACACCGTGTCGAATTCATCATCATTGATCCGCAGGGCTTCATCCAGGACCATGAATCGCTGCAGGAAGGACCGGTAATTCACCCTCGACTGGTTGGCTCGTTCAATCGCAGCCGTCAAGGTACCCGAGCGGCCGCCCCAGTTCCGGGAGAGTGTCTCCAGATCCACCTGGATCCGGCTGCTGATGGCTTCCCATCGTTCACGGGCCCTGCTTTGCGCATCTTGCTGCTCGGCGTCAGGATGTAAAGGCAACGGGTTGTCTTGTTGGTTTTCAGAGTCTTCATCCGGCGCGATCTTTCGCAGGGGCCAGTCATGATGGTCATCCCGCAACACCAGATCCTGCCACTGGAGCATGGTTGCATCAGGCAAAGCCTGGCCAAGGAAAAACTGGTAAAGACGCTCTGCAGTTAAAGCTCGCGCCTCTTGTTTCAATTGGCGGGCCAGGGCTCGGCGAGCAGATGCCCCGGGGCATTCTGTCTGCACCAGGTTTAATTCGTCGATGATGGTTTCGACGGCAATATCGCAGGCCAGGTCCCAGTAGTCAGGCCGCGCTTTCTGGCCGGCGAAGGGATGAAGGAGCACCAGGTGCAAGATGAGATGCAGATAATCTCTGGCCACGTGCTCACGACTGGCCTGATAGCGGTCGAGCAGTGATTTCTGGCCAAAGGAAACACGCTGGCCATCGGTCGAGAACAGGTCCCGTCCTGAATCCTGGAAAACTGGCTGGTCCAGGGCAGGGCCGAGAAAGCGCAGGGCCACCATCAGGGTGTCGCGGGTCAGGTCCAACACTTCGCGGACGATGCTGGCGGTCTGGCGGTCTGGCAGATGCAGATCTGGCATGGTTCCCCTTTTGGACTTAAAGAACGTTCTATATCCCTATTTTCCATACTTTCCGGTAAAATGCCAGCCCGGAAGTGGATGACAGAAGGATTCAGCATACAGAAGGCCGGCTGTCATGCTAAGATGAGAGGAGATCTGATTCGACAGGGGGGGCGACAACCATGAGTTTGATCGGCAATTTTCTCTGGTTCATTTTCGGTGGTGTCCTGCTATGGCTGGCCTGGCTGATTGCCGGGCTTTTATGCCTGGTCACGATCATCGGTATCCCCATTGGCCTGCAGTGCTTCAAATTTGCGGCGCTGATGCTCGCCCCTTTTGGCAAAGACATCGATTACAGCCAGGCTGGCACGGTTTCATTCCTGGCCAATATCCTCTGGATTCTCTTTTTGGGCTGGGAGCTGGCTGTCACCGCAGTTGTAATCGGCCTCGTCTACTGCCTGACCATTGTCGGCATACCATTTGGTTTCCAGGCTTTCAAGTTTGCCCGCCTGGCCCTGATGCCTTTCGGTGCCCGGATCGTCCGGACCTGATCCGGCCAGAGCCAGAACCTGGCTGTGTTATACTGGAGTTAGAACCCATCAGGGTGACCGAACCGATCCGCTTCTGTGCAAGAACTGACAGGAGGACCGATCGTGGCCCAGTCATTCGAAACGATGCATACAGGACGTATTCTGACCGTCCAGGGTAGTGTGGTCGATGTCGCTTTTCCGGAACGACTGCCGGCTATCCATACCATCCTGCGGACTGGGCGCCAGAATGAGGTCATTCTGGAAGTCCAGGCTCAAGTAGCACCTGGCTGTGTCAGGGGGATTGCCCTGACCCCGACACAGGGATTGGCCCGGGGCATGACCGTTGTCAATACGGGCCAGACAATCCTTGCCCCAGTCGGACCCGCCATTCTCTCGCGCATGTTTGATGTCTTTGGCCAGGTCATCGACCATCAGCCTGCCCCTGAACCGGTCAGTCATCGCACCATCCATGCTGCACCCCCTCCCCTTGCCAAACGATCTCCCACATCCGAGCTATTTGAAACCGGCATCAAGGTCATCGATGTCCTGGCCCCTCTCGAACGAGGCGGCAAGGCTGGACTTTTTGGTGGTGCCGGCGTCGGCAAAACTGTCCTTCTGACAGAAATCATCCACAACATGATCCGTCACCATGCTGGAGTCAGTCTATTTTGTGGCATAGGCGAACGCTGCCGGGAAGGGGAAGAGCTTTACCGCAGCATGCAGGAAGCCGGTGTCCTGGAGGACATGGTCCTTGTTTTTGGCCAGATGAATGAGCCGCCTGGCTGCCGTTTCAGAGTTGGTCACACGGCCCTGACCATGGCTGAGTATTTCCGGGATGACGAACACAAGGACGTCCTGCTCCTCATCGACAATATTTTCCGTTTCATCCAGGCAGGTGCTGAAGTGTCCGGCCTGTTGGGCCAGATGCCATCCCGGCTTGGATACCAGCCAACCTTGGCGACGGATCTGGCCCAGTTGCAGGAACGCATCGCCAATACCCAGTCGGGAGCCATCACTTCGATTCAGGCGGTCTATGTTCCTGCGGATGACTTTACGGATCCGGCGGCTGTCCACACCTTTTCCCATCTGTCTGCATCCATTGTCATGTCCCGCAAAAGGGCCAGCGAAGGCCTGTATCCAGCCATCGACCCCCTGCAGTCCAATTCCAAGCTGGCCACACCCGGAATCATCGGACAACGACATTACCATCTGGCCCAGGCTGTCCGGCAGACTCTGGCCCGGTATGACAATCTCAAGGACATCATCTCCATGCTCGGTCTCGAGCAACTTTCGCCAGAAGACCAGAAACTGGTCGCCCGGGCCCGCCGGCTGGAACGGTTCCTGACCCAGCCATTTTTTACCACTGAGCATTTTTCAGGTCTCAGGGGACGGTTTGTCAGCAGGGAAGATGCACTGGCAGGCTGTGAGCAGATCCTCAATGACGAGTTCATGTCATATCCTGAACAATCGTTGTATATGATCGGTCCGATTGAGGATGTTTTTGAAAAAATGGCGCATGAAACCAACCTGAACAGGGCTACCGGAGGCACTCCATGAAAAACACGGATCAGATCACCCTGGTCGTCAACATCCCTGAACGAGTCGTTCTCCGGGATGAACAGGTGGTTCGCCTGGTTGTGCAGACACCTTCAGGATCCTATGGCATCTGGCCACACCGGCTCGACCTCGTCACCCCGCTTCGTCCTGGTATTTTGACTTACGAGGATCATCAGGGACTCGAACATTACATCGCCCTTGACGAAGGGATTCTCCTCAAATCCGGCCTGTCTGTCCAGGTTTCTGCCCGCCGTGCTGTCGCCAGCGATGATCTGGATACCTTGCGCGACCGACTGGAATCAGCCTTGAAAACGGTCAGTGAACAAGAGCTGCAAACCCGCCAGATCCTGATGAAGTTTGAAGACGATTTTATCCGGCTCTACCATGAGGTGCATCATGTCAAGTCATGAAATCAGGAACCATCGATCCACTGATGATGAACTGATCCAAAAGGTCGGGGAAGAGTCGAGGCGGAAAATCAGGCTCAGGCAGACTGGTGCCGATAAGCCCTGGCTGGGCATGGGCCTGATGGGCCTGGTGGGCTGGTCGATTACCATACCAGGTCTGCTGGGCCTGTTATCAGGCATCTGGATCGATCAACACTGGCCCTCTCCTTTTTCATGGACCCTGATGCTTTTAGCCGGCGGCATAGGTCTGGGGTGCCTGAATGTCTGGTACTGGCTGGGCCGCCAGGCCGATGAAATGGATTCGGAATCAGGCCAGGGCAGATCTGAAGACAAGGATGGGAAGGACAGACCATGAATGTGCTCGCAGTTTTGCAAGGAGTTGCCATCGGTGCCCTGCTCGGTTTTCTGTTTTTTGCCGGCTTATGGCTGACCATCCAGAAAGGGCTTGATTCCGCCCATCCAGGGATCTGGTTCGCATTGAGCCTGCTCCTGCGCCTCGGCCTGGTTGTGCTTGGTTTTGTCTGGGCCGCTCGCCAGGGCTGGCAGAATTTGATTGCCGCGCTGGCTGGATTTATTGTGGTCCGCAGTGTGCTCAGTGGCAGGGCCAGGCATCAGGTCGATGCCATCAAGCAGAAGAAGGAGGAATCAAGAGATGAACATCAGTCCTGACCAGACCGTGTTCTTTTCGTTTGGTTTTATCAAAATCAATGCGACTCTGGTTGTCACTTGGCTGATGATGGCAGCCTTGACCGGAGGATCGATCCTGGCGACCCGGAAAATCGGGAAGACCAGCCGGAGGACGAGGATACAGAACTTCCTTGAAATGACCGTCCTCCTGATTGTCAGCCAGATCGAAGCCATCGGTCTGAAAATGCCCCGGCGGTATTTGCCTTTCATTGGCTCGCTGTTCCTGTTTATTGCCAGTTCGTCCCTGTTGACGATCATTCCAGGCTATCAGCCTCCCACAGGATCGCTTTCGACAACCATTGCCCTTGCGCTGTGTGTCTTGTTTGCCGTACCAGTCTTCGGAATCTGGAAACAGGGCTTTGGCGGCTATCTCAGAACCTATCTGCAGCCTACTCCGCTGATGCTGCCCTTCAATCTGATCGGCGAGCTATCCAGAACATTAGCCCTGGCCGTCCGCTTGTTCGGCAACATGATGAGTGGCGTGATGATCGTTGCAGTGCTTCTGTCGCTGGCGCCATTATTCATACCGGTCCTGATGACGGTCCTGGGACTGGTGACAGGCATGGTCCAGGCCTATATCTTCGCTATACTGACGGCTGTCTACATTGCATCAGCCACCCAGTCGCATCCTGAAAGGAGGTCCCCATGAATCCATTGACGGCTATTGCCATCACATCCATCATCATTTCCGGCCTGACAATCACAATTGGCACGATTGGCCCGGCGCTTGGCGAAGGACGAGCGGTCGCAACTGCCCTGACAGCGCTGGCCCAGCAGCCCGATGCATCACCGGTCATCACCAGGACATTGTTTGTGGGCCTTGCCATGGTTGAATCCACCGCCATCTATTGCCTGGTCATCACCCTGATCCTGATTTTCGTCAATCCATTCTGGAACTATGCCATTACCAACCTGGCTGGAGGCTGATCATGCTTGTGGACTGGTTCACGATTTTGGCCCAAGTGGCCAATTTCCTGATCTTGGTGTTTCTCCTGAAACGGTTTCTCTTCACACCTGTGCTCAAAGCCATCGATGAGCGCGAAAGCAAAATTGCCCGCTCAATCCAAGCTGCTGAAGTCAAAATGGAAGACGCCGAGAAAACCCGTAATCTGTATCAGGAAAAACTGGAAGATCTGGAACGGCAGAAAGCTGAACGCATGCAGGAGCTGGCTGAACAGATTGAGCAGGAAAGACTGAGGAAACTGGCATTGGTGAAGACTGAGGCAGAGGCAGAATCGGACCGGTACCGGGCTGCCCTGCAAACAGAAGCCGATGAATTTGCCCAGGCATTCCAGCGTCAGCTGGGAACAGCTGTCATGGAGGCGCTGGAACGGACCCTGCAGGATCTTTCCGGCCAGTCCCTTGAGCAGAGGATGGTTGAACGCCTGGCAGAAAAGCTGACTGCGCATGAGGTGGACAACTGGCAATTGCCTGCCACCGGAACCGACACCGAATCGACTCATGACATCCGGATTGCATCAACCTGGCCCCTGGTACCCCAGCAGCGCCAGATCCTGGAAACGGCCATCAGGTCGCTTGGGCCTGGCTATGACTCGATCCAGTATGAATTGGAACCAGCCAGGATGTGTGGCTTGACACTCTACTCAGGCGGCACGCAAGTGGATTGGACGATCGATGATTACCTGGTTTCCTTGCATGAGTGTCTGGATTCCCTGGTTACGGCTCCTGGATCCAAAATCCAGGGACAAGGAACCGGACCATGACACGCCAGGATCTGGAGACCTTGACGGCCAATGTGTTTCAATCCTTGTCGGCAGCACTGGACAGCCGCCGGAACCTGCTCACACCGGTTGCAATTGGCAGGATCCAGTCCATCGCCGCTGGTGTCGTGCGAGTCACAGGCCTTGAAGACATCGGGTTTGAAGAACTGGTCCAGTTCGCTGATGGCAGCCTTGGCATGGCTTACGACTTGGACAGGTCCGATTTTGGCGTGATCCTGTTTGGCCATCCGGCCAGTCTGTCGATTGGCGAACCTGTCCGCCGCCTCGGTCGTGTGCTGGACATTCCGGTCGGCCCTGAATTGCTCGGCCGTGTGATCGATCCTCTTGGCAGGCCACTGGATGGGGCAGGACCTCTCCAGACCAGGCGCCGCTTGCCGATCGAAAGACCAGCTCCGGCGATCATGGACCGTTTGCCAGTCACAGTTCCACTGCAAACAGGAATCAAGGCAATCGATGCCATGGTTCCCATCGGTCGCGGCCAGCGTGAACTGATCATGGGTGACCGCAAAACCGGCAAGACTGCTGTGGCTTTGGACACGATCATCAACCAGCGGGATCGTTCGGTCTTTTGCGTCTATTGTGCCATCGGGCAGCGTTCGTCAGCGGTAGCCAAAGCGGTTGAAATCCTGCGCACAAATGATGCACTCCGCCACTGTGTTGTTGTCGTCGCTGAAAGCAATGAGGCAGCAGGCCTGTCCTACATTGCTCCGTATGCTGCCACCAGTATTGCCGAGAGCTTCATGGCAGAAGGCTATGACACCCTGGTGGTCTACGATGACCTGACCGCGCATGCCAGGTCCTACCGTGAGCTCTCGCTGCTGCTACACCGGCCGCCCGGCAGGGAAGCTTTCCCAGGCGATATCTTCTACATCCATTCACGCCTGCTCGAGCGATCGACGCGGCTCAAACAGGAACTGGGCGGCGGGTCGTTGACCGCGCTGCCAATTGTCGAGACGGAATCCCAGAACATTTCGGCCTATATCCCGACCAACTTGATATCCATTACAGATGGCCAGATCTACTTGTCGCCCTCCTTGTTTGACCTCGGGGTCTTGCCAGCCATCGACGTGGGCCTGTCTGTTTCCAGGGTCGGAGGCAAGGCCCAGCACGATATCTTCCGTACCATCGTCAAAGACCTCAAGCTTGCCTATGCACAATTTGTCGAACTGGAATCGTTTGCCCGTTTTGGGGCGCATCTTGACGAACCGTCCCGCCGCATGCTGGCTCATGGGCAGAAGATAAGGGCCTGCCTCAAGCAACCTGAACAAAAACCAATTCCCATGGAGGCCCAGATCCTGATCTTGGCCGCACTGGCAGAGGGATTGCTCGATCCAGTGAAGATCGAACGCCTGCCATTGGTCCAGGAAAAGCTGATCTCAGCGGCTATGGAGAATCAAAGCGCAATCTCGGGCTGGTTGTCTGAACGTCATCCCGCCAAAGAGTCCTTGCATCCATCTCTGTTGCGACTTGCTCAAGAGACGGTGGCCCCTTTCAGCAACGGAAGGGAACCGGTTTGACTATGAGTGAGACAGCGTCTGATCTGCAGCGCAAAATCAGCCATGTCCATGAACTGCATGAACTGGTCCGGGCCATGAAAGCCCTGGCCTTGTCTTCGATTTCATTGCTTGAACAGGCGATCGTTTCCCTTGAAACTTATTCCCAAGTCATTGAAATGGGCTTGGGTGCCTGTTTCAGGGACATTGGCCCGATCAGCCCTGTTTTTGAGCAGCGGATCAAATTGCGCCATCAGGGGACTTCGGTCATCGTATTTGGCACGGATCATGGCCTGGTTGGCTCTTTCAATCGTGATATTGCGCTCTTTGCCCGTGAAGAAATCAAGGACATGGCTGCGCCTGTCCAAGTGTTTGCCGTAGGTCAGCGGACTGCTGTCCAGCTTCAAGACTGCGGGTTGCTTCCGGAACAGATCTTGAAGACCCCTCATTCGGTACCACTGATCACGCCTCTGGTCAGCGAAGTCCTGGCCAGACTCGACCTCTCAGGCGCCACTGCCTGCCATGTGCTCTACCATGAACCTGGTTTTGCCACGGACTACCAGGCGGTCAATGACCAAGTCCTTCCCTTTGATGATCGCCTGAGCGGCCGCTGGACCAGTATCCCCTGGCCCGGGCAAGCCCTGCCGGAGATTCTGGGTGGCGGTACAGGAGCCTTGCGTTCATTAATCAGGGAGTTTCTGTTCCTGACCATTTACCGGGCCTGCGCCTTGTCGATCACCAGTGAAAATGCCAGCCGGCTCAGCGCCATGCAGCGGGCTGACCAGAATATTGACACCCTGATGACAGCGTTGAAATCAGACTACAATCAGCAGCGCCAGCGCCTGATCGATGATGACCTGTTCGATGTTCTGTCTGGCTACGAGGCCATGCGCAAAACCAGTAAAAAACAAAATTGACGAATGACTGGCACAATGGGTTAATAGAATGAGGTCCAAGATTGATACTCAGGGGGGATCAGGCATGTATTACAAAACCTACGGCAATACTGGATTGAAGGTCTCAGCCATCGGCATGGGTTGCATGCGTTACGATGAAGAAGATGTCCGGGCTGGCCGTCTCGCAAAATGTGCTGAGGTGACATTGCATGCCCACAGCAAAGGGATCAATTATTTCGATACAGCCCCTTTTTATTGCGAAGACAAGAGCGAAGAAATCACAGGCCTGGCTTTGGGGCAGCTGCCGCGCGACAGCTTCCTGGTCTCATCCAAAGCCAACATCGGCACCACTGGCAAAACGGTCACAGCCGAAGCCTTTCGCAAGCGTTTGGAAAAAACCCTGACCCGGCTCCAGGTTGATTATCTGGACTTCTACCATCTCTGGTGCTTGATGTCCCTCGAAGACTATAAAAAACAACACGATGCCCTGTACGACTTCTTCGTCCAGGCACAGAAAGATGGACTGGTCCGCAACATTGTCTTCTCCTCGCATATGCCCGGCGACGAGTTGGAGCTCGTCATCGCCCGGAACCAGTTCCGGGGCATGCTGATTGGCTACAATGCCTTGAACTACCGTTTCCGCCAGAGCGGGATCGAAGCGGCGGCTGCCAAGGGCATGGGCGTTGTGGTCATGAATCCGCTCGGTGGTGGCGTCATCCCGCAAAATCCAGATTATTTCAATTACCTGACTGCTGGGACTGACCTGACTGTCGCGCAGGCGGCCTTGCGCTTTGTCGCATCCCACAGGGAAATATCGGTCACGCTCAATGGCCTGACCACCAAAGAACAGGTGGATGAAGCTTGTGCTGCAGTCGAGGGCCTCCATGAAAAACCAGTTCGTCAGATTGTGGCTGAGATGGAAGGCCAGGGTGTGGCAATGAACAACTTGTGCACCGGCTGCGGTTACTGTGACGAATGCCCGGTCGGGATCGAAATCCCCAAATACATGGATGCCTATAACCAGCAGCTCTTTGGTGGCTCGATCCCTGAGCGGCTGAAATGGCACTGGTCATTGCCCGCTGAAGGTGCAGCCATTTGCACCGCCTGTGGCAAATGCGAACGCCTGTGCACCCAGCATCTGCCAATCATTGCCCGCCTGGCAGAAATTGCGGCCATCAAAGATTGAATACCGGTTTGGAACAGGTAAAATCCCTTGAGAATTCCGGCAATTTGTTGTATCTTTCTTCACGTTTTTGTACAATCGTGACGAAGAATCGGCCTCGTCCATTTGAAACAAATCAGATAATCCAGGAGGATCTATGGCCAAAGTATTGATCATTGGAGCTGGTGGCGTTGCCAGCGTTGTTGTCCACAAATGTTGCCTCAATCCAGACGTTTTTACCGATATTTGCATTGCCAGCCGGACGAAATCCAAATGTGACGCCTTGAAGGCTGAACTGGATGGCGGCAAGACCCAGATCACCACCGCACAGGTCGATGCTGATGACACGCAGCAAGTGATCGACCTGATCAAAAGCTATGGCCCGGAACTGGTGATCAATGTTGCGCTGCCCTACCAGGACCTGACGATCATGGATGCCTGCCTGGCGACCGGTGTCCACTACCTCGACACGGCCAATTATGAACCACTCGATACCGCCAAATTCGAGTACAGCTGGCAATGGGCTTACCGGGAGCGTTTTGCCGCGGCTGGCCTGACCGCGATCCTCGGCTGCGGCTTCGATCCGGGTGTCACGGGTGTCTTCACGGCCTATGCCTTGAAACATCATTTCGACCAGATCCGCCAGATCGACATCGTCGATGCCAATGCCGGCGACCATGGCTATCCATTTGCGACCAATTTCAACCCGGAGATCAACATTCGCGAGATCACGGCCAACGGCCGCTATTTCGAGAAGGGCGAGTGGGTCGAGACGGCACCGCTATCGGTCAAAAAATCCTATGACCTGCCTGAGATCGGGCCGAAAAACATCTACCTGCTCTACCATGAGGAGCTCGAATCCCTGGCTGCCAATATCCCGGGCGTCGAGAAAATCCGCTTCTGGATGACGTTCTCGGACAATTACCTGACCCATCTCAAGGTGCTGGAAAATGTCGGTATGACTTCGATTGAACCGGTGATGTTCGAAGGCCGGCCGATCGTTCCGCTGCAGTTCCTGAAAGCACTGCTGCCCGATCCGGCCTCGCTCGGCCCGCGCACCAAAGGCAAGACCAACATCGGCATCATCGTCCAGGGCACCAAGGACGGCCAGCCCAAAACCTACTATGTCTACAATGTCTGTGACCACCAGGCCTGCTACCGGGAAGTCAAATCCCAGGCTATTTCCTATACGACCGGCGTCCCCGCTGTGGTTGGTGCCATGATGCTCTTGAAGGGCCTGTGGAAAAAACCGGGCGTCTACAATGTCGAAGAATTTGATCCGGATCCGTTCATGGCCGAGCTGGGACCGCAAGGCTTGCCCTGGGTCGAAGATTTCAATCCAGTCCTCCTGGACTAAAAGGGGACATCATGCCAATCGATTTCCATTCGGTCCCCACGCCTTGTTATATCGTCGATGAAAAGCTGCTGGAACGGAATCTCCAGATCCTGGACTCGGTCCAGCAGCGCACCGGCTGCAAAATCCTCCTGGCTCTCAAAGGGTTTTCGATGTTTGCCACCTTCCCGCTGGTCGGTCGCTATCTGCATGGCATCACAGCCAGTTCGCTCCATGAGGCTCGCCTGGGCCGGGAGGAGATGGACAAGGAAGTCCACATCTTTGCTCCTGCCTACATCGAGGAAGACTTTGACGAAATCCTGAGCCTGGTGGACCACATGGTCTTCAACTCGTTCAACCAGCTGGCCAAGTACAAATCACGGGTCAAACAATCCGGCCGCCCGATCGAGATCGGCGTCCGTGTCAACCCCGAGTATTCGGAAATCGCCACGGACCTGTACAATCCCTGCGCGCCCTATTCGCGCCTGGGGATCACCCGGGCCAATTTCCGGCCGGAAGAGATGGACGGCGTGGATGGCATCCATTTCCATACCCTGTGCGAACAGAATTCGGACGCCCTGGCCCATACCCTGCCGGTGTTCGAAGAGAAATTCGGCCCCTTCCTCAAAGGCCTGAAATGGATCAATTTTGGCGGTGGCCACCACATCACCCGGCCCGACTATGACATCGAGTCGCTGATTCGCTCCATCACCTATATCCAGGACAAATACCAGGTCCAGGTTTATCTTGAGCCGGGTGAGGCGATTGCCCTCAATACCGGTTTCCTGGTCACATCGGTCCTCGACATCATCGAGAATGGCAAACAACTGGCCATCCTGGACACATCGGCCGCCTGCCATATGCCTGATGTCCTGGAAATGCCCTACCGGCCGATGATCATCGGTTCCGGCGAGGGTGGGGAAAAGCCTTACACGTACCGCCTCGGCGGACCAACGTGTCTGGCTGGCGATGTGATTGGCGACTATTCCTTTGACACGCCGCTTTTACCGGGTGACCGTCTGGTTTTCACCGACATGGCCCATTACACCATGGTCAAGAACAACACCTTCAATGGCATCGGCCTGCCATCGATCGCACTGTCTGATTTATCCGGCCAGACACGTGTGATCAAGCGCTTTGGTTACGACGATTTCCGAAACCGGCTTTCTTGAACGTGGCAGGGAGGAAGGAGTTCCCAGTATGGACGCGATTGAATGCATCCTGAAACGGCGCAGCATCCGGCGCTACAAACCAGAACCGCTTGTCGAAGGTGACCTCGAGCGGATCATCGAATTGGCCTCCTGGGCGCCCAGCTGGGCCAACAGCCAGTGCGTTCGCTACGTTGCCATCACGGGTTCAAGAAAAGCTCAGCTGGCTGAATTTCTCGGCCAGGGTAGCAAGGCTCTTGCGGTCAGCCAGGCACCTGTAGTCCTTGCCGTCTGTGCGATCCACGGCAAATCCGGCGTTCTGCCAGGCCGGCCCGATAACGACAAAGGCGATGCCTGGACCTACTTTGACTGCGGCGGTGCGGTCCAGACGCTATGCTTAGCTGCTTTTGCCCTTGGTTATGGCACATTACAGATCGGTGCTTTTGACTATCAAGGGGCGGCGCAACTGCTTGATATTCCGTCGGATATGGAGCTGGTCGAATTGGTTGCCGTCGGGTTTGCTGATATCGATGCGGCTGCACCAGCCCGGCTGACTGTCGCGGAACTTCTGGACCACAGAAACTAATATGGAATTCATGATTGGATACTAGAGAAATGAGGACTCCAAGATGATCAAGACACCTGAACAGATGACCCATGAAATCAAGGCCCAGATGCGTGGCGGCACCGGGGAAGTGGAGATCCTCCATTTGTTTGACCGTGAAGAGCTGACAGGCAAGTCCCGCCTGGTCGCCAAATTGACCATGCAACAGGGCTGTTCGATTGGATTTCACGAACATGGCCAGGAAGAAGAAATCTATTACATTCTCGAAGGCGAAGGCGTCTTTACCGAAAATGGCCAGGAAACGATCGTCTTTCCTGGAACAGCGACTTTGACTGGCAATGGATCTGGCCACAGCATTCGCAACGATCAGGAACAGCCGCTGGTCCTGATGGCCATTGTCCTGCTGTTTGCCTGATCACCAGGCATAAAGCCCATCATGTGCGGCCGGTACTACATTGAAGTCGAATCTGACCTGGTCGAGATCAGGAAAATCCTGTCAGACCTCAATGAACGCTTTGCAGAGCGTCCGGCTTTGTCCAGGCTGAAATCAGGTGAAATTTTCCCGACAGACATCGTTCCTGTGATCCGGACTTGGGAGACTCAGGAAGGAATCAAGCTCTTGCCGGACCTGATGCAATGGGGATTGACCGAACCCTATCCTTTGATCAATGCCCGGGCCGAAACGGCAGACAGCAAACCAACCTTCAGGCAATCCTTCCAGGAGCACCGGGTACTGGTGCCGGCCACGGCGTTTTTTGAATGGCAGCAGCCAGCTGAGGCGGGGCAGAAGAAGACCAAACTTAAACTGTCTCGTCCAGAGGAAGCGGTTTTCTACATGGCTGGACTCTACCGCCCCCTGCCCCCTGGAAACAATCCCCTGCAGCTGACCGGACAATTTGTCATCCTGACTGCCGAGGCCAATGAATCCATCCGGCCCATCCATGACCGCATGCCCCTGATTGTGCCCCGCCCATACCTCAGGCCGTATCTACAGGACATCAACCTTGCCAGAGACTTGTTGCACAGCGCTGTCAAGCAACCTTTTCTGGCAGAAGTCGCAAACTGACACGAAGGAGCACCTCGCTTGGACACACCAGCTGCTATGCCTTTGCCGGAAAAAAGCCGGCGTTTCTCAACTCTCTTGCGTGAAAACCGGCTATTGCTGGGCTCTTTTGCGATTCCTTTCATCATCCTGATGGTCAGTTATTTCAGCCGCGGCGTTTTCCCGATCGGTAACCGCGATGTCCTGACCATAGATTTGTACCACCAGTATGCCCCGTTCCTTGCCGAGATGCAGGCTCGACTGAGATCCCTGGATGGCTTGTTCTATTCCTGGTCGGGTGGACTGGGTACCAATTTCTATGCCTTGCTGGCCTATTACGTCGCCAGCCCTCTGAATGTCATCCTGGTCCTGTTTCCAGCTGGTCTGCTGACGGAAGCCATTTTCCTGATCATTCTGGTCAAGGTTGGGCTGGCCGGTGCAACGTTCCATTATTTCCTGCGGGAAGTCCACCGGGAAGAAAGCCCGGTCATGATGGCCATCGCCAGCAGCTACGCTTTGTCCAGCTATGTTTTGTCCTACAGCTGGAATGTCATGTGGCTGGATGGCATCTTATTGCTGCCTCTGGTCATCCTCGGCCTGATCCGGATCATCCGTGAGCAACGCTACCTGCTGTATCCGGTAGCCCTTGGACTGAGCTTGCTTTCCAACTACTACATCGCTTTTTTCATCGTCCTGTTCACCGCGGTGTATGCTCTGGCCGCGCTGTTCCTGTACCAGGACCTGCCCAGCCCTTGGAAACTCACAGGACAACTGCTCCGGATTTTTGGCCTGTCTGTCCTGGGTGGCACACTATCTGCTGTGCTGACGTGGCCGACCTATCTGTCCCTCAAGCTCACATCGGCTGCGGACGATGCTTTCACTGGTAAAGTATCCGAATACTTCGACTTGTTCGACTACATCAGCCAGCATTTCATGTTGATGAAACCAACCATCCGCGATGGCATGCCCAACCTCTATGCCGGACTGTTTGCCCTGGCCATGCTGCCTTTGTTTTTCTTTGCCCGCCAGATCGCTCTCAAGGTTAAGTACCTGCATTTGGCTTTGCTGTTATTCCTGATCGCCAGCTTCAACATCAACTGGCTCAATTTCGCCTGGCATGGTTTCCATTACCCCAACCAGCTGCCTTACCGCAATTCGTTTGTCTATATTTTCCTGGTGCTGTCGATGAGCTATCCGGCCTGGAAAAGCCGGCACGAATTTACAGGCAAACAGATCGGGGCTGTCATTGCGACGCTTCTGGTTCTTCTATTATTGGCACAGAAAATCAACGATCAGGCGCTGCCGGTCCAGGCTCTCTATGCGACCCTGGTATTCCTGTTGATCTATGCCGGCGTCCTGACCTTGGACAAGGCGCACCGGATCCATCCGTCCGACATGGCGATCGCATTGCTGATCACTGTGGCAGTGGAGCTGACGGCGTACGCTCTGCTGACCATGCACACCATTGATACCACCGAGTACTTATCTTCGCGGGAAGGGTACACAGCAGGAACCGAGGTGCGCCAGATCCGCCAGGAGCTGGAACGGATCGAACGGACTGAGCAGGACTTCTACCGAGTCGAGGTCTATCCACCCCGGACAACCAACGATGGTTTCCTCTACCAGTACCGTGGCTTGTCCATCTTTGCGTCGACCATGTCCACTCAGCCCGTCAAATTTTTTGAAAAAATGGGCTATCACAGCAACAGCATCAACAGTTATAAATATGAAGGCTCTACGATCGTCCTCGATTCCCTGTTTGGAATCAAGTATCTGATCCGGCGTAGCAACTTCATCCATGATGAACTACGTGAACAAATTGCCACCACCAGCGAACTGGAGATTTATCGCAATCCATTTTCCCTGCCCCTGGGCTATCTGGCACCTGCTGCACTCAAAGACTGGACTGCGTCCAACGGCAATCCGCTCGATGCACAGAATGGGTTTCTGCAAGCCCTGGGCGGATCTCAGGATGTGCTCATTCCAGTCAGTCAGCTTACCGGACAACAAACCAACATCGAGCTCGTCCCGTTCGGCACCAATGGCTACAATTTCAACCGGCCCAGCAAAGACCAGACGTCACGGGCCCAGATCCTGATCGATCACCCTGAAGCACGGCAGCTTTACCTGTATCTGGATGTGACCGCCAACCAGCCTGACCAGGGGTATGTCCTGGTCAATGATGAGCGGATCGATTTCAATGCCAAGCGGTCTACACTGGTTGACCTGGGCACGATTCCTGCTGGAGCCCGGGTGGAATTCAACTTGACGTTCAAAGCCTCCAGCAATGCGACCGGCACGTTCAGCCTTTACAGCAGTGCCCTGGATTTGCCTGCATTTGCAGCCGCCATTGCCAAGATCAACAGCCAGTCCCTGGTGCTCGATGATTTTTCCGACAGCCATCTCAGGGGACATGTGACGACCCAGGACCAGGGGACTTTCCTGATGACCATTCCGTATGACCAGGGCTGGAGGGTCAAAGTCGATGGCCAGACCGTTGAAACCTATGCGGTATCGAATGGCCTTTTAGCCTTTGACCTGGAAGCTGGGACACACGAGATCGACCTGCGTTTCACCCCCCCTGGATTCTGGCCTGGTCTGGCTGTGTCACTCGCCTCTGCCTTCATTTTGCTTGCCCTTGCTGGATTCAAACGCCGAAAACTCCCTGTCCAAACTGAATCCGGAACAGGGGATATGGTATAATCAGGACAGCGGCCTACGGAAAACCCTCGTCAGGCTGACAGATTTTCAAATCCACAGGAGGTATTTAGAAATGGCAGCTACCAAGAAATTTTTCCGTTGCAGTCACTGCGGCAATCTCGTCGGTGTCATCAATGATTCGGGCGTCCCGATGATTTGCTGCGGCGAACCCATGACCCTTCTCGTACCCAATACCTCAGACGGCGCCACCGAAAAGCACGTTCCGGTCCTGACACGCGATGGCAACAAACTTCATGTCGCCGTTGGCAGTGTGGCTCATCCGATGACAGAAGCCCATCTGATCCAGTGGATCTATGTCAGCCAGGGCAATCGCAGCCAGCGGGTCGCATTGTCAGCCGGCGATGAACCAGCAGCTGATTTCATCGTTGAGGATGGCCCGGTTTCAGTCTACGAGTATTGCAACCTGCATGGTCTCTGGCTTGCAGAGGGCTGATTCCTGCAACCCTTGACCCTCAAGACCGAGCCGGCCAGATGGCCGGCTTTTCTTGATCTTTTTGCCAGTTTCGTCTATTCTGATTTCAGTTAGAGACGAAAACAGGAGGCTTTCCGTGAAAACCCAATCCTATCTTGCAAGTTCTGGATTTTTTGCCGGCAATCGTCCGGATGATCTCATTGCCCAGTTTGGCAGTCCGCTCTATGTTTACAGTGAGGCCATCTTCCGTCAGCGCTGCCGTGACATGCAGCAGCTGGTCGACTATGAGCACTTCACCGCCAATTACTCAATCAAGGCCAACAGCAACTTGCACTTGCTCGCCATTGCCAGGGAAGAGGGGATGTACGCCGACGCCATGTCGCCGGGTGAAATCCTATTCCTGGAAAAAGCCGGCTTTAAACCAGAGCAGATCTTCTTTGTGCCCAATAATGTCTCCGCAGAGGAATTGCAGTTTGCCATCGACCACAAGGTCCTGACCAGCCTGGACTCGCTCGCCCAGCTTGACCTCTATGGCCAGCTCAATCCGGGCGGACGCGTCGCAATCCGGATCAATCCCGGCGTCGGAGCGGGACATCACGAGAAAGTCGTCACGGGAGGCAAAAAGACCAAGTTCGGCATCAGCATGGACCAGGTCGCCCAGGTCCATGAGATCCTCAACCGCCATCACTTGCATCTGGTTGGCGTCAACCAGCACATCGGATCCCTCTTCATGGAACCCCATCCGTATCTGGAGGCTGCCCGCCATTTCCTGTCTCTGGCCGAGCAATTCCCAGAGCTCGAGCTGATCGATTTTGGCGGCGGATTCGGCATTCCTTACCACAAGCTGGAAGGTCAGCCCCGGCTGGACCTTGAGACCTTGCGCCATGAACTGACAAAACTGATCCGTGAATTCGTAGCCCGCTATGGCCGACCGGTCCATTTCAAGAGCGAGCCAGGCCGTTATGTGGTAGCAGAAAGCGGTGTACTGCTGGGGACCGTCCATGCGGTCAAGCAAAATGACGCAACGACATTTGTCGGCACGGATTTGGGTTTCAATGTCCTGGCTCGGCCAATGGTGTATGACTCCTGGCACGACATTGAGGTTTACCATGGCGGCCAGCTGGTCGAGACTGAACAAACAAGCCCTGTGACCGTGGTCGGCAATATCTGCGAGAGCGGGGACATCCTTGCCAAACATCGGGACCTGCCTGGCATCACGGAGGGTGACATCCTTTGCATCCTGGATGCTGGTGCCTATGGCTACTCCATGAGCTCTTCCTACAACAACCGGCCGCGTCCTGCCGAAATCCTGATTTCAGAGACGGGCGTAGCACGCCTGATCCGGCGTCGGGAAACCATCGAGGATTTGTTCCGGCTTTTCGAATTCTGATTTCGAACGGTAAAGGAGACCCTTTCATGAGCAAAAGAAGTAATTACATCAGCTGGGATGAATATTTCATGGGCATTGCCCTGCTGTCCGCCCAGCGCAGTAAAGATCCCAGCACCCAGGTCGGTGCCTGCATTGTCAATCCCCGTAACAAAATCATTTCCGTCGGCTATAACGGCATGCCAACCGGGATCAGTGATGATGAATTCCCCTGGGTTCGAGAAGGTGCCCCGCTGGAAACCAAATACCCCTATGTCTGCCATGCTGAACTCAATGCGATCCTGAACAACATTGGTATCAGCCTCGAGAATTGCAAAATCTACGTACCACTCTTTCCATGCAACGAATGTTGCAAAGCGATCATCCAGTCTGGTATCCGGGAAGTCATCTACATCTCCGACAAGTACAAGGAAACAGATTCGGTCAAAGCTTCCAAACGCATGATGGATCGTGCCGGTGTCACGTATCGCCGCCTGCACACACCGCTTGAGACGCTCACCCTTTCCTTCAAGGAATCAGATATCTGAAGGGCTCCCTCATCCCGCTCCCACTGTCTTATCTACCTGCCCTGGCTCGATCAGCCGGGGCAGGTTTTTTCAGTGCGAAATAAATCGCCTGCAGACAATCCAAACGATTGTGAACAACCAGAGAGAACATAAGTTCGGAAAAGGCTTGACAACCCATTCCAGGCAGTTTATTATAAAAACTACTAAACCGAACATATGTTTGACAGGGGGGGATTTCACATGACACTGTTAACTGGAATGTTCTTTGCTGGCCTTGCACTCCTGGCACTGGTCACGTATCTGGTGCTGGAACACTTGCAACAGGTTGAACTGCAAGCCTATCGACAATTGGCACAGGTTTATCATGAAGCTCATCACGAGCAGGCTGTTGCCAGTGCCGATCTTCAACTCCGGGATCCAGCCGGATTTTTCTTTGTTGGTTTGTCAGATTCCACAGCACTGTGTGGCATGGACACGCTTGCTCATTCACAGAATCCTGAATCCTTGCCCATTCGCCATTGCGCCTGATAGAATCGCAAAAAAGATCCTGCTCTCTGATGAGAAGAGCAGGATCTCTAATCTGTGGGACTTTGTTGCCGCAACCACATCTGACCAATCTTTTCTTGTATTGTCGTAATACAAGTCAAATTTCTAGGCCAATATGCAGTTTTCTAACTGTGTTGGGTCTTCGAGACTAAAAGCGATCATTAGCTCCTTTCACGAATCCCATACGGGGGGCCGATGTGACTTTCGATGCAGCGAATTTCAGATGTTTCTGAAACAGGCGGATGTTCTACGAAGGGTCAATCGGTGCAGGGGCTGCGGCAACTTCTTTGGTTAACTTCATTATACTCCTGTCACTATAGCGAAATATTACAATTGTGTGAAATTTTACGTGAACGCAGCAGAACCGTCCAGACCGATTTCCGCTGCGACAGTCCGCATGGCTTGAATGGTTGACTCCAGGACATCATCCAGAGTCCAGCCCAGCATACCAGCACCTGTTTCAATGATGGATCGATCGACTCCTGCTGCAAAGCTTGGGGTCTTGTATTTCTTCTTTAAGGATTTCAGTTCCAGATCGAGCACACTCCGCGAGGGACGCATCAAAGCAGCTGCCGTGACCAGGCCAGTCAGTTCATCGATGGTATAGAGTACTTTTTCCAAATCCGTTTCTGGTCTTACATCTGTGACGATGCCAAAGCCATGACTCATGACAGCCCGGATCAGCGTCGCATCGTAACCCTCGGCTTGAAGGAGTTCTGCCGCTTTATGACAATGCTGGTCCGGATACATTTCATAGTCCAGATCGTGCAAGAGTCCGGCCATTCCCCATTCATCCGGATTTGAACCTGGAAACCGCTCTGACAGAGCTCGCATGGTTCCTTCAACCGCCAGGGCATGACGGCGCAAACTCTCGCTTTGATTGTATTTCTTGACTAATTCCCAGGCCTGATCTCTCGATTTGATCATGATTGATTTCCCCACCTTTCTATTTCCTTGATATTCTAGCTTGTCCGGGATTGGATTGACAACTCTTGGCGCTATGGGTGATACTTGCACTGTTGAGGCAGCGGGTGGATCCCGCTCGACCGGGCACCTCTTGAGGGCCCACGTGTGCAAGGGGAGGCAAGCTTGATTCACGAAGAATGTGGTGTCTTTGGCATCTTCGGACCGGAAGGAACGGAGGCTGCTGCGGCCACTTATTATGGACTTTTTTCACTGCAGCATCGCGGTCAGGAAAGTTGCGGCATCGCAGTCAATCATCAGGGCGATGTCCATGTATACAAGGACATGGGGCTGGTCTCAGATGTCTTTAGCCAGCCGGTTCTGGACTCGCTGGTTGGAAAGTCGGCGATCGGCCATGTCCGGTATTCTACCACCGGACAGAGTGTCCGGGAGAATGCCCAGCCACTCGTCACCCGATATAGCAAAGGGACACTGGCGATTGCCCACAATGGCAATCTTTCCAATACCGTTACGCTGCGCCAGCAGCTGGAAGACCAGGGTGCCATTTTCCAGACAACCATTGATTCGGAAATCATGGCCTATCTGATTGCCCGCCACCGTTCCCAGACCGAGACGGTAGAGGAAGCGGTTGCGTTGACGATGGAACAGTTGGAGGGGGCCTATTGTCTGTTGGTCCTGAGCCGTGGCAAACTGATTGCCGCTCGCGATCCACTGGGCTTTCGACCGTTGTGCATCGGACAACTGGGCGAGGCGATCGTTTTTGCCAGTGAAAGTTGTGCCCTTGATACGGTTGGAGCCACGTTCATCCGTGATGTTGAACCAGGAGAAATTGTCGTCGTCGACAAGACCGGCATGAGATCTCTGAAGGCGCAGTGTCGCGGGCGCAGGCACCACTGTATTTTTGAATACATCTATTTTGCCCGATCAGATAGCAAATTGGACTCGGTCAGTGTTTATGAGGCCCGCCTCAGAGCTGGCCGCCTGCTGGCCGAACAATACCCTGTCGAAGCTGACATTGTCCTGGGGGTCCCTGACTCTGGACTGGATGCTGCCATGGGGTACAGCATGGCATCTGGCATTCCGCTTGTCCGAGGTTTTGTCAAAAACAACTATGTCGGCAGGACCTTTATCAAGCCAACACAAAGCCAGCGGGAAAATGCTGTCCGGATCAAGCTCAATCCTGTACGCAGCAGCGTGGAGGGGAAACGAGTCGTCATGGTGGATGATTCGATTGTGCGCGGGACAACCAGTGCCCGGATCGTCCAGCAGCTTAAGCAAGCAGGTGCGACACAAGTCCACGTCAGGATCAGTGCACCGCCCTTCCTCTGGCCGTGTTATTTTGGCACAGACATTCCTTCGACAGACCAGCTGACGGCACGTCGTCACACCCTCGACGAAATCTGCCAGATGATTGGTGCTGATTCGCTCGGTTTTCTCAGACTGGACAGCTTACATGAAATGATGGGAGAGAAGGAGAAGCATTACTGTGATGCGTGCTTTTCTGGCTACTATCCTTCGCTGGACCCCGCGGCTGAAAACGGACTTGTTTATGCCATGGAGGCACGGTAACAGGCCCCATTTGGACAACCTTGTCCGGGGCCTGGAATCCTGGTTGCAGGCAGATCAGGTGTCAACCGCGCGAATGCTGGGTCAGCCGTTTGAGTTCTGAAACTTCCTTAGGCGTCAGATAGCGCCATTGCCCAGGCTTGAGATTGCCCAGAGTGACATGCATGATCCGGATCCGGGTCAGCCGGACAACATTGTATCCGAGCGTTTCACACATCCGCCGGATTTGCCGGTTCAATCCCTGGGTCAGCACGATGCGGAAGGTACGGCTGGACTCCGGGACAACCTGGCAAGGCAAGGTCACCGTATCGAGAATCGGCACACCAGCCATCATGGATCTGACAAAATCTTCTGTGATAGGGTGATCGACTTTGACCCGGTATTCTTTTTCATGACGATTACCGGCACGCAATATCCTGTTGACGATGTTCCCATCATTGGTCAGAAAAATCAGGCCTTCCGAATCACGGTCAAGCCGGCCGACCGGGAAGACTCGTTTCGGATAACCAAGGAAATCAATGATGTTGTCTCCCCGGCGCAAATCAGTTGTCGTAGTGATTCCGATCGGCTTGTAGAGAGCCAGATAGACCAGATCATCGTCCGGGAGAACAGGTTCTCCCTTGACCCGTACAGTCTGGCCAGGCAAAACGCGGCTGCCAACCAGAGCGACCGCATCATCAATGGTAACCAGACCTTCAGCGATCAGGCGGTCTGCTTCGCGACGGCTGCAATATCCTGTATCAGCCAGGTATTTATTGATCCTGGTTCCAGCCACTTCATGTTCATCCAGGGCTGATGGTTCCAAATGCTCCAAACAAGAACTCCAGTCCGATCGCCGATGTGTTTGTGCGTGCCACGCGGTCGGTCAGGGTTCAGAAAAGTTCATCGTTGACCCTGACAAGCTGCAGGGATCCATGCTCATTGATGCTGATCACCGGGATTTCCGGGAACGTTGATTCAAGTTCATGGATGAAGACACTCTGGTCCGGATCGGGTGGCATGCCGACGATCACATAATGAGTATCGTTGTTCTGGATGAAATTCGCAACTGCCTCCGGTGCATAATCATGGAATAGGACAATCATTTCAGCGTCCAGCTGCTTGGAAATCGAGAAGAGGTATTCGAGGTTGTCACCCGCCAGTCCTGCCTGGATATGATGCGGCCGGACGGTGATGACCTTGAGTTCGAGGTGTTCGATCGTTGCCAGCTTCCTGCCGGCAAATATCAGACGATCACACGCATCCTGATCTGTTACACAAACCAGTACCATGATCCTATCCTTTCTCACAGGGGTGGATGAACCTGTGATCCCTAGTTCCCAGTTTATCTGCCGGATGTGAATGGTTTGTGAAGGCTGGACAACATTTGCGTGTCGACCGTGTTATAATAACGCAATCTAAATTGTGCAGGTGACGTATGTATCTTTCTGACCGATGGCTTGACTATGAATTGCTGGATGCCGGCGACGGTGACAAGCTTGAGCGCTGGGGGGATGTGATTCTCCAGCGGCCGGATCCCCAGGCGATCTGGCCCCACGGTCACTGGCCGAAACCAGATGCCCGCTACATCAGAAGCTCCTCCGGTGGCGGCCACTGGCAAGTCAATCGATCCCATCCCCGCCAGTGGGTCATCCAATATCCTGGTATCCAGGCGCCCTTGTCTTTTGTGATTGAACCAACTGGGTTCAAGCACACCGGATTGTTTCCTGAGCAGGCTGCGAACTGGGATTACTGTACCGAGCGGATTGTAACAGCACGTCTGGCTGGAAGGGAAGCCCGGATCCTGAATCTGTTTGCCTATACCGGTGCAGCATCAGTGGCTTGCAGTGCAGCAGGGGCTACGGAAGTCGTCCATGTCGATGCGTCCAAGGGCATGAACGCCCGTGCCAGGGAGAACTTGGCTGAAAGCGGCCTCCAGGACCGTCTGGTCCGCTGCCTGGCCGACGATGTCCAGAAGTTTGTTGAAAGGGAGATCCGGCGTGGGCGCACATACGAGGGTATCATCATGGATCCGCCTTCCTATGGCCGTGGGCCTGCCGGTGAGCTCTGGAAACTTGAAGACGCCCTTTACGGCCTGATCGAAAAGACCAGCCAGCTCTTGTCCGACCAGCCTCTGTTCTTTCTGGTCAATTCTTACACGACGGGTCTGGCACCACTCGTCTTGCGTGACATTCTCAGCCTGGTCATCCGGCCGCGCTTTGGTGGCAGGGTCGAAGCCGAAGAACTCGGACTACCGGCAACACAAAGGGAACTGATTTTGCCCTGTGGTGCAACGGGGCGATGGGAACCTTGATGGAACCAGACCAACCCCTGGAGATCCTCTATGAGGACAATCATGTTCTGGTCGTTAAAAAGCCAGCCGGTATCTTGTCCCAGGCCGATGACACCGGCAAACCAGATCTTCTGACCTTGCTTAAAAACGATATCAAGCGGCGTTACCAGAAACCCGGGGCCGTTTTTCTCGGCCTGGTCCATCGCCTGGACCAGCCGGTTTCCGGCCTGATGGTTTTTGCGCGGACTTCCAAAGCCGCGTCGCGCCTGTCAGAACAAGTCCGGACGCATCAGCTGGGCAAGCAGTATCTTGCCGTCGTCCAGGGCTATCCTGCACCTATGGCTGGCCGACTGGAAGACCATCTGGAAAAGAACCGCCAGACCAATCTGGTCCGTGTGGTGGAAGCAGGGAAGGGACAGCAGGCTTTTCTGGACTATGAAGTGGTTGCAACTGATCCTGAACGACAGTGTTCCCTGGTGCGCATCACACTGGGCACAGGGCGCAGCCACCAGATCCGGGTCCAGTTTGCCTCCCGCGGCTGGCCCTTGCTGGGTGACCAGCGATATGGACCGGCTGCCTATGTTGACAGACAAAAAAACAAGGTCCAGATGGACCTTGCCCTTTTTGCGTATCGTTTGACCTTCAAACATCCGACCAGGGATGAGCTTTTGGATTTCTCCATCAACCCACCGGATACACCGCCCTGGTCGTATTTTCGCGCAACACTCAAACCTTAGAGAATCACACGGGTGACAATTTCCCCGGCTGTCTTGTAGATGCTGTTCGGGGGTACGATTCCCCGGACCATGGAAAGCGGGTAGACATGGCTGGACCGGCCGACAATGGATCCTGGATTCAGGACACTGTTGCAACCGATCTCGACTTTGTCACCCAGGATCGCACCGAATTTCTTCAGTCCTGTTTCCAGTTTTTCCTCACCAATCCGGACGGTGACCAGGGACTTGTCTGACTTGACATTGGATGTGATCGACCCTGCACCCATATGGGCTTTGAAACCGAGCACAGAGTCTCCGACATAATTGTAGTGAGGGACCTGGACCTGATTCATCAGGATCACATTTTTCAACTCGGTGGAATTACCGACGACACACCCATCGCCAATGAACGCATTGCCGCGGAGGTAAGCACAATGGCGGACTTCGGTTTCATGGCCGATGATCAGAGGACCATTCAGGGCAGCAGAAGGAGCAACGAGGGCATCCTTGGCGATCCAGATGTGTTCGGCGACCTGCTCATAGTCGCTTTTGGGCAGACCGGCCCCAAGTTCCAGGATCAGGGATTTGATGTTCGACAGAATTTCCCAGGGATACTGGATCTGTTCCAGCCAGGGCGCGGCCAGAGTCTGGGTCAGGTCAAACAGGTTCTTGACCTGCAGATCACTTGTTTTCATCGTGAGACCTCCGGTTCATCAGATTGACGTAAATGGTGCGAAGCCGCTTTAAATTCTAACAGAAAAATTCCGGGCCTGAAAGCGACGCGTGAAGTGGCCGCGAGGAACGCGTTGCAAATTGGATCCTGATTTGTTATAGTGTTCAAGGTCAAACAAAATCGAGGTGTAGCGCAGCTGGCTAGCGCGCCTGCTTTGGGAGCAGGATGTCGGGGGTTCAAATCCCTTCACCTCGACCAGAAAAAACCCCTGGAGCTTCAGGCTCGCAGGGGTTTTGTTTTTTCTTGCGGCACTGAATGCGTGTCGCACGCGATTCCATGCGGCAATCAGATTTAACATGGTTATAATTGAAAGTGACCAGTTGATTTGCAACAATCATCTGATCCACGAAAAGAATCGGGGGTATGTGCGATGGGCAAGAAAATTGGACTGCTGACCAGTGGTGGCGACTGCCAGGGATTGAATACGGCTCTGCGCGGCGTGGCCAAGGCACTCTATGAGCAAGTCAAGGGGGTCGAACTGATAGGATTCAGGGATGGTTATCGCGGCCTGATTGAAAAGGACTTCAAAAAAATGGCCCCCGCTGATTTTTCCGGGATCCTGACGGTGGGTGGCACCATCCTCGGTACATCTCGCCAGCCGTTCAAGCAACTCCAGGATCCAGGCGATCCATCCAAGCCAGACGGCCCGACCCGCCAGGAGGCAATGATCGCCACATACAAAGCCTTGAAACTGGATGGTCTGGTCATCTTGGGCGGCAATGGAACCCACAAGACGGCCCACGCCCTGTCCCAGGCGGGACTCAACATCATCACGCTACCCAAGACGATCGACAATGACCTGTGGGGTACGGATGTGACATTTGGCTTCCAGAGTGCTGTGGATATCGCGACCCTCGTGATTGACAGCATCCACACCACAGCGACCTCCCATGGCCGAGTGTTCATCATTGAACTGATGGGACACCGGGCTGGCTGGCTGACCCTGCATGCTGGCGTGGCTGGTGGTGCGGATGTCATCCTGATCCCGGAAATCCCCTACAGCTTGGATTCGATTGCTCGTTCGCTCAAACAGCGGGAAGCCCAGCACAAGCGTTTTTCCATCATTGCCCTGGCAGAAGGTGCCTTGACGAAGGATGAAGCCAGCCTGTCCAAAAAGGAACTGCGCAAGGTCCGGGAGCAGGAACCCTATCCATCAGCTGCTTATCGGCTGGCCCATGACTTGAGTGAAAAAATTGGCCAGGAAATTCGCGTGACTGTCCCAGGGCACTTCCAGCGCGGCGGACAACCCGTGGCGTATGACCGGGTGCTGGCAACGACGCTCGGTACTGCAGCTGCTGAACAGGTGCGAGACAACCGGTATGGGTTCATGGTTGGCCTGGTCAACAACCAGACCGTGGCAGTTCCTCTCGAAGACGTGGCCGGCAAGCTGAAAAGGGTCCCTGATGATTCGATTCTGATCCGGTCGGCCCGGGCCATCGGGACATGTTTCGGTGACGACTGAACGGTTGGAAAACAAATGTTCACAGGAGTTTATGGATGGCGAAGAAACGAACGATAGCAGCTCTGGATGTGGGTTCGCATGAAATCACGCTCAAAATTGCCCAGCTGGAGCGCACAGGCTTGCCACTCGAGCTCGAGACAGTCCGGCAAACGTTGGCGGTCGGTACGGATACGTACCGGACTGGTGAGATCCGTGATGAGACGGTCAGGGAACTGGTCTCGGTCATCGAGCGCATGACAGGCAAGATCCGCGAATACAAGGTGACCCAAGTCCTTGCTGTCGCAACCAGTGCCATCCGGGAAGCCAGAAACCGTCAGGTCGTACTGGACCAGATCGACCGGATCTGCCGTCATCCGATCCAGGTCCTGAGCAACGCCCAGGAGCGGTATTTCCATAATCTGGCGACCATAGCCCGCTGGCCGCAGTTTGCTGACCAGATCAAGGAAGGGACTTTGGTCCTTGACCTGGGTTCCGGCTCCATCCAGGTCACTGTCTATGACAAAGGTGCGTTCCTCTTCAGCCAGAACATGCGCCTGGGGGCGCTGCGCATCCGGGAGTTGCTTGCGGATCTCGAACGCCGGACCGCTGATTTTGGCCGCCTGATGGAAGATTACATTTCGACCGATCTGGAAAATTACCGGGCGTTGGAACCCAAGGGCACGACTTACAAGAACTTGATTGTCCTGGGCGCAGACACACGTTATGTAAAATTGCTGGCCGGCCTTGAACCCGGTCAGCCGGCCAGCTTGTCAGCCCCTCAGCTTGAGGCCATTTACAGGCAGCTTCTAAGCACGAGTCCAGCCGAACTTTCCATGGATTATGACATCCCTGGTGAGCATGCTTCACTGTTGCTGCCAGCGGTGATCCTGGTCCAGAAGTTCATCCACTTCACGGGTGTCAAAACCATCAGCATGCCTGTGGCCTCTCTGGCGGATGGACTGCTGGTCGATCTGGCCCGCCAGCATGGCCACATCGAGCTGAGTCATGATCCAGATGAGGACATCCTGCATGCAGCGCGCCAGATGCTCAGGCGTTACCAAAGCAACAAACGACATGTCCAGTATGTGGAACAGGCTGCGGCACAGATCTTCGATGCTACCCGGCGTTTGCACCGGCTGGGGAAGAGGCAGCGCCAACTTTTGCAGCTGGCTTCACTCCTGCATGACACTGGCAAATTCGTCAACATGAATCATCACAGGATTCGCTCTTATCACATCATCCTGTCGACAGAAATCATCGGTCTCAGCGATGAAGAGCAGCGCCAGGTGGCCTGGCTGGCCCGTTTTTACAGTGGTATGGTCAGCTATTCCGAACCTGGATTTGAGGAGCTGGTACCCAGGGCCCAGCTGGAGGTGCTCAAGCTGGCCGCAATCCTGCGGCTGGCTGATTCACTCGATGCGAGCCATCGCCAGGCGGTCACCATCGAAGACATCAGCATGGATGAGGACTCCCTGGTCCTGCTGATCTCCTCTTTGGAGGACCTGACTTTGGTCCAATGGAGTTTTGAACACAAATCCCCCTTGTTCCGCTCTGTTTTTGGCATCACACCACGGATCAAGGTCAGGAGGAAATGATCCATGAAAAAAGAAAAAACCACGCCTCGTCAAACACTGCCTTACATCAATCGTGAATTGAGCTGGCTCGAGTTCAACGACCGGGTGCTGGAAGAAGCGCGCGACAAGCACAATCCCTTGCTGGAACGGTTCAAGTTCCTTGCCATCACGGCATCCAATCTCGATGAATTTTTCATGGTGCGCGTGGCTTCACTCAAAGATCTGGTCAATGCACGGTACGACCAGCCCGATCCGGCCGGACTGACACCCGAGGCCCAGTTGGCCGCCATTTCTGAGCGAACCCACCAGATGGTCAACCGTCAATATTCGACCTTGAACCGGTCTTTGCTACCAGCCCTGGCCCACCAGGCTGTACGTCTGCTTTCGCCTTCTGACTTGACCAGCGAACAGAAAGCGGCGGTCCTCGACTATTTCCAATCAACCGTTTTTCCGATCCTGACGCCCATGGCGGTGGATGCAGCCCGTCCATTCCCTCTGCTGGCCAACCGGTCGCTCAACCTGATCGTGAAAATTACGGGCAATTCGCGGTCTGGGATTGTGGCCAATCTCGACCCTGCCGATGACGAGCGGGCTTTTGATTTTGCCCTGATCCAGATTCCCACCGTGATTCCGCGCTTGTTTGAATTGCCCAGTCCCTCTGGCAAGGATCTGATTTTGCTCGAAGACATCGTCCGGATGCATTTGGACCATCTGTTCACGGGGGTGTCTTATGGAGAAGCTTCTTGTTTCCGCATCATGCGTAATGCAGATTTTGACCTGGAAGAAGAAGATGCGGCAGATTTGTTGAAAGCCATTGAAAAACAGCTCAAATTGCGCCAATGGGGCCAGGTGATCCGCCTGGAAGCGGAGGATTCGATTGATGATGAGCTTTTGTCAGTTCTGACCCGCTCCCTTTCCATCCGTGAACCGGATATCTTCCTGATCAATGGGCCTCTGGATTTGACGTTCCTGTTTCGGATCCACAAATTACCACTGGATCCGGCCTTGCGCTTTGCCTCCTTTGAATCGCAGCCCATTGCCCAGCTCCAGGCGGATGACTTGTTCGCTGCGATCCGCCAGTCCGATGTCTTGCTGCACCATCCCTATGAATCCTTTGACCCTGTGATTGAACTGGTCCGGCAAGCTGCAGAAGATCCCGATGTCCTGGCCATCAAGCAGACCCTGTACCGGGTCAGTGGCGAATCACCGATCGTCCGTCATTTGGCCGCTGCTGCCGAGATGGGCAAGCAAGTTCTGGTCCTGGTCGAGCTCAAGGCTCGATTCGATGAGGAAAACAACATCCAGTGGGCCAGGCGACTGGAGCAGGCGGGATGTCATGTCATCTACGGACTGGTTGGCCTGAAAACACACAGCAAGATCACCCTGATTGTGCGCAGAGATGACGACCGGATCCGGCGCTATGTCCACCTGGGCACCGGCAATTACAACGACATCACGGCTGGAATCTACACCGACCTTGGTCTCATGACTTGTAACGAAGGCATCGGCGCCGATGCGACTGATTTTTTCAACATGCTGTCGGGCTATTCAGCGCCCCTGACCTGGCGCAAACTGATCATGGCTCCATTCTGGCTGCGGAACAGTTTTGCCCGCCGGATCGAACGGGAGAAGCATCACGCCCTCCAGGGCAAGCCCGCCCGGATCATTGCCAAGCTGAACTCCCTGGTTGATCCAGACCTGATCGCCAGCCTGTATGAGGCATCCAGGGCCGGTGTCCAGATCGACCTGGTCGTCCGCGGCATTTGCTGCCTCAGGCCCGGTGTCCCCGGCCTTTCCGAGACCATCACGGTGCGCAGCATTGTCGGCCGTTTTCTCGAGCATAGCCGGATCTATTATTTTGCCAATGACAATGCGCCGGAATTGTTCTTGTCCAGCGCTGACTGGATGCCGAGAAACCTTGACCGGCGTGTCGAACTGATGTTCCCGATCGAGGATGAGACTGCCTGGGAAAAGGTCATGGATGTGCTGGAAACGCAGCTGGCCGATACCGAACGCAGCTGGCTGATGGGGCCTGACGGACAGTATACGCGTGTAGACCGTCGTGGTAAAATGCATCTGGACTGCCAGCAGTATTTTTGTGACCAGGCCATTCTGGTCGGCAAGCAGGTCGAGACACTCTTGTCTGACCAGGTTCTGGTACCGGTCCAGCGCTAGGTTCCCGCGGGTTTTACCAGGCAGAATCTAACTTCCGGAGGTGCACCATGCCAGAGACGATTGCAATCGTTGATTTGGGTTCAAATACCACCCGGCTCAATGTCTACTCCATCGATAAAAAAGGTGAACCCGAACTTGTAGCTGAAGCCAAGCGCAAAGTCCGGCTCGGAGAAGACATGGGGGACGACAAGCTCCTGATCAATCCTGCCGCGACAAACCGGGCCATGGAAGCAATGGCAGATTTTGCCCAGATCCTGGCCAAATACCCGGGTGCCCGGACACTGGCAGTGGCCACGGAAGCCATGCGCCGGGCCAGAAATGGCAAAGCTCTGGCCGAGTTGATCGAACAGACCACCGGTATCCCAGTCCGGATCATTTCCGGTGATGAGGAGGCTTATTTTGATTTCCTGGCCGTCCGGCATACCATGAGCCTGGACGATGCCTTGATCATCGATACCGGTGGCGGCAGCTGCGAGCTGATCCTGATGCGGGACAAAACCTGCATCGAAAAAACCAGCCTGCCGATCGGATCCGTTGTCTTGTCGGAAAAATTTACTGACAAGGGAGACATGAGCGCAGCCGCCATATTCCGCCTGTTCAACCATGTCCATGCCCGGTTGTCGCAGATCAGCTGGCTGGAACAGGCACGTGGTTTACCGATGATTACGGTCGGTGGTAATCACCGGGCCATCGGCAAGCTCTGGAAAAACAACATGGATGATGATGCGCCCCTGCACGGCTATGCCATTACGCGCGAGAATCTCAACAGCCTGTACATCGACCTGCTGGACGCGGATAGCAGCCGACGCCAGGTCATGCTCGGCAAGAACAAAGACCGGGCAGACATCATCTCTGCCGGCCTTTCACCCCTGATCCAGACCATCCGGATGCTGGGTTCCAAAACCATCTATTTCTGTGAAACAGGCTTGCGCGACGGAGTCCTGTACGATACCTTATACACCTGACAAGGAGGACTGATCCATGAATTTTCGCCAAGCCATCATCGATGGCCTCGTCCCATTGACCCAACTGCAGGCACAGGCCATCGGAGACTTGCTCGAAATTCCCCCCCAGCCTCAACTGGGGGACTATGCGTTCCCTTGCTTTACCCTGGCCAAGACCTTGCGCAAAGCGCCTGCTGTGATTGCAACGGATCTGGCTGGCCAACTGGGCCAGTCGCTGTCTTTTATCGACCGGATCGAAACCAGCGGCGGCTATTTGAATTTTTTCATCGACCGCGCCACCCTGGTGAGCCAGACCGTTCGAGATACCTTGAACGCGGGAAACCAGCTGGGCATGTCCACCCTGGGTGAAGGACAGACCATCCTGGTGGAATTTTCATCGCCCAACATCGCCAAGCCTTTCCATGTCGGGCATGCCTTCACGACCATCCTGGGCAATGCCCTGGCTAAGTTCTACCAGCATCTCGGTTATACCACCGTCCGCATGAATCACTTGGGTGATTATGGCACCCAGTTCGGCAAACTGATAGTGGCCTACCAGCTGTGGGGCAATGAAGAGGCTTTGAATGAACACCCCATCCAGGAACTCTTGCGGATCTATGTCAAGTTCCATGACGAGGCCAAAGAGCACCCCGAATTGGAAACGCAGGCTCGCGACCATTTCCGGCGCCTGGAGGCAGGCGAGACCGAGCAGATTGCCCTCTGGCAGCGCTTCCGTGATCTTAGCCTGCTGGAATTCGAGCGTGTGTACCAGCGCCTGGGGGTGACTTTCGACAATTACAATGGCGAGAGTTTCTACTCCGACCAGATCCCGGCTGTTGTGGACTGGCTCAAGGAAAAGAACTTGCTCGAGGACAGTGAAGGGGCTCAGGTTGTCCGCCTGGACGAGAAGAACCTGCCGCCCTGCATCATCCTGAAATCAGACGGTACGACGATCTATGCATCGCGTGACATCGCTGCGGTCCTGTATCGTGACAGAACGTACCATTTTGCCAAGAACATCTATGTGGTTGGCACGCCTCAGGCGCTGCATTTCCGCCAGGTTTTCGCTGTCCTGGAAAAGGCCGGTTTTGAAAAAGCCCGTGATTGCATCCATGTCGGGTTTGGCCTGGTTAAATTCGCCGACCGCAAACTGTCCACCCGTAGTGGAGACGTGATTTTGCTGGAGGATCTGCTCGCGGAAAGTGTCGACAAGACACTCGAGATCATCCAGAAAAATGCTGCCTTGCGCCATCCGGACATGACAGAGCGCGACATGCAGGAGATCGCCGAGAAAATCGGCATCGGCGCAGTGATCTTCACCTTTCTCAAGAACAGCCGTGAACGTGACATTGTTTTTTCCTGGGAGGAGATGCTGGACTTCGAAGGTGATTCGGCCCCTTATGTCCTGTATACCTATGCCCGCGCTCGCAGCATTCTGCGCAAGGCTGACCAGGAAGGGCTTTCGTACACCACTTGTCCGGATGCATCCTTGCGCCTCCTGGCTTCAGATGACGAATTTGCCCTGGCCAAGTTGCTTGAGAGCTTTGGTCCGACGCTGGAAAAAGCTGCCAGTGTCCATGAACCCTTCATGCTGGTCCGCTTGATCACGAATCTGGCCCGTGTGTTCAACAAATATTACCATCATGAGCCTATCCTCAAGACTTCGGATCCTGATCTGAGGTCTGCCCGCCTGGCGCTGGTCGATGCTGTCAGCATCGGTATCCGCACCGGACTGGACCTTCTGGGGATCTCATCGGTTGAACGGATGTAAGGTGCCATGACTTCACCGCATGTGCCAGCCAGCCCTGGCGGCCAACCGCAAGGACTGGCCCGCTATTACCAGCGCCCGGACCTGAAAGTGACCCTTGAACAGATCCGGCGCGCCCGCCTGCGGTTGAGACTGGCCATGAGTGCTGTTTCTGCCAGGAAAGCCAGCCAGGAACTTATAGCCTGCTGGCAATCCTACCAGTACAACAGGACACTGGCACGTCTGCTCCATGAGCAAAAATCCAGTGATCCAAACAGGATCTCGGAACTTGCATTTTTCGAGATGGCAGACGGACCGGTCCATTCCAGCCTGGCACTCGCATTCAAGGCACTCATGGACTGCCGGTTCCGGGATGACATCCTGCCGCTGATCCAGCCTTTCCATCTGGAATCGGCGCTTGACTGGTCAGAATTGGCAAGTGAACGGATCCAGGCTGAATCTGAGGCAGAAGCGGTCAAAATCCGCGAGATTTCAGACTGGATGGCGCAAAGCAGGATTTTCTGCCTCGGCCAGCGGTGGCCTGTAGCAGCGCTTCCTGCCCTGCTGGAATCGCCGCAACGCTCGATTCGCCGCGCGACCTTTCGCGGAATCCTCGACTTTGTCCGAACCCATGAAGAGTGGCTTGACCGGCAAATCAGCGCATTGATCGAATTGCGTGTCCTGATGGCTAAAAAGTTGCATCTGTCTGGGCCTTTTGAGAGGATCCGCCATCAAACGGGTCTTTCCGGAGTGACAGAAGATCATTTTCTGGCCTTTACACGTTTGATCCAGCACTTTTTTGTGCCGATGGGTGTTGAAATCAGGCGCCTGCAGCGCAAGCGCCTGAATCTGGAAACCTTGTCGGAACAGGATTGGCTATGTTTCCTGCCAGATGGGCATCCCGTGCCAACGAGCAGCCGGGACGCCCAATTCCAGACCATTGCCAAGGTCTTGAAGAACCAGTTGAAGGACCATACTGACACCCTGGGGGACTTGGCATGTCTGGACCAGCCACTGGCTGATTTCCAGCTCGGTCCTGACATGTCTGGCGAAGTCACAGCCTGGCTTCTGCGGCCCGAAGGCCCGGTTTACTGGCGTTTACCACATCATGGCACCATGACAGATATCAGCCATCACTTGCAAGCTTTTGGTCCTTTGCTGGCTGCTCTGGCTGACCAGGGAATGGCGCAACGTGCTGGCAGCATGGCCGCTCCCGTGCTGCCAGACCTGGCCCGTGCAACGCTGCAAGCCAGCCTGACCGAACTGGCGGCACTGCCTAGTCTGCAGGAATTGATTCAGGAAAATGAGCTGTACGGTTTGCTAAGATTGACACAAATGACGGAGACCCTGGTGATTTTGACCTTGGTGGCCGATTTTTCATACCGGATTCATCAGGAAAACCTGATCGACCCAGCAGAACGCAACCGTTTGTGGCTTGAGCTGGAACAACAGTATCTGCCCGACCTGGACCATGTGGACTGGCCGTACTTGGCCCAGGGGGGACTGCGGCACCTCGCCCTGGACGCCTGGCTGAAACCAGGGCATTCACTCGCCCGGGCTCTGGGACTGTTTGCTGCCCTGTGCATCTGGCAGAAAAACCGTAAATTTCCTGGGCAATTGGGCCAGGATTGGTCGCATTTGATGGCGAAGGGCAACAGTCTGCCATTTGACCAGCTGCTTCTTTCGTTCAATTTCCCGTTGCCCTGGGACGAAACGGCCTTCAAGCGCCTGGCGTTTGCCATCAGCGCAGAACTGAGTTTGTGACATGCGATTGCCAGAAGCCTTTGTAGCCGAAATGGTCCGATTGTGGTCGGACTGGAAACCAGCAGGGACTCTGTCTGACTTTCTTGCGGTTCATGACCAGTCGTCTGCCTCAGGCCTCAGGGCCAATTTGATCAAGACTTCGCCCGGTGAGCTGAAGTGCATGCTCCCAGATCTGGTGCAGGAACCAGTTCCCTGGTCCGGATCTGGTTTTTATACAAGAGAAAAAACCAGCCCGGGGCGTTTGCCACAGTACCATGCTGGACTTTTCTATATCCAGGAGCCCAGCGCGATGCTTCCTGCCGAAGTGCTGGATGTCAAGCCCGGGGACAAGGTGCTCGATTTGTGTGCCGCGCCAGGTGGAAAATCGACCCGGCTGGCTGCCGGTGTCGGATCTGAGGGCTTGTTGTGGGCGAATGAAATCCATGCGGACAGGGTCAAGGCTCTTCTGAGAAATCTTGAACTGTCCGGGGCAGACCGGACCATCATCACGCAGGAGACACCGGAGCGTCTGGCTGAAAAGCTGCCGGGTTTTTTTGACCGTATCCTGGTGGATGCCCCCTGTTCAGGTTCAGGCATGTTCCGGCGGGATCCCCAGGCGACCGCAAGCTGGGAACGATATGGACCGGCAACCTGTACGCCTGTCCAGGCCGATATTCTCGAAGCATCTGACCACATGCTCCGGCCAGGCGGTTACCTGGTCTATTCCACCTGCTCGTTTTCCGTCTCTGAAGACGAAGCCATGATCGAGAAGTTCCTGGAGCGTCATCCACACTACGAAATTACAGCCATACCACCATTCGCTGGACTGAGCCCAGGCTTGCCCCTGGGTGCTGGCTTGGAAAAAACCGTACGGATCTGGCCCCATATGACCCGGGGTGACGGCCATTACTGTGCCCTGCTTCACAAGAAGCCTGATGCAGAACCAGGACAACGGCCAGGCGCAGAATTAGTCCTGCCGGATGATTCTTTCACAACCAGACGCAGAAAATCGAAGCCGTTGGGAAAACAGGCTGAACACCCTTTGCTGGATGACGTTTCGGCTCAGCTGTGTTTCAGGGACTGGGCGCAGGCGACCTTGTCCGATGCAGGGCTTTCCGTTTTGGCCGCGAAGGAGCAGACGGCCTTCTACCGGGTCCATCAGGACCGATTGCATCTGATGCCCAACCAGGCTGCGCATCTGGAGGGACTGCATTGGGTCAAGACTGGCTTATACCTGGGCCAGGTCCACAGTCGTCCGGCCAACCGGGACAAGAGGGGTGCACCCAGGATGAAAGATGCCCGGACCATTTCCACGTTAGTTTTTGAGCCTGCCCATGCCATGGCTTTGGCATTGACGGCTGATGATTTCCGCTATGCCCTCAGACTCGATGCCGATGATCCGCTTCTGCAGAAATACCTGCGGGGAGAAACTCTGCAATGGCCTCAGAACAGCTGGCCGTCCACAGGTTGGCCAGAAGGTGCCTACGTAGCCATCTGTCTCGACCGCTTCCCCCTGGGCTGGGCAAAAGCGCAAAACCATGGGTTTTTAAAGAACTTGTACCCGCCTGGCTGGCGGAAAATGACTTGATCCTGAATGGATGCGATAGGAGAGATACGATGTCCGTAATGGTTCTGGCGACTGAAAACGAAGGCAAACTGGGTGAGTACCTCGATCTGGCAAGACACTCAGGATTCACACTGGTCAGCATGAGGGACGCCGGTTTTACCGGCACCATTGTTGAAGATGGCAAAACCTATGAAGAAAATGCCCTGATCAAAGCACGCGCTGTCCATCAGCAGCTCGGTGGCTGGGTTCTGGCCGATGATTCCGGGCTTTCGGTCGATATTCTGGATGGCGCACCGGGCATCTATTCGGCCCGGTTTGCTGGCGAGACAGCCAGTTACCGCGACAAAATCGCCCAGCTCCATGCCTGGCTGGCACCCTATCCACCCGAGACCTGGCAGGCTTCCTTTATCTGTGCGATTGCCATCATCCAGCCAGATGGCAGGGAAGAGGTCGTGCGCGGCGAGTGCCGGGGCAGGATTGCCGAACATGCTGCCGGTTCAAACGGATTCGGTTACGATCCGATTTTCTTCCTGCCTGAGTATGGCCAGACCATGGCTCAGATCGACCCTGCCTTGAAAAACCAGATCAGCCACCGCGCCCGTGCGCTGGCTCTGGCGGCCCAAGTCCTGCCGCATGGTCTCGAAGGGCCAGGCCAGCTATCCGGAAACTGACTCCATGGATCAGACACTCGAACATCTGAAGACTGCTGATGTGGTGCGGCTGCTGCTGGTTTCGGATTCGCACGGCCACACCGATGGCATTGCCTCCCTGATCCAGCGAACCGGTTTGCCGGACTTGATTCTCCACCTGGGTGACCATCAGGATCCACTGGAAGAAATCGCCTGGGAAATGGAATGCCCAGTGCTTGGTGTTGCCGGCAATTGCGACCATTTTAAGTCCACGGCAGATTTGCCGGACAACCGTCTCATCATCCTGGCGGGCTGGCGCTTTTTCCTGACCCACGGTCACCACTACCACGTCAAGAGTGGCCTGCAGCATCTGTTCCAGGTTGCAGCCCAGGACCCCTGGCGAGCGGACTTCATCGTGTTTGGCCATACCCATCGTCAACTGGTCCGTCAATATGAACAGGACGGCCGTACGGTCTACCTGATCAATCCCGGATCAGCCTTCCCCGGCCGGGAAGGACCACAAGGAATCTGGCTCGAACTATCGGAGGGAAAAATCAGGATGGATCCCTTGCCGGATCCGCAAAGGCCGTGATATAGTATCCTTCACGGACGAATGTTCTTCACAAGCGTACAATGAAAGGATGCCAGGTCGTGTCTGACAGCGAGTTTTTTCTTGTCAAAGCTGAAGTCTTGCCTGACGTGTTCAACAAAGTCATGGCGGTCAAACGAATGCTCAGCAGCGGCAAAGCCGAGTCCATCAATGTGGCCTGCAACCGGATCGGACTCTCCCGCAGTGCCTATTACAAATACAAGGATGCGGTTCTGCCCTTCTATGAGACGTCCCGGGGACGGATGGTGACCCTGATTTTTGCCGTGGAGAATTTTCCCGGCATTCTCTCTGGCATCATCAACGTCTTGGCCAAAGAGAAGGCCAATGTCCTGACCATCAACCAGAACATCCCCATCAACGGACTGGCAGATGTGTCGATTTCGATTGAAACAGACCGGATGACTGGCTCCCTGGAGGATTTGCTCGACGAACTGGGTAAGATCCCCGGTGTGCGTTCGTACAAAATCCTGGCTCGAGACTGATTATGCAACAACTTGGAGGATACACATGATCAACATTGCCATTTTAGGCTATGGCGTCGTCGGCAGCGGAGTCGGCGAGGTCATCTACATGAACCAGTCATCGCTTGAGACCCGGACGGGCCAGCGCATCGATGTCAAGAAAATCCTCGATCTGCGGGAGTTTCCCCAGGATCCCTATGGCGACCGGGTGACCCGTTCTGCAGACGAAATCATGGATGATCCTGAAATCGCTGTTGTAGTCGAAACCATTGGTGGGGCCTCGATTGCCTATGAACTGACCAAACGTGCACTGGTGTCCGGCAAGCATGTCGTCACCTCGAACAAGGAGCTTGTTGCCACTCATGGCCCTGAGCTGATGGCCCTCGCGGATGCCAACAATGTCAGTTACCTGTTCGAAGCCAGTGTGGGCGGCGGCATTCCGATCATCCGCCCCTTGCACAAGTGCCTGGCAGCCAATGTGGTTCTCGAGATCTCCGGAATCCTGAACGGGACCACCAATTACATCCTGACCCGGATGGAGCATGCCGGGATCGATTTCGATGCAGCACTCAAGGAGGCCCAGGATCGCGGCTATGCCGAACAAAATCCGACCGCGGATATAGCCGGGATCGATGCCTGCAGGAAAATTGCCATCCTGGCCAGCATCGCAACCGGGGAATACATCGACAGCCGGAAAATCCATACAGAAGGCATCACAGCCGTATCCCTGGCAGACATGGCCTATGCCCGCAGCATGAACCGGAAAGTCAAGCTCCTGGGCCGTTTCCTGAGAAACGACGGCCAGAAATACAACTTGATCGTGGCTCCGATGCTTGTTGAAGCGACCAAGCCTCTTTCTGTCGCAGACGATGTCTTCAACGCCATCCAGGTCCGTGGCAACGCCCTCGGCACAGCCATGTTCTATGGCCGTGGAGCCGGCAAGCTGCCTACGGCCAGTGCCGTCGTAGCGGACATCATCGAATGTGTCATGCACCTGGGCAAGAAGCCTCATGTCGCCTTGTGGCAGGACACAGGCCGGGAGAATATCCTGGCACATGAGCAGGCTCCTGTCCAGGCCTTGATCCGGCTTGACCCCCAGGTTCCTAAAACTCAAGTGGAGACGCTATTTAGCCCGTTTGGCCTGGACTGGCTGGAGCCGGTTGTGCCGGGAGAAATCGCCTGTACGGTCGGTTTCAATCCGGAAAAGCCACTTCTGGAAGGCCGGTTGTCCGATTTGCTGTCTGCCCTGGGAGACCATCTGATTGGCTGGATGCGAATTTGCACCTGTGATCAAACGACCTGAAAAAAACCGTCCCTGTTGCACTACACTGCACAGGGACGGTTTTGCATTTCAGGATCTGGTTGGGGGAGGGGCTTTCAGATCAGAATCTGTTGTCCATGCCACCCTGTTGACGTCTGCTGTTCTTGCGGGCCTTGCGGCAGTCCGGGCAACGAACGGGTTCGTTTTCAAAGCCCTTCTCTTTGTAGAATGCCTGTTCACCCTCGGTGAACGCGAATTCAACTCCACAGTCTTTGCATGTTAAGATTTTGTCTGGCATGTCGGAAAAACCTCCCAATTATTCTCGGATCAAGAAAGTGACAGTGGCTTTTCATAAGAAATCAGGAGGTTTGGACCTACCCATTCTGTCAGGCACAGGCTGTGAACAAACTTTATCCGTTGTTCGGATGATAGCATACATGTTATAATATTTTCAAGTGTGTTTGGACATTCTGCTTGACACATTGCCGAAAATTTACTTGAGATCTGTGCAAGATCAACCTAATTTTCAATAACCTCGCAAGGAGACAGATATGAAGTTAAGTAAATGTGTCGAAGTCATCTCGGCCAATGTCCTGGTTTCCGGTGATGACATGGACCTGGATGTCAATGTTGCCTGTGGAGCAGACCTGATGAGTGACGTCATGGCCTTTTCCTGTTCGACTAACCAGATGATGCTGACCGGTCTGGTTAATCCGCAGACCATCCGGACTGCCGAGATGATGGATGTCAAAGTGATCGTCTTCGTCCGCGGCAAGGTGCCGGACCGTGGCATGCTGGACCTGGCCCGGGAAAAAGGCATCTGTGTCTTGTCAACTCCTTTGCCGATGTTTTCTGCCTGCGGCATCCTGTACCAGAATGGTGTCAAAGGTAAGGGGGACTAGATGATCGAACCGGTCAAACTGGAATACAAGATCCGGGGTTCGGACTTCATCAATGCCGGCGAGGCATCGAGTGGCACGAAAAAAGCCCTCAATCGACTGGGTGTGTCCCCGGCAGCTGTCAAACGCGCAGCAATTGCCATGTATGAAGCAGAGATCAATGCTGTGATCCATGCGGACGGTGGTGCAGCAGAAGTGTTTATCTATTCGGACCATGTGGTCATCCGGATCATCGACCAGGGCCCGGGCATCCCGGATGTCAGCCTGGCGATGCAGGAAGGTTGGTCCACCGCACCCGATATCGCCCGTGAAATGGGGTTTGGTGCCGGTATGGGCCTGCCTAATATCAAAAAGCATTCGGACGACATGTCCATCGAAACGGAGATCGGCAGCGGTACGACTGTCACGATCACTGTCCGTTTCTAAACCTAAAGGAAAATTTCATGGCTAAACTCCATTCCGTGCGGCTGAATGAAGAAAAATGTGTTGGCTGTACGAACTGCATCAAAAAATGCCCGACCGAAGCGATTCGGGTTCGTGATGGCAAGGCCCGGATTGCCGAGGAACGCTGCATCGACTGCGGCGAATGCATCAAGGTCTGTCCCCATCATGCCAAGAGTGCCGAAATGGACACGCTGGATGCCCTCAAGACCTACCGCTACACCATAGCCCTGGCAGCCCCGTCACTCTATGCCCAGTTTGGCACGCCGGCGACTCGCCCGATGGTACTGGCTGCGCTGCTCAACATTGGCTTTGATGATGTCTATGAAGTGGCGATCGGTGCCGAGGTTGTCACCAAGGGGACGTCCGATTATCTTCCATTGGCCAGAGAGACCGGCAGGCTGCCCTTGATTTCCTCAGCTTGCCCGGCCGTTGTCCGGGTCATCCAGGAAAAATATCCAGGATTGATCGACAACCTGGTACCGTTTGATTCCCCGATGGAAGTGACTGCCGAGCTGGCCCGGCGCGATGCCCTGGCCCGGACCACCTACAAGCCAGAAGAAATCGGCATCTTTTTCATCAGCCCCTGTCCAGCCAAGCGGACTGCCGTGACGAATCCGATCGGCAACCGGCCCACCCAGGTGGATGGTGTCCTGTCCATCGCCGAAGTTTACCCCCAGATCCTGGCCAAACTGGAAAAAATGAACCCGGACCAGGTGGTGGAATTCGAGCAGCGGATCCTGGCTGATGCCAATGGGGTTGGCTGGGGTGCCAGCGGTGGTGAAGCCATGGGCCTGCAAACAGAGAAATATCTGGTCGTTGATGGCATCCACAATGTGATCGATATTCTTGAGGAAATTGAAAACGAGCGGCTGCGGGATATCGAATTCATCGAAGCCAATTCCTGCATGGGTGGCTGCATTGGCGGCCCTCTGACGGTTGCCAACCGCTTCTCAGCCAAGTCGCGCATGAACCGCTATATCCAGGAAGCGATCGTTTTTGAGCAAAACCACCAGGATTCTGTCTATAAACCTGACCGCGACGTGATCAGGGCCTGGCCTGAAATGCCCTTGGCCAACAATGCCCTGACTTTGGATCCGGATATTTTCAAAGCTCTGGAAAAATATGAGCAGATGGAGAAAATCACCCATCAATTGCCTGGCCTGGATTGTGGCGCTTGTGGTGCCCCTGATTGCGCTGCTCTGGCAGAAGACATCGTACGTGGCATGGCGGTCGAATCAGACTGTATCTTCAAGCTGAAGGAACGAATCCGCAATGTGGCTGCCCAGATGAGTGAACTGGAATATGAAATGAATAAACATACCAAGCCGGCAGGAGGGAAGCAGGGCGATGGTCACACTTGATCAGGTAAGAGAAGCCCTGGACGCGCAGATTTTGACCGGAGAAAATCTGGCCGGCAGACCTGTTGCCGGAGGATATGCCTGCGATATGCTTAGCTGGGTGATGTCCCATGCTCAGCCGACGGATGTCTGGATGACGATCCTGAACAGCATCAATGTGATCGCCGTAGCGGTGCTGACGGATTGTGCCTGTGTCTTGCTGACGGAAGGCGTGGACCTGCCACCTGACGTGGCAGCCCGGGCCCAGGACAAAGGTGTGGTTGTCCTGGGCACTCAGGCCTCGACTTATGAGGCCAGTGCGCGATTGCATGCCTTCCTGGACCAGGCCCCGTGATTGCCCGCTGTGATCTCCATATCCACTCCGCCCTGTCACCGTGTTCTGACGATGACATGTCGCCAGGCCTGATTGTCGGCCTGGCCAAGCTGGCCGGACTTGATTTCATTGCGATTACAGATCATCAGACGTGTGGCAACTGTGAAGCTGCCATGGCCATAGCCGAGGCTTATGATGGACCGGTTGTCGTACCTGGCATGGAGGCCGAGTCCAGGGAAGAAATCCACCTGCTTTGCCTGTTCCCGGACCTGGCGGCGGCCAGGGATGTCGAGGCACTCATCCAGGCATCGATGTTACCGCTGAAAAACCGGCCGGACATTTTTGGCGAGCAGCTTCTGTTTAATGATGATGACGACGTGACTGGCCGTGAAACGAGA
>Ga0228535_1000870_pt1 | contig 65336 bp, 58 predicted proteins | sample SJ1metagenome_FD_168457 | JGI IMG/M metagenome (GOLD analysis project Ga0228535, IMG submission 168457) | Enriched culture of PCE-dechlorinating microbial communities from Ithaca, New York, USA - SJ1 | ecosystem: Engineered > Modeled > Simulated communities (microbial... > Unclassified | place...
TATTGATGCGTGGCGGAGATGATGCCCGCGGGAATTGACAATAGTACGGAGAGAATGAGTGCAAGGAGAGACAGCAGGGCCGTGTTCGGGAAGCGTTCGAGAATTGTCTTGAACACCGGCCTGTTCGAAACATAGGAACGACCCAGGTCAAGGGCGAGGAGCCCCCTGTAGCTGAACGAACTGTCTTCGCTCGGGCTTTTGAATCCGAAGAGGAAATGGACATACTGCATGAAAAAAGGTTCATCGAGCCCCATGAGGTGCCGCATGTGGACGATGTCCGCGTCCGTCGCGTCCTGGGGAAGAATCATGCGCGCCGGATCCCCCGGCGAGATGTATGTCAGTGAGAATACGATAAAAGTGACGCCGATCAGCACGGGAATGATCATCAGAAGGCGCCTGAAGATATATCTGGTCATTTTGAATCCTCTTGAGCATGCGATTGTATGCGGCAGACTTCGGTCCGCCGCATGCAATCGTCTTACTCGTGCACTTCAAACAGGTTCATGTTATTTTTTAACGACGTTGTTGAGCATGAATGCCCCGGAAGGCGACAGGAATACTCCGGATATGTTCTGCTGGGATGCTGAGATGCCCATAATCGCCACAAGCGGAACGCGGGGCAGCGCCGTCAGGATCTCTTTCTGGGCATTCTGGTAGGCGGTATTGCGTTCGGGGCCGTTTGGCAGCGAGTTGCCTTTGTCGATCCACCCCTGCGCAGCCTTTGTATAGAATTTGGTGTCGTGGAGAAGGGATGTGTTGGATCCGTCGAAAGCCACGAAGATATAGTAGGAATCGTCGGTCTGCGTCCAGTTGACGATGAGGTCCCACACGTCGGGATCGCTCTTCGATCTGCGCGTCGCGAGCTCCGAGAGCGCAACCTGCTCGATGCTGATGAGGTCGACGCCGAGCACCCGCTTCACCTGATCCTTTATGACAAGGGCTTCCTTGACATACACACTTCCGGACAGAGCCGTGCACTTCAGCAGTCCCGGCTTCTTCAGCGAGCTGGGCAGGGATGCGAAGAGCTCTTTGGCCTTTGTCGGGTTGTAATAGCCAGTCTTCAGGTTGCCCTCCGCAATCCGCGTGCCCTTGGGATCATCGATGTAGCCGAAAGGAAGGCTCTCCACGTACTGGAGCGTCACTTTGCCGCGCTTGTCCATGATGTCGGGCGAGTTGACGAGGTCCGAGGGGTTGATCGAGTAGAGGATGGCGAGCCTCAGTTTGGCGGACGGCGCGGAGAGATCGTATTCTCCATCCAGGTCGGGCGTGCCGTCTGCGTTGGCCTGGCCCACTCTCGGCGATTTCATGTTGAAGCCCAGATAGTGATAGCCGAAATATCCGTCGGTGAGGAGAATCTTTCCGCCGGCCGACTCGATCTCCCGAGCATCGAGGGGCGCCACGTTCATGATGAGGTCGACTTCCTTGTTCAGGAATGCGCTCTTGAGGGCCGAAGGATCCCGTATGGTCTTGAACACTATCTTTTCGACGTTGGTCTGGATCGTCGAATCGTGGTAATCCCTATTTTTGACGAGCGTTATGCTGTCGCCCTGTTTCCATGAGTCGAACTTGAATGGGCCGGAGCCGACCGCCCAGGTGACGCCGTAATCTTTCAGGGTCCCATCCTGCTGGGCCTTTTCGAGAGTGACCTTGCTGACGATGGAAGCGCCCAGCCAGGTGAGCTGGTTGAGCTGTGACCCGAAGGCCGCCGGTTTGTAATATTTGGCGCGCTCTTCGAAGGACTTGAGATCGTTGTCCTGCACACTGGCCGGAGCCTTCGATGTGTCGAAAAATCCCGTTCTGAACTGGAATGTGTAGTTGTCGATTTTTTTCATGTCGTACATCATGGCGAAGATGGATTTCATCTGGGATTTGTCATTAAAAACGCCGCGCTGGAAGGAATAGATCACATCGTCGATTGTCAGCGGCTGACCATTGTGGAATTTTACGCCGCTCTTTATCTTGATGGTATATTTGGTGCCGTTTTCCTCAATTTTGGGCAAATCGACAGCCAGCCCCGGAACTACTTTCCCATCGCTGGACAGGTCATAGAGCCTGTCGTAGATGAGAAGGTTTACATTGTGTGTCGGGGTATCGGAATACATGGGCGGATCCAGAATGATCGGATCGGTCGCCTGCCCGACAACCAGCGTCGTCTGTGCCATCAGCGAAGCGATGGACACACACAGAATTATTGCCGCTGTTCCAAATTTCTTCAGGAACATGTCGCTACCTCCTTTCCCGGAAATTTTCACTAATCTTACACAGCTTTTCCTGGGATGATTCTAAAGAAACGATTAAGATAGTCTAAAGATTGTATAAAAATACTTTGGAGGCCCTTGCGACGGCAATATTTATGCAGAATGAATAGGGGGAATTGCTATTTTCTTTCAGGGAACCTTAGAATGAAACTGGCACCGGCTCCGGCGCGGCTCTCGAGATCGAGGGTAAAGCCGTATTCTTCAGAGAACCTCTTGATGATCGAGAGTCCGATACCTGCGCCTTCGCCGCGCCTGTCCACATCCTCGCCTCTCTTGTTTCTTTCGAAGGCTGAGGCCGGATCGGTGATTCCCCTGCCGAAGTCCCTGACGACGAGTTCGTTTTCCCCGAGCCGGATTTCGATGCGGCCGCCCTCGTCCCCGTATTTCACCGCATTGTCGATGAGAATGTTCTCGATGCGCTCGAGATCCATCGATTCGACGGGAAACCTGACTTCTTTTTCTATGAAGGCGTCGAAATGAATGTTGGTGTAGAGTTCCTGGTAGTACGCCACATTTCTCGAGGTGATTTCCGACGCGTCCGCGAATTCGACGCGGCGCCGCTTTTCGACGAGGAAGGCCGCCTTGAGGGAGGTCGTCATTTCCTTGAGCCTGAAGAGCTGGACCTTCGAGACCTCAAGGTACTCGTCGATGATTTTCTCGTTTTTTCCGTGCCGCTCGATGAGCTGCCGGTATCCCTCCAGGATCTGCACCGGCGTGACGATGTCGTGGGTCATGTCGTCCACAAAGGTCTTGAGCCGCGTGTAGGTCTCTTCGATTTCATCGAGCATGGAATTGAAGGTTTCGATGAGCTGGGTGATTTCGTCCTTTTTTTTCGGCACCGGGATGCGCTCGCGCAGGTTCTGCGACGTAATCTTCGCCATACTCGCCGCAAGAGAAGATATCGGTCCGACGACGGTGTTGATGAACACTATCCCGGCCGCCGCGAAGATCACCGCGTAGAGTATGACCGTGATCGCGATTATCTGTCTGAAGGGGGAGAGATAGCCGGAGACTTCGGCGTCGAGATCGACGTAGAGAGTAAAGTCGTAATCTCCTTTTCTGGTTTCGAGTTTTCTTACCCCCGACGAATTTTCGTCCAGTCTGGAAGTCCCGTACTGAAAGACAGAGAGGGGACCCTTTTTTATGGAGATGCTCTCGTGCGGGAAAATGACGTAGGAGTAGATATCGATATCGTTCGCTATGTTGCTGAACCCCTGCACCATGATCGACAGGCGCGTGTTCGCTCTTTCGAGGACAAGCTGTTCGATGCTTCCCTTTGCGGCGAGATACGACAGGACAAAGGTGACAATGCTCATAATGCATATCACCACGGCGAGAATCGCCAGAAATTTCTTCTTCATATTCGTCAGATTCCTGAATGGGTTTCCTCATCGGAGGTGGCGCCTCCGGAGCAGGAACAGTCAGCTGTCCTCTTGCCCGGGGTTTTCTATCATGTATCCGAATCCTCTCACGTTTTCAATCTTCAGGCCCTTGAGTTTGTCGCGGATGGCCTTTATGTGTACGGCGATGGCCCCTTCTTCGATGTGGACATCCCTGCCCCACACCGACAGATAGATCTCTTCCTTGGAGACCACCTTGCCTCTGTTGGCCAGGAGAAGCATGAGAATTTCGAATTCCTTCTTTGTGATATGGATGCGCTGCCCCTTGTCGTACACGGCCTTTGTCGCCGGATCGATGACCAGCGAGTCGATGACTGTCCTGGAAAGGGCGCCCTTCGGCGCGGACGCGCGCCTCATGAGCGCGTGGATTCTCGCGACAAGCTGTTCGATGTCAAAAGGCTTTACGATGAAATCGTCGGCACCTTCGGTGAGGCCGCGGACTTCGAAAGATACTTCCTGACGGGCCGTAATCATGATGATGGGGGTCTGCAGTCCCCTGTTTCTCAGAATTCGGCATACCTCTATGCCTTCGATATCGGGAAGGATCCAGTCGAGGATCACGAGATCGAATTTCTTTTCAATGGCGCTGGCGAGGGCGGACTTGCCGTCGTAGCACACTTCGACATTCATGTTCTGAAGGAGAAGCTCCACTTCTATCATCCTTGCGAGAGAGTGTTCGTCTTCCACAACAAGGATATTCATACAGATGAACCTTTCCTTTGGCCCGAAATTCGGAGAATAAAATTACCGTATATATTAGGAGGTTTTGCATGCTGAAACAAGTAATCGAAGTCTATGAGCTGCTGGACGACGCGCGCGTGAACGGCGGCACAGTCGCCGATTTTTTGAGAGAAAAGGGGCTTGAAAATGTCGCCGTCCGCGAGATGAAGGGCGAAAAGGGAAAGACTGATTTTGTCAAAGTGGTCGTTCCGGGCATGTCCGGCAAGCGCTCGGGAGGCAACAGCCCCACGCTCGGCATCATCGGCCGTCTCGGCGGCATAGGGGCCCGCCCCGAGAGGATAGGGCTCGTTTCGGACGCTGACGGGGCGATCACGGCGCTGGCGTGTGCGTGCAAGCTTGCGGAGATGATCCTGAAAGGAGACCGCCTGGCCGGCGATGTCATCGTCGCGACCCACATCTGTCCCGACGCGCCCACCCAGCCTCACGCGCCGGTTCCTTTTATGGGGTCGCCGGTGGACATGCAGGCCATGAACACCTATGAAGTCGACCCCGAAATGGATGCGATACTCTCGATCGACACGACAAAGGGAAACCGAATCGTCAACCATCGCGGCTTTGCCGTGTCGCCCACGGTGAAGGAAGGCTGGATTCTCAGAGTCAGCGAGGATGTGCTGGATATCGTCGAATGGAGCACCGGCAATTCCCCGGTGATCCTGCCCATCACGATGCAGGACATTACGCCCTACGGGAATGATCTTTTCCACATCAACAGCATCCTCCAGCCCTGCACGGCAACAGAGGCTCCGGTCATCGGCGTTGCGATCACTGCGGTCAGACCCGTCCCCGGCTGCGGGACGGGCGCGAGCAGGGAGACCGATATCGAGGAGACGGCGCGGTTCTGCATAGAGGTCGCGAAATCGTTCACAGCGGGCACCTGCAGGTTCTATTCGGAGCAGGAATTCGGGCGGCTGAAACAGCTGTATGGGCCGATGAATCAGCTGCAGACAGAAGGAAGATCGTCATGATGAATTCAGCCAGAATCGGTATCATCACCATCGGGCAATCCCCGCGATCCGACGTCCTTCAGGATTTCGTCGATGCCCTGGGTTTTCTGCCCTCCTTCGAGCAGACGGGCTTGCTCGACAACCTCTCGCGCGGGGAAATCGCCGCGCTGGCTCCCCGCGGCCCCGCCGATCAGACGCTGGTGACGAGGCTCAGGGACGGTACGGAAGTGAAACTGTCGGAGAGAAGAGCGGTCGAGATGCTCCCGCGGGCAGTGAAGGACATGGAGCAGAGGAGCGTCGATTTTATGGTGCTTTTCTGCACGGGCGAGTTTCCTCCTGTGGAGTCGAAGGTTCCGGTGCTGTATCCTTCCGCGATCGTCGGCGCCGTCGTCTCCGCCATTCTTTCTTCGAGGAAGAACGACGGCGGCCGGCTCTGCATCATCGCTCCGGCCAGAGAGCAGTTCTCCATGCTCGCCCGGAAATGGGAAAGCTCAGGGTGCGACCTGCTGTTTGAAGCCCTGTCGCCCTACATCTCCGGCGAGCCTGAAATCCTGGACTGCGCCGGCAGAGTCGCCCGACTTCAGTGCGACATGGTCGTGCTCGACTGCATCGGATACACCGAGAAGATCCGGAAGATTTTCGCGCAGGCGACGGGAAAGCCCGTCATTCTGCCGAGGAGCCTCTTGGCCAGAGTCGCGGCGGAGATTGCGGCGAGATGACGATATGCAGGAACGGCCGTTGCGCGCTGCCGTTTCTTTCTGTAGAATCGAGCTTTTGCCGCGCGCCGCACCGGGCGCCGACTTCACCCGCTGTACCCCATCACCGTGTAGAAGGCCATGTTCTGCTGGCGCGTGTCCAGCCTGCCGTACTGGGCGACGACGGGCAGGTCCGCGTTGAGCCGCAGGGCATACTGGGTCTCGCGCGGTATGCGGATGCCGATGTCGTCCTCGTTGTCCAGCCTGAGGCAGCGGACGCGCCGGGCCGGGACTTTCAGGGGAGGCAGCACGACGGGGTCTCTGTCGGTGAAATAGAGTGTGACGGTGACGGTGGCGTCGGCGTCGTTCATGTTCAGGATGATGAGGGATTCGTGTCCTTTCAGCGGGAAATCGCCGGGGGGCGGCAGTTCGAGGTCGGGGTACACCCACTGGGTTCTGCCCATGGCGTTCTGTTGATCTTTCATGTGGTTTTTCCTTTCGGGGTTCCGGATCGGCGGCCTGCGGGAGCACGTCGCCACTGCCCAATTCCGTGCGGCGTTCAGTGCGCGCCTGCGATGGGCGCGTCCTCGAGCCTGTCGGCGAATCCGCACTCGTAGCGGAGGGTGACGCTGCCGCCCGCGGACAGGTGCTTTAGGTTGCCCAGAGCCTTTTCGCTTTCGAACCCTGTCGGGCCGGCTGTCGCCGGGAGGTGGAAGCCGCAGGCGCCGCGGTCGCGGTTGTGGGTTATCCATATCACGTGGTGGTCGAGCTCGGGGCTGTCCTGGCGCACCCAGCGCACGCTGCCGTCCCGATGGACCAGGGTCGAGGCGGCCGGGGATGCCGTATCTCTATGGTTCAGGATCGCCACCAGTTCGGGCTCGTACGCCGCTTCTCCGTCGATGCGCTTGATGAGGGCGGGGTTCGCGGCGAGGCCTGGCCTTGCCAGGCCGGGCAGTATCTCCTCTCTGATGGCGGCGTGCGCGGCGTCGAAGGGGACCGTCGACAGTATGTTCTCGGCCCCCGCAAAGGCGAAGTTGATGTGCGCCAGGTACATGTACTCCATGGCGCGGGACGTCGGGTTGCCCAGGTGCACCTCGGCGCGCAGGCGCAGGCCGTCCGCCGATATCCGCAGCGAGGGAGTGCAGAGGTACTCCGCCACGAAAGGCACTTTCCAGTGGATGTGGCCGCAGAGCGACAGCCCCTCTTCGCGGCCATCCTCCGTCCCCGTTTCGATCCACGCCTCGTCGAAGCGCGCCACGGGCAGCTCTCCGTGGTGCGGGTGAGTGTCGCGCGGGCCGGGGTTGCCCATCGCGGTCATGCCGCAGTGAATCAGGAATCCGCCGTAGTTCTGCAGGAAGTTTTTGCCGTAGGAAGGCTCCTCCACGAACCCCTCGAACTTGAGGCTCTTGCCGTCGACGCTCCAGTCCCAGACCTGCTGGCCCAGATAGGGGAGCCAGATGAGCTCGCCCCGGCCCGCGCGGATCCGGAGCGCCTCGACTCCCGACCTGTAGCGGAAGGCGCTGGCGGAGAAGGACGGGGATTCGAGGATGAGCTGTTCTTGTTCCGAAAACATGGAGGGATGCAGCCTCCATCGGATGGACCTGTTCTCTCTCATAGCCACAGCCACCCCAGGGCCTCGATGCCCGAGCAGACGATCGCGTCGTCGGGGGCCTCGGGATGCCTTATGTTGTGGATCAGGCGTTTGATCTCGTGGTAGGGGTACATGCAGCTCTTCACTCCCGATTCGCTGACGGGATTGATGTCGAAGAACATGTCCTTCACGAGGTCGAAGTCCTGCTCGTTGTGCCGAAGAATCTCGTCGAGCAGCCGCTCTTTCTCTTCGGGCGAGGTCGCGTCCTCGTACTTCAGCGATGCGAGCGCCATGTCGTAGATGACGGCGTTTCTCCGCTCGGCGTTTTCGATCCGCACGAAGTGCGGTACGTACTCGGCGAGCTGCGGGTCTTTTCCAATTTCATGCTGGATGGCGTGGATCTCCCTCAGAAGTCCGGGGTGCCTCAGCTTCGCGCGCATTATTTCCGGGATGTCCGCGTTCGTGATTTTGTTCTTCTGGAAGGGAAAGGGCGTCGTGTAGAATGGCATCTGGCTCTCGTGTATCGTGAGTATGCTTTTCAGCACCAGGAGAATTCTGTCGCCGAGCTCCTTTCCGAAGGCGGCCTCGCAGGAGAGCCGGAAGAAATCCTCCCTGTCCATTTTGGAGCCCCAGCCGTAGTTGCCGTGAGCCCACTGGAACATGAAGAGCCCGTACCACTCGAACATGAAGCCGTTGATCCCGCTGACGCCTTCCGCCGCGCTCGTCATGTGCTGTTCGATGTCGCGCTCGATGACCTGCACGTTGGGTTCGTCCGTGTAGCGGATCATGTTGGACTCGAAGATGCGGAACAGCCTGCCCATGGTCGAGGTGATGGCGTTGGCCTCGGTGTCCCGCCCCCAGATTCTGTCCCTGCCGAACGCGGCGATCCACTTCTTGAATTCCGTGGGAGGCACGTAGAGGGCGGGGGCCCAGAAGAGCTTGATGTCCGCCGGCATGCTCCTGACGCACGCTTCGAGGAATGCCGGGTCCTTTTCGAGCGGCGGCTGTCTGAACGCGCGGATGCCGATGACCGCCCCGGGGTTCACCTTCCGTATCTCTTCGTAGATCAGGTTCAGAAGCCACATGTTGGCCTTGTGTTTCGCCTCGACGGGCGAGGCCGAGGTCGCGCCCCAGCGCTCCGTGCACTTCTCGCAGTTGCAGAACCAGAAGCCCTCCTCGCTCTCTTCGAGGGTGAAGCCGTCGAAGCCGAGCCGGGCGATTTTTCTCATGCTCGCGAGAATGTAGCCGATGTTGTCCTCGTCGCTGAGGCAGAGCGAGTCGAAGTCGTTCATGAAGTGCGAGCCGGCCGGCTTGACCATGCGCTTTTCGGGGTGCTTGATGCTGTACGCGCCGTTGTAGGAGTTGAGGCCCACGTATGCGAAGATCTTGAACTCGAACCTGTGGGCGAGGGCGATGAAGTCGGCCAGGAAGTTCTCCTCGATGTTGGGGTGCGAGTAGCGCACCGTCAGCCAGCGCCTGTTCTCCTTGTTCCAGATTTTTACCGGGACGTCCCTGAAGACCGTCTCGGGGTATTCTTCGAACTCGAACGGCCAGTATCCGTACATGACCATGTCCATCTGGTTTATTTTGCTGTCGATGCAGGTGTTGAGATATTCCAGCCACTCGTCGCGGCCCCAGAGCTGCATGTCGAAGCCGAGGCGGCCGTAGCCCGCGTACCAGGAAAAGGTCGGGGCCACGGCGCGGTGCTCGACCGAGGGCCAGTCCGTTATTTCGCAGCGCGGGAGGATGAATTTGCCTTCTTGTCTGACCAGGAGCTGTTTCAGGGTCGTGATCGCGTAGATGAACCCCGATTTTCCCTGATATTTGAGGAGTATGCGACCCTCTTCGATTTTCAGGTAATAGCCCTGCTTTATGAAGAGGTCGCGGTTTTCGGCCTCGATGCCCGAGAGGTCGGGGACGGAGGTGAGCCTGAGGGAGTCGCTCTCCGGGGCACCCGCCGCGTCCGCCGAAATCCGCAGTTCCTTGCGGTTCCAGAATCGCATGCGGGCGATGTCCAGCAGATCCACTTTTTCCGCCTCCGGCAGGTCGCCGAAATCGATGGCGAGGCCGCCGAAAGGTCTCGTGCGGCCCTCAAGCTCCCGGGCGACTTTGGGTTCAGGAAAAAGATTTATCATGAGCCTTCCTCCTCTTTGGGATATCCGGCGCCGCGCCGTGTCCATTCTATGCGGAAATCCTGCGGAATTTCCGGTCTTCGCGCCCATCCTACGCGAAAATCTCCGTGAGTTCGCGCGCGGTGACGAATTTCGCGCCGATGCCGGCCAGATCGTCGACCAGTTTTCCTAGTTCCCGGAGCGCGACCGGTCCGCAGTTCTTGGTGATGAACTCGTCGGGGATGACCGTGGCCTCGCCGAAATGGTAGCTGGCCGCCATCGGCCAGAACTCCCATGGGTGAATATAGAACGCGAGCAGGGACGGGATTTCTTTTTTGCCGCAGAATTCGATGAAGGATACGCTCTTTCCGAAGATGTACTCGGCGCCCGCTGTCCTGAAGAGCGGCCACTGGTCCCTGTCGCGCTCTAGGCCAGGATCGTCGCTCTTCATGGTCATGTCGGCGAAGTTGGGGACTTCCAGGACGGAACTGTCGCCCTTCTTCGTCCAATCCTTGCGGTCGGGGTGGTAGGGCGCGAACTGCTCGCGGTAGAAATACATCGGATAGGAAACATCGCAGGTAAAACCGAGTTCCTCGAGAGCGTTGACCACCGCCGTCGAACCCCAGAGCCGGGGGCAGCGGAACGACGTGGTGTGTACCCCCGCGGCCTTCTCCACCCATTCCTTGCACAGCCGGAGCCTGGGCTTCACTTCGTGCGGCAAGAGGGGCTTTACGCCGGGAATCGGGAAGAGCTCGTCGCCGATGGTCTCGTGGTACAGGGAGTGGCAGCCGACTTCGTTGCCGCTCTCCGCCACCAGTTTGGCCACTTCGGGATTTTCCCGCGCGCAGTCGCCGGTGAAAAAGAAGGTGCCCCTGACTCCCTTTTTCGCGAACATGTCGAGGAGGAAGGGAGTGCCGTGTCTGGCGCCCTCGTAGAAAGGCGTAAAACTGCCGACATCGGTCTCCATGTCGACACCGAACAGTACATAGATTGGCTTCATGGTGAGCCTCCTGCCGGATGGCTAGAAATCGAGCTCATAGAGTATACCGATGGGAGGCGACATGACATCGACGCCGTCCTCCTTGATGGCCACGCCTTTTTCCCAGCGGACACCGAAGCTGTCGGTCGAGATGAAGGTGTCGATCTGGAAGGTCATGTCGGGCCTGAAGGCATAATTCGAGCTTGTCTCGACCCAGGGGGCCTCGACTTCTATCAGGCCCGTGCCGTGCATCGGCCCGTACACGAAATTGTCCCTGTACCCGTTGTCCACGAAGAACTTGTAGAAGTCCCTGGCGACATCCGCGGCGATGACGCCCGCTTTCAGCTGCCCCTGCGTCCAGTTGTGGGCTTCCAGGCCGAACAGGACGATATCGCGGCGCTTTCCCGTCAGTTTGCCGAGGATTACCGGGTAGCCGATCGAGGCCGAATAGCCGTCGACCTTCGCGGACAGGTTGAGCTGTACGATATCGCCCTTTTCGAAACGGCGGTACGACGACCTCGAAATGGCGTGCCTGGTGGAGGCCTCGGAGAATACGTACATGGGCAGGCCCTCGTACTCCGCGCCGTTCTCGTAGATGACGCGCTGTGCGACGCCGACCATCTGGAGTTCGGTCATGCCCGGCCTGATCTCCTTCATCACCTGCTGGCTTGCGAGTTCCGCGAGGCGGTAGCCTTCCCTTAGACAGGCTATTTCGTTTCTGGATTTTATGGAGCGGAGCTCCACCATCAATCGGTCGGCACGGACGATCTCGGCCTCGGGGAAGGCTTTTTCGATGCCCTCCATGATGACGACCGACGTGTCGAGGTAGCTGGCGACGCCTATTCTGAGCTTTTTCCCCGTTATGCCCAGCCCCCTGAAGACATCGTTGAAGGTGTCGGCCTTGAGCTCGGGGTATGAGGGGTCCGCGCCCTCGCGGTAGTCTTTCAGGACATAGAGCTTGTCCAGCTTGTTTCGGTCGCCCCCGAATGCTCTGCTCTCGGGGCCGACCATCAGCGCCGCATCGCCCGCCGCGCTGATCGCCACGCCGCAGCGCTCGAACAGCGGCCAGAACCCCGAGAAGTACCGCGTGTTGGCATAATCCGCCTCATTTCCGTTGACGATCAGCGCATCGAGGCCCTCTCGCCGCATGAGCGCGGCCGCCCTGCCGATACGTTCCCTGTATTCATGATTGGGTATGCAGATATCTCCGTGCATTTTCATTTCTCCTCGGCGCTTGCCAGTTTTGTTTTTCTTGAGGTCGTGACTATATCTCTCTTGGTGTTGGAGTCGATGAGGACGACGATGATCAGGATGATGCCCTTTACGACCCACTGCCAGTACGTGTTTATTCCCATGAGGACCATCGCGTTGCTTATCACCTGCAGAAAGAGGGCCCCGATGACCACCCCGAAGACGCGCCCGCGCCCTCCGGTCAGCGAAGTTCCCCCGAGCACGACGATGGTCATGACGTCGAACAGGAGGTTCTCGCCGAGCGATACGTTGCCTGCCAGCGTCTTGGCCGTCAGACCCAGGGCGCCGATTGCCGTCAGCACTCCCGAGAACACGAAGGCGAGAATGCTGATGAATACCACATTGATGCCCGACAGCTTCTCGCCTCGAGGTTGCCGCCGACCGCGTAGAAGCTCCTGCCGACCGATGTGTGCGCCGTGATGACGAACAGGATGGCCGCCACGACAAACATGAGAATGACAGGGAAAGGCACGATCCCGACATAGCCCGAACCCAGGAAATTGAAACCATCGGGCAGGCCCGAAATGGGAAGCCCCCTGGAATACAGGTAGTTTAAGCCCTTTATGATGTTCATGGTGACGAGCGTGGCGATGAATGAAGGCATCTTGCCGTACACCACCAGGATGCCGTTGATCATGCCGATGAGGGCGGCCATCGCCAGGACGAGCACAATGGCCATCCATATGGGCATTCCCATCTTCACCACGAACCCCGCGAAGAAGATGGAGACCATCCCGATAATCGAGGAGATCGACATGTCCATCTGGCCTATCAGTATGACAAAGAACTCGCCCATCGCGATGATGGCGGTAAAAGCGGCCTGTCGCAGAATGTTCATTATGTTGTCCGTGGTCCTGAACGTGCTGAGGGTCAGGCTGAAGATCGCGACCAGCGCCACAAAGAGAAAGAGGATCATCCAGTCCGTGATGAATGACCTCCATCCCCCGCCATAACGTTTTGCTTTTTCTTCAAAGGTGTTCATTTCCCGTTTACTCCTAGCAGACTGCTGATAATCACTTCCTGCGTCTTCCTTTCCCCTTCGACGATGTCCATAATCGAGCCCTCGTAGAGGATGTAGATCCTGTTGCACAGCCCTATCAGTTCCTCGAGTTCGGGCGAGACCATGACGACGCTCTTCCCCTGCCGCGTGAGTTCGTGTATCAGCTTGTAGATTTCGAACTTGGCTCCGACATCGATGCCCCTGGTCGGCTCGTCCAGCAGGAATATCTCGGAGTTGCGGAGCATCCACTTGGCGATGACGATTTTCTGCTGGTTGCCGCCCGACAGTTTTTCGACGCTCTGCCAGAGCGAGTAATAGCTCAGTTCGAGTTTTTCGTTGATGTCATAGGCCGATCGTGCCTCCGCCCTGTGGTCCTGGAATATTTTGAATTTTCTGAATTTGCTCATTGAGGGGAGTACGGTGTTCTCCTTGATGTCGAACTTCATGTTCAGTCCGAGGGTCCGCCGTTCATCGGGGATGTATCCGAGACCCAGCCGTATCGCGTGCTCCGGATTCTTTATTTTTACTTCCCTGCCCCTGATAAGAATCGTGCCGCCTGTCACCGGGTGTGTGCCGAAGATCGCCTGCACGAGCTCGGTCTTTCCCGCGCCCACAAGGCCCGCGAGGCCGATCACTTCGCCGGACCTCACGTAGAAACTGATGTCCCTGAAGGCTCTCGGTGCGGTCAGACCCTTCACCTCGAGCATCGTGTCGCCGAACTGTGTGCCCATCTTGGGGTAGACCTGCGTCAGCTCCCGCCCGATGATCATTTTGATGAGTTTCTGCTGGTCGATGTCGCGCACATTTCCGCTGTCGATGTGGCGGCCGTCGCAGAGCACGGTGTAGGAGTCGCAGCATTCAAAGATTTCGTTGAGCCTGTGGGAGATATAGATGATGCCCATGCCCTTCGCCTTGAGAATGCCGATGATTCTGAAGATGTTCAGAATATCCTTCTCCTGGAGCACCGCGGTGAGCTCGTCGAGGATGAGCACCTTGGACTCGGACTGCACCGCCTTGGCGAGCTGGATGATCTGCTTTTCGGCGGTGCGCAGGTAGTGGACCGGCACGTTCAGGTCCACGTCGCACTGCAGAAAGTCCATCAGTTCCCGCGCCCTTCTGTTGAGCGTCTTCCAGTCTATCAGCCCGCCTCTTCTGGCGTAGTGGCCGATGAAGATGTTTTCGAGGCCCGTCATCTCGCTCATCAGCTGGAATTCCTGGTGGACGACCTGGAGGCCCAGTCTTTGGGATTCTTTTATCGAATAGCCCGAAAGCCTTACCTTTTTTCCTTCCATGAACAGCTCGCCCCTGGTCATGTGGTTTTCGCCCGTGATGCACTTGGAAAGCGTCGATTTGCCGGCGCCATTTTCGCCGACCAGACCGTGGCACTCGCCGGGCATCAGGGTAAAATTCACATTGTCCAGGGCCCTTACACCCGGGAACTCCATCGTGCAGTTCTTGAGCTCGACCAGGGGCAGTGCTGCAGCCTGGGCACCCGTGTCCGCCTGAGAACGACTCTTCATTGCTTGCCTCTTCTCCACCTGTCTTCAAAAAATTGAGGTGGACAAGGATGCCCTCGCCCACCTCACCATCGGCCGGTCAGCCGACGGGCATCGGCGTTTCGGTTACAGCCACGACCAGGTCTGCCAGTCGTAGTTCTTGATATTGGCGGGCGTGATTCCTTCCGGCTGGGGAAGATTGTAGGTTTCGGGCAGTTTTTCGCCCTTCAGCGCCCTGTTCATGGCATCGGTGGCCTGATAGCCGAGCACCACCGGGTTCTGGAGGACTTCGCCTATCCATGCGGGGTTCCCCCTGGTGATGAAAGAGAGGACGTCCTTGTCGCCCGCGATGCCGATGAACTTAATGTTCGTTCTCTTCTGGGACACCGCGGCATTGTAGGCGCCCACGACTTCGGCGTCGTTGTGGCCGGAGACGACATCGATGACCGGCTCTCTCTTGAGTACATTTTCGACCAGGTCCTGCGATGAGGCCCTGCTGCCTGCGCCGACATCGCCTTCTTCAATCACTTTCGCCTTGGGGAAGGCGGCGAGGACGGTGTCCCTGAAGCCCTCGAACCTGTCCTTCGACACCTGGCCCGAGGTCGGGCGGGAAACAAAGAGGCACACGGGGTTCGGTTTGTTCAGAGTCTTGAGGTAATCGACCGCGATCTTGCCCGCCGCAACGCCCAGAGCCCTCATGTCGTGCCCGACGAACGTAGCCCACACCGCGTCGGAGGGCTTGGTCGGCTGCTGTTTGTAGTCGCCGATGACGAAAGGGATGCCCTTCGCGACGTTCTGCTTTATCGTGGGGATCGCCGAAGAAGCGTCGGCGGGGAACAGGATGATGCCCTTCGCCCCTGCCGCGAGCAGATTGTCGATATTGTTCAGCATGGTCTGGACATCGGAGTGCGAATCCTCAAACTGGAACGTAAAGTTTGCCTCGGGATGCTCGGCCGCCCACTGTTTGCAGCCGTCGATGACGCCCAGAAACCAGGTGTACGCAGTAAGCTCCATGATGCTTACGCCGATGAGGACCTTGCCGCCTTTTGTCTGTGCTGGGGGCGTCTGCGACCACCCTGCTGTGGATGCAAGGAGAAAGACGACCAGCATCAATGCTCCAATCTTTTTCATAGCCTCCTCCATAATTCTTGATTGGAATTCTAAGTTTTGCCAACGTTGTCGGCAACGATTACTATCATCATATCGAAATCTCGATTTGTCAAGTTTTTTTTCGGGATTTTGCGGTACCCCGGGATAAAAAGGGATTTGAGGCAGGGCCCTTGACATTCGCCAACGTTGTCGGCAACGCTAGGTGGTGGATAATTACGTCTATTGACCGAAAGAGCATGGGGTCGAACCGTGACAAAGCTTGAGGATATTGCGAAAGAGACAGGTTTCTCGATCAAGACAGTCTCGCGCGCCATACACAACCATCCCGACATAAAGCGCGAAACGAAAGAGATCATAATGGAAGTGGTCCGCAAACGCGGATTTACCCCGAACTGGGCGGCCCAGAGTCTCAGAAACCAGAAAACCAACACGGTCGGCTATATCATCCCGAACATCACAAACGGATTCTTCGGGGAGATCGGCATCGCCGTCGATGCCTTCTTCCGTGCGAAAGGCTATTCGACGCTCATCTGCTTCACCTCGGATTCAAGAGAGAATGAGATCGAATCGATCCGCTCCCTCCTCGCGAAGAATATCGACGGCATCATCCTCGCGCCGATCGGCAACCAGGGCGAATATATCGACCAGATACCCAACATCGATGACACGCCCCTTGTCCTGATCGACAACCGCCTCAGCGGGCCTGCGCGCAATTACGTGCTTCAGGACAACGAAGGAAATTCCCGCCGTCTCACCGCGCACATCCTGGGCCACGGCCATACTCAGATCGGCTTCATCACGGGGCCGCTGGAGGAATCCTCCTCGCGCGAACGACTGAATGGTTTCCGAGATGCCCTCGAAGACGTGGGGCTGCCCTTCGATGAAAGTCTTGTCCGCAGTGTGGACTGGGAAATCCACAGTGGCTATGGAGCGACCAAGGACCTTCTCGACCAAAAAGGCGGCTCACGGCCCACCGCGATCATCTACGGGAATTCCCAGCTCCTCCTCGGCGGGTACAAGGCGCTCCGGGAAAAAGGTCTCTCGATACCCAGCGATATCGCCGTCGCCTCATTTGAGCACCCCGACATCATCGATGCGCTCTCTCCATGTCCCACCACACTCGAAAAGGTCGAAACGCGGATCGGTCAGGCCGCCGCCGAGATGCTGCTGTCCATCATCGAGACCAAAGAGAATACGCCGCCGCGCGAAGTGTATATTCCAAGCCAGCTCATCATAGGGGAATCCTGCGGCTGCCCGGGACGAAGCTGAGGTCTGCTACATCCTCTCCGCAATTCCCTCTGCCCAGGCCTCAATCTTGCTCCAGTCGCGCATGTCCAGAGGAAGGTCTTTCGGCGTGCCGAAAATGAAGCGCGCAAAGGCGGGCAGAGGCCCGGGGAGCCTGCCTGAGAATATTTCGGCCGAGGAGGCGCCTGCGAGCGCCCGGATGCTCTCGAGGTTTTTGCGGATAGCCTTTTTCCAGACTTTTCTGCCCCGCTCGAACAAGTATGAGACTATGAAAATATCGGTGGGGATATTGGAGCCGGCGACTTTTGCGCCCAGGAACTCCTTGAACTGGGGGAGCACCTTCATGCCGTTGATCGGGCTGCCCAGGACAAGTCTGTCGTAACCCCGTACAGAGCCGACGCCGTCGATGGGCGCCACTTCGACATCGATATTTTTTTCCGCGCCCTTTGCGCTCAGTATTTCCCCAATCCGCTTCGCAATTTCCTCTGTGGTGCCAGTCTTCGAGATATAGGCGACAAGGATTTTCATAGAGGGCTCCTTCGGCTTTCGCCTTTTGAATATGCTGCGGTTCCTTAAAATGGAGTATTGCATATTTCGCTTTTATACAACAGTTCTGTATTTACTATCACTTATGCCTACGCCGGGCGGACTGTTTTGTGGTATTCTAGCATGACTCGGGAGGGTGCGATGATGGCAGGCACAATCAGGGACGCGCGCATCGGGGATAGCGCAAAGATATGCGAAATATACAATTACTATGTCGAATCGACCGACATTTCGTTCGAGGAAGAGCCTGTGCCGCAGCAGGAGATGGCAGGAAGAATTGAAGCTGTTTCCAGGAATTATCCCTGGCTTGTGTACGAAGCGGACGGAGAGGTCCTGGGATATGCGTATGTGAGCAGATGGAAAGAGCGTTCCGCGTATCGCTACACGGCGGAGACAACCTTCTATGTCATCAAAGACCATGCGGGAGAAGGAATCGGGACGGCGCTCATGCAGGCGCTGCTCGAAAGGGTCAGGAAACTCGAAATCCACGCCCTGATCGGAGTCATAGCCCTGCCGAACGAAGAGAGCGTCGCCCTCCACGAGAAGTTCGGGTTCAAAAAGGCGGCGCATTTTGCCGAGGTCGGCTTCAAGCACAATGCATGGATCGACGTGGGATACTGGGAGCTTGTGATGTAATATTAAATTTTTTTGCCGGTGATTTCATAAAACTGCTCGGCAAGTTGTTCCAGATAGCCGTCAGGTCCATGATATGAGTGAACAGCTGTAGGTTTCGGTTCTATCGTGGGGCCTGGTTTTGTCGCGACTGAGCGGCCATGTGCTGCCACACCGTCACGCTCTGCCGCTGGTACCAGTGCACACGCAGCGGCGACCGCGGCCCCTGTCGCCGCCCCGGCATTTAAAATAGGGGTTATAGGCCTGTCCCATATTGCCGCGGCGCGAGCCAAAATGCCTCTGCTTGCAGCAGCCCCGCCTGTGGCGGAGATTGGTTCCGAGCCCTGCATGAATGATTTTGATGCAAGGGCCATGAGTCCAAGCGCAGAATCCACTGTGCCCGAATAATACGTATCGAAGTCGCTTGTATCTCCGTTGTCGATCGGCGGAGAAGGCGGGAAACTTTCGGAGTGTGTCTGCAGGATTTGCAGCACTGAGCCTGGTTCGACCGACACCAGTGCTTTTTCTGCCCGCTCGAAATCATCTGCCGAGCCATGGCTCTCCCGTATGCTTTCCCAAACCAGAGAACCATTTGTCCTGCATCCGAACAGGAATGGACGGCCTAATCCGTCATACATGGCATTGGCCGCAGGAATCGGTGTTCTCCCTTCATTCATGATGACAAAGCTTGTTCCAAGAGAGAGGAGAGGGCCGGAGGCGAGCACTTTGCTCTGTGGATTGTCGCCGGAAGATGCGATGACGACGCACTCTTTGTGGAAACCGTAGCGTCCCCTGAAATATGCGGCGATCTTCCCAATATGCGAAAGGGGGTGGGCGAGAGGAGGAAGCTTCGAGGATAGGCCTGATGTTCCCTGTGGCAGATTGCCTGCCTCTGCAATAGCGGCCATAAGGTCTGGATCCCATGTACGCTTTTTCCAATGCATCATCCCTGTTCCGGAACCATTGCCCCAGTCGATGGGGGCATCCGGATTCCCGGCGAGAATACCTGCTAAAAATGAAGAAATGAGATGGATGCGGGCGGTGTTCTCGTAATTGAGCAGATGCATCTGGGCAGTTCGGGCGATCACCGGCCCGGTAAACCGTGCAGGACTATCCGAGCCGGAACGTGCCACTATTCGCGCCTGCCCTCCCATCAATGTGCGTATTTCGTCAGCGGTGCTCTGTGCATTCGCGCTCATCCAGATCGGCGCCCTCTCATAGGAAAAACATCCCTTCAGAATTCCGGAAAGACCGTACTCTGAGATCCCACGGTTCTCACCGGAAAGGTCCATCATCAAATTACATCCATTTTCAGACACCCACACTTGCCCATGCTGTTGAGCGGAAATGTTTATGGCATCGATATGTTCGATGATGTCGCGGGGAATGTCCGACAGAACTGCGTTGAGAGCATCCAGAAATAACATCGCTGGCTGCGATGCTTCTCCTGCTTCGAGTGGAGGGAGGATGGGCGTGCCACTTGTCAGCCCATAGTGGGCGAGCCTCGGATCGTCTCGGTATCGGACCCTGTGTTCGGAGATAGTCTGAAACGTTTCGCGATTGAGTACGACCGCAGTAGTGCTCTGTGTGCTTGAATCTATGCCAAGCACATATCCTTTTGTCTTCATGTGCCTTCACCTTCGTGATGATTGATCAGGCATGTATTCCTTTACATGCTTATCATTATTTTTATGGCATTTTCCGGCATACTCGCCGCAAACCGGAATGCCTCTATGACATCGCTGAAATTATACGAGTGTGTGATGAGAGGTTTCACGTTCATCGTTTCCGAAGCAATCATGTTGATTGTCCGTGGATACATGTTTCTATAGCGGAAAATATGCCGGATTTCCACTTCTTTCACCTGGGCTGCCACGACGTCATAGGTTGCAGGCTCCGATGGCATTCCAATCATGACCGCGCGGCCTGCAGGACGGATGTATTTGATCATGTCTGCAATCACGGTCGGATTCCCTGTCGCTTCAAATATAATATCAACACCTTCCGGAGCAATGTCCTTCATGACTTCAGCGAGTGATTCTCTGGTGGTGTTGATGCACACGATGTTCCTGGGAAAATGCTTCTTTATAATATCCAATTTTCCCTGTTTGATATCGCACAATATTACTTTTGAACAGCCGGAGGATACTGCCGCCAAAGCTGTCACTATGCCAATAGTCCCGGCCCCAAAAACAATTGCGACATCGCCGGGCTGAACCGTTGCGGTGGATGCGGAGTAAACTCCGATTGCGAGCGGTTCGACGAGTGCGCCCTCCTCAAGTGTCACATTGTCCGGGAGTTTGAATGTAAAACTTGCAGGGTGGACCACGGATTCTCTCATGCAGCCATGGACTGGTGGCGTTGCCCAGAATCGCACCGTAGGATCGAGATTGTATTTCCCTTGCAGGGTAGCATTGCTGCCAAGAGATGGTATGCCCGGTTCCATGCAGACTCTGTCGCCCACTTTGAGATGTTTGACATCAGGACCTGTCTCTATGACGATTCCACTTGCTTCGTGGCCAAGTATCATGGGTTCTTTTACAATAAAATCCCCGATGCGTCCATGAAGGTAATAGTGGATATCGCTACCGCATATGCCGACTTTTTTAATGGCGATTCTGACATCTGTAGGGGAGAGTTGTTCATTGATCGCGAAATCTTCAACGGACAGATTGTTTTTTCCCTTTAATACAAGAGCTTTCATAGTTATTCTCCAAATATGCAAGAAAACTTTTACCGAGTTTTAAACAAGGCTACTCTATTTTCCGCACGAAAAGTAAAAAATGTCAAGAAAAATAGCAAAAAAGTACTAAAATTTGCGCAAAATATATTAATTGAATACGATGATAGTGAGTGTGCGGGACTGTAGTGGTCGAAATAAATAAATTTTTATTTATATTATATATATTAAACAATCTTTATGGATTTTGAAGGTTGCAGAAATATTTAACAAATTTTGCTTGACAATTCAGAAAAGCTGATTACATAATACCAAGAAAGGCAAAAATTCGATTAATTTTGCAGCAAATTGGCAAAATCTCGAATATCCCAATTGTCAACAAGGAAGGAGAGAAGGAGGCAGAGCATGAGAAAGAGAATAGCTCTACTGCTATTGTTGGTTTCTCTGGTTTCAGGGGTGGTTTTCGCCCAAGGCAAAGTGTACAGAGTGGCATACATTGCCCGTGCGCAAGCTGATTCGTTTGCGGCGTGGCTGGCGAACTCTGTTATAGAGGAAGCTAAAAAATATCCAAACATCAGCCTGAAGGTCTTCGATGGTCAGGCGAGTGACGATATTGAAAATTCTCTCATTGAGAATGCTATTACCAATAAATATGATGCAATTATCGTCCAGCCGAATAATGGTGAATCTCAACGACCCTTTGTCGAAAAAATCGTTTCAGCGGGGATCATCGCAATTACCACAAATGCCCGTATCGCCGGTATTAAAGGTGCTTCATCGGTTGATGCCGACCCTTTTGAACAGGCTGCAGTCAATGCCCGCCTGGCCCTCAAACAGGTTCCGCAGAACGCAAAAGTCGTAGTGCTCAACGGCCCTTCCGGCAATTTCCATGCCGATGCCCGCCGCCAAAGCTGGCAAAAAGAATTTTTTGACAAGCGCAAAGATGTGAAGATCGTTGGAGAACAGATTGCGCACTGGAATAAAGATGAAGCCATGAATTACATGGAAGACTGGGTCCAGGCAAATCCGAAAATCGATGCGATCATTTCAATGAATGACAACATGGCAGCCGGTGCTATCGAAGTTGTAAAAGACAATCCTGCATACAAGGGCATCCTCGCATATGGCGTCGATGGCACTGCCGAGGCAGCCTTGCTTATTAAGGCCGACCTTTTGACTGCTACAAGCTTTCAGAACGCTTACGAGCTTGCCACGAAGATACTCGATACCACAAATAAACTCCTGACGGGAAAAGCCAAACAGATTGATGTCGATATTGATTGCCCGCTCATTACAAAAGATAATGTTAATATGCTCATTGAGATTCACAAAAAAGCCGGTGCATTGAAATAGTACCCACTTGATGCGAAGAAAATAAGCATGCCGAGAGCATTCACGCTCAAGGCATGCTTTATCTTATCTAATTATCCAGAGGTATACATGGAGTCTTACAGACTAGAGGTCAGGAACATAAACAAATCTTTTCCTGGAGTGCGTGCGCTCGACAATGTGAGTTTGAAAGTCGCGAAAGGTTCTGTGCTTGTCCTTTGTGGAGAAAACGGTGCTGGAAAATCCACCTTGATGAAAATTATTGATGGGGTGTACCAACCGGATGATGGAGAGATTCTTGTAGAAGGGAAAAAGGTGAGTATTCGAAATCCGATACAGGCGAGAATGCTTGGGATTTCAATGATCTTTCAGGAACTGAACTATATCCCCGAAATGACCGTGGAAGAGAGCCTCTTCTGTGGCAGATGGCCAACGAAAAATGGCCACATTGATTGGAAATCTGTTCGTTCTCATACTCTCGAGCTTCTGGGACAGGAAAATTTGTCCTATTCTCCGACCGTACAGATGAAGGATCTTTCGGTATCTGATATTCAGATGCTTGAAATATTGAAGGCAATTTCGATCGATGCCGGGATATTAATTATGGATGAGCCAACCTCTGCCATTTCGGAGCGCGAGATTGCCCGTCTGTTCGATAAAATTAAAGATCTGAAATCGAGAGGGAAGAGCATAATATACATTTCTCATAAATTGGAGGAGATATTCCGCATTGCCGATGTCATTTCAGTATTGCGCGATGGGAAGGTAATCGAAACGAGGCTTTGCGATGATTTTACGATCGATGAAGTCATTTCCTTGATGGTGGGCAGAAAACTAGAGAGCAATTTCCCGAAGCGGTACATCACAATTGGAGAAGAAGCCCTGGTCGTCAGAGGGCTCTCCTCTGAAAAAGCATTCAAAAACGTCAATTTCTCTGTGAGAACCGGGGAAATCGTGGGCTTTGCAGGTTTAATGGGGTCGGGTCGCACAGAGATAATGCGGGCTATTTTTGGCTTGGATCCCTATCTATCAGGAGAGATAACGATCTCTGACAAGAGAATTTCCATACATGATCCCAAAGATGCGATCAAATCCGGAATAGCCATGCTATCCGAGGACAGGCGCCGTTTTGGAGTAATTCCTATACGCAACATTCGGGAGAATGTTGGTCTTGCAAATCTCAGGCTCTTTTTCTATGGAGGGCATCTCCACAGTGCAGTAGAGAATAGTATCATTGGCAAAATTTGCTCAAGAATGGAGGTAAAGGCCCCGTCTCTTTCCACAACTGTAGAAGAGCTGAGCGGCGGCAACCAACAAAAAGTGGTGCTTGGGAAATGGATTCTTTGTGACGCAAAAATTCTTATTCTTGACGAACCCACAAGAGGCATCGATGTGGGCGCGAAATATGAGATTTACAAACTCATGGGGGACCTCGCCGCGGAAGGGAAGGCCTTGGTCATGGTTTCTTCAGAATTACCTGAGCTGATTGGTATGTGTGACAGGATATATGTCATATGTAAAGGCGAAATTGCAGGAGAACTTCAAAAAGAAGAATTTAGTCAAGAAAAAATTATGAGACTGGCTACGGGATATGAGAAAAGGATGAGGGTACCACAATGAGAGATAATTCCAGACAACGTATTTCCTGGTCTGGCCTTACCCGACGGTATAGCATTTATTTAGTGCTTGTCGCTTTAATAGTAATAAGTTCATTAATAAACAGCAATTTTATATCTGCCCAGAATATATCGAATGTTGCTCGTCAGATTTCAGTCACCACAATACTGGCATTTGGCGAGACAATGCTCATCATCTGTGGGCTCCTCGATCTGTCTTCAGGCTCGGTTCTTGCGTTTTCCGGCCTGCTCTCCGTTGCAAGCTATAAAGCCACGGGATCCATGCCCTTGGCAATTATCGTTGCAATAGCCATCGCAGTATTCTGCAACCTGATCACTGCGCTCATTGTCACCCGGTTTTCTGTTCCTGCATTCATCGCGACACTTGCAATGCAGGAAATGGCAAGAGGTTCGGCGCTCTTATTCTCCAAGGGACAAAATATCTATCAGATAGGGGGATATACAATTCTTGGTCAGGGTTCTATTGGTCCTGTGCCTATTCCTATTTTCTTTTTATTAGGTTTTTTTATTCTCACATGGTACATATTGAACCATACAAGATTTGGCCGTGCCCTGTATGCGATCGGCGGTAACCAAGAAGCGGCAAAAGCTTCGGGCATAGCAGTCAACCAGACTAAGGTATTGGCATTTGGGCTCAATGGAGTGATTGTGGGAATTGCTGGCGTGCTTTTGATGTCGAGAGTCAATGCCGGTTTGCCAAATGGTGGAATAAATTATGAATTTCAGGCGCTTACTTCCTCGATAATCGGAGGAACAAGTTTCTCGGGAGGTCTGGGAACTGCTGGGGGGACTGTTGTGGGAGCGCTTATTGTCGGATTTCTCAATAATATTATGAACCTTGCGAGCGTAAATTCTTATATGCAGCAGATTGTAAGAGGAGCAATTATTGCGCTCGCGGTGATGTACGATATTTCAACAAAAAACAGGCGAAGTAAACGTTTTGCCAAAGCAGTGTCCAAATAGAGAATTGATTGACATGCGTGCATTCGAAAGATAAAGTCGATGATGGTTTATTAGTGGGTCAAACTTAACTTCAATGTGCTGTGCATGGAGGCAATTATATTGAAAAGCAAACCTGTCAGGCTTATTGATATTGCGCAGCAAGCGGGGGTTTCGATCACTACGGTATCGCATGTCATAAATAAGACCCGTTATGTCAAACGTGAAACACGCGAATATATTCTGAAAATAATGGAAGAACTCAGCTATGAGAAGAAGAAGCCCAAATCACTTCATTCCACAACAAGATTCATAGGTGTTATTGTAGCAAATATTCTGGAGGATTATTACATTTCAGTCATCAAGGCAATAGAGACATATGCCTCTGAACAGGGTTTTTCCATTTTGTTATGTGATTCGGAGAATGATGCCGAACTTGAAAAATTGAACATCCGCAGTATCTTGGAAAAGAATGTGGGAGGCATAATCATTGCCCCTGTTGACTCTCGGAAATGCCCCAAAGAGATTTTGTCCGCCACTATTCCTATGGTTTTTGTGGATCGGAAATATGAAGATTTGGACAAGATTTTTGTGGGAATAAACAATTTTGAAAGCGGATATATTGGTACCAATTATCTGGCGACAAAAGGGTGTAAAAATATAGGCTTCATCAGTTATCCTGAGACAGTCTACACATGCCAGCAGCGGCTGCTTGGATATAGTTTCTTTATCCAGAAGAATATTGCGAACGCTTTACCCAATGTCCTTACACTGAACTATAAGCAGGAAGATTCAAACAGACTGATCTGCAGATACGTCGAGGATACAAAACCAGATGGTGTGCTCTGCGCGACTTCAGACATATGTTACCAGCTTATAGGAAGCTTGGAAGAAATGGGTATCAGTATTCCTCAACAGATAAAAATTGTGACGTACGATGACAATAAATGGCTCGATTACCTTAAATATCCGGTCTCTGTCATCACACAGCCTACTGTAGAAATTGGTTTTATGGCGATAGATAATCTTATTCGCATGATGCAGAACGAGAATGAAGACAAAAAGATTGGCACGAGCATTTTTCTGGAAACAGGATTTATAGACAGATTGTAGAAATTGCAGAGTTTTTACTGGCTTGGCCGCTAAATTATTGTTTTCATCAGCGTCACGGCTGTCTCCACGAGCCTCGCACAGTCCTGGGGGGTGGTATGGTATCCGTTGCCCTCGGTGTGCTGGCGTATGACGACGGTGCCGTAGGAAGCATCGCCGCCGGGTTCGACCTCATAGCCCGGGGCGCGGAAGCCGCTGGCCTTTCGCCACGTCGCGCCCTGGCCGTGGGTGAGCACCACGGCGTAGAGGTAGGGGACGGCTCCGTTTGGGCCCTTGTTGATGGCCACCTGCAGCTGCACTCCCGCGAGGTCGTCGGGTTTCTGGCGGGGTTCGAGCATGAGCCGGGCATTCTCGGGTATCCGCAGACCCTGCTCGTCGCGGTCGAGCCGCAGGTAGGGCGTGCAGACAATGTCCGGAGGCAGGGGGACGGAGCGGGCGGCCTGCAGGGCGCGCATGACCATTTCGAATTCCCTGGGGATCCATAACCGTATCTTGAGAAAGTTGAGGGCAGGCCACAGCAGGATGAGCGCGTCCGTGGCGAGAAGCCCGGGGAGGGTGAGCGCGCTCCCGAATACGACGGCTGGAATGGCGAGCAGTACCGTAAAGGGGATGCCGAAAACGGGGCGGTACCAGAGCGGTAGGTCCAGGTGTCTGCTCGACTTGAAGGCGTCGGCGATGCGGTCCAGTTCGGCATCGGTGACGGGCTGCCAGTCCTCCTCGCCGATGTCCTTCGGCTTGTTGGTCCACGGCTTTGCGGACAGGAGAAAGAGCGGCAGCACGAGGAGCAGGGTGCCGACCACTGCTCCGGGGCCGCGCCAGAAGACCTGCAGTAAAATACCGCCAAGGCCGCACGCTCCGAAGACGAGCAGGCGGGAAGGGGTGCCCAGGCCTGGAATCCGATAGCGAATGACGGCTGTGTTCATACGTGCTCCTTGCTTTTCCCGAATCCGCATGGTTCGGCATGTGTATAGCGCCAGTAGAGAGGGCATGCTCCCTGACAGGCTATGAAGCTGTCACAGGTGCGGCAGGGGACGGGCGCGAAATGCTTCTCTTTATAGAACCGGGCTTTTTCCGAAAACCACAGTTCGCTGAAATTTTTCTCCAGGAGGTTGCCGATCGGTTCATCCCACGAAGAGCAGGGCAGGATTGAGCCGTCGGGGGCGACGGAGAGCAGTCCGTCGGCCGCTGCGCAGCTCTTGTTGCCGTGTCCGCGCGCGATGGGGTTGTAGGTACAGAAGGGGGTGGGGCTGTACCAGTAAAAGGTCATGCCGAGTCTTTTTGCCTCTTTGGCCACAGCATCCACATAGGGGCCGATCTCTTCGTAGGGGACGAAAAGCCGGTCGGCCTCTTTCCCCGGGATGGTAGGGATGAAGAGGTTCATGGCAAACCGGTTGATTTCCAGCGACGCGAGAAAGGCGGGCATGCGGTGGATGAGCTGCAGGTTCCCGCGCGAGATGGTCGTGTTGGTCTGCGTGGGAATGTCGGCTTTCTGCAATGCCGCGATACCGGCGATTGTCTCGGAGAATGATCCGGCTCTCCCCGCGAGAAAATCGTGAATTTCAGCATCAGGGCCTTCGACGGAGACCTGAGCGCTCCCGAGTCCCGCTCTCTTGAGCCCGGCGGCGCGCCCCTCGTCGATCAGGGTGCCGTTCGTGACGAGGTTGGTGATGAGCCTGCGCCGGCACGCATACTCGACGAGCTCCTCGAGGTCTTCCCGCAGGGTCGGTTCTCCCCCCGTGAACGAGAAAAAGGGAATTTTGGCCTCGTCCGCGAAGATGTCGATGATGCGCCGGTAATCTGCGGTGGAGCGCTCGGGGTGGCCTGAGACGGGCGAAACAGGGCAGCTGCGAGGCAAAGGCGCGCCGGCGCGCACGGTGGCCGGCGATTGTGCGGCGAGGCCACCAGGAAGGCCCTCCTGCGCGTTGCAGCCTGCATAGCAGAAGCGGCATGCATTGTTGCAGCGGTAGGTCAGCGCGATTTCGCCCAGCACCGGCAGCCGGGTGAACGAGAAAGAGAAGAGCTCCGAAGACACCGTGCCGTTGACCGGCACATCGCCGCGGTAGAGTGCGGCGACGTCTCCAAAGAACAGCGCAGTGTCGCGCACAGCCTCAGCTGAGGGGAATCCCAGAGCCCGCATCGAGCCGCCGCGCTTGAGGTAGGCGATGAGCGAGGCGGCCGTCGCGTTGACCTTGTAGACGCGGTTCGGCGGCAGGATGAGGACTCCGTCCTCTTCCCTGGAGAAGATATGCTCTCCCGCTTGGGCCCAGAAATCGTCGACCCAGGAGAGGTCGGGCGGAGCGGCTGCCGGCGGGATTGAAGTGCCGCTGTGCTTTCGCGCGCCCGGCGGGTGGGCTTGGACGGCCTCTGCAGGCGCGGCCACCTGCGGGATGGCCCCTTTGCCGCTTGCGCCCGCCGCGACCGCTTTCGCGCCGGCGTCGTCTGTCCGTGTGGCCGGCCTGCGCAGCATCAATGCGGGCCTCCGGAGACACAGGCACTATGGCAGGCCGAGTGGCACGCCGAGTGACAGGCACTGTGGCAAGCCTGATGGCACGCGCTGTGACATGCGTTGTGGCAGGCCGAATAGCAGGCACCGGCGGTGCCCGCAAGGTTCTTCGGCGAGAAACAGCCCGAAAAACAGGCCGAGGATGCCATGAACGACGCATAGGTTCCGGAAAACTCCTTGGGAAGGCCGAGATTCCCGTAATAGTGCGGGTGCGAATACACGTATATAAACGATGGCCAGCAGCCGTACCTCGGCGTCACTCCAGTGCCCGCGGCAGCGACAGCTTCCCCGGCCTCCGGCTCTTCAAGCTTTTTCCTGTAATACGCCTTGGTGGCCTCGATGTCGCAGTCCCAGATTTTTTCCTGAAGCTTTTTCAGGGCCGTCTCGAAAAAATCGGCCATGCGGCCCGAGAGTACCCAGCCTTCCGTGTCGAAGGCGCCCAAAAATACGTCGCCGTACTCGTCCGCACTCTCCGGCTTGAGCACTTCTAGCCGCAGGGGCGACTCCTGCGCAAGGAGGACCACGCCCTCATCCTCAAGAATTCTGATCATGACGGCCACGACGCGAGGCAGTGGCAGTTCGAACAGCAGCGCGACTTCGACAGGATGCAGATTCTCGGCTATTTTGCCGGGGACCGCATACGTCCCCTCGGTCAGGCGGGGAGGTGTCCACGAATCGCCGGCCCAGGCGATGCCCTCGGCCTTTGCCACAGCCTTCGGATATCCCGCTATTTTCCTTCGATAGAGAAACACGCCGAGCGCGGCGATGCCGCCGCAGAGAAAGAGGGCGAGAAGCGGCGTGCGCTGCCAGTCCCAGCCTGGTCCTCCGCGTACGGCACCCGGCTGTTCTCCAGTTTCGAGGGCACCGGAAGGATTTGCGGTCACAGTTTGGCCGGCAAGGGCATTGAACAGCGGAGAGAAAGCGAGGGCTACATTCTCGGCGGACAGATAGAATTGAAGATCCTGGGAGGCGTGCGCGGCGGGCGCTTTCTGATAGAACCGCAGCGCGAGATAGTTTTTGCCGTCGGAGCCCTGTGCGGCGTACCAGTCGATGCTGTTCTCGTCATTGACGTGCTTTTCGGTGGCAAAACCGAGCTGCGAGAGCCGTTCGGATCGCGAATCCCCCGTTTCGCCCGCCTTCACCTCGATGGGAAAGACGATCGTCACGGCCCGGTGGCCGAGCGACTGGTCCCACTCGGGCGGGGCCCAGTGGAAATAGAAGAGCTTTTCGCCGCCGGATCTTTCGGTGAGCCCCACCATGTCCGCCGCGGCAAGATCGGCGCCGTAGGTGAGCACCCAGGTCGAGGTTCCCGACGTGCGCCTGCCCTGGGCGAGGAGGATATCCCATGTGCCCCCTGCATCTTTGATGTCGAGGGGACTGCGCATTCCGTCCGGCAGATCGGCCCAGCAGCGCTCCTGGTCCCAGGCCAGGGGAGCTTTTTCTCCCTGGAAGTAAAAGCCGCCCATGGTGCCGGAGCTCACGTTCCAGACAATGGAGTGCTGAACCACCGCCTTGCCGTCGCTGTGCAGAGTGAGGAATATTTCCACAGATTCCGCCTGAGCCTCGAGCGCAGCGAGAGCTTGTCCCGACAATCCGATCAACACCAGCATGACCAGCAAGAATCTGCTTCGTTTCATTCTTCCAGCTCCTGTCGTCCATCCATTGCATCGAGCACAGTATGGTTTCCTTCGATGCCCCCAAAGGGCAGGGCAAGCTTTTCGGCGATGAGGCGGGTCGATCCGTCGAGGGAGAGAATCAGTTTTTGTTCGAGGTTTTGATGCGCCGTGCTGGGCTCGCCCTCAATGCGCGAGCCGATCCGTCCGGCATCGGACACGTGCAGATACCCATCCACTGTCTCGGCGGCATTCTGCACGGCATCCTCGACAATAGGGTCCCTTGCATTCCCCTTTGCGCAGGATTCGAGGTACAGGCCGGCTGCAAACACGAGCCGTTCTACGGCCGCCTTCGCTTCGGGATTCTCAATGCGGAGCATGGCGAGGCGCTTCCTCAGGCGGGCCGTCTCTTCAAGACGGTCGGCATCGTGTTCGTTCCGTTCCCGCTTTTGCTCGTCAAGAATTGCCTTGGCTCCCGGCTTCGAAAGCAGTACCAGGGCAAGTTCTCCGCCCGTGACGAGAGCGAAGAGGGGTGCAGTCAGGAGCACAGGCGCGATCCCGGCGAGCGTCGCGCCCGCCGCCAGAAGGGCATTGCCGCACACAATGCCGATGGCCAGAGGAGACCGAAAGAACTTCGCCATCAAATCGTGCATCTGGTGCTTGCTCTTGAAACCCCTAGCCGCCCTGCAGTGTCCGACAACCTTGCTTCAATTTTGTCCGGGGCTGACAAATTTTATTATACTCTTTGACCCGCCAAAGATGAAGTACGGACCCGTCGCTTCGGAGGTTTTAACCGTTTTTTCATCTTGTATCACGCTGCCGACAAGTGTTATGATGAAAAATCTGAGTTAGATATTTCTAACTTATTGAATCTACGATTCTGTTTGTCTATCAGGACATTTTTTGCTCCATATAGATAAAGGAAGGAAATGGTATGTATTGCACAAGGCAAATAACCCCTCACATATTCTGGGTGGGCGGAAACGATCGAAGGCTTGCGCTGTTCGAGAACATGTTCCCTCTGCCGAACGGCGTTGCCTACAATTCATATCTGATCATGGATGAGAAAATTGCGCTGCTCGATACGGTCGATTTTTCGATCAGCCGGCAGTTTTTCGAGAACATCGGGCATGTGCTGGGAGACAGGGCCATCGATTATCTGGTTGTCAACCACATGGAGCCGGATCACTGCGCCAATATCGAAGAGCTCTGCAGGCGGTTTCCGGGGATGAAGATCGTGGGCAATTCGAAGACCTTCCAGATGATCCGCCAGTTCTACAATTTCGATATCGAGGCCAAGATCCACGAGGTGCAGGAAGGGGATGAACTTTCTCTCGGCATCCACACACTGCGTTTCTATTTTGCTCCTATGGTGCACTGGCCCGAGGTGATGTTCACCTATGAGGAGCGTGAGGGCGTCCTCTTCACCGCCGATGCGTTCGGGACCTTCGGCGCGCTCTCCGGGAACCTTTTCAGCGACGAGCTTGATTTTGAAGATCTCTTTCTCGACGAGGCGCGCCGCTATTATACCAATATAGTGGGCAGATACGGCGTCCAGGTGCAGTCGGCGCTGAAGAAGGTGTCAGGCATCACAGTACGGATGCTCTGCCCGCTGCACGGTCCGGTCTGGCGCAAAAATCTGGATTACATCCTGACCAAATACGATCTCTGGAGCCGGTACGTGCCGGAAAAGAGAGGCGTCGTTTTGGCCTATGCCTCCATGTACGGCAATACGGAGAATGCGGTGACCGTCATCGCCAACCGCCTCGCCGAAAGAGGCGTGGAGGATATGCGGGTATATGACGTCTCCAAAACGCATGCTTCCTATATCATCGCGGATGCGTTCAAATACAGCCATCTGGTCTTCGCCGCCCCGACATACAACGCCGGACTCTATTTCGGCATGGAGGCGCTTCTGCGGGATATGGCCGTATTGAACCTGCAAAACAGAAAAGTCGCGCTGGTGGGCAACGGCTCCTGGGCCCCGGTCGCCCATACCATCATGCAGAAACTGGTCGGCGGAATGAAGGGCATGGAGCTGCTCGCTCCGCCGCTTGTCATAAGCTCTTCCTTAAAACCTTCTCAGATGGATGAACTGCTGGCGCTTGCGGATGCCGTGGGCGATTCGGTAAAAAGGAACCCCTGCCTCAGCAACGCTGAGACAAGGGCATATTAGGAGGCTGACGTTTTCGAATTATAGTTTGAACAGCAATTCCTCATAGCCGGGGAAGGGCCAAACTTTCTTTGCCACCAGTTTTTCCAGCGCATCCGCCCGGTGCCGCATATTGGCCATCTGTGGTACCACTTTCTCGCGGTAGGTCTTAGCCTGAGTAAAATTGTCCTCTATGGCCTGGGCATCTCCCAGCACTTTTTCAAGCTTGTCTGTTTCGTCGTACAGCTCGCTGGTGAGCTCCGCAATTCTCTTTGCCCGTTTTTCCTGAGGAACACTGATTGCGCCGAGGGCCGCCAAAGCCGCCGCATCGCGGGCGAGAGAACTGGCGTAGGAAGAGACCGCGGGGAAAATCGAACGGCGGGCCATCTCGATCATCACTCCGGCTTCGATATTGACCTGCTTGGAATACCGTTCCAGATAGATGTGGTAACGGCTCTCCTGTTCTTCCCTGGATAGGACCTTGTGGGTCTCAAAGATGGCAATCGTCTCTTTCTGGATGAGGACCGGCAGAGCATCCACTGTAGCCCGCACATTGGGCAGGCCCCGGCGCTCTGCTTCCCGCACCCATTCGTCCGAATAGTTGTTCCCGTTGAATACCACCCGGCGGTGTTTGCCGTACGATTCCTTTATAATGGCCTGGATAGCCGCATTTTTGTCTGTGGCTTTTTCAAGTTTATCCGCAAATTCGGAGAGCACCTGGGCCACTGCCGTATTGAGGTAGGTATTGGGCGTGGCGATGGACTGAGAAGAACCGACCATGCGGAATTCGAACTTGTTCCCGGTGAATGCAAAGGGGCTGGTCCGGTTGCGGTCCGACACATCCTTGGGGAGAGAGGGCAGGGAGGTGACGCCGAGCTTGATTTTTTCTCCGCCCGCGCCGCCGTTGGAAGCCTTGCCGTCTGCGATGCGGTCAAAAATCTCCATGAGCTGGTTGCCGAGAAACACGGAGACGATGGCGGGCGGCGCCTCGTTGGCCCCCAGACGATGATCGTTCCCGGCGGTGGCAGTAGAAGTCCTGAGCAACAGTGCATACCGGTCTACCGCTTCGATGACCGCGGCGGTAAACAGGAGGAAACGGGCATTGGATTCGGGATTTTCCCCGGGATCGAGGAGGTTGATTCCGTCATCGGTCGCTATGGACCAGTTGTTGTGCTTACCCGAGCCATTCACGCCTGCAAAGGGCTTTTCATGGAGCAGGGCTTCCATCCCGTGCCGGCAGGCGACCTTTCTGAGTGTTTCCATCACCAGCTGGTTGGCATCCACCGCCACATTGGTGGTGGTAAAAATGGGGGCCAGTTCAAACTGGTTGGGTGCAACCTCGTTGTGCTGGGTCTTGGCAGAGACTCCCATCTTCCAGAGCTCTATGTTCAATTCCCGCATGAAGGCTGCTACCCGTTCCGTAAGGGCTCCAAAGTAATGATCCTCCATCTCCTGTCCCTTGGCGGGCATAGAGCCGAAGACAGTTCTGCCGGTCAACAGCAGGTCCGGCCGTTCGTCAAAATACTTCTTGTCTACCAGGAAATACTCCTGCTCGGGGCCGACGGTGGTGGTGACCCGTTTGGAGCTGGTATTCCCAAGAGCGCGCAATATCCGGACTGCCTGCACATTCAGGGCATCCATGGAGCGGAGCAGGGGCACCTTTTTGTCGAGCGCCTGCCCATAGTAGCTGATGAACGCGGTGGGAATGCACAGGGTAGTCCCGGTGGGATCCTGTTTGAGGAAGGCAGGACTGGTCACATCCCAGGCCGTGTAGCCCCGGGCCTCGAAGGTCGCCCGCAGTCCTCCGGAAGGAAAACTGGAGGCATCCGGTTCCCCCTTGATGAGTTCTCTGCCGGAGAATTCCATAAGGACCTTGCCATCCGGGGTTGGGGCAATGAAGGAGTCATGCTTTTCGGCGGTGAGGCCCGTGAGGGGCTGAAACCAGTGGGTGTAATGGGTGGCCCCTTTCTCCAGGGCCCACACCCGCATTGAGGTCGCAACAACCTCTGCGACTTCCAGCGTCAGTTCTTTTTCTCCAGCCTGTACCGCAAGAATTTCTTTGTACACGTTCTTGGGCAGACGCTCCCGCATCACCCCATTGGAAAAACAATTGCTCCCGTACAGACTGGATACGGGGTTTTCAGTAAGATCGAAGGCTTCGCTCATAGTAACTCCTGCACACTGCGATGTACCGGGACGGGACACGAGATCGCCCGCCGTTTATTATTCTTGATATAAGAGCAAAAACCATGCCAGAAATGACGAATGTTTCAAAAAAGATGCGGTCAGGCACTTTTTAGAAGCAAACAGGCAAAAAGGAGATGCCGACTGTAGGGGAAGTGGCCTTAAAAGGCCCCGTATCCTGAATAATTCTCCGGCAGCTGTCGTTCTTGACGCTTGTTCGCCAGGGAGCGCAATGGCCGAAGTACTACATTTATGTGGGAATGATGTGCAATTCATACATAAATGTCAGGCATGCAGGAACCGTGCTACGACAATATCTGTGTTACATCTTTGCAGATCGATACAGACGCCAGTTGATCCCATAATGATGCACTTTCAGGCCTATCTGCCGTTCTGTAATGCCCAGACGCCTGGCCGCCGCCGCCATATTGCCGCTCGTGATTTTCAATACCTCGACGATGAGCTCTTTCTCCAGCCGGGAAAGCGCCGCTTCAAGGGTGGCGGTAGGTTCAGTGTTGGTCGACTGGGCGGACTGGAGGCTCGGCGGCAGGTGGTAGGAATGAATCACCATATCGGTGGAGAGAATGGCCGCCCGCTCGATACAGTTTTCCAGTTCCCTGACATTCCCCGGCCAATGATAACTTGTCAGTAAGTCAAGCGCGGGGCTGGAAATCCGCTGTATCAGCTTTCCATTTTTTTCCGCATACTTTTCCACGAAATAGTCCGCCAGCAACACAATGTCGCTCTTTCGCTCCCGGAGCGGCGGTACATGAATAGGGAACACATTCAGGCGATAGTAGAGGTCTTCCCGAAACTTGCCCGCTTTCACTTCCTGTTCCAGCTTTCGGTTTGTCGCGGCGATCAGGCGAACATCCACCTTGATGGGATGATCCCCGCCCACCCGTTCGATCTCACGCTCCTGGAGCACCCGCAGAAGCTTCACCTGCACCTGGGGAGAGAGCTCTCCGATTTCATCGAGAAACAGGGTTCCCCGGTGAGCCAGTTCAAAGCGCCCCTTGCGCCGAGCTACCGCACCGGTAAAGGCCCCCTTTTCATGGCCAAACAGTTCACTTTCGATGATCGACTCCGGGAGGGCTGCGCAGTTTATTTTGACATAGGGTCTGTCCGCCCTGCGGGAAAGCCGGTGTATCTCCTGGGCGACCAGTTCCTTGCCGGTCCCGCTCTCCCCCGTGATAAGGACCGTTGCATTGCTGGGGGCCACCTGGGCAATGAGCTCGTACACTCTCTGCATGGACGTACTGGTGCTGATAATCGAGGAACCGGAATGCACAGCCCGGGAGGAGAGGGGGACCGTTTTCTGGTCATTGTTCAGCAATTCCTCCCTGAGACGGAACTGCTCTTCCAGAATCCGTTCCCTCAGTTTTGCCGAATCGGCAATGATCGAGGCCACCTGTTCGAGCAGGCCCTGGTCCCACTGCATCCATTCATCCTGCTGCTCCCCGGGCAGCCGGCGCTCCGCACTCAGTGTGCCGATCACCGAACCTCCGCTCAGCAGGGGAAAACAATAGCATGCCAGTCCGGCCAAATCTTCCTTTGAGCGCGCTCCGGCCCTATTTAAGAATCGAGGCTCCCTGGAAAGGTCCGGTACCACCACGGGGAGTCCGGTTTCGAACACGCGACCGATAAGCCCCTCCCCGAGGCGGTACTTCCCCTGTTCCTTTTCCTCGGCCGAAAGGCCATTGGCTTCCTCTATCTTTAACACCCCCGTGCTCCGCTCCAAGAGCGTCACCATGCCGCGGACAAGGCCGGCCCGCACCTCCAGCAGAGACAGGAGGGGCCTCAGGGAACTCCGAAGCTCGACATGTTTATCCAGTGTCCGGGCGATATCCAGTAAAAACCGCAGGGTCTCTTTTTCGTCGGGAATAGCCGCCGAATTCATGAGGGCCACATTACTACAAAAATGTAGGAAAGCACAATGACAGGGCTTGGGCGGTTTTTCCTATTCTCCTGTGCGCCTTGCGTGGGCTGCCGATAGTGGATTTTGTGAAGAGAGCATGATCTTGATATCGACGAGAATCCTCACTTTTTATCTTCGGTTTGGGCACGGAGACCTTTAATATACTGCACCACATCGTCTTCGGAAGAGAGTCCGGCCTTTGCCGCTTCGCCCGCCATCTCATTCTGGAAGATACTCAATGTGGTTTGTGCCACGTTTTGGAAGATAATTTTCCCATTTTCCTCGATGAAAAAGACCTTATCTCTTTCTGCCCTTAAAAAAAACTTGACAGAGCTGGAAAATGGCTTTATTGTAGAATCATCAAAACGTTTTGATGATTCTTGTCTTTACGTCCAATCTAGGAGGTGTCAAAAAATGCAACACACGATGCGACATACTCTTCTTGTACTATTGCTTGCCGCCATGTCTTGCGTCCCAAGCATGGCTCAGAACAGGATCGATACTATCAGGGCGGATGCTCCTGAACTGGCAGCCTATGGCAGCCACACGATCGGTGTACGAACACTGACGTTTGTTAATCCAAACCAAATCGATGTATTGGCAATCGATCCCGGTTTACCTGAACCTGATCCCCTTCCTCGTTATGACAGGCCCATTACGGTGGAAATCTGGTACCCTGCCGAGAAGGACGCCAATGGATCACACATTCTGAAGACCACCATGCGTGACGGGAAACGAGAGATTGAGTTTATAGGAAAAGCTGTCCGCGATGCAGCGCCAGAAGGAAATGCTATGTATCCCCTCGTGATCGTTTCGCACGGCTTCCCGGGGAATCGTTTTCTCCTTTCGCCATTGGCAGAGAATATCGCCTCGAAAGGCTATGTTGTGGTGTCAATCGACCATACCGACTCTACGTATGCTACGTATCAGAATAGAATGTCATTCACTTCCACACTTGTGAATCGCCCTCTGGATCAGCTTTTCGTCCTGAATCAGATCGCAAAGCTTTCAACCGATTCGAAGTCGTTTCTGTATGGTATTGTCGACGCAAATAATACTGCTATCGTTGGCTACTCCATGGGGGCATACGGCGCCACGATCTCCGCGGGTGCCGGCATCACACAAAAGGGTGCTGCATCCGTCCCCTTCAGTCTGCTGGATATATGGATGAGCGGCAGTGCTTCTCGCAAAGCAATGTTGGATCAGCGTATTAAGACAATAGTCACCTTTGGAGTTCCGCTCATGAATGGGCTTTTTGACGCTGACAGTATTACGACGATCGGGATCCCTATGCTGCTCATCGGCGGTTCAGTTGACGATGTCGCCGGTTACGAGCAAAGTATCCGACCGCTTTGGAAAGCTGCTACAAGTGTCGATCGTGCCCTGTTGACGTTTGAGAACGCTAACCACAATGCCGGTGCCCCAATGCCGCCGCCGCAGGAGGACAACAGGTTCGACGAGAAATTGAATATGAATCTTGCCAACCACTACATCGATGCCGTGTGGGACAACGTCCGCATGAATAACGTGTCGGAGCATTTCGTCACGGCTTGGCTCAACAAATACCTGAAGTCTGATCCTGCCATGGATGCTTATCTGGATCTTATACCGGCGTCCAATGATGGAGTTTGGGCCGTGAACAAGGATGGAACTTTCAAGCCGGAACATTCCTACTGGAAAGGATTTCCCAACCGGACTGCCAAGGGACTACGATTTGAAACGCTGAAGGCCGGCGAATAACCATTCCATGAATGCGGTGCGGGACCGCCATAAAATGGTCCCGCATCACGACGAAATTTTCCCACCGTGCGCCCAGGTCGTTTCGGAGCTCGATCGGCCGGAAAGTATTGATGACCGCATTTCGGAAAATGACAGAATTCATATTAATTTGGTCAGTTTGCTGACCAAATTTAACTCAATAAAGGCCTCATACGCTGAAATTGTTGCGATACCATTCGACTGTCTGTCGGATTGCTTCGCGGAGCGGTGTGGCGCGCTCGCCGAATGCGCGTTCAAACTTACTGCTGTCCACGATAAAGGGCTTTTCGAATTCGTACATCATTTCCACCGTCTCCCGCGCTTCGGGGATGAAGATACCGCCAATTCTCATCATCAGTTTGCCCATGCCGTTCATTTTAGGCGGCCTGCCAATTTCTTCAAACACGATCGTCATGAGTTGACGTGTCGTGAGCGTCTCCGCGTTTGGCACGTGCCAGACCTGACCGAGGGCTTCATCGTGTTCACCAAGTGTCACCAACGCTTTTCCGAAATCGTCGATGAAAGTATAGGTATGCGGCAGGTCTATGTTCCCTATCAGTGAAGCGGTTTTGCCTCGAAGCGCAGGAAGGAGCGCGCGCTCTCCGATTGTCGATTCCAGAACGCCGGGGCCGAAGAAGTCCGAAGCGCGCCCAATGGCAACCTGCACCTTGCCGCTCCGGTGTGCGGCCAGTGCCGCTTCCGCCATCTGGGCGCGTATGCGCCCCTTGAGCGTCGTCGCAAGGTAGGGGAGGTCTTCAGTGATTGGGCGATTGGGAACTTCTCCATACATATAGAGATTTTCGCCGATGACAAGCCTTGCGCCGGCACTTGCTGCGGCTTCGAGAATGTTGGTCTGCAGGGGCGGAAATTTCTGAGGTCACTCGTGGTACGGTGGTTTGGCGCATTGATAGACTACCGCTGCACCCCTGCACGCCTCACGCGCCCTGTCAAGCTCGTATACGTCGGCCGCCACCACCGATACGCCGGCAGGCACCTTGGCTTTGCCACTTCGATTGACCATGCGCACGGTTTCGCCCCTGGCCACCAACGTACGCATTACCGCCATACCCAGCGGGCCCGTACCAACAACGACATGGAGTTTAGGATTGCTTGCCATTTACTTCATCTCCTTTGAGCATCGTGAGTGAGTTCCGGCAGTGCGGCTTCTTCGACCGCCCTCTCTACTCATTCTTCTGCACCACACAGAACAGATTCCCGTCCGGGTCCTCCAGGACAACATAATCCGCATCCGGGGGATATCTCCACGGATATTTTCTTGCCCCAAGCCCTATCAGGCGTTCCACTTCTTCCTTTTGTCTGTCGGTATAGAGATCGAGGTGTATCCAGCTTCTATGCTCTTTCGGTTTTTCCCTCTTCTGGAATGACAGATTCGGCCCCTTCCCCAAAGGATCCTGTAACACTGCCCAATCATCTGTCAGAGGGTCCCTCGGGCGGTAGTGCAGGGCATCCTGCCAGAACTCCACCATTTTCTCAAATTCGTGACAGTGGATGACAATCGACCCAATTTTCATGGTATTCCCCACAACGATATTTTAGAACATCTCCAGTATATTTCCACCCTCCGTGCGCGTGGGCTGCGCGGCGTAGGTGGCGCGACGCCTGCCTGAACGGAGCGGGGTGCAAGTGATGCGTACCTGAATATATGCCTGCCACTTGATGGCTGCATACAAATAGCTGTATATTGTATGCAGGAGGTTATGATATGCCTTTACTGCAAGTCAGAGATTGCCCAGAAGACATCTATAAAAAGATCGTTCTGGCCGCAAAAAGAAAAAATAGAACCATCGCTCAACAGACAGTTGTGCTCCTAGAAAAAAGCCTCGGCCAGGAACAACCCAATATTGAAAGAAGAAGACGACTCCTGGAAAAGATTAAGACGCGGCAGATCCCCGAGAAGGTTAAAAAGATTGATGCAGTTGCATTGCTGAGAGAGGATCGTGACCGATGACTGCCGTATTGGATGTGAGTGCCGGGATTGAACTTTTGCTTCAGAAGGACAAAAATGATCTTTTTACTGCGACGTATGAAAAGGCATCATGGATCATCGCGCCTGATTTATATATTGCCGAGCTCTCGAATGTGCTGTGGAAGTATTATAAAGCGCAAAAAATCAGCCATGCAGAATGTATGCAGTATGTGGAAGACGGTATTGATTTGATTGATGATTTTTTCGAAGCAAAAGAACTGTGGAAAGAAGCCTTGGGCGAAGGGATCAAAAATGCTCATTCTATTTATGATATGTACTATGCTGTCCTAGCACGAAGAAATGACGCCCTGCTAATGACCAACGATGAGCAGCTGAGCATACTGTGTAAAAAATTGAATGTTGAAGTAGTAATATAAGAACAAAGCGCGTGTTATGCGACTTATAGGGACCCGTCCAACGTGCGCTTTTATCCATAAAATCTTCCTTGAGGCGCACCGAGATTACCGCCATTTCTTAGACATCCCCTCCCGTTTGTCCATAGATATCCTCATGTTCAATATAGAAAATAGCTCTAAAGGCCTCCATTTTTAGGATTAAAACATAAAAACGGGAACGTTCCCAAATTTTTCTTGCATGTTATGAAAAACCATGCTATACTCTTTGTGGGAACGTTCCCAATATGAACAAACAGAAGATCAGTATTCACGAGGTGGCGCGCCTCGCGGGTGTCTCGAAGAGCACGGTGTCGCGCGTGATCTCCGACAAGGGCGGATCGGTCAGCCATGAGACACTGGAGAGGGTCCATAAGGCCATCGAGCAGCTCGGGTACCGGAAGAACATTGTCGCCGCCGGCCTGAGGACGCAGAAGACCTACATGGTGCTCGTCATGATTCCGGATGTGGCGAACCCTTTCTGGTCGGAGATCGCCCGTGCCGTGCAGGATACGCTTGAGCCGGAGGGGTATTCGGTGGTCATAGGGAGCACGTACTGGAGCGAGGAACGGGAATCGCGCTACTACGAGCTCGCCCAGATGGCCCGCTTCGACGGGGTTATCCTCAACAGCGTCACCGACAATATCGACCTGATCAAGAATCTCGGTGTCCCGGCGGTGCTCATAGGCGAACGCACCGCAGCTCAGAATATCGACACGGTGGGAACGGACACCATCCAGGCGACAAGGATCGGTATGGAGTATCTCTATGAGACCGGCCACCGGAAAATAGCGCTCGCGACGAGCGACCACGGCAGCGAACGCTACCTGTCGCTCCGCGCCAGGGCTTACAAGGATTTTCTCCACGAGAAAGGACTTCCCCTCGATCCTGCGCTTCTTTTTTCAGTGAACCTGGACGCGGAGGGCGGCAAGGAGCTGGCGAAACAGCTTCTTGGCCTTCAGGACTGGACTGCGCGGGTGGACAGTCTGCTCTGCGGAAACGACATCGTCGCGATCACTGCCATGAATGAGCTTCGGAAATACGGAATCATTGCGGGAATAGACATCTCCATAGTCGGTATGGACGATGTTCCCGCTTCATCCCAGACCTATCCTCCATTGACGACTGTGCGCAAGCCCCGCGAGCGGATTGGCGTGGCGGCCGCACAGCTTCTCCTGAAGCGGATCTGTGACCCTCTCGGGCCGGTCGAAAAGCATTTGTTTCCTGGTGAACTTGCCATTCGGGATAGCGTCATCGACAGAAGGAAAAAACGATGAAGACAAAAGCGGAGATTGTCGCCGACAGGGCGGAATTCGAGTCGAGAGCCATCGGGGCCTTTGTGGGGCTTGCGGTAGGAGATGCGGTCGGCGACTTGGGGAGGAGTCAGGATCACCGGAATCGGTATGGTCTGATCACACGGCTTCTCGAGGATGGAAAGAGCACCGACGATACGGAATTCGGGGTGCTGACTGCCCGGGCTCTCCTCGATTCGAAGGGTGCGCTCACGCCGGAGAAGACGGCAGAGGCCTGGGGGCGCTATATTCTCGACCGCGGCGGTGCAAAGAAGCGGGCAGGACGGCCACTCTACGGCGCGATCGAGAATCTTTCGCGCGGCATGGAACCACCCCTCTCGGGAAAATTCAATGTGATGAATATCGACGACGGCGCCGCGATGCGGGCAACGCCCCATGGAATCCTGTGGGCCGGCAATCCGCAGAGGGCCGCCGAGTCGGCGATGACGGACGCCTGCGTCAGTCATGACGCCGACGGCATCTGGGCTGCCCAGGCTGTGGCGGCCGCGGTGGCGGTGGCGATGGCCGACGGGACGGTCGAAGAGATCGTGGAGACGGCCTGCGCCCTGCTTCCGCCCAGGAGCTGGATCGCAAGCGCGATGGATACCGCCATGGATATCTGTGATCGTCTGCCGAACATAGAGGAGGCCTACGAAGAGCTCCACACGAAGCTCTGGACCCCCGAGCACGCCGCATCTCCCGAGGCCATTCCGCAGGTGTTTGCGATTTTCAGGCTCTGCGGCGGCAATCCCAAACGCAGTCTTCTGTGGAGCGCCAATTTCGGAAGGGATGCCGACACCATCGCGGGACTCGTGTGCTCATTGTCTGGGGCGATGCATGGCGCCTCCGCGTTTCTGCCCGACTGGATCGAATCTCTGAGAAAGCCGTCCGGCACCTGCCTCGATTTTGCGATGGATGAGGACATTGTCGTCCTCGCGAAAGATCTCGTCGCGCTGTCCTGTGAGATGGGAGCATAGCGGCATGCCTGCACTTTCAAGAAGAAGAGACTGGACGCTGCTGATACTGCTTGCTCCAGCCTTGGCCTACTTCCTCGTGTACCACCTCATCCCCATCGGAGGCATGGTGATGGCCTTCCAGGACTACAGGATTATCGGGAAGAGCCCTTTCGTGGGATTGAAGCATTTCAAAATGCTCTTTGCATCGCCGGCTTTCATGCAGGTTCTGGTGAACACCCTCATTATCAGTTTCATGAAGATCGTGCTGTTTTTCCCGCTGCCGATCGTTTTCGCGCTGATGCTGAACGAAGTGAGGACTTCATTTCTGCGCAAGTTCATCCAGTCCACCACCTATCTTCCGCACTTTCTGTCCTGGGTCGTCATCGCGGGGATATGGATCGCCTTTCTCTCGCCGAGCAGCGGCGGAGCCAATCAGCTGAGAGGGCTCTTCGGCCTCCCGCCGCGCGACTACATGACGGACAAATCCGCGATCCGGTGGGTGCTCTTCGCCTCGGAGACATGGCGGAGTCTGGGCTGGGACTCGATCATCTATCTGGCGGCGCTGACGTCCATCAGCCCCAGCCTGTATGAGTCCGCCGATCTCGACGGCGCGGGCGCCCTCCAGAAGATGCGTTTCATCACGTTGCCGGAGCTTCTGCCCACTATGGTCACGGTGTTCATCCTCAACATGGGCTTTTTTCTGAATGCCGGCTTCGATCAGGTCTTCAATATGATGAACGACTCCGTGATAAGCGTGGTCGATATTCTGGACACCTATGTGTACAGGATCGGACTTCTGAATATGCAGTATTCATTCTCTACGGCGGCGAGCCTCTTCAAGGGAGCCATCGGATTGGTGCTGATTCTGGCCGCACATCAGGGCTCGCGCAAGATAACGGGGAAAGGCCTATGGTAAAGAGCATTTCCACCGCAAAAAGAGTGAGGACGCCCGCGTCGGAGCTTTTCTGGAGATGGTGTTTCATCACACTTCTGTTGTGCACCTGTGTGGTGGTGTTGGTGCCCCTCCTGAATGTTCTTGCACTCTCCCTGTCGGACCCCGCGCGTGTCTCGGAGGTTCGGGGCCTCACCGTGTTCCCCAAAGGTTTTTCGCTCGTCAATTACAGAGTGTTGCTGGCAAATCCCCTGTTCATGCGGAGCATCCTGAATTCCGTATTCATCACGGTCGTCGGAACTTCGCTGAACCTGCTCGTCACCTCGATGGCCGCCTTTGCCCTCACCAGGCCCAAACTGCCGTTCAAGCGCTTTTTCATGATCCTCACATCGTGGTCATGATCCTTGAACCGGCACTGGTCACCGAGTATCTGGTGGTGAAGAAAATTGGACTCATGGGCAGTCTGTGGGCCGTAATTCTCTACAAGACTGTCAATGTATATTATTTGATCATTTTAATGAGGTATTTTGAAGAGATACCTCCGTCGCTCATCGAAGCGGCGCAGGTGGACGGCGCAAGCAATATGACGGTGCTGAAGAACATAGTGCTGCCATTGTCCAAACCTGCGCTCGCGACGCTTGGGCTTTTCTATGGCGTGTTCCACTGGAACGAATATTTCCGTGCGAGCATCTATCTCACCGATCCGATGAAATACCCCCTGCAGCTCATTCTGAGGCAGTTTGTGGTGCTCGATGACACGGCATCGCTCATCGGCTCGGGCTCATTGTTCAGCTACGATGAGGCAGCGAGGCTCAGCTACGACGCTCTGCAGGCGAGCACCATCATCGTGGCGATTCTACCGGTTCTCATTATCTACCCCCTCATTCTGAAGTATTACGCGCGAGGAGTGATGGAGGGAGGAGTAAAGGAGTAGGAGGTTCTATGAAAAAGAACAGATTTTTGTTTGTGCTCATAGCGGCGATGGTGATTCTGGGTATCGCTGCCGCCGGGGCGCAGCCCAAGGTGCGGCTTGTGCTGAAGGACCTGGACACAGATCCAAACACGTCGCAGTTTATCTCGCTCATCGAAAAGGGCATGGCGGCCGCGGGCACACCGGTGAAGATCGAAGTGGTCAAGGTCCCCTCCGGCAGTTATGCGGAGAAGATCAGCCTCATGATCATGTCGGGCGATATTCCTGACATCATCTATTTCCAGGGCGGAGACGACAAGATCTCGATGCAGGGACTGCTCGAGGATCTGCGGCCCTATATCAACAAGTCGAAGTACCTGAAGAACGCCCTGGACGCGCACAGCAAGACGAGGCTCGAGAACTATCCGTACCTCGTGTGGGCTGCTCCGCCCAGGGTCCGTGCGCCCGTCATGAGAAAGGACTGGTTCGATTCCCTGCCTTCGGCCAAGGCCCTGGTCGCCAAACCCACGGTGGATGCCTACTATACGCTTTTCAAGGACCTTGTACAGAAAAAGGGTGCCCAGTACGGTATTTCGATTACGGGAGCGACAAACGGCGCCGAAGAGCTCGATTCGATTTTTGACGGAGCTTTCGGAATCACCTCGACATGGATGAAGGGCAGCAACGGGCAGTGGGTCTACAGCAGAGTCAGCCCGAATGAGAAAGAGAAGCTCGAGTTCTATGCCAAGCTCTACAGGGAAGGGCTCCTCGACAGGGAGTATCTGACCAAGCAGTGGGACACCAAGGAGCAGGTTTTCTACGAAGGCAAGGCCGGGGTAGTCGCCGGTGTTGCCCCGAGCAGCGTCGATGTGTATGCCAACAAGATGATGAAGTCGCAGAACACCAGCCTCGTTGTGCTTCCTCCCCCTGCGGGGAAGGCGCAGGGCCTCGGTCCCTTTGTCGATGTCATAAAGGAATCCCGGGGGTTCGCAATACCGGTGACCTCAAAAGTCAAGGATGCGGCCTTTGCGGTCCTCGATTTTCTGTGGAGCCCCGCCGGTCTCAAGATCGCGAAGCTCGGCATTCCCGGTGTCCATTATATCGAAGAACCTAACCGCTACGTGCTCACCGACAAGTATGTGGAGTGGGTGAATGGCTGGTTCGGCGATTCGTTCAACGGCTTCAATCCGGACAAGCCGCTCTCCAGACCCATCATGACCGAACCGGCGGTCGAGGCCGGAAAGCTCGCCGTCAAGTACATGATGCCCGACAAGACCTTCCTGATTCCCGAGCAGTACATCACCAACTGGGATGCGATGACGAATCTCTACAAGGAATACGAGGCGGACATCATCACCGGCAAGAAGCCGATTTCGGCCTTTGACGAGTTTGTCCAGAAATGGTACCGCGCGGGCGGCACCGACTTGACCAAGTACGCACAGACAGTTCTGAAATAACGTGAAGAGCAGGGGGCGCCCGCCGGACAATCGGTGGCGCCCCCGCGCTCATTATCAATTTTGCATTGGAGCAGCACATGTCTTTCTCTATTCCGGCAGATTATGTCGAGCGCGTGTACGCGGGATTGCTGGGCAAGAACATCGGGATTCGCCTCGGGGCGCCCGTCGAGCCGGCGATCTGGACCTACGAGCGCATCCGCGATGTCTACGGCGACGTCACCTCATATCTGAAACCGTACAGGAATTTCGCGGCGGATGACGATGCGAACGGGCCGGTGTACTTTGTCCGCCCTCTCCTCGAGAAAATTGAGGCCGCGCTGAAAAGCGGCGCGGCCCCGGGCAGTCTTGGGGACACGTCCATCGAAGCGGACGAAGTCGCCTCAGCCTGGCTCAACTATGCCCGCGAAGGCATCGGAATGTTCTGGTGGGGAGGCTATGGCCGAAGCACCGAGCACACCGCCTACCTCAATCTGAAGAATGGGATTCCTGCGCCGGAATCGGGCTCGATATCGAGAAACGGCAGGGTGGCCGCGGAACAGATCGGCGGGCAGATTTTCATCGACACCTGGGGGCTCCTGTGGCCCGGCAATCCTGAAAAGGCGGCGGAGTTCGCCGCATGCGCGGCCTCGGTTTCGCACGGCGGAGAAGGGCTCAACGGCGCGAGGTTCATTGCGGGCTGTATCGCGGCGGCGTTCCGGGAGCCCGACATGCCTTCGGTGGTGGCGACGGGTTTGAGCCTCATCCCGGAGGATTCCACGTACGCGGCCGTGGTGCGGGCGGTCAGGGAATTCCACAATGGGCACCCCGAAGACTGGCGCGCGTGTCAGGAGTATCTGATTGCCGAGTGGGGATACGACAAGTGGCCCGGCCTCTGTCACATCATTCCAAACGCCGGGGTGTGCGCGCTGGCCCTGCTGTACGGCGTGGGAAGCTTTGCGCGCACCGTCGAGATAGCGACGATGTGCGGCTGGGACACCGACTGCAACGCGGGCAACGTGGGGACAATCGCTGGCGTGCTCTACGGACTCGAAGCGCTGCCGCTCCACTATCGGCAGCCCATCAACGACAGCATCGTGCTCTCCGGTCTGCCGGGGAGCCTCAACATTCTCGATATTCCGACTTTTTCCAGGAGAATTGCGGTCGCCGGCTATGCCCTGGCCGGCGCCCCCGTTCCGGAGAGCCTCGCGGAGCCTCTTTCCCGCGGAGACGGCGAACGCGGCATCTTTTTCGATTTTGCCCTGCCGGGCTCGACGCACGGTATGCGGGTCTCGGACCCGACGCGCTTCGCGGTCTGCCACCGAGCAGGCGGAGGGGCCGGACGCGATGACGTCGAGGGTGGCGCAGCCGGGGGCGGCGACACCTGGAGTGGCGGCTCTGAGCGCGGTAACACTGAACGTAATGACGCTCAGCATAGTGATGCTCGGCGTAATAACGCTCTCGAGTTTCGCTTCGAGCGGCTTACTCGCGAAGAGAACGGCAAATGCTTTTTCAAGCCTTTCTACCGCAGATTCGATTTCGACGACGAGCGGTACAGCCCCGTTTTTTCCCCGCTCGCGCGGCCCGGCCAGCAGGTCGAGATCGAGTTCAGCCTGGAACGCTGGGAGGGCCAGAGCATCGGCGTGGAAGGCTATGTGCGCGATACTTTTTCCCAGAAGGAGATCATCACGACCTCCCCAGCGTTTCCGAGCGGAGGCGAACGATACCGGATCGCGTTTGCAATTCCTTCGCTCGAGGGCTCCTTCCCCGACGAGGTTGGGCTCAAGCTCACGAGTTTTTCGGGAAAAGGCAGGCGGGACTCCGGAAGGCTCTTTATCGACCGGTTCGCGATAGGAGGCAAGGCGTCCTACGACATAGACATTTCAAAGCAGGCCATTGAATTTGGCTGCGTCACCCCCTTCTCGCACGACGGAGGCACGTGGTCGATCGAAGGTGGCCGTCTGCACCTGATGACCCCGGTCAAGGCGGCCTCGTACACGGGGGGCTACGATGTGGGCGATCAGAATATCCGCGCCACCGTCACCCCTCTGGCGGGGGATTGCCATATGCTCATCGCGAGGGCGAAGGGCGCCCAGCAGGGGTACTGGGGCGGCTTCGACGGCCAGGGCAAAGTGGCGATCTACAGGCAGGACTTCGGGTTTCACAGACTCGCGGAGGCGGAATTCGGCTGGAAACCCGGCGAAAGCGTCCGGATGGCGCTTGCGGCGGTGGGAGAGTCCATCTCCCTATGGATCGGTGACAGAAAAATCCTTGAAGTGAAGGATGCTTCGTTCAGGAGCGGACTGGTGGGCTGCGGCACGATGCGGGCTTCGCGGACGCTCTACGGCCCATTTTCGGTGGAAGAGCGATGAGCGACGCTCAGGTGCTGGAAGCTGGTTTCGCATCCAAATCGGACTGTCTGGTCAGGTATACGGCCTCGGCAGATGCGGTTTCCGTGGCAGTCAAATCGAGCGTCCAGACGCTTTTTGGCGAGGCGATACGGTGCAGTGCGCTGGAGATGCTCGATTCGTATGGAGTGACGACCGGACGGCTGGACATCGAAGACGACGGGGCGCTCGATCTTGTGGTACGGGCCCGCATTGAGGCCGTTCTCAGAAAAGTGGGATTCGCGCTCCAAAAAGGTGAAAGGCGCGCCGCCGTCAGACGGCCGCCGACCAGCCGAGACCGCACCCGGCACACCAGGCTCTATGTGCCCGGCGACCAGCCCCATTTTGCGCTCAACGCAGACCTCTTCGGGGCGGACATGCTCGTCTTCGACCTCGAGGATTCCGTCGCCGGCGAGCGAAAATTCGAGGCCAGAATACTCGTGCGCCGCCTTCTGGAGAATGAATTTCTGTTCGGGAAAAGCGAAGTCGCGGTGCGGATCAATGTGCTCCGGGATGAATGCGGGAAGGAAGACATCGATGAGATAGTCGCAGCCCGTCCCCATGTGATTCTTCTGCCGAAATGCGAATCCTGCAGCGATGTCGAGATTCTCGACAGGCTGCTTTCGCTGCAGGAAAAAGAGAGCGGTATCGAGAGAGGGTCCATCTACATCGCGCCCATCATCGAGACGTCGAAGGGAGCGCTGGCCGCAGCGGAGATAGCCCGCGCGTCGGACCGGAATGTGGCGCTCTGCTTTGGCTATGAAGACTTTTCGAGGGATATCCGCGCGCGCCCCGCGCCCGTAGCCAGCGCCGGCGCGGCGCAGAGGAAGAATGCTCAGACCGATGCGCTGCTTGCGCGCGAAATGATCGTGCTGACGGCCAGATCGGCGGGAATCCAGCCGCTCGATTCCGTATTTTCGGACATCGAGGATACCGATGGCTTGACCGAATCCTGCTATCAGGCCAGGGCGCTCGGCTTCGAGGGAAAAGCGGTCATTCACCCCGCACAGATCGAGCATGTGCGCAGGGCGTTTTCGCCCTCCGGCGAGGAGGTGGAGAGAGCAAAGGCCATTGTGGCGGCCTACGAGGAATCCCTGAAGGAGGGGAGAGGGGCGGTCGCCTTCGACGGGCAGATGATCGATGTACCCCTCGTGGACAAAGCGAAACGTGTGATCGAAGAGAGTGGCCGTGGAGAATGATATGGAATGGATGAACAATGCACTCGGCAGAAAGATTCCGGCAGACATAGAAGGGAAGACATGCGCGCCCTTCCAGGGGGCTTTTGCAGACAGCAGAGAGGAGGCATCGACGGCTTTTCCCCAGGGGGCTCGCCGGGCGATTCCTCCGCGGCAGAAACCCGACAAGCGCGTTGCCGGCTGGGATGCTCTTTTCGACAGACTTGCCATACAAAATGGCGCAAAGATTTCCTTCCACCACCACCTTCGCAACGGCGACAGGATTGTGAATGAAGTCGTCGCCCGGCTCGCCGCACGCGGCGTGCGCGATCTGACCATAGTTCCTACGGCACTTTTTCCCGTCCATGACGCCCTGCTGCCCTATATCAGAGAAGGGGTCATCACGAAGATCGAGGGCTCGATGAATGGCGCGATCGGCGCCGCCTGTTCGCGGGGCGAGATCCAGCGCACCTGTGTGCTTCGCTCCCACGGAGGCCGCCAGAGGGCGATTCAGGAAGGGGACATCTCGATCGATGTGGCCTTCATCGCGGCTCCCACCGCGGACCCCTACGGCAATGCGAACGGCCTCTCCGGACCTTCGGCCTGCGGCCCCCTCGGATACGCGAAGCCGGATTCGGAGCACGCCGGCACAGTCGTCGTCATCACCGACAATCTTGTGCCGTACCCCTGCGCTCCCTGGTCGATCCAGGGGGCGAATGTCGACTATGTGCTCGAGGTGGAGAGCATCGGCGACAGCTCAAAAATAGTATCCGGCACGACCCAGATCACAAGGAGCCCGACCCAGCTGCGCATCGCTCAGCTCGCCGCGCGATTCATCGAGGCGACGGGGCTCATGACAGACGGTTTTTCCTTCCAGGCGGGGGCCGGAGGCATATCGCTCGCCGCCACCGTCTTTCTGGCCGAAAGAATGCGAAAGGCCGGCGTGAAAGCTTCCTTCGCGCACGGCGGAGCGACGAAAGTACTCGTGGACCTCCTCGAGGAGGGCCTGCTCGGTTCGATTGTCGATCTGCAGAGCTTCGACCTCGACGCGGTGCACTCCTGCGCCAAAAACGCGAGGCACATTGAGTCGGACCCCTATGCTTCCTACGGCCCCCATTCGCGCGGCTGCGTCGCGAACATGCTCGATATCGCGCTGATGGGAGCCACCGAGGTCGACATCGACTTTAACGTCAACGTGGTGACGCATTCGGACGGCGTACTCCTCCACGGCATCGGGGGCCACAGCGACGCCTGCGCTTCCGCGGGCTGCACAATCATCACCGCCCCCTCGTTCCGCAAACGAATCCCCATCATCCGCGAGCAAGTGACGACCGTGACCTGCCCCGGAGAGGTCATCGACGTGCTCATCACCGAGCGCGGCATCGCGGTCAATCCGAAGCGCGAAGACCTCCTGTGGAAGGCAAAAAAGGCCGGCCTTCCGTGCAAGGAGATTTCGCAGCTCATGCGCGAGGTTCAGGCCATCACCGGCGTACCCGCGGCGCCCCGCTTCACGGACAGGCCCGTGGCCCTCATAGAGTGGAGGGACGGCAGCATCATCGACACGGTGTGGCAACTGGAGGCGGAATAGACGCTTTTCGCGGCGACGCCATCGGTTTGGGGCTCTCAGTTCGGTGCCAGACACCGCCCTTTTTCATCCCCTCACATAGTGCGGCATCTCAAGGGGAATCTCCATCGAGAACTCGACGACGCCCATAATCTGACCGTTTTTGCGCCACGGCGTCTGATAGATGAGCTTTTTTATGCCCTGTTTTTCGATGGTGTAGATGTTGGGTTCGCCGGTGGCGAGGATATGTTCGATGATGCGCACAGAGCGCTCCTGATGGCAGCGGCGGACATCCTGGCCGACGAGGCCCTTTCCGCCCCACTTTGCAAAATTGGCGGCCGATTTGTCATTTATGTAGAGGACGGTGAAATCGCGGCCGATGACCGTAATGCCCGCGCCGACTTCATCCGGCCAGTCCGTGGCAGGATCTTCAAACTGTGGTTCTGACATGGCCAGAGGATACTATAAAAGTGCGCCATGATGAAGAGCGCGGATATTTCTTGAATTCTATAAATTTCAATCTATAATTAAATCTGCAATTGCAGTTGTCTGTGATTGCTTCAGTCTGTGGTCAGGAGGTTCTTCTATGAAAGTTCTGGGGAAAGGTACAGGAATTGTGCCGAAATTCAGTTTTCTCGTCGTATTTGCGGTGCTGTGCACCGCGATGCTGTCCGCTCAGCCCTATGTGGATGCCTATTCTTCTGCGACCGAGCAGACTATGAAATCCATGCTGACGGGCGACGCGTTCGAGGCGGCGGCGAAGGCTATCGAAGCGGGGTCAGCGGATCTCGCGAACCTGGCGACAGCCAAGGCCCCCGGCTACAAGGCTCCCAAAAGCTATCTCGCCCATGTGATGTCCGCGAACCCCGACGGCAGCGTCGGCATCTCGACGATCTCACAGTGGCGATACATCGTCTCGGATTCCGGCAAAGACCATGTCATTCTCCAGCTCACCTGGGGACAGAATGCCATCAATCTCGCGGAAGTCGGCAGGAGGGGCTCCCTGTTCATTCCGGGCGTCTCCGTCGACGGGAAGAGCTATCGCTTCCTCATTCACCTGAAAGCCGTCAACATTGATGAGATGAAGTATTCCGACGAAGCGTTCAATGCGGGACTGTTCAATTCCTATTATTCCGGAGCGCAGGGGAAGAAGACCCAGTACACGATTACGTGCGAAGTTTTGGCGATTGAAGATGTCGGCAACTCTGTGAAGCTCGGCCTGCAGATGCCATAGGAATCAAAAATATAGATAAATAGGGCACCGCAGACAGGGCGCCTCTCTGCGGTGCGTTTGGCTCATCGGCGGCACTCTCCTCAAACTCGAACAAAAAACTTGACAAATTCCGAATCAGGGCTGATACTTTTCTATCTGGTTAACCAGTTTGGGGGCGTTTCTATGGAAGGGTTTCAGGGAAAGCAGGCAGATGACTCGTTCGAGGGCGAATCCAGGGTGTTCGGCTACATCCAGACGCAGATCGTCTCGGGAGAGCTCAAGGCAGGCGACAAACTTCCATCGGAGCGGCAACTCTGCGAAATCCTTCATGTCAGCCGGGGATATGTGCGCAAGGCGCTTTCGCGGCTCGACCATTATGGCCTCATTGAGACGCTTCCGCAGCGCGGCACAATAGTGGCCAAGCTGGGGAGCAAGGCAATTTCGGGATTGATTGCGAGCATTGGCAGTTTCGATGAATCGTTTGCGCCGATGGATCTGCTGGAGATCCGAGAACTTCTGGAAGGGTATGCGGCGAAAAAGGCCGCAAGGCTCGCCACTCAGGAAGATCTTCAGGAGATTTTGAAGTGGCACATGGAATTCAAGGCAAAAGCCGACATCGGCCAGCGTGCGCTCGATGAGGACCATCTTCTCCACATCGCCATCGCCAAGGCTAGCAAGAACCCTGTGTGCCTGTCGCTCATAAGCTACATAACACCTCAGATCATCGCACTCAATGTCGGTTTCCCGGAGAGCGATCCCGACCGCTTCGAACGCACGTTTGAAGAGCATGACCGGCTTGTCAAATGCATTCTTGCCAGGGATGAACGTGGCGCCGAGGCGGCAATGATGGATCATATGCGGGAAGCGAGACGGAGGAGGTTCCCGGACTGAATATCCGCACGCACGGCGGATGCGGATTTCAGATATGAAATCTTTTCTGCGAGGAGGCAGATTTATATGAAAAGAAAACTGGTGTTCATCCTCATGGCGGTTCTGAGCATGGTGGCGGCGGCTGTCGTTTCGGCTCAGCAGAAGCCGGTCACCATTGTCCACTGGTACTGGGCCGACAATCCGGCATATTCTGCACAGATGCAGAAGATTGCTGCGGATTTCAACGCCACGAACGGGAGAGGCATCACCGTCGTGGCTCAGGAGTATCCCTGGGACGGAGGAGCGTACAGCGAGACGCTGTTCCGGGCGGTGATAGGCGGCGGCGGGCCGGATACCTCTTCTTTCAAGCTCACCTCCACTCCGCTTTTTACCGCGAACAAGCTGCTTGTCAACCTGGATGATTTCCTCGCGAAGTGGAAAGACAAGGACAAAATCGAGCCGAGCCTCTATGACACGATGAGAAAAGCGAGCGGAACGAAGAGTGTCTATGTCATGCCGTGGAACACTCAGGTGCTCTACGTCTATTACCGGCCCTCGCTGTTCAGGAAAGCGGGGGTCTCGGTGCCCAAGACCTACGCGGAATTCCTCGAGGCCTGCAAAAAGCTCACCATGGATACCAATGGCGACGGCAAGACCGATGTCTACGGCTTTGGGATGCGCGGGGCCAAGGGCGGCCAGGAGCCCTGGGGCAGTTTCATCTGGGCACGCGGCGGGAATTTCGATAATTTGACAACGCCGCAGGCCATACAGGGCATGCAGGATTTCATCGATCTGTACAAAAACGGCTATGCTCCACCTACCGCACCGATGGATGGATTCAACGAGATCATCGCCAACTTCAAGTCCGGAAAGACCGCCATGACAGTTCATCATATCGGCTCGTCGATCGGAATGGTGGACACCTTCGGCGATGATGTCGATGCTTTCCCCTTCCCGGGCGGTGTGGGACAGTGGACTTCGATGGGCGATACGGAGAATATCCTTCTGGCGTCTTCCAAGAACAAAGAAGCCGCCTTCGAGTGGCTCGCCTATCTTGCGACAGGCAAGGGGCAGGAAGCCTGGTGCGTGGCGACCGGCAACGTTCCGGTGAGCAGGGATGTCCAGCAGCTGCCGTTCTTCCAGAACAACCGCTTCATGAAGGTGTCGATCGAGGGAGCCCCCTATGCGGGCATTTTCCCGATCCTCGACACGACGACCGAATGGATCAACACCATTTGGCCGAACACGGTGGCAGCGGCTCTCGGCGGCAAGATGTCGGCGGCGGACGCCATGAAGCAGCTGCAGATCGGTCTGTGGGGCAAATAACATCCTGAACGGTCCCCTGTTGTGGTACAATTTTCCCGGTGGCCGGCCCGGTGGCCGGCTGTCGGGAAATCGAAGGCTCTGCGATGCATAGAAGAAAATTCAGTCCCTGGCCCTACCTGCTCATCGCTCCTGCGCTGATCACTATTCTTGCGGTGGTGTTTTTTCCCGTATTGAACGCGATCTTCATGAGTTTTCAGAGCTATGACCTGCGCCGGCCGAGCCAGATCCGGTTCACGGGACTGGCGAATTACGCGACGGCGATGCACGATCCTCTCTTCTGGCAGGCACTGCTGAAGACGGTCATATGGGTGGCCGTGGGCGTCGGTCTGCAGTTTGTGTTCGGTTTCATGCTGGCCCTTCTTCTGAACAGGAAATTTCCTGGACGGGGAATCGTCCGGTCGATAAGCCTCATCCCCTGGGTGACGCCCGGTGTGCTGATCGGCTTGATGTGGCGCTGGATTTTCGACGGCAACTATGGTGTGCTCAATGATCTGCTGATGCGCCTGGGGCTGATACACGACAAAATACCCTTCCTTGCCCAGCAGTCCACCGCATTTCCCTCGGTGATCCTCACGATCATCTGGCAGGGAATCCCGTTTTTCGCGCTGATGCTCCTGGCCGGGCTCCAGGGAATACCGGAAGAACTCTATGATGCGGCCAATGTCGACGGCGCCAATGCTTTCCAGCGCTTTTTCCTGATCACCGTACCCTCGCTGAAGAACACGATTTTCGTGACGACGCTTCTGCGGATAATTTGGGTCGCGAACTCGGTCGATGTCATATTCAACCTGACAGAAGGCGGTCCGGCATATTCCACGCAGACACTGAGCGTCTATGTCTTCAATAAAGGCAATACGCTCAATCTGGGGTATGCGTCGACGATGGCGATTCTGCTTGCCCTCGCCCTCGCGCTGGTTGCCGTGCCGTACCTAAAGAGGCTGTTCAAAGCCCAGGAAGAATCGAGATGAGCGGCCGACGGCGAAGCCGCGGGCGGCGATTCCCCCGGACAGTGCGATTCCTGCGGGCCTTGCCGGGATATATTCTCCTGGCTGTCCTTCTGGTTTTTCTTCTTTTCCCGTTCTACTGGACTTTCGTGACGTCCATAAAGCCGCAGAAAGAACTCTACGGCAGCACCGTGACGTACTGGCCAACCGAGGCGACATTCGATTCGTACAGGAAGCTGTTCTCCGAATACAATTTTATCAGGCCCATGCTGAACAGCCTGCTGGTGGCCTCCGTCACGACGGTCATCTCGCTCACGGTCTCTCTGCTGGCGGCCTACGCCTTTTCGCGCTACCGCTTCAGGGGGCGAAAATTCTTCATGACACTCTTCCTCACGAACAATATGTTCCCGACGGTATTGCTGCTGATTCCCCTGTTCGCGATCATGCGGAGGGCCGGCATTCTCTATACTCCTTCGGCGCTCATTCTGTCGTACACGACATTCACCATTCCGTTTTCGATCTGGCTCCTGAATGGCTATCTGGACGATCTGCCCATGTCGCTCGAGGAGGCCGCGATGGTGGATGGCGCCAATCGGGCGCAGGCTTTTCTGAAGATAATCCTGCCGATGCTGCTCCCCTGCGTCGTCGCAACCGGCGCATACGTGTTTATGACCGCGTGGAATGAATACACGTTCGCGGTGATGTTCACGAACGAGGGCAACCGGACGATTCCCGTGGCACTCAAGAATTTCATAGGTCAGCTCGGCGTCGAGTGGGGCATGATCACCGCGGGCGGCATCATCACGATAATTCCCGTTTGCATTATGTTCTTCTTTGCACAGAAAAGGCTCGTCGAAGGTCTGACCGCGGGTGCGGTGAAAGGATGACGGCGGTGGATGACCAGGCGCTTTCCGATATGAAGAAGCTCAGAATCGGCGTGATCGGCATTGGAAAGATTGGGCTTGCCCAGATCAAGGCCATCAAGACCATCGAAAACTCCGGCTATGCCGAACTCGTCGCCATTTCGACGCGGGATGAATCCAAGGCGCGCGCGACCTGCGCGCAGTACCGCATTCCCGCATATTTCACCGACTACAGGGCAATGCTCGCCGCGGCCGATGTCGACGTGGTGCACAATTGCACACCGAATGTCGTGCATTACGAGATAAACCGGGACATACTCGAATCGGGCCGCCATGTTCTGTCGGAGAAGCCGCTCACCGTGGATTCGGCGCAGTCGGCGGAACTTGTCGCGCTGGCGCGAGAGCGGCGAGTACAGACCGCGGTGAATTTTGTCTACCGCCATTATCCGGTCATTCAGCAGCTCAAACGACTGATAGCGGCCGGATGGTTCGGGAAGATCTATGCGGTGCACGGCAGCTATCTCCAGGATTGGCTCTCCGCGGAGAGCGATTACGACTGGAGGGTTGAATCGCGGTATGGGGGCCCCTCAAGAGCGTTCGCCGATATCGGATCGCACTGGATCGACATGGCGCAATTCCTGCTCGGGCAGAATGTCGCGAGCCTGATTGCGGATTTTGCCACCTTCATTCCGACGCGGACCATGCGCCACCCCGACCAGGATGGCGGCGTTATTCCAATCGCCGTCGACACCGAAGATTTTGCGGCTCTTCTGCTTGGATTTGAGCGTGGCGCACACGGCAGCCTTGTTGTGTCCCAGGTGAGCGCGGGCCAGAACTCGGGCCTCAGCTTCGAGATTGACGGGAGCAAGGCTTCGGTGCGCTGGTCGCGCGGGCAGCCGAATGTCGCGCTGATCGGCAGGCGGGGCGAACAGGAGCAAACTCTGCACAGCGTTGAAAATCTTTCGCCCGACGGAGAAGGGCAGGCCGGAGCTTCTCCTCTGTCCGCCGGACAGCCTTTCAGTGCGCAGGAGAATATGATCGACAATTTCTATCGCTCCATTCTCTTTGGAGAGCCCCCTCGTTATGCCGATTTTGAGCAGGGGCACCGCATTGTGCGGATTGTCGAGGCAGCGCTCGAAAGCCAGCAGAGCCGCACATGGGTGACCGTGTAGCATAAAGCTGCGAAGAGCGTTTTCAATTCTTGATTTGCAGTATAATTTCGACGGAGCCAACAGTGAAAATCCTATTCATCGGCGGTACGGGGAATATTTCTTCCGCCTGCACGGACGAAGCCCTGCGGCGGGGCTATGAGGTTTTTCATCTGAACAGAGGTACGCACACCGAGAAGGAAAGGCCCGGCGTGCGCCAGCTCATGGCCGACATCCGGGATGTTGAAGTAGCAAAGGCCGCGGTGCGCGGGCTCCACTTCGATTCAGTCGTGCAGTTCCTCGCATTCAGACCGGAACATGTCGAGGCGGACATCGATATCTTTGATGGGGTCGCCGACCAGTATGTGCTGATAAGTACCTGCTCGGCATACAGGAAGCCATCGCTCTCCCCGGTTGTCACCGAAGAGACGCCGCTCGAGAATCCTTTCTGGGAATATTCGAGGCTGAAGATCGCCTGCGAGCGCGTGCTGACCGGGCAGACAGAAGATGGTCGCCTGGCCGAGCCTCGTGGCGCCCAGCCCCAGGCCAGGCGGGCCAGGGCCCTTCCCTACACCATCGTGCGGCCTTCGCACACTTACGATGACGGCTGGATTCCCGGATGCTTCGGCTCGTCGGGCTATGGGTTGGCCTGGCGCATGCTGCAGGGGCTGGACATAGTCGTGCCCGGGGACGGACAGTCGCTGTGGACGCTCACCCATGCGTCGGATTTTGCGGTGGGCCTCGTGGGACTCTTGGGCAACCCCGACACGCTCGGCGAGGCTTTTCACATCACGTCGGATGAGCGTCTGACCTGGGACGCGATCCACATGATTATTGCGCAGGCGCTCGGCGTACAGCCAAGAATCGTGCACATCCCCTCGGACTTCATCGCGAAGCTGCGGCCGGAGCGCGGCGCCGGGCTCTTGGGCGACAAGGCGGTGAGCGTGCTGTTCGACAATAGTAAGATAAGACGGTTTGTGTCGGGCTTCGCGCCGCGCGTGAGCTTCGCGGAGGGCATCTGCCGCTCTCTCGCCTGGTTCGATGCCCATCCCGAACGTAAAGTGGCCGATCCCGCGATGAACGCCGACATGGACGCCCTGCTTGGGTTCTGGCATGGGGCGATGGGGAGGATGTAGGGGCAACCCTTGCGCTCCATTCCGGATCTGCGATAAAAGTTTATTGAGGTGCCTATGAATTTCAATATCCGTGCGATTCGTGTGGAGGATTCGGCCGTGTACCATTCGCTCGTCAATGAAGTCAAGGACGAGAGGAACTATCTGTTCTCGACATTGCGTTTTTCGCTTGAAGATACTGAGAAATACATCGAACATCATGAGGCGGTATCGAACCCCATCTGGGGAGCATTCGATGAAGAAGGGGTCCTTCTCGGCTGGATCGATTTCAACCGGGGCAATTTTTCGGAGATTGCCCACACTGCGACGCTCGGTATGGGGGTAAAAAAACAATTTCGCGGCCAGGGGATCGGCAGCGCCCTCATGGACGCCTGCGTCAAAAGTGCAAAATCTCTCGGCATAGAAAAGCTCGAGCTTGAAGTCTTTGCCTCCAACACCGCCGCCCGCGCCCTCTATATAAAGAAAAGTTTTTTCGAAGAGGGTATCCGGCTCAAGAAACGCAAGTTCGAAGATAACTACGATGACCTGGTGTGCATGGGGCTCTTTCTGTAGAGGCGCATCCAAGGTGCGCTGATACCCCGGGATATTTTCAACATCCTATAGCGCAATTAAATGGACCTTTGAGGGGTCTATCCGGAACCTGACCATGCCATTCCTGATGTCGGCTTCGCCCGGGTCGAACATGTCGACTATGATCATGGAATCGAGGGTCTTGATCCAGTAGCGAATATTCGAGCCTTCAAAGATGTAGTGGTCGATCTCGCCCTGAAAGATGTTTGCGGCATCTTTTTGCGTCTGCGCGCTGTCCAGAATTTTCATGCTCTCAGGTCGAATGACGAGGAGGACCTTCTTCGACCGTTCGAGATTCCCGATGGCTTCGGCATCGAACTTCCTGCGCTCGATCAGTATCGGAAGACCTTTCGCCTCTGCGTGAATATGCTGCTCGTCGATATCCGTGATGCTCCCCTCGATGAAATTGACGGTGCCGACGAAGGAAGCGACGAACCTGTTGGCAGGATGATAGTAGATTTCGGCAGGGGAGCCGATCTCTATTATTTTGCCTGCATTCAGGACGGCGATGGAGTCGGACATGGCCAGAGCCTCGGCCTGGTCGTGCGTCACATAGATGGTCGTGATCCTGAGCCTCTGCTGGAGCTGGCGCAGCTCGGCCCTGATGGCGTTGCGGAGGTTCGCGTCGAGGTTCGACAGCGGTTCGTCGAGCAGCATCCCTATATCGAGGTAGTGGACCGTCTTTTCGAGCCTGCGCTCTATTTCTTCGCGCGGCATTTTTCGGATGCGCAGCCCGTAGGTGATGTTTTCCCTTATGGTCATGTGGGGGAAGAGCGCGTAGTCTTGGAACACCATGATCGCGTTACGCATGTGGGATGGAACGCTGTTGATGACGCGGCCGTCGATGGATATCTCGCCTTCGTCAATCTGATAGAACCCTGCGATTGACCTCAAGAGCGTGGTAAAGCTTCCCTGGGCGATTTCGAGAGAGACACTGTCGAGAGCCTTGAAATTCCCGAATGTCTTCGTGACGTTGCGGATTGCAACATGGGGGTGTTCCATTTCGTCCAACTCCTCTCGGATGCTACATTAAACTTTGAAAAGCTGCACCTGTTTTCCCATCAGCAGTTTCGCCAGACCAAGCGCAGAAAAAGAGATGATGAGCAGCACACAGGTGAGCGCGGCAGCTTTTCCATAAAAACCGTCGCTGATGAGATTCATGGTGCTGAAGGTCACGACCGCATTCTTCGAGGTCGACAGAAACACGATGACGCTCAAGGTGGTGATGGCCCGTATAAACGAGACGATGAACGCGGAGAAGAAGGGTGCTTTTATAAGGGGGATTTCTATTTCCCTGAAAATGCGCATGCTCGTTGCGCCCAGATTGCTCGCGGCTTCGCTGAATGAGGGGGAAATCTGCTGCAGGGCACTGATGCCCGTCTGATAGCCTGTCGAAATATTCCAGAAGATCATGCTGAGGATGATGATCGCCGCGGTGCCGTAGAGATCGAGCGGGGGCCTGGTGAAACTGATGGAGTAGCCGATGCCCAGGAAGATTCCGGGCAACGCCGCGGGCAGAATGCAGGTAAAATCGACAAATTTGCGCAGTATGAATCTTTTTCTGGAGACAAGGTAGGCGGCGACCATCGAGAACAGTGCGCTGGAAAAACCGGCGATGAGCGAGTAGGTGAGGCTCCGGACGAGCTCTTTCGAGCGTGAGGATATTTCCAGGAAATATCTCAGGGTGAGAGACCAGTCGTAGCCCCAGCCGTTGACAAAGGCCCCGATGACCAGCCCGACATACACCAGGAGCACCAGCAGCGAGACGAGGGTGCATATCGCGAAGAGGGACCATTTGACCGGCGCGCTCGTCTTCTGGATGTCGAGCTGCGCGATCTTGCCGGTGACCGTCACATAGGAGCGCCTGCCCACCCAGTAGCGCTGCAGGAGGAAAATGCCGAACGAGGGCAGGAGCAGCAGAATCGAGAGGATCGCCGCACCGGCGATGTCGGCCCAGCCCTCGATGCGCATCCAGGCCTCGGTCGCGAGCACGGGGAAACTTCCCGAAATGATGATGGCAAATATGGTCGAACTACAGGCTGCCCGATTCCGGCCGCCTCGAAGACCTGAACCGGATGCGCATTGAAAGCCAGACTGCGGCGGAGATGCGCCTGTCGCTCAACCTCCTTGCGGAGATGCAGAGGATGGCAGAGGCAGGCGGCAAGGAGATCGAGGTGTTGGGCGAACAACAGAAGACCGTCGCGCTTACCGGTCAGTTGCAGGCGGATTTCTTTACAATCGATCCGGCCCTCGCCGGGCGCACCGAAATACTTGCGAAAGCAGCCCTGAATACGGCAGATACTGCAGAGGCTCAGCGGGCACTTGTCCAGCTCGACAGCATCCAGAATGCCGCCGGAGTTGCACTTCGCCTCAGCTATGGAGGCGTCAGGATTCTTTTGCCCGCCGATCTTCCGCACTCCTACTGGCGATCATACCTGAAAGAGCCCGACCTGCTGCGCGCCGACCTTCTCAAGATCGCCCACCACGGCCAGGCGGACAGCATGACGAAAGAGCTCGCGGCGGCCATAAGGCCTCGCCATGCCATTGTGAGCGTCTCCTCGGACAATTCTTTGGGCGCGCCCGCCCCCGAAGTGTTTGCGATGTTCGACCCGGAGGTCCATCTCTGGGCGACCGAGAATATCGAGGTACAGCCTTACTTCCCGCGGACGGAACCCCACAGGGCGGTCTCTTTCGAGATCTTCCCAGACGGAACCATCGTCGCTGCGCCGGAACTGCTGTAATTCGACGGGCCGCCTGTGTTTTTCAGAGGACAGCATTCAGCGGGGGCGGTGCGGGGCCGAACAGGGCGGCATAGTATTCCCTGAATCGTGTGTAGTACTCGTTCATCCACTCAGGCTGTTCCGATTCGACCGGCGATGTTTCGAGTGGAACGGGCATGTCGTCGGTCGTGTGGCCCCCGGGAGCCGAGAGGCGGCATCCTGTCGCTGCACCAATTGCGGCGGCCCCGCGCACCGATGCGTCGGGGTCGGGAGAGACGAGAAGGCGCCGGCCGGTCATCGCCGACACGATATTCATCCACGGACGGTAGCGCGTGCTGCCGCCGACGCAGTATATCGCCGCTCCGGGGGCGATCTCCAGCGTCTCGATGCCCAACCGGATGGTGCATGCCACGCCGAGCAGGGCAGAGGCCAGCATGTCGTCTCTCGAATGGTGCAGGCCCAGGCCGATCCATGCGCCGCGCGCCTTCGGATTCTGGTAGGGACTGCGCTCGCCCGTGAGATAGGGAAGAAAGACGAGGTCCTGCGGAAGTCCAGACTTCCCTTCCTCCAGATCGCGATAGATCGTCTCCCAGTTTCCGTTGAAGGCGGAGAGAACCCATTCGAGCGCCAGCCCCCCATTCAGCATCGCCGCCATGCGGTACCCGAGTCCCGCCGCGCAGGTTTCGAAAAAGTTGAGCGAAGGCGAGTATGGGGGGACTCCCCGCACGGGAACCACGACCTGGATGCCCGTTCCGATGCTCACCTGGGCGACGCGCGGCTGTCTCCAGTCGGAATCGGGGGCAGGCCCCGGGGCTGGCGCGTAGGGCGTGGGCGATGGGTCGAGCCCCGGCGCGGCCACATCTGGGGCGGCCGAACCTGAGGCCACCGAACCTAGTGCGGTCAAACCTGGCGCGATTAGACCTGAGCCGCGCCGTTCAAAGTATTCGCGGAAGAAGCCCGATCCGTAGATTTCGCAGGATTTGTCGGCCGAGCCGACCGCAACCGGCACTTTCGCCGGCAGACCCGTTTCGCGCGCGGCTTCGGCCGTCACGAACCCGCCGACACTGAAGCTGTCCAGCAGGGGAGGGAGCTTGGAGCCATCGAGACCGAGGGCCTCGAGGGCATACCGCGACCACGAGTGCGCCTTGAAATCCCAGAGCAGACTCGCACTCGCATCGCCCGCGTCGGTGGCAATTTCTCCCGTCAGCCTATACCTCAGATAATCTTTGGGGAAAAGAATGAAGCCCGTGTCGCTGTAAAGATCGGGCTTGCGGTGCTTCATCCACAGCAGAATGAGGGCGGTGAGCCCCGCCGCCGGCGCGTTGAGAAGCCGGTCGAAAGAGCCCTCCAGGAGGCGCGAATACATCTGTGCATATTCCGCGCCCCGCACATCCGCCCACAGGATCGCGTTGTGCAGCACTTTGCCCGACTTCGAAACCGGCACAAATCCGTGCATCTGTCCCGAAAGGCCGATCGATGCGACAGCGGGCGGGAGCTGCGCCTGCAAAATCTGCCCGCAGACTTCCGCCCATGCCGACCTCAGCGCAGCGATCCACGCTTCCGGGTCGGTCTCCGCCACTCCAGACTGAGGTGACAGAATCTCATACCTGCGGCTCGTCGAGAACGAGCGTCCGCCGCAATATGCGATCAATTTGAGCGAGCCCGTTCCGAGATCGATTCCCAGGCGGAGAGCATCATCGCCACTGCGCATCTTGCATTCTCATGAGAAGAAGGGTCTGTCTCTGGGGGACGGCGCGAGTCTATTTCATCTCCGCCAGCAGCTTCCTGGCGTTCTCGTTCCCCATGGATGCGGCTTTCTCGAGGTCTGCCCTGGCCTGGGCGGGGCGGTTCGTGTCTTTGTAGAGCTGTCCGCGGAAGTACCATGCGTCGCTGCTGGCATCGGGGGACGATCCGAAGAGCGCTATATATTCGTCGAAGAGCTGCTCGGCTTTTTTTCTGTCCTGGCCGGCGATCCCCGGCAGAACCTGCCAGAAACGGCCGAGCGAGAGTATCGGGCCGCCCTTGTCGTAGGTCTTGTCGAATTTGTAGGCATTCTCGAAGCCCATCTGGGTCTTGCCTTTCAGCCCTTCTGTCAGCGCCTTGATGATGCTGACGCAGTCCGAGTAGGTGCCCACGCAGAGCCCGTAGTAGTACCAGCCTTCAATGCCGGTGGGGTTGAGTTTGAAGGCGATTTCGCCGTATTTCATGCCTTCCTTGACCGCCACGCGGGCCGTGTCTTTCCAGCCGGCCACTTCGTGGGAGACAAGATAGTCGCCGTATTTGCGCGCAGCCCGGGCAGCCTGCCAGTTGAGGGTATAGTCCTGAGGTGCGGCGGCGGCGAGTTTGACGGCATCTTCATAGGTGGACTTGAGTTCTGCCTCGTTCTGCGCAATGGCAGGCACGAGGGCGATGAGCATGATTATTGCAGAGAAGAGCAGGATCCGTTTCATACAGAGAGCCTCCTTGATGAGGAAAACGTACCTTGCGTGCGGGGTGCAGTCAAGGGCGGACACCCATCCGCTCCGCCGTCAGGAGGCCTCTTCGTCTTTATTGCAGTTTCGGGTCGAAGGCGGCCCTGAGCCCGTCGCCGAAGATATTGAAGGCGAGTACCGTCAGGAAGATGGCAATGCCCGGGAATATGGTGAGATGATCGGCGACGCCGATGTAGTCGCGGCTCTCGGCGAGCATGGCGCCCCATTCGGGGGTGGGGGGCTGGGCTCCGAGGCCCAGGAAGCTCAGCGAAGAGGCGGTCAGGATCGAAGTGCCGATTCGCATGGTGAAGTACACAATGGCGCCGCTCAGTGTGCCCGGCATGATGTGGACGAACATGATTCTGTTGTCGGAGGCGCCCATGCTCCGTGCCGCGCGCACGTAGAGGCTCTCTTTTATGGACAGGGTGTTGCTGCGGACGATGCGTGCGAAGGTGGGAATGCTGAATATGGCGACCGCTGCGACGACGTTGACGAGGCCCGGTCCCAAGATCGCCACGACGGCGATGGCGAGAAGGATGCCGGGAAAGGCGAAGAGCACGTCCGCGGACCGCATGATGATCTCGTCGAGGAATCCCCCGAAAAATCCGCTTATGAGCCCCAGCGTCACGCCGACAATGGCTCCGATAGTGACCGAGGAGACGCCCACCGAAAGCGAAATGCGCGTTCCGTATATGATTCTGGTGAGGATGTCGCGGCCGTAGATGTCGGTCCCCGCCCAGTGCTGCGGGCTTGGAGGCATCATGGCCTGGCCGTAGTCCGTCGCGTACGGATCGTAGGGGGCGATGAGCGGCGCGAAGATCGCCACAACCACAAGAAAAAGGATGAAAATTCCGGCTACCATAGCGGACTTCTGTTTTTTAAACTTTTGCCAGAAAATCATGGATGGCGTAATTGTCTTTTCTGCCATGGCAAGGTCCTATTTATACCGAATTTCCGGATTGATGACTGCATAGAGCATATCTACCAGGAGGTTGATGATCACGAACTGGAAGGAGTAGAGCAAAAGGAGAGCCTGCAGCACCGGGTAGTCGCGCACACTCACCGACTCGATCATGTATCTCCCCAGTCCAGGCCAGGCGAACACGGTCTCCACTACCACCGAGCCGCCCAGCAGAAAGCCGAACTGCAGTCCGACCATCGTGACGACGGGAATAAGCGCATTCCTGAACGCGTGCTTCCACATGACCACTCTTTCCGGAAGGCCCTTCGCCCTCGCCGTGTTGATGTATTCTTCCTGAAAGACATCGAGGAAGGACGAGAGGGTGAA
>Ga0228535_1000873_pt1 | contig 65227 bp, 58 predicted proteins | sample SJ1metagenome_FD_168457 | JGI IMG/M metagenome (GOLD analysis project Ga0228535, IMG submission 168457) | Enriched culture of PCE-dechlorinating microbial communities from Ithaca, New York, USA - SJ1 | ecosystem: Engineered > Modeled > Simulated communities (microbial... > Unclassified | place...
GTGGTCGCGATGCTGGAATGGCCGAGGATTTCCTGCAAGGCCCGGATATCGACTTTGCCGTATTTGTACATCAGAGTCGCCGCTGTATGGCGCAGTTTGTGCGTCGAATACCGCTGCGGATCCAGCCCAGATGCCGCGATGAAATTCTTGACCAGGAGCTGGACCATTTTGGTGCTGATCCGGCGCCGGTTTCGGCTGACAAACAAGGCATCCGGGTCGCTGTTCTGTTTGTCAGGACGGACTTTGAGGTAGTCGTCCAGCGCATCGAGGCAGGCTGCATTGAGATAGATGGTCCGTTCTTTGCCGCCTTTGCCCAGGACACGCAGGGTGTCACCCCGGATATCAGACCGGTCAATGTTGCACAGTTCAGACAGGCGCATGCCGCAATTGAGAAACAAGGTCAGGATGCAGTAATCCCGAGCCGACCAGGAATGATTGGATTCGGCTGCTGTCTCGAGGAGTTTTTCACTTTCCTCAAGTGACAAGTGGCGGGGCAGGCGACGCAGCAGGCGCGGTGATTCCAGTTCGAGTGCGATGTTTTCATCGAGGATCCGGGCTTTGTTTTTCAGATACCCGAAGAAAGTCCGGATCGACGCTACCCGGCGGGCCCGGATGGCTGGTCCGTTTTTGCGTTCAACCGAAAGAAACGTGATGAAGGCATAGAGATCTGCCAGGCTGATCGAACGGATCAGGCTCTCATCAACTGGGGCCAGCGAGATGTCATCGAAAGACAGCTCAGCCGGACAAAGGCGCCGGCGCCGGACCATGAAACGGAAGAAGAGGACCAGGTCGTAACGGTACTCCTTGATTGTCAAGGGGGATCGTTCCTTGATCGACTGGAAATAGCCGAGGAACTGGTCGAGCCAGACAAAGCTGTCCTGAGGTCTCGGTCCGGGCAGTTTTTTTGCCTTTTTGACAGCCTGTTGACGAGGCAGTGGGTGGTCTGTCATGGTGTCAGTCCTTCCAGTTGGGTTGGTTTCATTTTCGCTTATAGAAGCGTCGCTTGTCAAAGGCAGCGCGCTATGGTAAAATTCACGCGATAAAGACAAATGTCCGCGATGGATGGACATATGCGCACAAGGAGAAGCATCATGGAAAAGAAATTGAAAGTGGGCGTGATCGGTGGCACCGGGTATGTTGGCCAGCGCTTTTTGACTTTGCTCGACCAGCATCCCTGGTTCGAAACAGTGGCGATCGCCGCTTCACCCCGTTCGGCCGGCAAAACATACGCCGAAGCAGTGGAAGGCCGCTGGAAGATCGAACGTGACCTGCCTGCTGCAATGGCTGGTATCACCGTCCAGAGCACAGACGCGATGGCGGAGTTCTGTGAACAAGTTGATTTTGTCTTCTGTGCCGTCGATATGAAAAAGGACGAAATCCGGGCCCTGGAAGAGCAGATTGCCCGCTTTGAGACCCCCGTTGTGTCCAACAATTCCGCCCATCGCTGGACACCGGATGTCCCTGTGATCATCCCAGAGATCAATCCGGAGCATGCCCAGCTGATCGAAGACCAGCGCCGCCGCCTCGGTACCAGCCGCGGTTTCATCACCGCCAAGCCCAATTGCTCGATCCAGAGCTATGTCCCTGCCCTGGCAGCCCTTCAGGAGTTCGGCCCCGAGCAGGTGTTTGTCAGCACCTACCAGGCCATCTCCGGTGCCGGCAAGACTTTCCAGGACTGGCCGGAAATGGTTAACAACCTGATCCCTTACATTGGTGGTGAAGAAGAGAAGAGTGAGCAGGAACCGCTGAAGATCTGGGGCACGATGCAAGCAGGCCAGATCATCAAGGCCCAGAGCCCGGTCATCTCCGCCCAGTGCTACCGCGTAGCCGTCCAGGAAGGCCACACCGCCTCCGTTGCTGTCAAGTTCAGGAAAAAACCCAGCCAGGAAGAAATTCTTGCCCGCTGGGCCAGCTATGAAGGGATCCCGCAACAGGCCAAGCTACCCTCGGCCCCGACCCCGTTCCTGACCTATTTTGCCGAAGACAACCGGCCCCAGCCTGTACTCGACCGCGAGGTTGGTAACGGCATGGGTATCGCGATCGGCCGCCTGCGCGAGGACCCGCTGTTTGATTACAAATTCGCCTGCCTCTCCCACAATACCATCCGTGGTGCAGCCGGTGGCGCCGTCCTGACTGCAGAACTGCTCGTCCATCTGGGCTATATCAGCAAAAAGTAACGCAGGCATGGACCGGATGCCCCGTTCTGCGCTACAATTGGCTTCATGAAGGTATCCGGGAGGACAGCATGATCACCATCAAAGACATAGCCGAGCGTGCCGGCGTATCCTATGCCACTGTGTCCAGAGCCTTGAACAACCGCTCCGATGTCAGCAGTGAAACGAGAAAGTTGATCATGGAGCTGGCTGCGGAGATGGGTTACCAGCCCAACGCCATTGCCCGCAGCCTGGTCAAACGCAAATCAATGAACATCGCCCTGATCGTACCGGATGTCTCAAATCCGTTTTTTGCCGACATCACCATGGCCGTCAATTCTGCGGCGGAAAATGCCGGCTACACCACCATGGTCTGCAATACTGGATGGGACCAGCAGAAGGAGCAGGAGAAGCTCCGGATCATGGTGGAGCAGCGAGTCGATGGCATCATCCTGAAGCCAACCGGTTTTTTCAAGCCTGAGACACTGGAGGCCTACAATGTACCGATCGTTGTCTTCTGGCATGCCGGGGATGATGACCTTTCCTACATTGAGGTCGACCACGAGGCCGGTAGCCGGATGGCTGTCCAGCACCTGGTGGACCGGGGCTACAAACGCATCGCCTACATCGGTGGCCAGGAGACCTCGCCGTCGAACCAGATCCGTCTGCTGGCTTATCAGCAGACCTTGCAGGAAAATGGCCTGGTGGTCGATCCGAAATTGATCAGTTTCGGTGGCTTCCGGCTCGAAAGCGGCTATGAGCGGTTTGGCAAGATGATGCATCTGCCCAAGCCTCCGGATGCTGTCTTCTGCAGCAACGACATCATCGCCCTCGGTGTGCTCCAGTATACCCGTGAGCACAACATCCGCGTGCCGCAGGATTTCGGCATCATCGGCTTTGACGACATCAATTATGCATCGTTGCCTCAGATTGAACTTAGCACGGTCTCCCAGCCGCGTGACAAGCTCGGGGAAGAAGCATTGCAGGCCCTGATCCGGGAGATGGAAGCGTTCCCCGACCGGACTCGCCAGCGTGTCCTGATCGCCCCGGAGCTGAAAATCCGTTCCACAACCTGATGCTTGACTTGATCAGGATGCCTGTGCTAGATTAGTGCAAACGAACCTTTACAACCACACACCTCACGTCGAAGAGGACCAGTAGACCAGCGAATGGATTTCAGAGAGCTGCCGCCAGGTGCAAGGCAGTATCCGGACGGGGTTGAACTCACCTCTGAGTGTACGCACTGAACCTCTGGCGACAGGGCAGTAGGACGCGTCGGGTTCTCCCGTTATCGAGACAGGGTATCGGCCTGATGTCATTGGCCTGCACCCGCAGAGTGCACCGCTGGATGCGGTGAAGCGCAGTGGTACCGCGAAAGTCTTTAAACAGTCTTTCGTCTCGCAAACAGAGACGAAAGACTTTTTTTATTGCACCAGACAGGGTGCTAAACGATGAAAGGAGCATAACCCACATGAAAAACGTCCAGAAATACCAGCCGTTCCCTCCGGTCAATTTGCCAGACCGCCAGTGGCCCAGCCGGACCCTGACCAAGGCCCCCCTCTGGTGCAGTGTCGATTTGCGCGATGGCAACCAGGCGTTGGAAATCCCGATGAACCTCGAGCAGAAGCTGAAGTTTTTCCAGCATCTTGTGGACCTGGGTTTCAAGACTATTGAAATCGGCTTTCCGGCGGCATCGGACACGGAATTTGAATTCACCCGCCACCTGATCGACAACCAGCTGATTCCAGCCGACGTCACGATCCAGGTGCTGACGCAGTCGCGCCAGCACATTATCGAACGTACGTTCGAAGCGTTGCGTGGGGTAGGGAAGGCCGTTGTCCATCTCTACAATTCCACCTCGACCTTGCAGCGCGAAGTCGTTTTCCGCATGGACCAGGCCCAATGCAAGGAACTGGCCGTCTTTGGCGCCAGACTGGTCAGGGAATTTGCCGAGAAAGACACCTTTGGCAGCGAATTCACTTTCGAATATTCTCCAGAGAGTTTCACCGGCACAGAGATGGACTTTGCAGTCGAGATCTGCGATGCGGTCTGTGATGTCTGGCAGCCTACACCGGAACACCGGGCCATCATCAACTTGCCGGCTACCGTGGAAATGTCGACCCCGAACATCTATGCCGACCAGATTGAATATTTCTGCCGCCATACCCGCTATCGCGACAGCATCTGGGTCAGCCTGCATACGCACAATGACCGCGGTACCGCTGTGGCCGCCACGGAACTGGCTTTGCTGGCAGGAGGCGACCGGGTTGAAGGGACCTTGTTTGGCAATGGCGAGCGGACCGGCAACAGTGATATCCTGACGCTGGGCATGAACCTGTTTTCCCAGGGGATCGATCCTGAGCTTGATTTTTCCCATATCAACGAGATCATTGAGATCTACGAAGACAGCACCCGGATGTCGGTGCCGCAGCGCCATCCCTATGCCGGCAAACTCGTCTACACAGCGTTCTCCGGCTCGCACCAGGATGCGATCAACAAGGGCATGGCGGTGATGAAGAAAGGGAAGAAGCACTGGTCGGTTCCCTATCTGCCGATCGACCCGCTCGATGTCGGCCGCTCCTACGATCCGATCATCCGGATCAACAGCCAGTCCGGCAAGGGTGGCGTCGCCTACATCCTGGAGCAGCATTTCGGTTACCAGTTGCCCAAGCCCGTCCAGCAGGCTTTCTCTGCCATCGTCACGCGTGTCTCCGACCAGCGGCAGTCTGACCTGACGCCAGGCGATCTGCATGATCTCTTCCTGGAAACTTATGTCAACCGCAAACAGCCACTCGATTTGGTCAGCTACCGCGAAGAAATGCTCGATGACAAGACGGTCCAGATGAGCGCCCAGATCCTGGTCAAAGGCCAGGAAGTCGGGATCAGCGGCTCCGGCAACGGTCTGCTCGATGCCTTCTGCCAGGCGCTGCAATCCCATCTCAATGGCAAGTTTGAAATCACCGATTACCATGAGCATGCTCTGGAACGTGGTACTGGCTCAGAAGCCATCACCTACGTGATCATCCAGAATGGCGGCAACAAAACCTACATTGGCGCTGGCATCTCGTCCAGTGTCAGCCGATCATCGCTCAGGGCCATTTTGTCGGCCGTCAACCAGATCCCTGGAATTGTCTCCTGATGCAGCGTGCGATCATCCGGCCAGCTAAGCCTGCTGACTATCCAGCGATAAGACGTATCCTGGGCTACTATATCGAACACACGACTGCCAGCTGGCGCTACGAAGTACCCGGTCCCAGCTGGATCGATCAATTCGACCAGAGTCACCAGACGCCCGAGCGGCCCGTTTTTGTAGCCGATCTTTCGGGCTTGATCGTTGGCTACAGCTGCTTGTCTGATTTCAGGACTTATGAAGGCTATTGGCCTTGTGCAGAAAACAGCGTCTATGTGCTGCCAGATTATCTGGGGCAGCAGATTGGACAACAGTTGATGACAGCCTTGCTGGATGCGGCAGCGAAAACTCGGTTGAAGAAAATCATCGCAGCCATCGACGGTGACAATCAGTCCAGTGTGCGGTTTCACGAACAGTTTGGCTTCAAGACCTGTGGCGTGCTCAAAGACATTGGATTCAAGAACGATCATTGGCTGAGCCTGATCCTGATGGAACTCGATCTGGCAGAATACATGGACCTCAAGCAGGATAAACCCTCCGTCTAATCGTACTGACGAACAATCGAGTGCCCGCTAACCAGTGAACAATCCCTGGGAGGAGGCTCATGACCAGCTCAAGCTGGAAATGGCCTCCTTTTTCAATTTTCCCCCTTCCAACTAGACAAAATTATTATTTTGTCTAGTTGGAAGTTCAAGAATAAAAGCGGCTGTCCAGGCCAACCTGTCCAAGCCGCCTCCTCTGCCAGCTTTTCAAGCAGAATCAAGGGTTACGGAGCCGCTGAAGTGCCGAGATTAATGGCATCACCCAGATGTTTGACCCCGATGATGCGGTACCATTCGGAAAGATCCTGGATCGGATTGTAGATATTCATTAAAAGGATTGCCAGCAAAATGGCAAACAGGATCAGCAGGACACGGCGTAGAAAACGCTGCTGCCGTTCTGACTGGCGCTTGCGGTTAATCTTGGCAACGGTGGTGTAGCCTTTGAGACGATAGACTCGTTCCTGGCCGACGCGGCGGATGGCTTTGACTGCCTGCTTGCTGTCACGCTGGACATCCAGCTTGATCTGGCGCAGCCAATAGGGTCCATGCTTTTTAACATAGGCCAATCCTTGCTGTACATGATCCTGGACGACCTTCTTGATCGCGAAAAAGCGATCGAGGCCTTGCGGCTGAACCGGCCGGACGGGATGTTCGGGTTTAGTTTCCAAACTTTTCAAATGCAAGTCCATCCTTCACGAGCGAATAACACAGCTATTATAGCGTAAAAAGCGGACTGCAACAAAACGAACATAAGTTTGACAACCCCATGACAGTTTGTTACGATTGTCTTGAACAAGTGTTTGTTTTTGGGAGGCCTGACATGACGACTTATCCATTTACCCGTTCCAATGTCGATGACACGGTCAACCGGGTCTATGAATACATCGTCGACTACATCCGGGATAAAGGATACCCACCTGCCGTGCGTGACATCTGCGCTGGTGTCGGGATTCGCTCGACCTCAACCATCCACAGCCACTTGCAGCGATTGCAGCAGCAAGGCAAGATCGTTTATTCCTCTGGCAAGCGCCGGGCGATCACGATTCCAGAACAGGAGTCCAATCGCGTAGTCTCACTCCCCCTGGTCGGTGAAGTCACAGCAGGTATGCCGATCTTTGCCCAGGAAAACATCGAGCGGTTCTTCCCTTTTCCTGCGGATTTCCTGCCTGATGACCGCGATATCTTTATTCTCAAAGTCAAAGGCGACAGCATGGTCGGTGCAGCCATCCTCGATGGCGATTATGTCATTGTCAGAAAGCAATCGAATGCCCGGACTGGAGACATCATTGTGGCCCTGGTCGGTGACGAAGCCACCGTTAAAAAACTAGCCAATGTCGATGGACAGATCGTACTCCAGCCACAAAATCCAGCCTATCCCCTGATTCCTTTCGATAAGCCGGACTGCCAGATCCTGGGCAAGGTCTGCGGACTCTACCGCGACCACGGCTGAGCACCTACTGCAGTTGGAATGGTTTCGCAGAATCTTCTGCGCGCTGTGGATCGTTGAAAATGTAGGAAAAATCTTCTTGCGGATCGATCATGCAGATGGCCGATTTAAAGACAATACGCTGATGACCGTTGGTTCGCAAAATGATGCTATGATGGTCAAATCCAATGATGTGTCCGTATTTGATGCTTTGGTCGACAAAATGAATGGCAACTGGCACACGTTCACGCCGGCATTGATTGAGAAATGCATCCTGGAGTTTAAGATCAAAGCCATGTCTTTCGTGGTTTAACCGGTTCGTAGTTGACGCATTTGAATTCATGGTGCGCCCTCCTTTCTTGTTTCAAGAAGAGCGTACTACAATCTTCATCTGATGAACATGAACTGATTCAGAAATTTCGCGACAATGCGGCTGTTTTTGTTTAGATTTTTGCCTGCTGTTTCATCGATTCAATCATGACCCTTGCTGCTTGTTCGGGACTCAGGTCCTGTAGCCAATGGACTTCTTCCATGTTGCGGAACCAGGTGAGTTGGCGTTTGGCATAGCGTCGGGTGGCCTGAGCAATGTCAGAGATGGCTTCCTGGAGCGTTTTCTGACCCTGTAAATAGGCGATGATCTCTTTGTAGCCAATGGCTTGCCAGGCGGTCGGCAGCTGTAGGCCAGCAGTCGTGGCGAGCAGTTGTCTGACTTCATCCACCAGACCGCTATCGACCATCCACTGGACGCGCTGGTTGATTTTATCATACAAAACCTCTCGCTGATGCGTCAGGCAATAGACAATAAAATTAAAATCCGGACCCTTGAGGCGGGATTGTGCCAGGTGTTCTGTTTTTGGTTTTCCTGTCTGGTGGAAGATTTCCAGGGCCCTGATGATCCGCTTCTGATCCTGTGGCTTGATGGCCTGGGATGCTGCAGGATCGACGTGGCTTAGTTCCAGGTACAAAGATTCGAGTCCCTCTTCCCTCGCCCGCTGGTTCAATGACTCGCGCAAGTGCAGGTCTACCGGGATGTCGACATAGTCGATGCCTTGGGTGAGCGCACTGATGTACTGGCCGGTTCCGCCACAGACAATCGCCAGTTTACCGCGGGACTGGATGTCCCGGATCGCTGCTGTCGCCAATTCTTTGAACTTCGCGACACTGAAGGAGTCCCCGGGTTCGCAGCAGTCAATCAGGTGATGGCGAACCAAAGCCTGTTCCTCAGGTGTGACTTTGGCTGTTCCGATGTCCATGCCACGGTACAATTGCATCGAATCTGCAGACACGATTTCACCATGAAGCTCAAGAGCGACCTGAATGGCCGTGCTCGATTTGCCTGATGCTGTAGGGCCGCAGATGACCAGCACAGTGGGAGATTCGAGCTCAATCATCTCAGACGATCCTTTTGAACTGCTTTTCCAGCTCATAACGGCTGATCCGGATGATGACCGGACGGCCGTGAGGACAATGGTACGGATCCTCCAGTTCACCCAGATCTGACAAAAGCTGTTCCATTTCACGGACATCCAGCTTGTCATGCGCCTTGATGGCAGCTTTGCAGGCCATGGAGTAATACAGCTCATCGATTTGTTCTTCCGAGCGCAATTTGTCCGACAGCAGGGTGTCGAGGAGTACACGGATCGCAGCCTGTGGCCTGAGGACAAAACGGCCACTGTCAGGCAGGCTGCGCAGGAGAATGGACTGGTTGCCAAACGCTTCGAATTCAAAGCCCAGCTGCAGGAGGTTTTCCTGCTCAGCCAGAAGGATCGCCTGTTCCCTGGCCGATACTTCGATGGTCTGGGGAATCAGCAACGGCTGGACGGCTGCCGGACCCCGGGCCCGGTGGCGAGCGACCAGCTGCTCAAACAAAATCCGTTCATGAGCAGCATGCTGGTCCAGGAGCAAGAGATCCTGCTCATGCTCCAGAACCAGATAGGTGGCAAATAGCTGGCCGATCAGGCGCGCCGAATGCAGGCTGGAGATCGACTTGGGCCGGGAGACTGTCGAGGGTTCCGGCTGGCTCTGTTCCAATTGGTGATCTGTTTTTTCCTGCATGGTTTGAGCGAAAACCTGGTCCGGCAAGTCTGACCTGGCAGGTGCATCCTGAATGACGACACCAGACAGATCGGGTCCAGCCGCAACTGGATCTGTCGCATAGCCTGCAGCAGCCGAGGCTGGTTCGTTGACCGGTCGTGGCAAGGACATCTGGACCGGAGCTGGTGCAGGGGCGTGGACAGCGCCAGAAAAGGGCGTGCTTTCGACAATGGCACCACCCGACTGCAGGGCGTTCTGGATGCCATGGTAGACGGCCCGGAAGACTGCTTGTTCATCCCAGAAACGGACTTCCATTTTCTGGGGATGGACGTTGACATCGACCAGCGGGGTGGGCAGATCGATTTTCAGGACTGCCAGGGGGTGTTTGCGCTTCATCAGGTGTGTGGCATAGGCTTCGTCGATGGCGGCACTGACTGCGCGTGATTTGACCAACCGGCCATTGACATAGATGCATTGCTGGTTTCTGCTGTTGCGGGCTGCTTCAGGGGTGCCAATATACCCTGAAATTTGAACCGGAGCCATTGAGTAGTCCAGTTGATGGATCGAACTGGCAGCTTCTTTGCCAAAAACGGCAAAAATGGCGCTGCGCAGGTCATTGTTGCCCGGCGTATGGAGCAATTCATTGCCTTGGCTAACGAGCCGAAACGACACATCTGGCCGGGCCAGGGCGATCCGTTCCAAGACATCAGCCACTGCTGCCGCTTCTGAACTGTCTTTCTTCAAGAATTTAAAACGGGCCGGGGTGTTGAAAAAGAGATTTTCGATGACCAGGGTTGTTCCTTCCGGGCAACCTGCCGGTCGTAGAGCGACCAACTCCCCTGCCGTGATTTCGACCGCTGTTCCACTGACCTGGCCGATAGGACGCGTTTCGAGCCGGACTTTGGCCACAGCAGCGATGCTGGCCAGGGCTTCTCCACGAAAACCCATGGTGGAAAGTTGTTCAAGGTCATCGATCGAGCGGATCTTGCTGGTGGCATGACGGCCAAATGCCAGCTGGGCATCGGTTTCATCCATGCCGCAGCCATTGTCAGTCACCCGGATGGAGCTGATTCCACCTTGGCGAATCTCGACATGGATCACCGAAGCGCCCGCATCGAGGGCATTTTCGACCAGCTCCTTGACCACGGAGGCAGGGCGTTCGACCACCTCACCGGCGGCGATGCTGTTGGCAGTCTGGGTATCCAGGACCGTGATGACACTCATCGACTCTTCCCTCCGCTGGCTTTGGCTTTCTGCTGCAAGTCATAGAGCGTGTTCAAGGCATCCAGCGGGGTCATCTGGCTGATCTCAAGCTGGCGCAGCACAGCGAGTAACTCACCGGCACCCTGACCGGCCATCGCTGAGGCAAACAAATCAATCTGGCCATCCATGGGCTTGGCATATCGCCGGACTTTCCCCTTCGTTCTGGCGTCGTTTTCGGTTTCAAGCTGGACCAGCAGTTCCCTGGCCCGCCTGACCACAGGGTCAGGCACCCCGGCAATGCGGGCAACCTCGATGCCATAGCTGTCATCCGATCCGCCTTCGCGGATCTGGTGCAGGAAAATGACCTCGCCTTCTGAATCGTCCACTGCTACATGGCAGTTGAACACACCCGGCATGCTCTGGGCCAGATCGGTCAATTCATGGTAATGCGTGGCAAACAAGGTCCGGCAGCCAAGAATTGCTGGATCCGAAATGTGTTCAATGACAGACCAGGCGATGGACAAACCATCATAGGTACTGGTTCCGCGGCCGATTTCGTCGAGAATCAGCAAACTCCGCGCAGAGGCATGCTCCAGGATGGCCGCGACTTCACTCATTTCCACCATGAAGGTCGACTGGCCACCACCCAGGTCATCCGAGGCGCCAACCCTTGTGAAGACTCGGTCGACCAGGCCGATCCGGGCCGACTGGGCCGGGACAAAACTGCCAATCTGGGCCAGAAGGACGATCTGGGCTACCTGGCGCATGTAGGTTGACTTACCGGCCATGTTCGGTCCGGTCAAAATCATCAGGCGGCGGTCGTTCAGGTTCAGTACGGTATCATTGGGGACAAACTGGCTGTCACCAAGCATTTTTTCGACCACAGGATGGCGACCACCGCTGATCAGCAGCTGGTCGGACAGATCGACCTCGGGCCGGCAATAGTGCTGGCGATCTGCCAGTTCAGCCAGCCCGGCCAGACAATCGATGGCGGACAAGGTTTTGGCAGTCTGCTGCAGCCGCGGCAGATGCAGCAAGACCTGGTCCCGGATTTCACAAAACAGTTCGTATTCCAGAGCAGTCGATTTTTGCTCCGCGCCCAGGACCGTGTCTTCCATTTCCTTGAGCTCGCTGGTGATGTAGCGCTCCCCGTTGGCCAAAGTTTGTTTGCGGATGTAGTCATCTGGTACCTGGCTCAGGTTGGATTTGGTTACATCCAGGTAAAAGCCAAACACTTTGTTGTAACCGACCTTGAGGCTGCGGATCCCCGTGCGCTCGCGCTCGCGATTCTCCAGGTCGATGATCCATTGCTTGCCATCGCGGGCGGCCGCGCGCAGTTCGTCCACCTGCTCGCGGAAGCCTTCCTTGATCAGCTGGCCTTCCTTGAGGCTCAAGGGTGGCTCGTCATGGATCGCTGCTGTCAGCAAGGCTTCGATATCAGCCATGGGATCGAGCTTTTCTGTCCAGGAACGGATCGACAGGCTGTCAAGTTCCGAAAGACTCGCCACCAGGCCAGGCAGTTTGGCCAGGGATCGGCGCAAGGCAACCAAGTCGCGGGCATGGGCCGTTTTGAGCGCCAGTTTGCTGCACAGACGTTCCAAGTCGTGCAGGCCGTGCAGACGCTCCCGGATTTCCTGCCGCACCAGATAGGCAGCTTTGAAATCAGCTACGGCATCTTGGCGTGCTTTGATGTCATGGAGACTTAAGAGCGGTTGTTCAACCCAGCGACGCAACAGGCGAGATCCCATGCTGGTCATGGTCCGGTCGATCGCCCACAGGAGGCTGCCTTTGCGTTGTTTGTCACGCAAGGTCTCAGTCAGTTCCAAGTTGCGCCGGGCATTGGCGTCCAGGGTCATGAAATCGGCGGTCTGATAGGGTTCGATCCGGGCAATGTGGCCAGGGGCCTGGTGCTGGGTTTCCTTGAGGTAATGGATCAGGACAGCTGAAGCCCTGGCCCAGAGCGCATGTTCATCTGCCTGGGGCAGGATTTCGTGCATGAATTCGGGCAGAAACTCATTATCAGGACGACAGGACATCGTTACGCCAGAACGAATAATGGATTGGATTGAAGCCGCAGTTTCTGAAAAAAGACTGTTGTGGACAATTTCAGCTGGATTCAACCGAGCCAGTTCATCAGCCAGCTTGGCTGTGGTTTGGCCGACGACCAGCTGGGTGGTTTCAAACAAGCCCGTTGATAAGTCACAGGCTGCCAGACCGAAATACTGGTTGAGCTGATAGACAGCGACGATGTAATTGTTGCGTTTTTCATCCAGTGCGGATGGCTCGAGAACAGTTCCGGGTGTGACCACCCGGATGACTTCCCGTCGTACGATCCCTTTGGCCAGGGCCGGGTCTTCCACTTGTTCGCAGATCGCCACTTTATAACCCCGGCTGACCAAACGGTTGATGTAGTTTTCTGCCGCATGGTAGGGCACGCCACACATCGGAGCTCGCTCACTCTGGCCACAATCCCGCCCGGTCAAGGCCAGCTCCAGTTCACGGGCTGCTGTCACAGCGTCGTCGAAGAACAGCTCGTAAAAATCACCCAGACGGAAAAACAACAGGCAATCTGGCCAGGCTTGTTTCTGGTCGAGATACTGCTGCATCATCGGTGTGATGCGTGTCAGATCAATGTCGGCGTAGGTCAACCCCACGGTATCAAGCACTCCCATTGTCCTTCGAGGGAGAAGGTCTTGGCCCGCGTGATCCGCACCTGGCCAATCTGGCCTTCCAGGCGAGCTGGATCAACCGAGCCATCCGGATGGCAGAGTCCAGCCGGAAAGGGATAGTCGTCCGGCAACCGGAAATTAACCAGGCGATTGTGGGCGGTACGGCCACTGAAGACCAATGGATCATTCTCACTGCGTCCTTCGATCAGGATCTCCTGAAGCTCACCTTCCACAGCCTGGTTACTGGCCAGGCTGTGCTCATTCTGCAGCGCGGTCAGGCGGGAAAACCGGTCGCGCAGGGTCTTGTCATCGATCTGTTCCGGATAATCTGCAGCCGGCGTCCCCGTTCGCCGACTGTACTGGAACGTAAAAGCGGCATCAAACCGGACCAGTTCCATGGTTTTGAGCGTCTGGACGAAGTCTTCTTCAGTTTCGCCAGGAAATCCGACGATCAAGTCGGTCGAAATCGTCAGGCCGGGGCGAAGGGATCTGGCTTTCTGGGCGATTGCGATAAAATCAGCCTGAGTATAATGCCGGTTCATGGCGCGAAGGATCCGGTCACTGCCTGATTGCAGGGGCAAGTGGATGTGTGGTTCGATCGCAGGATAAAGGGCGATCGTGTCCAGGAGCTTGGACGATAAATCTTTCGGGTGCGAAGTCATGAAACGGATCCGGTAGATGCCCGGGATCTGAGCGACTTGTGCCAGAAGATCGGAAAAATCGGGTTGTCCGGGATCTTTTATTTGCAGGTCCAGTCCATAGGAATTGACATTCTGGCCCAGGAGCATGATTTCCTTGTAGCCTTCCGTCACCAGGTCCCTGATTTCCAAAAGGATGTCAGGCATCAGCCGGCTGCGTTCCCGGCCCCGGGTGTAGGGGACAATGCAATAGGTGCAGAAATTGTTGCAGCCGTGCATGATTGTGACCAATGCCCGGTGTTTTCTGGCCCGATGGATGGGCAGGCCCTCGACCAGTGTGTCATCTTCTCCTACTTCATAGACGCGGCGCGTGTCGGTCAGGCGATGATACAACAACTCCGGCAGGCGGTAGATGTCCTGGGGGCCGAAAACGAGGTCGACAAAAGGATAGCTCTGGCGAATCTTGGCCACCGCTTCTCCTTGCGTCATCAGGCACCCTGCCAGACCAATGATCAGGTCTGGTCGATCGCGCCGGATGTTCTTGACGATACCAAGATGGCCGAAAAAGCGGTCGTCGGCATTTTCGCGCACACTACAGGTGTTCAGCAGGATCAGGTCTGCCTCCCGCGGTGTGGCAACCGCCTGGTAGCCCATTTCATCCAGCAGGCCAGCCATGCGTTCGCTGTCATTTTCATTCTGCTGGCAGCCAAAGGTGATGATGTGATATCCCAGAGTCCGGTTCAAAAGCTGGGCCCGTTCCTGGCAGGCCTTTTGCACCCAGCGGCTGTACTGGGCTTGCTGTTTCAATTCTTGCTCGGTGATGGTTCGGATTGACAATGCTGTATACCTCTTCAGGCCAAATCGGCGATGGTCAGGACCAGTTCACGTGAATCCTGCCAACCCAGGCAAGGATCGGTGATGGACTTGCCGAATACGCCGCCGCCGATGGACTGGCTGCCTTCTTCGATGTAGCTTTCGATCATCAGGCCTTTGACCAGGCTTCTGATTTCGGGTGACAGGCGTCTGCTGTGCAACACTTCTTTGGCGATGCGGGGCTGTTCTTTGAAGCGTTTGTTGGAATTGGAGTGGTTGGTGTCGATCAAACAGGCTGGATTGGCCAGTTCACGCTGGCTGTACATCTTCGCCAGCATCTGGAGATCTTCATAATGGTAGTTGGGGATCGAGCGGCCGGAATGGTCGACGGCACCGCGCAGGATGGCATGGGCCAGGGGATTGCCGCTGGTGCGGACCTGGTAGCCCTGGTAGGCAAAGACATGCCCATGCTGGGCGGCGTAGATCCCATTGAGCATGACGCTCAAGTCACCACTGGTCGGGTTTTTCATGCCGGCAGGCATATCGATGCCGCTGACCGTCAGGCGGTGCTGCTGGTTTTCGACCGACCGGGCACCAATGGCTACATAAGACAACAGGTCAGCCAGGTAGGTATGGTTTTCCGGGTAGAGCATTTCATCTGCTGCCGACAGGCCCGTCTGCTCGATCGCGTGCAAATGCAGGCGGCGCAGGGCAATCAGGCCACCCACCATGTCGGGCTCGCGTTCCGGGTCTGGCTGGTGGGAAATGCCTTTATAACCCTCTCCTGTTGTGCGCGGTTTGTTGGTGTAGATGCGCGGCACGAGTACGAGACGGTCGGCAACCTCCTCTTGCAACACGGACAAGCGGTGGCAATATTCCAGAACGGGTTCTTCGGAATCTGCCGAGCAAGGACCGATGATCAACAGGAATTTGTCTGACTGGCCGGTCAGGATGTCCTGGATCTCCTGGTCGCGCCGGGCTTTGATCGCCAGTACGCTTTCCGTGGCAGGGAACTGGCGGATGATTTCTTCGGAACTAGGGATGCGGGTGATGTATTCAAAACCCATGGGTTCTTCTCCTCTTTTCTTCATGTCGGTTTTACAGCGGCAACATCCGGTATGAAATCATAGACACGGTTCATAAGGTCTTCCCGCTGGATCATTTTATTCAATTCTCTCGGATTGGTATAGGATAAGATCAGGATATCGGCTTCGCTGTCATCCTGATCCGTACTTTTAATCTTCAGAAACAAAAGGCGCGAATGACTCAGAGACGCATATCCACGGCGGATCTTCTCCCGCACCAGGGATAAAAGTCTGGAACTGCCTCCTGACAGCGCTTTGAGGATCTCCCGGTCCGGGAGGGAATGGATCTGGTCCGCTGTCATGATCACGATCTTGTCAATCTGGTTGCGGGAGCATTGCCAGAGGTCATGATCGGTTTCAAACCGGATGTAATCCGGAGTGAGGAAAAGATTGACCGGCGTCGGGATCGGAAACGGCAAGCCGCCCAAGTGGCGGACCCGGCTGGCACTGGTTGCACCAAGTTCGTGGCTTCTCAGAATCATGCGGTGATGATCCTGATGGCGGCGGAAATTGATGGCAAACAAGGCAATCCCGCTGCCAATGACAAGAGCAGCTGCCTCGGCAGGTGTCAACGAACCTGTCATAGCCAGTAGCAGACTGCTGATGATCAAGACCAGGATCAGGCCTGTCAAATCGGTACACCTTCCTCATCTTTTGGATCAAACGATTGTATCACAACTTTCCAGTTGCTCCCAGAACTTCTGTGACTGATTTGAACAGAGTCCAGGGTTCCTGATCAGGGGGTGGCAGCTGAAAGATCAGCCGTTGCTGGCTCAGAGGATGCAGAAACGAAACTTGAGCAGCTTGCAGCGCAATCTGTCCTGGTTTGGCTTCAAGGAACTGGCTTCCGTATTTGCCATCGTTGATGATGGGACACCCGAGATGGGACAGCTGGACACGGATCTGATGATGCCGTCCGGTCATCAATTCGACGGTCAACCAGGCAAGATCTTGCCCTTGCCAGGTGATCCGGCCAGCAACCTGGAAGGATAAGCGGGCTGTTTTCTTGTCTTTGACAGGATCCTGGGCGGCAACGACCCGGCTGGTGTTTTGACCTGGCAGCTTGACCAGATCGTTGACCAGCTGGCCGCTTGGCTGCTGAGGCGCGGGGCTGACCAGCGCCCGGTAGACTTTCCGGAATTCACCCCTGGCCATCTGGCGCGTCAAAGCGGTCTGGGCTGCGGCCGTTTTGGCCAGGACAACAAGACCTGCGACCGGTCTGTCCAGGCGGTGGACCAGGAAAAGGGGGTCACGGGGGTGGCTTTCCTGGAGCTGGTCCAGCACATTGTCCGAGCCTGCCTTGTCAGGCTGTACGGCCAGACCCGCTGGCTTGGCAACAACCAAGATGGTTTCATCTTCAAAAACCACAGGCACAGGCAATTGGGCCGGCGATGAGCGCTTCTGTCTGACTGGGGACCGCGGCTGATCCCAGAAGCTGGCATCAAATGAAAGTGAACCTGGCATCATTCGATCCTTCAGGCGAGCAAATACCGCTGCAAGGCCCGGCGTTTAGCCTGGGCTCCGGGCAACAGTTGTTCCAGCTGGCGATGAAAACGCGGGCTGTGGTCAAAATGGATCAGATGGCACAACTCATGGACGACGATGTATTCGAGCAGATCATCAGGCAAGAGTCCTGCACAAAGATTGATGGATATGACACCGCTTTTGCTGCAACTCCCCCAGCGTCTTTTCTGGCGCCGGATGATCAGTTGTGCGGGTGCCAGACGGGGAAAGCGCTGGATGACATCCATGGCCTTCAGTCTGGTCTGGTGGCGCAAGGCAGCGATCTGGTCTGCACCTAGAGGAATCTGGACTGGAATCAGGCGGCTGTTTTCCGTCATTTTGCGCTTGATCCAGGCTTCCTTTTCCTGGATGAAACGCTGGATGTCAGCCAGCGGCATTTTCAGGCCACAGCGCACTTCCAGCTGGTTATCAGGGTGCAGCACCAGGGCCATGGTCTTGCGCCGGCTGCGGATGACCGTATAGGGTATGGCGATCTCAGGCAAAAGGTCAGGCTTGGCCATAACCTTGGTCGAGGCATCTCTGGGCTCGTTCGGCAGCTTTGCCCCCCAGCTTGATTTGTTCAGCCAGGAAATCCGGATGTTCGGACAAAAACCGGACCATGTACTGGTGCGGGTCCTGAATGAAACGAATGACCTGATCCGTCTGTTCCTGTGACAACAGTCCAACCGAGGTGGCCTGTTCAAACAAATCCAGATCGATTTTTGCCAGGGCGGTCAACTCAACGCCTGCCTGCTGGAGAATTTCCCGGCCCCCCTGGTCACGGTCGACTACGACCGCTGTGTCCGAGATGGATCCACCCAGACGGGCGATGGCAGGCAGCCAGGCTCTCGTATAGCTGGATGCCTCGGTCACCAGGTCAGCAACATGCAGGAATGTCTGTCCCTTCAGGTCATTGTCAGACAATTCGCGCACGGCCTGGAAATTCTGGTCGCTCCAGTAAGCCCTGCCATCCTTGAGAATGGCGACATGAGGTTTGCCAGTCCGTGCGGCCACCGGAATGGAAAAGAAGTAATCCCGCCTTTCACCACCGGATACAACATCAAAATCGAGGGTGGAAACGGCATCGACCATCTGGTCGATGACTGCTTTGAAAACAGGCTGCTGCTGGTAATGCTCCAGAATCACTGCGGCGAGCATGCCCGGTAATTCAAGAGGTGTCTGAACAGCCTGCTCGATCAGGGTCAGGAGCTGGTTGGCCTGGGCTTCACTGCCATACAGGAAATGGGTGTTGATGTAATAGGGCCCAAGGGTGCCGGACGTATACCAGAATGGCTGGTCAGCCGGACTGACCCGGACGGCCATGGTATCGAACAATGCTTTGATGATCGATTGATCTTGTTCCACGGAATAATTCCTCCAAAAAGTCCTGATGCAAACAGGATATCATGACCAGGGTTGCAGCAGACCTGTGTATTGGCTCAATTGATCCATCTTTTCCGAGCGGGCGATTGATTCCATCTCTATAATGACATCATGACAGGCTGTCGGCTTGATGAGATTGGCAGTTCCGACTTGGACTGCAGCGGCTCCAGCGAGCATGAATTCGATCGCATCCTCCCCGTTCATGATCCCACCCATGCCGATGACCGGGATCCGGACGGCCCGGTAGACATCCCAGACCATACGCAAGGCGACGGGCTTGACAGCAGGGCCAGACAAACCGCCGGTATTGTTACGCAAAACCGGACGGCGCGCCTTGCGGTCGATGGACAGTCCCAGCAGTGTATTGATCAGACTGACTGCATCAGCGCCAGCGGCTTCAGCAGCCAGGGCCATGTCTGCGATGCTGGTGACATTGGGTGTAAGTTTAACCCAGAGCGGTTTGTGGGTCTTGGACCGGACCGCGCGGACCACTTCTTCGATCATGGGAGCTGAACTGCCGAAAGCCATGCAGCCTTTGCTGACATTGGGACAGGACAGGTTCAATTCGATCCCGTCCACATTGGTGGCATCAAGCTGTTCAGCCATGGCAACGTTTTCTTCCAGCGAATGGCCGGCAATATTGGCCACGATCGTGGTGCCGAGACTTTTCATGAAAGGAAGCTCGGTGGAGATGAACGCCTGGAGCCCTGGATTTTGCAAGCCGACACTGTTCAACAAGCCGCCTGACGTTTCGGCCACCCTGGGAGGATCATTGCCCAGGCGAGGATTCAAGGTCAAGCCCTTGGAGCTGATCGCCCCCAGTTCAGACAGGTCGTTCCACTGCTGCATTTCCCGGCCGAAACCGAAGGTTCCGGAGGCAGCAATGACCGGATTTTTCAGAGTCAGAGCCCCAATCTTGACAGCCAGGTTCACCATACGACAGCCTCCGCCGGAAAGACCGGTCCTTCGACACAGCATCGCTGATGACTGATCTCCCCTGTTGCTTGTTCCTTGATTTTGCAGACACAGACGAGACAGATGCCGATGCCACAGCCCATGCGCTCCTCGAGGGAGACCTGGCAAGGCAAACCAGCCCGGGCTGCCCGTTCAGCCACCGCCTGCATCATGATTTTCGGACCACAGGTCAGGATGACTGTCCCTTCCACTGGACCGAGATCCGCCAGGACTTTATCCAGCGCCATGGCTGCGTGGCCTTCTATATCCATGCCGCCGGTGTCCGAGGCAAAAATGGATTGGCTGGCAACTTGGCGGAATTCATCGACGAGGATGGCGTCTTGAGGGCTGCGGTAACCGCAGACCGCCACCGTTTCGACACCAGCTGCCTGGCAATGCTCCTGGACAAAATACAGTGGGAATACGCCTGTTCCGCCACCGACCGTGATGACCCGGCGGTAGCCATCCAGATCAAAACCATGGCCCAAGGGGCCCAGGACTGACACGACAGCACCCGGTTTAAAATCCTTGAATTCCTGTGTCCCTTTTCCTTTGACCTGGATGCCGATCTGGAACGTACCGTTGATCCGGTCGACCGCCATGACGCCAAAGGGCCGGCGCAGGAACTGCTGGCAAGACACATTGACAAACTGGCCTGGCTGGGCAGTCCGGCTGATGGCCTCCCCCTGTAGCGTCCATATGAAAAATTGGTCGTTCAGAGTCTTGTTTTCGAGGACGGTGCACGCCCATTCGATCTGCTGCATACCTATATCCTCTTACTTTTTCAGCATGTCATTTTGCATGGGCATTTCGTTTAAAGGCAAAATGTTTTCCCGGGTTGCAGCTACAATATCAGCAAAAACCTGGATCTCATAGGGCTTGAGGTCGGCAGGCGTCATTTCTCGCTCCAGGCATTCTACTACAGCCACCAGGGTGTCCAAGGAGGTGATGGTTGCAATCCCGTGCTCAATCGCGTGGCGGCGCAGACGGAATCCTTCACGGTCATCATTGGAAGTCGAGTTCTCCGTGTTGATCAGCAACTTGACCGTTCCCTGGTCGATCATGTCAACGGTGGACGGATGACCTTCGAGAGCCCGGCGCGAGATGCTGCAGGGAATGCCGTATTTGTTGAGGTAATTGGCGGTGCCACCGGTGCCATAGAGTTCATAGCCCAGGTTGTTGAGGCGGCTGGCCAGTGGAACAAGATCCGGTTTGTCACTGTCCCTGACTGTCATCAGGATACCGGCACCTTTGGGCGGGAATTTGAAATTGGAAGCAAGGATCGCCTTGTACATGGCTTCACTGTACGTTGTAGACAGGCCAAGAACCTCGCCGGTGCTTTTCATTTCCGGGCCGAGGCTGGTGTCGACATCATGCAGTTTTTCAAAGGAGAAAACGGGAGCCTTGATGGCATAGACCGCAGGGTAGCGGGCGAAGAGTCCTGTGCCGTATTCAAAGTCCTTCAAGCGCGCTCCCATCATGACGCGTGTCGCCAGATCGACAATCGGGATGCCAGTGACTTTGCTGATGTAGGGCACGGTCCGTGACGAACGCGGATTGACCTCGATCACGTAGACCTCATCATTATACAGGATGAACTGGATGTTGATCAGGCCGATGACCTTGATGGCCCGGGCCAGTTTTCGTGTATGATCGACCAGAATATCGCGGATCCGCTCCGAGATGTAGGCCGGGAAGATCGAAATCGAGTCGCCCGAGTGGACGCCAGCGCGCTCGAGGTGCTCCATGATCCCAGGAATCAAAATGTCTTCGCCATCAGAAACCGCATCGACTTCGAGCTCGACACCCATCAAGTACTTGTCGACCAGGATCGGATTTTCCTGTTCGACCAGGTTGATAATCCGCATGTATTCGATCATGTCCGTATCATTGTGGACGATGGCCATGCCCTGGCCGCCCAGGACATAGGAGGGCCGGACGAGAACGGGATAACCGAGGCTGGCAGCAGCAGCGAGCGCTTCATCAGCGGTGCGGACCGTCGTGCCACTTGGGCGCTTGATCTCGCATTCCTCCAGGATGGCGTCGAAGCGCTGGCGGTCTTCCGCTGCATCGACCCCATCGGCGGAGGTGCCGAAAATCGGCAGGCCCATCTCGGTCACTGCCTTGATCAGCTTGATGGCTGTCTGGCCGCCAAACTGGCAAATCGCTCCATCTGGTTTTTCATTTTCAATGATCGCGCGCACATCGTCCGGTGTCAGAGGTTCGAAATAAAGCCGGTCAGAGGTATCGAAATCGGTCGAAACAGTCTCTGGATTGTTGTTGGCGATGATCGCTTCATAGCCCAGTTCGCGCAAAGCCCAGACAGAATGGACCGAGCAGTAGTCAAACTCGATCCCCTGGCCGATCCGGATCGGGCCGGAACCAAGCACGAGGACTTTCTTGCGTTCGGTGCGGATGGCTTCGTTCTTCATATCGAAGGTTGAGTAGAAATACGGCGTCACGGCGTCATACTCGCCGGCACAGGTATCAACCATTTTATAGGTATGGACCAGGCCCAGGTCCTTGCGGCGCTGGCGGATCCTGTCAGCCGGAATCCCGCTCAGCTTGGCAATCCAGGAGTCGGTGAAGGCCATACGGACTGCCCTGGTCAGCAGAGCATCATCGATGGTTTTCATCCCATTGATGGCTGTTTCGACCGCGACCAGGCTGGACAGTTTTTTGAGGAAGAATTTGTCGATCCAGGTCCGATCATAGATCTCATCGAGCGAAAAACCACGCCGGATGCCTTCCGCAACCGCAAACAGGCGCATATCATCGGCCTGGATCATGCGCGGCCAGAGATCATGGTCAGACAGCTCCATCATCAGCGGCAACCTCAGCCCATAAAGCCCCAGCTCGAGGGAGCGGATGGCTTTCATCAGGGACGCTTCAAAGGTATTGGCGATCGCCATGACCTCGCCGGTCGCCTTCATCTGGGTGCCCAGGGTACGCCGCGCTTTGATAAATTTGTCAAATGGCCATTTCGGGATCTTGGTGACAATGTAGTCGACCGCGGGTTCAAAGCTGGCCTTCGTGGTACCGGTGACTTCGTTGGGAATTTCATCGAGCGCATAACCGACTGCGATACGTGAGGCAACCTTGGCAATCGGATACCCGGTGGCCTTGGATGCCAGGGCCGAACTGCGCGACAAACGGGGATTGACTTCGATGACGGCATAGTCGACCTGGGTCGGATGCTGGGCGAACTGGACATTGCAGCCACCGACAATCCCCAGCTCGGTGACGATTTTCAAAGCCGCGGTGCGCAGCTTCTGGTATTCGAGATCGGTCAAAGTCTGGGCCGGCGCCACAACAATCGAGTCACCGGTATGGACGCCAACGGGGTCGAAGTTTTCCATGCTGCAGATGGTGATGGCATTGCCCTTGGCATCACGGACCGCTTCAAATTCGATTTCCTTCCAGCCAGCGATGCTGCGTTCAATCAAGACCTGGTGCACCCGGCTGGCATTGAGGCCGGACACGGCAAACTGGCGCAGCGCTTTTTCGTCAGCTGCGATGCCGCCACCCGTTCCACCCAGGGTGAAAGCAGGCCGGACAATGACCGGATAGCCGATCTCCTCAGCCAAACGCAAGCATTCTTCGAGATTGTTGGCGGTACCGGACGGGATGCACGGTTCGTTGATCCGCAGCATCGCGGCACGGAATTCCTCGCGGTCTTCACCCATCCGGATCCCTGCAGCTGGTGTGCCCAGCATGGCAATGTTGTGCTGATCCAAAAATCCGGATTCGGACAATTCCATCGCAAAATTCAAACCGGTCTGGCCGCCGAGGGTGGCCAGCAAGCCGTCAACCTTCTCATCCAGCATGATCCTCTGGATGACATCGATTTGCAGCGGCTCCAGATAGACTTTGTCAGCCATATTGGTGTCGGTCATGATCGTCGCAGGGTTGCTGTTGACCAGGACGACTTCGTACCCTTCAGCTTTCAAGGCGCGGCAGGCTTGGGTCCCTGCATAATCAAACTCGGCAGCCTGGCCGATGACAATCGGTCCAGAGCCGATGACCATGATTTTATGAATGTCCGTGCGTTTGGGCATGTTGATCTCCTTTCAGGAAAAGAGCAAGAATCTGTATAATTATACGTTCCTGTTTATAATTATTCAATCGCCCGGCCAGCTCTTTTTAAGGCACTGCGCAAATCGTCACGCATGGCGAGCGCCTCCTTTCGCGTGGCTGAGGCAAACGCCTCTGCTGAAAGTCCATACTTTTTATGGGCAAGCATCAAGCTGCGCGAGGCGTTGACAATGGCACCCTGGCCATCTGGACCAAAGCTGGCGACCGCGTCTTCTGCTGTCGCGCCCTGGGCACCGTAGCCAGGTACCAGGATCAGGCTGTGGGGCATGATCTGGCGCAGTTTTTCTGCCTGGCGCGGCCAGGTGGCGCCGACAACAGCACCGACCGACGAATAGCCGGACTGGCCAATCAGGTCCTGGCCCCACTCAGCGACCTTTCCAGCCATTGCTTCATAGACAGTCCGGCCATCATCCAGGACCAGATCCTGGAGATCACCAGCAGAAGGGTTTGAAGTCCGGACCAGGATATAGACGCCCTGGCCGCCCTTCTGGCATTGGTCGAGGAAGGGCTTGATGCCATCGATCCCGAGATATCCATTCAAGGTGATGCAATCTGCTCCGATGAAAGACTGGCTGATGGATTCTCCGAGGCTGGTCTGGCCCAGGATGGCCCGGGAGTATGCCTCGGCGGTGCTGCCGATGTCATTGCGTTTGGCATCGGCGATAACCAGCAGGCCTTTCGACTGGGCGTAGGTGATGGTTCTCTGCAGAGCTGCAAGCCCTGGCACGCCATACTGTTCGTAATAGGCAAATTGAGGTTTGACAGCAGGGATCAGATCAGACACGGCATCGATCAGCTGCTGGTTGAACCAGAACAAGGCCAGTCCTGCAGCTTCAGCTGGGTCAGTCGATTCCAACGCAGCCTGGTGACGAATGGTCGCCGGGACATAGTCGAGCATCGGGTCGAGACCCATGACGGTCGGATTGCCCGTTTCTTTGATTTTCCGAGTCAGCCGATCGGCAAAATTCACCATGGGAAGACCACCTTTCCATCGCAGAGCGTCATCTTGACCTGACCGCGCAGCATCCAGCCATGGTACGGGGTGTTCCGGGCCTTGCTGGCGGAAGCATTCTTATCAAACATAAAGGGCTTTTCCAGTTCGACCAGAGCGATATCGGCCGGATAGCCCGGTTCGAGACGGCCCATTCTCTGGTGCAGAAGTTCTGCAGGCCGGGTTGACATTTTTGCCACCAGCTCGGGCAGTGTCAGATGGCCGGGCAGGACCAGATAGGTGTAGCCAAGGGCAAAAGAGGATTCGAAGCCGATGATGCCGTTATTGGCCAGACCAAATTCAATCTGCTTTTCATCTGCATGGTGCGGCGCATGATCGGTGCCAATCATGTCGATCGTGCCGTCCCTGAGTCCGGCGATGATGGCATCCACGTCTTTTTGTGTCCGCAAGGGGGGATTCATCTTGGCGCTGGTGTTGAAATCACGGCACGCTTCCTCGGTCAGGGTGAAATAGTGTGGGCAGGTCTCACAAGTCACCTTCACGCCGCGGGCCTTGGCCTGGCGGACCAGTTCGATCGAGCCGGCTGTGCTCAGATGGGCCAGATGGACCGGCAGACCGACATATTCGGCAACCAGAATATCCCTGGCTACCATGATCTCCTCGGCAATGGTCGGGATACCCCGCAGACCGAGCTCGAGACTGACCAACCCTTCATTCATGTGGCCACCTTCTGCCAATGAGGGTTCTTCACAGTGGGAAATCACGGTTAGATCAAACTGGGCGGCATACTGGATGGCCTTTTTCATCAGGTCGGCCGTCAGGACCGGTTTGCCATCATCCGAAATGGCGACAATGCCAGCCTCGGCCATCAGACCGATCTCGGCCAGTTCCTTGCCATCCTGGTTCTTGCTCACCGCGCCGACTGGCAGAACTTTGCAGGCACCTTCACGCTGGGCCTTGTCTCTGATGTAGCGCACAATCGCCGGATTGTCGGTGACCGGCTTGGTATTGGGCATGCAGGCAACGGCTGTGATGCCTCCCCGGACAGCCGCCCGGGTTCCGCTGACGATGTCTTCACGGTATTCAAATCCGGGGTCACGCAGATGGGTGTGCGGATCGACCAGTCCAGGCAGCACAGCCAGCCCCGTCGCATCGATGACCTGGTCCGGATCACCGCTCATCGCTTCGACGATGACACCATTTTCAATCAGGATGTCCTGTTTAATTTCTTTCAAACCGACCGGATCGACGACATGTCCGCCGGATATTTTAATTTTCATCAGCCATTCCTCCTGGCAGAAAGTAGATACAGGATCGCCATGCGCACGGCGACGCCATTGGTCACTTGTTCGTTGATCACCGACTGCGAACCATCATAGACGCTGGTGGGCATTTCCACGCCATGGTTACACGGGCCAGGGTGCATCAGGATCGCATCTGGTTTGGCCAGTTGCAGAGTCTTGTCATCGATGGCAAAGAAGCGGGCATATTCGCGGATCGATGGGTACAAGGCTTTCTGCTGACGTTCCAGCTGGACTCTGAGCCCCATGACAACATCGGCGCCCCGCACAGCATCCTGCACCGTCGGGCAGACGATCGCCGGTGTCTTGTCGAGGTCTTTCGGCAGCATGGTGCTGGGGGCCGCCATGCGGACCCTGGCGCCCATTTTCTCGAGGGCCCACAGGTTGCTCCGGGCTACCCGGCTGTGCAGCAGGTCGCCGACAATTGCCACCTCCAGACCCTGGAGGCTGCCTTTGTGCTGGCGCATCGTGAACAGGTCCAGCAGCGCCTGGGTTGGATGTTCATTCATGCCATCGCCGGCATTGACCACGGAAGCCTTGACCAGCGGGGCGATCATATGCGGTGCGCCGGACTGGCTGTGGCGCATGATCAGGATGTCGGTGGCCATGACGTCGATCGTCCGGGCGGTATCGACCAGAGATTCACCTTTGTTGATGCTGCTGCCAGATGATGAAATATTGGCCGAGGACGCACCCATGAATTTGGACGCCATCTCAAAGGAGAGGCGCGTCCGGGTGCTGTTCTCATAGAACAGCGTCACGACTGACTTGCCCTGGAGATGAGCTGTTTTCTTGCTGCTGGCCGACAGGACGTGTTTCATGGTTTCAGCGGTGTCAAGGATCAGGTTGATTTCCTCTGCTGAGAGTTCCTTGATACCAAGCAAATCTTTGGATCGCAGTTGCATCCGCTCATTCCCCCTTCGTTTTATCGTCCAGAACGACCAGGTCTTCACCATCGATTTCTGCGACATGGACATGGACAACTTCTGAACTAGATGTAGGCACATTTTTACCGACATAATCCGCCCGGATCGGCAATTCGCGATGGCCGCGGTCGATCAGGATGGCCAGCTGGATGCACTGCGGCCGGTCAACATCGAATAAAGCTTCGATCGCAGCCCGGGTGGTCCGGCCGGTGAACAGGACGTCATCCACCAGGACGAGTTTCTTATCGTGGATGGCAAAGGGCATCGAGGTGCCCTTGATGACCGGGTGTTCCGAGAGCATGCTCAGGTCATCACGGTAAAAGGTGATGTCCAGGATGCCGACCGGTACGGTCTGGCCTTCGATCTGTTCGATCTTGCGGGCAATCCGCTCCGCCAGCGGCACGCCGCGGCGCTGGATGCCAATCAGGCAGACATTTTCCAGGCCCTTGTTGCGTTCGAGGATTTCATGGGCGATCCGGGTCAGGGCCCGGTCGATTGCAGCGCTGTCCATCAGGACTGCTTTGTATGCCATGGGTGCTCCTTGCTGGACTGTCATGAGTCCCTGGAATCTGATGGCAAAAAAATAGCCATCTGTCGCTGCAAGACAGGTGGCTGCAAAAATCGTATCCCAAAAGCCTGGATGTGGACGCCTGGATGTGATGGGAGGACTGTTGTTAACCTTTGAAGTCTCACAGGACTGCGTTAAAGGTAGCTGTTTGTAAGAGAATAACTGAACAACTCACAGAAAGCAAGCCCCGGTCGATTGACAGGATCCGGGAAGCTTGCTAAGATTGACCAGGAAGTTCAAAAGCGCCCGGGGATGTGGCGGAACTGGCAGACGCAGCAGACTCAAAATCTGCCGATTGAGAGATCGTAAGGGTTCGATTCCCTTCATCCCCACCAGACAAAAAGACCTTGGAACCAGAGAAATGGTTCCAAGGTCTTTTTTCGCTTGGATCGCGCTTCGTTGATGTCACATCCAAGAAATCAGGAACGGCCTTTGATTCTCGTCACTAAATCTTTTTTCTCAAGACCCAGTTGCCTTGCCAGAGCCGAAAGGGTTCCTGTCGGAATTTCATCATGATCCTTGTGATAGTGAAACGTGACCACTCTGGGTGAACCGTCAAAAATGCCAAGATACAGCGTTTGATGCTTACCTTTGGCAGAAAAATGATGCTTCTGCAGGAATCTCAGAAACTCACCCTGGCATACTGAATCAGGCAATCCTCAGGACCTCCCTGACTCGATTCCGATCTCCTTCGCTCAATATAATCAGGCTGATCACAAGCTGTTGCAAACCATTGAAAATACCTGAAAACACATCGGCGTGATCCAGATAGTCCTGGGCAAATTGTATCGATCCGTCTACCAATCGTTCAACGGCCTCATCAATGGTCTTGCCTTCGCCAACCAATTGCGGTACGAGTTCATTATAGATCGTATAGATTCCCAGCTTTTTGTCGAATTCAGTCACGTTTTTCACCTCAAGGGCCTGGAACATGCTCTCAAACATTTTCTCACTGATCAGATACATTGAATCCTGAGTTGATTTGTTGAGCAATTCACTCACCAGACCATTTCGCGCATTGGCCTGGATTTCCCTGATTTTACTCCTGGTTTCATGTACAGCATAAACTAAACTCATATCATCACCTTCACTTCAATTATATACAAGATGGACACCTTGTACAAGCTAATGATCTCAGTGGAAATACTGCGTCGATTTTCGTCGATTTTCTGCAAAAATTTCATGCTTGACAAGACAAGCCCCCTTTCTCTATAATCTCCCTTGTTGCTGAGGCAAGGTGCCGCGCAAGGCAAATGGGCCATTAGCTCAGTTGGTCAGAGCAGCCGGCTCATAACCGGTCGGTCCGGGGTTCAAGTCCCTGATGGCCCACCACCTCGCATAACAACTTCACATGGGGGAATTCCCGAGCGGCCAAAGGGGGCAGACTGTAAATCTGTTGTCACCGACTTCGGTGGTTCGAATCCACCTTCCCCCACCACAAAAAGAACCATCCAGCTGGATGGTTCTTTTTTATCCCATATTTCTCAAGCGGTTTCCAGCAGGTCTGCCCCTTCCCTGGTCACAGGCCAGGGGCGCCGCTGTCCACAGTACTCATTCCAGCCCATTGACCAGATTCTTGAACAGATTGCCCCGTTCTTCGAAATGGCGGAACTTGTCAAAACTGGTCCCAGCTGGTGAAAGAACGACGATTTCCCCTGGCTCAGCCAGTGACCGGGCCAAGACCACAGCCTCTTCATAGGAATCAACCCGATGGATAGCCAGTTTATCGGGATCGACTTTGGCCATAGGCGCTTCCAGCATCAGGTTATGATGGATCAGATCTGAATTGTCGCCACAGAGGATGATCTTGCCGGACACTTTCGCAATCGACTCGCCCAGGCCGGAATAATCACATTTCTTGTCCTTGCCACCCGTGATCAGGACCACTTTTTCCTTGCGGTCCCAAAGGGCTTGCAGGGCAGCTTTGGTCCGGGTCGGGCTGGTGTCGATCGAACTGTTGTAATAGCGCACTCCATCGAGTTCACGCACCAGCTCGAGCCGGTGTTCCACGCCACCAAAACGGGTCGCCACGGCCGCCACGTGCTCTGGCTGGACATAGCCCAGGGTGGCTGCTGTAGCCGCCAGATAATTTTCGATGTTGTGCTTGCCCGGGATCACAATGTCTTTGGTTGCGACGACCGGAATGTCCTTGCTTTCTCTCCTGATGCAGATCAAGCCGTCGACGACAACCACGCCCGTCACCAGGCTTGGATTTTTGCGGGCAAACAGGACCATTTCACCCCGGACTTCAGGAATCATCGACCGAGTGACATAGTTTTCACTGTTTAGAACCAGACGCCCCATGAAGGACTGGTACAGGTAGATGTTTTTCTTGGCATCGATGTACTCCTGGTAGTCTTTATGGACATCGAGATGATTGGGGGTGATATTGGTCACAACCGCCACATCCGGACTCTGGCGCATGCTGGAGAGCTGGAAGCTCGATAATTCAAGTACGACCATGTCTTCTGGCTGGACGTGGTCAATCCGGTCCAGGAGCGGGGTACCGATATTGCCACCCAGGTGAACGGTGTGGCCTGCTTCTTTCAGGATCAGGCTGATCAAGGTCGTGGTGGTCGTTTTGCCATCCGAACCGGTGATCGCAAAGATCCGGGCCGGACAGAGCGCCATGAAGACTTCCATCTCCGATGTGATGATGGCTCCGCGCTCGCGTTCGGCCAGGAGCTGGGGAACATCCGGGCGCATCTTGGGCGTGCGGAACACCAGGTCAAATCCAGTGAGGCGGTCGAGATAGTCCGGACCAACAGACCAGTCCAACTCGATCCCTTCGGCTGCAAAATCAGCCCGTGTCCGGCTCAGTACCGGATCGTTCTCGGCCAGCATGTCAAAAGCGGTGATGCGGGCGCCGAGCGCGTGTATGTAGCGGATCAGAGGGCGGTTGCTGATGCCGACCCCAAGGACGGCAACCCGCTTGCCACGGATCATGTGTTTGAACTGTTCCAGTTTCTGGTTCATTTTTTGCCCTCCAAAAATATGTGCTCTAAAATTATAAATCAGGTCTTGCAATTTGACCATCGGCAGGTTATTATAATCAACGTCCCGCGGAGATGGCGGAATTGGCAGACGCGCTAGTTTCAGGTACTAGTGATCGAGAGGTCATGCAGGTTCAAGTCCTGTTCTCCGCACCATCAAGAACTGCATCGTTTCGTGTAACAGCGCATACGATGCAGTTTTTGTTTTCCCGGGGATTTTTCGTGACAAAAAACAGTGTTTCAGGGAGGTCTGTTGATATGGCACATGATTCCAAACCATCTCAACAGCCCTTGGCCCTGCCAGTCCTGCCGGTCGCAGTCCGGACCCTGGCTGAGGCGGTTCATCGCCAGGGTGGGCTCGGAGGGCCCGCTTACGCTTCTGTCAGTGGTGCCGAAGGTACTCGCCTGCACCAGAAGTTGGTCCGGCACTATGTCGAACGCCTGGGCAAGACCGCGGTCCAGTCGGAATACCGTCTCAGTGGCGAGGCTATCTGCCAGGCTGTCTTACTCCAAGTCAGTGGCCGATGCGACCTCGTTATCCAGGACGACGGCGAGACAGTCCTGATCGAAGCCAAAAGTTTTGCCGGTTCAGCCCGTTTCTTGCCAGAGCACGGTGACCAGGTCCATTGGGCTCAGGTCATGCTGTATGCCTACCTTTTCCTGCTGGCTTCAGACCAGGACCAGATCCGCATCGGTCTTTGCTATGTCAGCCAGGAAAATTTCGAACTCATCGAACATCGCCGCACCGAAACCCGGCAAAATCTCCATCACTTTTTCCAGCAGACTACCGAGCGTTTTGCCAGCCTGGCCAGCCAAATCCTGTCCGGTCACAAGCTGCGCGATGAAAGCGCCAAGACCGTCCCCTTCCCTTTTGCGGCTCTTCGGCCAGGCCAGAAACGCCTGATGCAGGAAGTCATTGGTGTCACCCGGCAAAAAGGCGTGCTTTTTGCCCAGGCACCTACGGGGACTGGCAAGACGCTTTCGGTCTTGTTCCCAGCCATCCGCTTGCTGGCCCACCATCAAATCGACCGGGTCTTCTACCTGACCGCCATGTCGTCAACGCGCAAGGTAGCCGAACAGGCACTCCATGATTTGCGGACACACGGCCTGTTCCTGCGCAGCCTGACCCTGCGGGCCAAGGAGAAAAGCTGTCTGGCACCCGAATTGTTCTGCAATGTCCGCCTGTGCCCTTATGCCATCGCCTATTTCAAGAACCTGCCAGCTGCCCTGGCCGACCTGCTGAAAACAGGAGGGCATTGCGATCCGGATCAAATCCGGACGATTGCCCAGACTCACCAGGTCTGCCCTTTTGAACTGTCGCTCGACTATGCACTCTACTGCGATATCATCATCGGTGACTACAATTATGTCTTTGATCCGCGGATCCAGCTGGACCGGTTTTTCAACAACTCAGACCAGACCCATCTCATCCTGGTCGATGAAGCCCACAATTTGCCTGATCGATCACGGGACATGTACAGTGCCGATTTTGATTTCAACCTCGTCCAGGAAGCCTTGAGCGTCATCCAGGACCAACATCCTTATCTGGCCCAGGCACTGGTTCGATTGAACCAGTACAGAGAAAGGCTGGACAGAGAAATCACTCAGCCACAGGCTGAAGGCCAGACAGAAAGGGTGTCAGGCCGGACAGGATTTGCCGTCGTGGAACCGGATCAGCATGGCCGCCTGATGCAGAGTGACCAGTTCCTCGCCATGACCCAGAAACCGCTGCAATTGCAAAAACTCCTTGGCCGCGTCATCCATTTCAGCCGCTCGTATCTGGATGATCATGCCGATGAACCAGATGCCAAAAAGATCCTCGACCTCTTTTTAGCAGCACATTTTTTCACCAAAGTGGCCGATCTCTTCTATGGCCAGGCGTACATCACGACAGCTTTCCAGGAGGATAAGGCCACCAGAGTCCGTTTGATGTGCCTCGATGCTTCCACCTTCCTGACCGACATTTACCGGGACCGCCATCCGGTCATCTTTTTTTCGGCGACACTGAATCCGCTCGATTACTACATCGGCTTATTGGACAGCGACGCCAGCAGCCGGCAGCCGGAAAAGCTCAGCCTGCCTTCGCCTTTTCCACCGGAAAATTTCCGGGTCTTGCTCGAAACGCGATTCTCGACCCGCTTCCAGGACCGCACGTCGACCATCGTACCGATTGTCGAGGATATTCTGGCTGCAGCCCGCACGCGGATCGGAAATTACCTGGTCTTCCTGCCCTCCTATGCATACCTGGCCAAGGTGCGCCAGATCCTCAGGATGCAAAAAGACCGCACCGACCTGGATTTCATTGTCCAGGTCCCTGGCATGGATGAAAACCAAAAGCAAGCCTTCCTCAACCGGTTCGAGCGTTTCGGCAGCAAAACCTTGATCGGGCTGGCCGTGCTCGGCAGTCTGTTTAACGAGGGCATCGACTTGACGGGAGAACGGCTCAGCGGTGTGATGATTGTGGGTGTCGGCCTGCCCCAGCTGAGCCCGGAACGCGAGATCATGAGCCAGTATTTTTCCAGCCGTCTGGGACGCGGTTTTGAGTATGCTTACCAGTACCCTGGCTTCAACAAAGTCCAGCAGGCCGCAGGACGGGTCATCCGATCGGAAATCGACACAGGGTTTGTGCTCTTGATCGATGACCGCTATAAAAAGCCGGAATACCAGGCCTTGTTCCCGCAGGAATGGCAACCAGCCGAGATCGAGGACACGACAGATCTGATTGAGATGCTCAAGGACTTCTGGTCCAGTCACAAATCCTGAAGCAACGAGAGACGCTGATAGTTCTTCTCCATGATGGCAGTCAGATAGCGATCGGAAAACGTTCGGACTTCTTGCTTGACGGCATCTGAAACATTGAAAGCAAACAGGCGCTCGGCCGGGCTCAGGACAATGTGTTTGAGACAGGCCAGCGCTGGTGCGGAAAGGTGCAGGACATCCCGGCCCTGGGCTGGCCTGTAGTCTTCCGGACAGATGAACCCATGGGCTTGGAAATCAAACCAGCCTGTCGAAAGATTCGAATTCCGGCAGGCCTGGCATGCATCGAGCGCAGGCGTGAACCCAGACACCGACAATGCTTTGAGCTGCGCCACATGCACCACCAGGAGTGGATCGGGCTGGCTCAGGATGGCATGGCACGAGTAGGCCCAGAGGACGTACATCCGGTCATCAGACAGATCATCGCGCACAAGATCATGGAACACTTCGGCCAGATGAGCGGCACAAACCAGCCGGTCCAAGTCCTCGCGCAAACGCAGGAAAGGCTCGACCAGTTCAGCAGCATCGATGGTGGTGCGGCCCTTATAATTGAACAAGGTGAAATCGCTCAGGGCAAACATCTGTGTCGCAGCCAGCAACGGACTTTTCACGCGTCTGGACCCACGGGCCAAGGCTGTCACCAGGCCTTTCTGGGCCGTGAGGATCTCGATCAGGCGGTCCGCTTCACCCAGGGCGACTTCTCTCAGGACAAAGCCTCGGACGTGCTCGTGGGACATCTGCATTCAGGAGTGGTAGCCCAGGTCATTGAGGATATTCTGGCGGTTGCGCCAGTCTTCCCTGACCCTGACAAACAAGTCGAGGTAGCAGGGGCAGTCCAGCATGGCTTCGATCTCCTTGCGGGCATCGGTTCCGATTGCCGTGAGCATGCTGCCACGCTTGCCGATGATGATGCCTTTGTGGGTGTCCCGCTCACACAGGATGGTCGCTTCAATGGTGACCCTGACCCGTTCGCCGGCATCATCGAAATCTTCCTTGAACGACTCGATCGACACCGCAGTGCCATGGGGAATTTCCTCATGGGTCTTGCGCAGGATCTGCTCCCGGATCAGCTCGGCTGCAATCATGCGTTCTGTCTGGTCGGTCAGGCTGTCTTCCGGGAAATAGCGCGGTCCTGGCTGCAGGTGCTTCTTGATTTCCCCAACCAGCACCTCCATGCCATCGCCGGTCTTGGCACTGACCGGGATGATGGCTGTGAAATCGAAGGCCTGGCTGAATGCTGCAATCAAGGGCAGCAGGGCCTCCTTCTCATTGACATCCACCTTGTTGATGACCAGGATGACGGGTTTCTCACTGCCTTTGAGCTGGTTGAGCACTTTTTGCTCCAAATCCAGGACCCGGGGAGAAAAGCCAGCCTCGATCAAAAGCAGGACAACATCTGATTCCGCCAGGGCCATGCGGGCGGACTCTGTCATGTAGCGGCCCAGCTTGCTCTTCGGCTGGTGCAGGCCGGGAGTGTCCAGGAAGACGATCTGGGCATCGGGCTGGTCGAGGATGGCCCGGATAATCGAGCGCGTCGTCTGCGGCTTGGGTGATGTGATAGCCAGGCGCTGGCCAGCCAGCTGATTGAGCAACGTCGATTTGCCGACATTGGGTCGGCCAACGAGGGAAACAAATCCGGAACGAAAATCGGGTGATTGTGTCATGCATGATCTCCTTGTGCTTCTTGGGGGGATGGTCCGCGGTTCAGGCCCAGTTTCTGCAAGACTGCCCGTTGCCGGCGCAGCATGGCCTTTTCCCGCTCCAACGTATCGTGGTCATAACCGAGCAGGTGGAGAAAACCATGGGCAGCCAGGAAGGCGATTTCACGCTCAAACCGGTGCCCCAGCTCCCGTGCCTGCTGTTCGGCTTTTTCCAGGCAAATCAGGATGTCACCGAGAAAGACAGTCGGCTGCCCCGAAGAATAGTCCAGGTCAGCTGCCTGCAATGGTACGGTCAACCTGCCGTCGATCAGGTCTTGCATGGGGAATGACAAGACATCTGTCACTTTGTCGATGCCACGGGTTGCTGCATTGATCCGTCGGATCTCCATCCGGCTGACAAAGGTGACTGTGAGGGCACAGGTGTATCCCTTGCGTGCCATTCGGCAGCAGAAGGATTCCCTGGTTTCAAGTTCGCCCAGGACTGCATCCGCCAGGTCCTTGGCTGGACCGGTTGCATATTTGCGTTGCTTATTGACGTATTGGATTTGCATCGGGGTATTTGACCCTTTCGTGGAAATGACCGGCATAGACTTGCAGGAACGAAGCGATGATGGTTTCAATGTCTTTGAAAGACAGGCCGGAATGGACCAGCTGGTCCTGTTCATTCTTGATCTTGATGATCCGGCGGATCAGGCTCTCCGCTGCCTCGAGCTGATGCGTGCTGGTTGATTTCATGGCAGCCTCGACCGAGTCTGACAGCATGACGATGGCGGATTCCCGGCTGGACGGGACAGGACAACGGTAGCGGAACACACTGGGATCTGGTTCCTGCGCCTCATTTTCCTCGGCCAGCCGCTTGGCCTTCTGGTAGAAAAAGGCCTGCATGGTAGAACCGTGGTGCTCCTGGATAATATTGATCAGAGGCGATGGCAAGCGGTAGCGGCGGGCAACCCTCACCCCGGCATCTGGATGCGCCAGGATGATCCGGGCGCTTTCGGCTGGATCGAGACTGTCATGGGGATTTTCCCCAGACTGGTTTTCGGTGAACATCAGAGGCGCTTCCAGCTTGCCGATGTCATGGTAATACGCACCGACACGGGCCAGAAGCGGATTTGCCCCGACTGCCTCGGCAGCCGCGTCCGCCAGGTTGGCAACCATCATGCTGTGCTGGGACGTGCCTGGTGCTTCGATGAACAGCCGCCGCAGCAGCGGATTGCCTGGCTGGGACAGCTCGATCAGGCGCAACGGTGAAACGGAATTGAAGATCATTTCAAACAAGGGCATGATGCCGATCGCGGCAATCACGGATATGGTCCCGCTGAGCGCGGTCACCGCGCAGTTGAGACTGATGGTCGGCCATTCCTCTTTGAGGAGGATGCCAAATGCCAGTGTTGTGATGAAATTCGTGCTGGCTGTGGCGATGATGATGTAGGCATAGTTGTCCCGGCGAGAAATACCCTTGGTGAACAAGGCTGCAACACTGCTGCCACTCAAGGCAACTACGGCAAACAGCGGGTCGAATCCAGCCATGGGCAGGATGGCGATGGTCAGGATCAGTGCCATCAGGCTGGAGGTGCGGAAACCATAATAGGCCGCCAGGAGCACTGCCGTAAAATAGACCGGAGCCGCCAGGGGCTCGATCCTGGCTAATGCGGCAGAAGCAACCAGCGGAATCAGGATGGCAACAATCAGGGCAATCCGGTTATTGCGCAGGTGGATGGATTCGTTTTCATATTTTTTCAGATAAAACCAGGCGATGAAGGCCAGAGGCAGGAGCATCAGTAGAATGCCCAGCAAGTAGCGGAAATCAAAGCCTTCTTTCTCGATCAGGTCGAGCTCTTCCAGCAAGTCATAGGTTTCGCTGGTGATGACGTCGCCCTGGGAGATGATCCTCGCACCACGGTTGATCAGGACAGGATTGTTCTGGACCTTGTCATAGGCTGCCTGGCGGGCATTTTCCGTGGCAATGGAATCATAGGCGATGTTGGGCACCAGGATCAGGCCCAGGACATTGCCAATCAAGGACACATCTTCGCGGTTGAAATTGGTCGTATCGCTGAGTGATTCCATCCGGTTGCTCAAGGCTGAATTCAACGAATACGAATCGACCGGTTCACTCATGATCAGGGTGGCGATGGAACGGGCATGGCCGCGGACGCTTCTGAATCGTTCCGGATCCATTCGCAGGAACGCCTCGAGATCTTCTGAAGAGACAACCAGATCCATTTCGCGGTCAAATTCCCGGACGAGTTCGGTCACCGTGTTACGGATGGTTGCATCGGATACGGCTGGCTGGTCTGGATCCGCATCACTGCCCGGTTCGGGAAAAATCTCCGTCCGCCGGGCTGCCAGCTGGTCGAAAAAAAGGTCGAAACGCCCCATGACCTCAGCCACAATCGCTTCGGACCGGACCACGACAATTTCCACATCTGCTGCAGCCTTGTTGGCTCGCTGGTCTGTGGCTGACTTGTCGCGGATGCTGCGAGATGCGGTGATGTCGTAAGGGCTGGTGTCACCAACCGTGAGAGGGTATTTCTCCGGAATCGATCCGTAATAGATCGCGGCCACTGCTATGATCAAAAGGACCGGCACCAGAAGATACGTCAGTAATGTCTGGATCTTCGCTGGAAGCTTCATCTGTCAGCCTCCCTTGCTGTTTTCATGTTCATAAGCCTTGATGATCCTCTGGACCAGGGCGTTCCGGACCACGTCGCGCCGGGTCAGCTCGACAAAAGCAACGCCCTCGACTTCGGACAAGATCTTGCGGGCCTCTTTCAAACCAGATTTGCGGTCGCCTGGCAAATCGATCTGGGTGATATCCCCCGTTATGACAGCCCGGGAATTGAAACCCAGACGGGTGAGGAACATTTTCATCTGCTCAGGTGTGGTATTCTGGGCTTCGTCGAGAATGATGAAGGCTTCGTCCAGCGTGCGGCCACGCATATAGGCCAGGGGCGAAACTTCGATCAGGCCCTTTTCAAGATTTTTCAGGTATTGTTCTGGTCCCATGAGCTCATGCAAGGCATCATAGAGAGGACGCATATAGGGATCGACTTTGTTCTGCAAGTCGCCGGGCAGAAAGCCCAGTTTCTCCCCAGCCTCGACTGCAGGCCGGGTCAGGATGATCCGCGACACATCGTGGGAGCGGAAGGCATTGACGGCCATGGCGACAGCGAGGAATGTCTTGCCAGTTCCAGCTGGTCCGATGGCGAACGTCACTTCGTGGTCCCGGATGGCCTGGACATACTGGCGCTGGCCAAAGGTCTTGCTCTTGATCGGGCGCCCCTTGGCTGTGACGGCAATCGAATCCGGAGCATAGTGAGTGACTTGTTCCAGATTGCCATCCCGGGCGGTGTCCGTCAGGTAGGTTACCAGCTGGAGATTGACTGGATGGTTTTCCCGTGCCAGTTCGAGCAGCCGCTCAAGCACAGCCACGGCCTTCTCGAGATCCAGGCCATCTCCTGTGACCGCAAAGCCCCCGGAAACAAGTTCGATCCTGACCCCCAGCATCTTTTCAATCACATTAAAATGGCTGTTGAAACTGCCCGCAACGGCTTGGGCGATTTCTGGCCGGTCCACCATCAACTGTTTTTCCATCATCCGTTTGCCACACTCCGTTCCATTACTGACCGGTTGTCTTTGGCATCAGCAAGTCAATTTTAAACGCCAGGCTGTCTTCACTCAATGCGGGAATAGACAATTCCTTGACAGGCTGGAACACAATTTCGTACTGGTCATTGCGCAAGGTGGCATCAGACAAGACTGATTTTTTCAAGGTCTCGAGATACGACAAGATATACGCCTCTTTGCTGGGATCTGTGATCGCACGGATGGAAAAGGTTCCCTGGCGGTTGTAACCATTGCCATTGATGATGATCGATGAAGCAGTCGCCCGGATTTCCGAGGTGGCCACCAGTCGTTCATCGTTGACAGATATGGCCTGGGCACCGAGCGCTCTCAGGTCATTGACAAAGGTCCTGATCACACTGTCGCGGATCAGGCTTTCCGGCGAACAACTGATATCGATCTGGATGCCATAGTTGTTGACTTCCCTGAGTCCGGCAAAAATGGCCAGGCGCTCTTTTTCCTTGATGATCGACTCAATGCTGGCACTGCCCTGGGCATAGTCATTCTCCAGCTGGGATATGTATTGGTACAGCTCCGCATTGCGGGTGTTCAGCTCGGCATTCTTGTTAGCCGTGTCGATCAGCTTGTACTGCAACTCTTCCAGTTTGTCAGCGGTCACGGTGTTCTCGTTGACATTCTTCATCTGCAGGGCGATTAATATGCCGAGAACCATGCAGATGATGGTCATGGCAGTATATTGGACCATCCTGGTTTTCATGCGGCCGGAACCTCCAGTTTGTCAATGTATTGGCTGAGATTATCCGCTCCGGCATAAGCCGGGCAAGTCACTTGATCCGATGGTTCGATGCTGACGACAAGCCCGATTTCCGGCGTCTGGCGCAAGCTGAGCATCGGATCGATCTGGACACTCATTGCCATGGACGCGGGATCATGGCCGACAGCCCGGATAACATAGGGTGGGGTCAGGCGCTGCATGTTGCACAGGATGGTCGGACCAATGCAGAAGATATAGGACGCGTTGGTGATCCTCTGGTCATTGACTGATAGAGCTGCCGCACCGGATGATTTGAGCAGTTCGAGCACATGGCGGACGTCACTGTCATGGACGATGGCATCCGCGGAATCACGGATCACATCATAGCCAGGCTTGTCATTCAAGGTCACGGTGACTCCTGGACCTGTCACATCGGTCAAACCAGCCAGAGCTTGCATGCGCTTGAGTTCTTCCATCAGGCCTGGTTGACCTTCCTGGCTCAGAACGCGGGCAATAGTCTCTTCCTTGACCTCGAGCAGGCGGGCATTTTCTGCTTTCAGGCTGTCATACTGAGCGGTGGCGGCAGCGAGCTCTTCCTGGCGAGATTTGTACAGCGATGCCAGGTTGTTCTGTTCTCTGGTTTGGTTGACCAGGGTTACGTGATTGGTCACGATGACGCCAAACAGGAACAGCAGGATAAACAGGAACAGGCTCTGGCGCTTCCGAGGTGTCTGCCAGAGGCCGAAGCCGAAGCCTGTGGAAAGTCCCTGCCTTACCTGCATTGACGGACTGCTTCCAGAAACGACTGGGGCAAGGGGCTCTCAACCACAAGAGTCTGGTGAGTCACTGGATGAACGAAGGTAAGTCGCGAGGCATGGAGGACTTGGCCGGACTGGCCGTAAGTCGGCCGGCCAGGGGCATAGACTGGATCTCCAATGATGGGATGGCCGATGTACTGGCAATGGACACGAATCTGGTGCGTGCGACCTGTCTCCAGCTCCACTTCCAGCCAGGTAGCCTTGTCCAGGCGTTCGATGACCTTGAAATGGGTGATGGCGGCCTTGCCATCCGGGACAATTGCCATCCGCTGGCGATTTTTCGGATCTCGACCGATCGGGGCCTTGATGGTTCCCTCGTCTGCCAAAACCGATCCATGGACCAGAGCCTGGTATGTACGCCGGATCTCATGGCGCCGGATCCGTTCGGCCATGACCTGATGCACAGAATTATCCTTGACCACCAAAAGCAATCCAGAGGTATCCTTGTCAATCCGGTGGACAATCCCGGGCCTGATCACGCCGTTGAGGTCGGACAGCTGGCCCTGGCAATAGCTGAGCAGAGCATTGACCAGGGTGCCACCGGAGTGGCCGGGAGCGGGATGGACAACCATGCCCTGCGGCTTATCAATGACCAGGATAGAGTCATCCTCATACCGGACCACCAGAGGAATCTCCTCTGGCCGGACTGTAGAATCAACCGGGTCTGGCAACTCGACTACAATCACTTGGCCAGTCTTAGGTTTGAAAGATGGCTTGACCGTTTTGCCTTCAACGCGCACATGCCCCTGGTCTATCAGGTCTTTCAGGAAAGCACGCGAATGCAGCGGGATTTTTCCAGCAAGCCAGGCATCCAGACGAACGGTTTCCTGCTCAGTCTGTTCATAGGTCCATTCAAGAAGTTCCATCAAATCGCCTCATTCTAAGACAAGTAGGTTTGCTTTCTGGTAAAAAGGCTGTCCTGATCCTTGTCAAAGAGGACAAAAAGAGAAAGCAGGATCGTCCCGACGACCAGGCAGATGTCTGCCAGATTGAACGTCGGAAAAATATAGGAGCCGAAATGGAAGTCCAGGTAATCCAGGACACCACCATCGCGCACCCGGTCGATCATGTTGCCGATCGCCCCGGCCGCCATCAGGGACAGGACGGCCTGGTAGCGTTTCTTGCGAATGACAAGGGTCAGGACCACCAGGGCCAGGGATGCAATCACGGAAAGGATTGACAAGACGATGATCCCCCAGGATTGGTCCGCCAGAAAACTCCAGGCAGCTCCGGTGTTGCGGCGATTGACCAGATAGAAAAAGGAATCAATGACAACTTTGTACGTGTCGCCCGGCAAGAGGCGGATAACCAGACTCTTAATGAGCTGGTCAGCGACTGCCAGTGCTGCAATGATCAAGATCCAGACCATATCCACAAATCCTCAATTCCAAGATAAGGTTGCGCAATCGTCGGCTGGCATTGGCCGATGATACGGTCCCCATAAGCGATCGCGGCTTCACTTTGCAGGATGCCTCCGCTGGAAACCGAAAAGAGCTGTTCGATGAGCTTCTGGCGATACTGGCTGGACAGCTCTTCAACATCTGCTTCATTCTGGGGCAAGCCTTGGCCCAGATACTTGAAAAACGGCCAGCCTGCTTCCAGTACGCTTTGCCTATCATCATAACGGTTTACGCCACCATCCGGCAATCCCTCGGTATCTGGCTGTGGAGAGGGGTGATCGGAAGCAAAAAACCAGGAGGGCTCGGCAGACAGAGGGATCTCGCGCACCCGGAAGGCCAGGTCAAATGTCTGCAAAGACAATTCGGCCGCAAAATCAGCCTCTGGCAAGGCTACTATTTCGGAAGGTTGACCGGCTTGCTCGAACCAGGCTGCAGCTTGCCGTGCCAATTCCATCAGGATATCCTGATTGTCCGGAACCAGAATGCGCAGACGTTCGCTTTTCAAATTCAGAAGCGTTGCAGGATCAGGCAACGTTGCAAAGGTCGGCTGGGAAGCTTCGGGACTTGCCAGTCCGTTCTGGTCCAGAAGATCCGGCCACACTGGAGCAAGGTCGAGAGGCTGGCCGAAAAAACAGGCGTGGAAAGCCGGAACCGGAACATCGCTGGCTTGCCCTGGCAGGGCCAGGCCAGATCCTGACCAGCGTGCTGCCCGCAAGAAATACTTGTATCTGAGCTGGTCGACCGGGTCAGAGATGGAATTGCCCAGCGTGAAATAAAAATAGGAACGGCTGGTGAAACGGTCCAGGCGCAGACTGCTGCGCATCTGGTACTGGAACAAAGCCTCAGTCGGCAGGAAAGCGAGATCCAGTTCATCGTCTTCCAGTCCGCGCATCGCTTGTATGGCCGATGGGTATGTCCTGATGAGTATCTTTTCCAGCCGCCCCTGTGACGCAGGAGCCGCTTCCAGTCGCCCCAGATAGAGACCTTCCTCTGCCAGGCCTTGCATCTTAAAGGTTCTGGTACCCTGCCAGAGGCTACCAGTTGGCAGGGACACCTCGCTGGCTTTCAGCACCGGGAAGGTCAAGGCATACAGAAACGCCGGATCTGGCCGTGACAACTGAAGAACCATCGTTTGCGCATCGATCAGCCGTCCACTGGAATAAGCCGACAATGCATCTGCATAAGGGGACAAAGAGCCCAGCTGCTGGATTTCGCCGAGGGTGGCCAGTACGTCACTGGCTGTGACCAGGCTTGAATCATGGAAATGGACATCTTGCCGCAAGGACAAAGTCAGCTGCAGGCGTTCTTCACTGTAAGCAAAAGCCTGGACCAGTTCCGGCTGCAATTGCCAGGTGGAATCCATCTGGAACAATTGACCAAAAACCAGCGAATAGGCAGCCTTGCCACTGGGGCTTGATGCCAGCAACGGGTTTTCCGGCAGCGAGTAGTCCCACCACAGGCGCAGGGTCCCGGATGGTCCTTTGTCCGTGGACACCAGCTCGGTAGACACTGGGACGGCAGGACCAGTCGTACCGGAGCTGACTTGGGCTGGCGCAATGCGGGTGCATCCTGTTGCCATGGGCAGACACAGAAGCAGCACCAGCAGGATGCGAATGGGAACGAGACGCTTGATCATTCCCGGATCAGGATCCGCTCGATGGCTGTGGCCCTGCCTGTAGCCGGATCGGCCGTGATCACAACAGCTGAAAACTGGCCTTTGCCACCGGCTGCTTCGTAGGGGGCAGGCAAGTGGTCCACCAGGCGGCGCAGTGACGATGCCGGGTCCATACCAATGACGCCTTCGACCGGGCCAGTCATTCCGATGTCGGTTATATAGGCAGTCCCCCGGTCCAGGATGCGTTCGTCTGCGGTCTGGACATGGGTATGTGTACCCAAAACCGCCGTTACCCGTCCATTCAAATAATAGCCAAGTGCCATTTTCTCCGCCGTGGCTTCCGCATGGAAATCAACAACGGCTAATGGCACTTGAAGGTCCTGCCTGGTCTGCTGCAGCACCTGGTCCATGGTGGTAAAGGGGTCATGAAGGGGTTCCATGAAAACGCGCCCGAGCAGATTGGCAACGAGTACCTTGCCGGCCGGATGGTTGACCACTTTGAATCCTCGGCCCGGCCAGCTGGCAGGACCATTGGCCGGGCGGATGACCTGAGGCAACGTGTCGATCCGTTCAACCAGTTCGCGCCTGAACCAAGTGTGGTTTCCCAGGGTGATCAGGTCCACGCCCATGGCTGTGATCTCCTGGGCCAGGCGAGGCGTCAGGCCCAGGCCGGCGGCAGCATTTTCGCCATTTGCCAGGCACAAGTCGATGCCATGGCGTTTTTTCAGTTCAGGAAGTTTTTCTTTCAGAATCCGCCGGCCCGTGGAACCGACCAGATCACCGATCATCATGATTTGCAAAACAACTGTCCTCCAGTCATCCGCTGATTATAATGCAAATCTGTCTAAAAATCGAGATTCGAGCACCCTGACGACTTGTTCCAAGGCATCTGTCTCAGGGACCAGAAATAAAAAAGCGTCCCTTGCGGAACGCTCTTCTATTTCTGGTTCGGTTGTTTTCAATTGTGATTCACTGTCATTTGGCGAATTCGGTGACTCGGGACTCACGGATGATGTGGACTTTGATTTGTCCCGGATAATCCAGTTCTTCTTCGATCTTTTTGCAGATTTCCCTGGCTTTGAGGATCATCTCATCATCCTTGACATTTTCCGGGCTGACCAGGACACGAACTTCGCGGCCTGCCTGGATGGCAAAAGACTTTTCGACTCCGGCAAAGGAGTTGGCGATCTCTTCCAGCTTCTGGATCCGCTTGACATAATTCTCGAGATTTTCACGTCGGGCACCCGGACGGGCGGCCGAGATGGCATCAGCTGCAGCAACCAGCACCGAGATCATCGAGTCAGGTTCTACCTCACCATGATGCGACAGGATCGCATTGATGACTTCTGGCCCTTCTTTGTACTTGCGGGCTATTTCTGCCCCGAGCGTGATGTGTGAGCCTTCCATTTCGAAATCAGCCGCTTTGCCGATGTCATGGAGCAAACCGGCCCGCTTGGCCATCATGACATCCAGACCAAGCTCAGCTGCCATCATGCCCGCCATCCAGCAGACCTCGACGGCATGCTGGAGAACATTCTGGCCATAGCTGGTGCGATAGCGCAGACGGCCGAGCAATTTGATGATTTCCGGATGGATTCCGATCATGCCCGTTTCAAAGACAGCTCGTTCACCTTCTGCCTTGATGGTGGCATCCACTTCTTTACGGGCTTTGTCGACCATCTCTTCAATCCTGGCTGGATGAATACGGCCGTCGACGATCAGTTTTTCCAGAGCGATCCTGGCAATTTCGCGCCGGATCGGGTCGAAGCTGGACAAAATGACAGCTTCCGGCGTGTCATCAATGATCAGGTCGACACCTGTCATGGTTTCGATGGCCCGGATATTACGGCCTTCACGACCAATGATGCGGCCTTTCATTTCGTCACTGGGCAGAGCAACAACAGAAACGGTTGACTCTGACACATAATCAGCAGCATAGCGCTGGATTGACGTGACGATGATCTCCTTGGCCTTGCGGTCGGCTTCTTCCTTGGCGGCTTCTTCCATCTGCCTCAACATGACAGCCATGTCATGGCGGTAGGCATTACGGGCCTCATCAAGGACCAGATTGCGGGCATCATCAACCGACAAGCCAGAAATGCGTTCGAGTTCGATGATCTTCTGACGCTCAATCTCGCGCGCTTTCTCTTCGAGGGCCAGGACATCACTGACACGGTTGTCGAGTGCTTCTTCCTTTTGCTCAAGCGTTTCAATTTTGCGGTCCAGTGCCTCTTCCTTCTGGTCAAGGCGGCTGCGCTCACGCTGGAGTTCGGCTTTCTTCTCCCGCACATCTTTTTCAAATTCGAGACGAGCTTTGTGGATTTCTTCCTTCGCTTGAAGGAGGAGCTCCCTTTTCCTGTTCTCACCGGCCTTCTGGGCTTCGCCGAGCAGTTTAGCGGCCTCGGTTTCTGCTTGTTCAGCAGCAGATTTCAAGGCAGTCGATTGCTTGGAAAATCCCAGGCGATAGTACGCTATTGTCACAACGGCAGCCAGAATGGCGCCGGTGAACAAGCCGATGACTAAATTAATTAGCCAATTAATGGCAATCACCTCCAGTATTTATTTTTCAAGTTTCAATTATGGTTGACGCAAATGCGAAATAAGCATCGAAATCATTCTATTAAAAACGAACGAATGTTGTCAATAAAAACAGCACCTTATTCCGGGACGGTAAATTTTTCGTGAAGAATGCCATCGACCCTCACAACAGGACCTTTGCTGCAGCGATGCAGGCAGGAGCAAGTCCTGATTTTCATGGGTCTAGGGGCCAGACTGTGGGATGGATGAGTTGCAAGATGCTCCAGTTGAGTGAGGATGTCCCTGGCGCCTTTGGCCAAGCACGCTTTGCCGAAGCAGATTTCATAGCGGACTGGCTTTGCAACGGTATCAGGCTGGCCTGACGACAGCTGGTCATGATCACCTTTTGCAAGTTGAAACTGGACCAGTCGCAGGGCCACTGGTGGTGTAACCTGGTGTGCACGGGCAATATCACGGATGGCGGCATAGGCTGCATGGTGCTCGCCCGTATCCAGTTCCAGTTCAGACAGTGCCTGCAGGACAGCCCTTTTCTTCTTCTCTTCCATCCCCTGCTCCTTTGCTTGCTTGTGATCCGGACCAGATCGACTATAATGCTCTTATTTGAGTATAGGAGAAAACACGATTGGAAATCGTCTACCTTGTTACCGACGCCGATCATGGTCTGCGTGCCGTGGATGTCCTCGTCATGAGGACAGGCATGTCCCGCCTGATGAGCAAGCGGATCAGGCTGTATGGTGAATTGCTGAACAATGGCCGCCCCTGGCGCATGATTGATCCAGTTGAACGAGGTGATCAACTGGTTGCCCGGACTGCGGGTCATTCCGGACAACCCAGTTCACTCCGGCAACCGGCCGGAATCGATTTCATCTACCAGGATGACTGGCTGGTGATCCTGAACAAGCCTGCAGGTATTGTGGTCCATCCCACCTACCGGCATGAAACCGGAACCTTGACCGATCTTTTATCTGAACAGCCTCTGCATCCCGTGTCACGGCTTGACCGGGACACATCCGGCCTGGTGATGATTGCCAGAAATGGCCACGCCCATTATGTGGTCATGCAGCAGCCGATGAAAAAGACCTACCTGGCCCTGGTCCATGGCCGGATGCCTGAACGCCAGGGCTTGATTGACGCCCCCATCAGCAGGGATCCGGACAGCATCATCAAAAGACGTGTCGACCCGTCCGGGGCAGTTGCCCGGACGCTCTACCGGGAAGTGCACTATTTTCCGGCTGCAGCAGTTTCGACCGTGGAATTTGAACTTCTGACCGGACGGACGCACCAGATCCGGGTTCACAGCCAGTTCGCAGGCAATCCTCTGGTCGGTGAGACGCTGTACGGCCATTCAGGAGAAGATCAGACTGACCTCGATCGTCAGCTTGGTCGCCAGGCCCTGCATGCCAGAAGCCTTGGTTTCATCCATCCTCAGACGAAAGAGCCGGTCCTGGTCCATGCACCCTTGCCATCTGACCTGCGCCAGATTCTGCACCAGCTGTCTTGAAAACCCGGGCTGCATCCAGCAAATGGTCGGCCAGCTGACGAGCCTTGTCATCCCCACTGCCACCGGAAAGCAACCGCATCAGTTCCGTGCTCCGCTCTTCTTCTGACAGGGTGCTGAGTGTCGTCACCGTCTGGTCTTCCCCGAATGTTTTCTGGATCAGAACATGCTGGTCAGCCATGGCAGCAATCTGGGCCATGTGTGTGATGCAAAAGACCTGGTGATGACGGGAAATCTGGTGTAGCTTTTCTGCGACGCGGGAAGCTGTCACGCCACTGATCCCTGTGTCGATTTCATCAAAAATCAGGACGGGCGTTTCATCGGCCTGGGCCAGGATGGTCTTGATCGCCAAAAGCACCCGGGATGCTTCCCCACCGGAGGCAATCCGGGCCAAAGGTTTCAAGGGCTCACCCGGATTGGCAGAAATCAAAAACGAAACCTTGTCCAACCCGTGACGGGGGATTGGGCCTTCCTGATACTCAACAGGGTCCACCTGCACCGCAAACTGGACCCCCTTCATGCCCAGGTCCTGCAACTGGCTGGCTATCTGTTCCTCCATCAACCGGGCAAAACGCGAACGGATGTCATGGATTTTACCAGCTCTGGCTTTCAAGATTTCGATGCCCTTATCCCTTTGCTGGGTGAGCCGGGCAAACAACGTTTCGCTGTCAGACAATCGTTCATGACGATTCCTGGCCTTTTCCAGGAACTCCAGGACCCGTTCCAAGTTGCCACCGTATTTCTTTTTCAACCGGTACAACAGGTCCAGCCGATCGTCAATCTGCTGGAGTTCGCCTGGATCGCCTTCATCCTCGAGCACCAGGTCCTGTAGCTGCTCAATCGCCAGCTGCATGGCTTCCTGAGCTTCCAGCAGCGTATCCTTGACCGCAGCAGCCTGCTTGCTGGATCTGGTGGCCGGCTCAAGAACTTGCTGGATGCGCGTCAGCCGGCTGGACAGGGACTGATCCTCCAGGCCACTGAGCTCCATCAGAGCCTGCGATGCCGACTGCAGGATCTTTTCCCGGTTGGCCAGCAATTTGTGCCGTTCTGCCAAAAGGGCTTCCTCACCCGGCTGTATCTGGGCCGATTCGATTTCCTGGATCTGGTAAGCCAGCAGATCCAGTTCACGGGCGCGCTGGGCTGGATCTTGGCCCAGGTCCTGCATCTGGTCCTTGATTTCCTGGATTTTGCTGGCTGCAGCCTGATAGAGGCCCATGGGCCCGGCCAATTCCTGGCCGGCAAAACGGTCCAGGAGACGTCGGTGATTCTGGGTGTCGAAAATTCCTTGCTGGTCGTTTTGCCCATGGATATCGATCAGACACGCAAACAACGTACGCAAGCTGCTGATGGGCACGAGCCGGCCATTGACCCGGCAGGTCGATTTTCCAGCTGTGCTGATCTCCCGCGACAGGATCAGTTCGGGATCTGCTTCTGCCGCCAGGCCAAGCTGATCTTTGAGGTCTTCTGGCAACCGATCCCAGACATCTTCGAAAACAGCCTCGACACGCAGCCGGGATGCCGTGCGGCGCACGTAATCCCGGCCGATGCGCTCACCGGACAGCGCGCTGATTGCATCGATCAGGATCGATTTGCCTGCGCCAGTTTCACCAGAAATGACAAACAGCCCTGAACCTGGTGTAAGAACAGCCTGGTCAATCAGAGCAAAATCGCGAATTTCAACACGATGGAGCATGGCACTGTCTCCTAGCCTTCAGACGGCTGGGTGGTTCCGAAACCAGGTGCGATCAGCCGGGATAGGACCTCTGCCATCTGCTGGGCCTGTTCGGATGACCGGGTTGCGATAAAAACAGTATCATCACCAGCCAGAGTTCCGACCAGGTCAGACAGTCGCATGGAATCCAGTGCTGAAGCACAGGCCTGGGCCATGCCGGGCATGGTCTTGATCACAATCAGGTTCATCGCCAGATCCACCGAAAGGACTGATTCTGCATAGATTTTCATCAAGCGCCCGGAGATCGATTCGCCTGTGCGCTGCATGGAGACGTACTTCTGGGTCCCGGTCCCGGTCATGACCTTGACGATCCCCAGCTCTTTGATGTCGCGCGATACGGTAGCCTGGGTGACATCCATGCCGCTCGAGCGCATGGCCAGGACCAGCTCATCCTGCGTAGAGAGATCCTTGTCCCGGATCAGCTGCAAGAGCCGGGCCTGTCGTTCAATTTTATCTGTCCTCATCGAGTCTTTCCCCGCAAGTGGATTTTGCCCGGCAAATCAGCAAAGAAGTGGTCCGGGCTGAGACGGATCAATTGCAGCGTCCGGTCTGCCTTGCGCACCACGACGCGATCGCCGCTGTTGAGGCAGATCTCCCTGCGGCCATCAATTGCCAGCAAAGCCTGGTAAGGATAGTCCACAATTTCGATCACAACTTCACTGGTAGATGACGTCAAATAACTCCGGTTGTGCAGGGTGTGCGGGCAGACTGGCGTGATCAGCAGCAACTCCAGCCGTGGATGGACAATCGGTCCGCCCGCTGACAGGGAGTAGGCTGTCGAACCAGTTGGCGTTGACAAGATCATGCCGTCACCGGGGATGCGTTCCAGAAAGACACCGTCGATGGTCAGATCCAGTGTCAGGATGCGCGATTTGCCACCTCGAGAAATCACCGCATCATTCATGGACAGTCCAGATTCAACCAGTTGTCCCTTGGCATCGTGGACGCTGACTGACAACATCATCCTGCGATCGATGTAATAATCACCAGATATCAGACGCTCGACCGCTTCTTCGAGATTTTCCGGCCGGATTTCCTGCAGGAATCCAACACTGCCGAGATTGACCCCAATGATGGGAATGTCCTGGCAGCCAGGCAGATGGACTGCGCTGAGAAAGGTGCCATCTCCACCCAGAACCATGATCAGGTCGCTGGTTTCATAGCTGGCAATATCTACGCCATCAATATCGGAAAATTTCTGTCCCAGGCATTGCTCGTCCACAACAGGTATCCCACCCTGGCGGACAATCAGCCTGGTCAGTTCGCGCGAGAGCAGGCAGTCTTTGTCTTTGTCTTGATTGGTATAGATCCCGATGCGCATGATGCCTCCCTTTGCAAGTCCATCGTGTGTCTTTGTTTCATCATAGCGCAAGTACGAAAAAAGGTCACCGCAAATCGTGCGTCAAAAAGCGACAGCATGCGACAAAAACCACGCTTGGATAGCCTGGAATCACACCCGGACGGAACGGCTGACGAGCATTTTTGCCTGTCTGGCCAGGCTCATGGCATCGAGGCCCTGGTCGGAGAGCAACTGGCTGCGCCGTCCCTGGTGCAAGGGCTCGTCACGAATCGCAGACAGGTGGAACTGGCAGTCCGGGATAGCCTGGATGACTTCGGGCAGGATCATCTGGCCGAGCGAACCTGCACAGACCGTTTCTTCGGCGACGAGGAGGGTGTGCGTTTTTTGCAGCGATACAATCAGATTCCCGTAATCAAACGGCTTGGCCCGCTGGATCGAAAGAACATCACATTCGATGCCATCCTGTGCAAGCAGTCTGGCTGCTTCCAGTGCCTCTGGAAGCAAGGTGCCGACAACTGCCAGGGTGCAGTCGCTTCCTCTGCGGACCGTCTGGATGTTGAAATCCGTGGGATCAAAGGTAGCCATGACTGTAACGGCAGCCCCTCTTGGATACCGGACCGCTGTCGGATGGTTGTTTGTCAAAGCCCGGTCCAAGGCCCGCTCCAAGGCGCGGCCATCTGCCGGGCAGAGAATCTCGATCGCCGGCAAGGTCAAGAGCAGATTCAGGTCGTAGATCCCCTGGTGGGTCTCGCCATCTTCACCTACAATGCCAGCCCTGTCAATCGCCAGGACAACTGGAAGATTCTGCAGGCAGATATCATGCAACAATTGATCATATGCCCGTTGCAGGAAGGTCGAATACAGGGCCAGGACAGGCCTCGCGCCACCGGCTGCCAGACCAGCTGCCAGGGTGGCGGCATGTTGTTCTGCAATACCAACATCATAAAAGCGATGTGGCAGGGTCTCGGCAAAAGACTTCAGTCCTGTGCCGCTGGCCATGGCAGCTGAAATGGCACAGATTTTCGGATTTTCCCTGGCCCTGGCCAGCAACGCCTGGCCAAAGATGTCGGAATAGGTCAGGCAGTCTGGCTGGCCGACCGGACAGACGCCCAGTTCAACTTCAAAAGGTGCCACGCCATGATAGATGTCAGGGGCACTTTCTGCAAACGTGTAGCCGCGACCCTTCTGGGTGATCACATGAAGCACGACTGGACCATCCACCTCGTCGATATTGGCGAGATGGCGCTGCAAAGCCTTAAGATCGTGGCCGTCAATCGGTCCGTAATAGCGAAAGCCCAGTTGTTCAAAAAAGACGCCGGACCGTCTCAGGACCAGGCGGTCCATTTTCTTGACCTGCTGCAGGAACTGCAGCAGTCTGGGACCGACCAGTGGAATCTTGCTGATGAGTGTTTCCAATGCGGTTTTCAGATGAATGTAGCGCCGTGAAATCCTCAGGTTCTCCAGATGGCGGGCCAGGCCACCGACGTTTTTGCCGATCGACATCTGGTTGTCATTGATGATCACGACCAGGCGCGCTCCAGACATGCCAGCATCGTTGAGCGCTTCAAAAGCCATGCCACCCGTCAGGGCGCCATCCCCGATCAGGGCAATCACCCGCCCAGGTTCGTGATTGTTGGCCATGGCTCTGACCATGCCGAGTGCAGCTGAAATGGACGTGCTGCTATGGCCTGTGTCAAAAAAATCATAGGGACTTTCCGAGCGTTTGGGGAAACCTGACAGACCTGACTTCTGGCGCAGGGTATCAAACTGGTTCGCACGTCCAGTCAGGATTTTCCAGGCGTAGCTTTGGTGTCCGACATCAAACACGATCCGGTCCTTGCGGAAATCGTAAACGGCAAGCAAGGCGATCGTCAGTTCGATGACACCCAGATTCGATGCCAGATGGCCGCCAGTCGTTGAAACCTGGCTGATGATCATCTCACGCAATTCACTGGCCAGCTCTCTTTGTTCAGCCAGGGAAAGCTGCTGGATTGCTTCAGGTGAATACAGGTTTTTCAGAATCTGTCCCATGTCAGTGATCCCGTTGCAGCAGGAAATCAGCCAGCTCCTGCAAAAATGTCGTGTTATAGCCACATCCCGTTGCCGCCTGAAGAGCAGCCTTGGCCTTGAGGGTTGCTTCTTTGAGTTTGTCTTGCGCCTTTTCAAGTCCATACAGGGTGACATAGGTCGATTTCTGGTCTCTCTGGTCTTTGCCAGTTGACTTGCCCAGCTTTTTTTCCGTCGCAGTCACATCCAGGATGTCATCCTGGATCTGGAAGGCCAGGCCGAGATTTTCCGCATATGCTTTGAAATGAGCAGTCACCTCCGCTGATACGCCTGCCAGGGCACAAGCGGCCAGGACCGGAGCCAGGATCAGCTGGCCAGTCTTGAGGCTATGAAGTCGCACCAGTTCATCGGGGGCTATGATCCGGCCCTCAGCCTGCAAATCCAAAATCTGGCCGGCAATCATGCCGGACGAACCAGCCGCCCGGGCAATGATCCGGGCAGCTTCAACCTTATGCTGGCATCCGGATGTCATGTCATCCAACATCACTTCAAATGCGCGATTCAGCAATGCATCACCAGCCAGGACAGCCAGCGCTTCACCAAATTGCTTGTGACACGTGGGCCGGCCTCGGCGCAGGTCATCATCATCCATGCAGGGCAGATCATCATGAACCAGTGAATAAGTGTGGATCATTTCCAGGGCAGCCGAGCAGGGCAGCGCCAGCACAAGGTCCGCACCGAGACAGTCCATCGTGGCCAGGGCGAGCACGGGCCGGATGCGCTTGCCACCGGATAGCAGGCTGTAACGCGCCGCTTGAACCACATCCCCGCCCCATGCTTTTTCCTGGGCTGGAAATGCCTTTGCGAGATAAGGTTCGATTAAATCAAGATACGCTTTGTATTGCAGTTCAAACATCCTGCTCACCAAATGGTTTTTCCATGACAGTCTGGTCATCGCCAATCAACAGCTGACTGATCTGATGTTCGATGGCAGCCAGTTTATCCGCACAGATCTTGGCCAGTCCCATGCCTTCCTGAAATAAAGTCACTGACTCATCCAGAGTCGTATCTCCACTTTCCAGGCGGCCGACAATCATCTCCAGCTTGCTGAACGCTTGTTCGTAGCTGAGTTCTGGTTGTTGCACAGCTGAAGGGGTCTTGTTCAGATTTTCCATCCTCAAGAAAAGCTCCTTTCACGGATCAGATTCACGGTACAGTCCAGGATTCCGTCACTGAGCCAGATTTCCACCGGATCACCGGTGTGGACCAGCGCTGTCGAAACCAGGCTTTTGCCCTGTGCATCCCGCGCCACAGCGTAACCGCGAGCCAGGACTTTCAAAGGGCTCAGGGCATCCAGTTTACCTGTAAGCACAGCAAAATTTCGTTCAGACCGGCTGAGCCGGGCCTGCTCGGCTGAACGCAAAGCGTTGACAAGCGCAACCAGATCACGCTGCTCCGTTTCAATCCGTTTCAGAGGCTGGGCCAGGACCGGACGGCTGAGCAGCGCATCAAGGCGCTGGTTTTCCAGCTGGCTTTTTCGACTGAGGGAATGGTGCAGTCGATTCTCCAAACGCCTGATCTTGTCTTCTTCTTCACTGCGGACAGGCATGGCCAGTTCAGCAGCAGCAGAGGGCGTTGGAGCCCGCAAATCCGCCACAAAATCACAAATGGTGTAGTCGGTTTCATGACCGACTGCCGAGATGACAGGGATGCTCGAACGATAGATGCTGCGGGCGACAACTTCCTCATTAAACGCCCAGAGGTCTTCCAGCGATCCACCACCTCTGCCGACAATCAGGACATCGACCGTTTGAAGATCATTGAATCGGTCAATCGCTGCCGCTATGCTGGTCGCAGCACCCTCGCCCTGGACTTGGACAGGGATCAGCTGGAGACGGAAATTGGGAAAACGGCGGCCCAGCACCTGGATGATGTCCCTGATCACAGCCCCGGACGGGGAAGTAACGACCCCGATGGCCCTGGGCAGACGGGGAATCGGTTTCTTATGGGCCGGATCAAACAAGCCTTCTGCATCGAGCCGCTTTTTCATTTGCTCATAAGCCAGATACAAGTCACCAAGGCCATCGGCAGCCATCGCTGATACATACAGCTGGAATTTACCATCACGATCATACAAAGAGGCTTTGGCTGTCACCACCACAGCGGTCCCGTCAATGGGCTTGAAGCGCAGACGGACCGCTTGGCCTTTGAACATGACACAACTAACCTGGGCGTTCTTGTCTTTGAGCGTAAAATACAAATGGCCGGAAGCATATGCCTTCAGGTCGGAAATCTCGCCTTTGACCTGGACCGCATTGAGATGCTCATTCTTCTCCAGGTACGCTGCGACATAGCGATTCAGTTCGGTGACACTAATCGGCTGGCTCATCGCCAGGCTCGCCTTTCATCTGGCTGATCTTGCCCAGAACAGCATTGATGTAGTTTTTCGATTCTTCGCTTGAATATTTCTTCGCCAGCAAGACTGCCTCGGAAATGGCTACATTGGCAGGAATGTCCGGGCGATAGGCCATTTCATAAACGGCGATCCTCAGGATGGTCAGGTCAATCCTGGGCAGACGGTCGATGGTCCAGCGCTTCAAAAGCGGGGCAATCCTCTCATCCAGGACGATTTTGTGGTCAGAAACGCCTTCGACCAGGGCCAGCAGGTAGTCCTGGTCATTTGCTCCGACGTCACGCTCCGACAGGAAATCAGCCAGCTGGCGTGTCTCATCACCCTTCTGGATTTCCAATTGGTACAAGAACATGAACGCTTTTTCGCGTGATTCGCGACGACTCATGGTTGATCGATCCTTCTACCGGAATTTTCCCGGTGGTAAAATTTTATCAAGCAGATTGCGGAAGTCCTCGGGATTCGAAAACAGCCGGCTGCCCAGATAATAGCCACTCACAGTCATGGCCAGGATGAAAACTGTTCTCCAGAAGCCAAAAATGACCAGTGACAGGGACAAAGATAAACCGAAACCAGCACCCACAAGCGCCGGATTCTTGTCTTTCAAGACCGAATTCAGATTTTGCCAGACACTTTTCATGCCAGGTCAGCGCTCGACCCGGGCAGCTACAGGCTCGACCCGGGAGACTTTGACCAGAACCTGGCCAACTGAAATACCCGTGTAGCGTTCAATGTCTTTTTTGATGCGCTCCTGTACTTTAGCCATCATGACTGGCACTTCCACATCCGAATACAAGACAGCTGACAAATGGATGATGATTTTATCTCCTTTGAATGGGGCAACACGTGCCTTGGCCGTCTTGATCCCACACTGGGCGGTCTTGGCTGAATTGAGGGCGATGCTCTCAATCGCATCGACACCAATGTCAATTTCACCGATCTCGTTGGAGCGGACACGCGTCCGCCGTAATCGTCCACTCATGATGGCATACACCAGGGATGTCAGTGAGACAACAATGACAAGTATCGCCAGCAACAGGCCAGCCAGACGCGAAGAAGTCTGCTCCGTCAGTCGAGTCAGGACCAGGATCATGGCACCCAGGACATCTGAGCTCAGGAGCATCATCAGGAAGATAAAGGTAAACACAGTCAGGATAAAGGAAAACAGGATCAGGGCTGTGCGGACCAGTGGATTCATTTGCGGCTTTCCTCCCTCGTGATCACACCCTTGACATGAACATGAACAGCGTCGACGATCAAGCCCGTATATTTTTCGACGTCAGCTTTGACCCGCTCCTGGATCGACCAGGCGACCTCGGGCAGGATCGAGCCAAAGTAGATCACAGGATAGACGGTAATGGTGACCAGCTCATCATGCTCAGGCTGGAAGACTACCGTAACGCCTCGTCCTTCGTGTTCGATACCGATCGATTCTTTCAGCGTGACCAGACTGCCTGGCTCCAGATCAGCCACACCGGCGGTCTGGAGGGCAGCCTGGGCAGCATACTGGGCCACGAAGCCTTTCGACATCGTGCGCTCACCGCGGATCGCATGGGCCCTGCCTGTCTCTGGCATCGATCGTCAGGCTTTGACGCGTTCCATGTACTCGCCCGTACGGGTATCGATGCGGACGATATCACCCTGGTTGACAAACAACGGGACCTTGATGGTTGCGCCGGTCTCAACGGTTGCACTTTTGGTGGCGTTCTGGGCTGTGTCGCCTTTAACCCCTGGGTCACAGTCCGTGATTTCCAGCTCGACAAAAATCGGCGGTTCAATGGCAAAGACATCACCTTTGTAGGAAACCACTTTGCAGACCATGTTTTCCTTGAGGAACTTCAGGGCATCGCCGATGGCTGCACCTGAGAATGGCACCTGGTCATAGGTGTCGACATCCATGAAATAATACAGGTCACCATCATTGTACAGATAGTTCATGTCCCGGCGTTCCAGCTGGGCCTGCTCGAATTTGTCGGAAGGGTTGAAACTGCGTTCAACCACACCGCCAGTCTTGACGTTGCGGTATTTGGTCCGGACAAAGGCCGCACCCTTGCCTGGCTTGACATGCTGGAATTCGATCACCTGGTAAACCTGGCTATCCATTTCAAATGTCACACCGTTGCGAAAATCACCTGCACTGATCATATAAACCTCCCGACCGGTCTCTTTGCGTTAAAATCCAGCCTCATGCTAAAAAATTCTACATTATTCTAGTTGATAGGATACGGCCTTGGCAAGCGTTTTGTTCTCACGACTGTGGCCACAAAGATTGATCCTTGACATACCGGCGCAAAAAGGGCGCTTCGAACCAGCGTTTGAAAGCAACATTCCAGACCTCGCGGGAATCAAGCGGCAAAACGAGGATGGCCAGGATATGGGCTCTGCGGGCCGCCAGAATGTCCGTAAACAGCTGGTCACCAACCATGGCTGCCGCAGAAGGTTGAAACCCAGCTTGGCGACATGCCCGGAGCAGGCCGCTGGCAGAAGGTTTGTTTGCCATGCCAATGCAGTCGATCCCCAGTCCAGAAGCAAAGGACCGCGCCCGGGATGGCTTGGCATTCGAAACTATGAACGGGACCAGGCCTGCATTTTGAATGGTTTCGACAGCTTTTCTTGCATAGGCATCGGGATGATGAAACCCATGGTGAACCAGGGTATTGTCGATATCCAGCAAAACCAGGTCGATTCCCTGGGCCTTGAGGTTGCGAAAATCAATCTGTTCGATCGACCGGTAGATCCGGTCCGGTTTCAATTTTTCAGACAGGAAATGAATCAATGGAACCCCCTGATCCGTTTGCCGGAACGTATTCTTATTTCAATCTGCAACGTGTGCGGTCATGAACCAACACGATGTCCTGTTCCTTCCAGTATCGGCCAAGTCACGCACCAGTTCAAGTCTTTGCTTGAAATCATGGTCCCCCTTCCCTATAATTGGTGTGATTAAACAAGGAGTCGTATTACATGAAAGTCTGCAAGTTTGGTGGTACTTCCCTCGCAAATGCCGAACAGATCCGTAAAGTCTGTGACATCGTCCTCAGTGACCCTGAACGCCGGATCATGATCGTATCCGCACCGGGCAAACGCACCCGGGAAGACATCAAAGTGACAGATCTCCTGATTGCCCTGGCGAATGCCCGGATCAGTGGATATGATGGCGAGAGCGAACTGGCCTCGGTTGTCCGCCGCTTTGCCGACATTGCCGAGGAGCTCGAGCTCGGTCCGGAGATCGTCGCTACCATAGAGCAGGACCTTCGCTTCCGCATCGAAGCTGATCCAGCCAATTCCCTCAAGTTCATGGATTCGCTCAAAGCAGCCGGCGAAGATAACTGTGCCCGTCTGGTCGCGGATTATCTCCAGAGCATAGGCAAGAAAGCCCAGTATTTCGACCCGAAAACGGCTGGCATGGTCCTCAGTGACGAATTTGGCAATGCCCAGGTCCTGGATGAATCCTACCCCCGGCTGGCCCAGCTCAGGGATTATCCGGGCATCGTTGTGTTCCCGGGATTTTTTGGATACACCCGCTCTGGTGAGGTCGCCACTTTCTCGCGCGGCGGTTCGGACATCACCGGGTCGATTCTGGCTGCGGCAGTCGAGGCAAAGGTCTATGAAAACTGGACGGACGTCGATTCTGTCTATGCCGTCAACCCCAACCTGGTCAGCAATCCCCATGCCATTTCGGAGATCACCTACGACGAAATGCGGGAGCTGGCCTACGCCGGTTTTACGGTCCTGCACGAGGAAGCCCTGACACCCGCCTACCGCAAAGCCATTCCGGTCAACATCCGCAATACCAATAACCCGTCCGCCCGTGGGACCATGATCGTGCGCAATCGCATCAATTTTGACAGCATCGTCACGGGTATTGCCGGAGCCAAGGGTTTTTGCACCTTGAACATGTCCAAATACCTCATGAACCGAGAAGTTGGCTTTGCCTTGCGTGTCCTCCAGATCCTGGCTGATGAGTTCATCCCCTTTGAGCACATGCCATCCGGCATCGATTCCCTATCCATCGTCATGCGCCAGGAAGTGTTCACGCCAGAAAAGGAGAGGCATGTTGTGCGTCGCCTGGTCGATGAGATCGGCATCGAAAAGATCTCGGTAGACCGCAACTTGGCGATTGTCATGATTGTCGGCGAAGCCATGGCCCACACCGTCGGTGTCACCGCCCGGGCAGCCAATGCCTTGTCCAAGGCCGGTGTCAACCTCGAAGTCATCAACCAGGGCGCCTCGGAAATCAGCGTCATGTTCGGAGTCCGTGAAGAATATTGCAATTATGCGGTCAAGGAGTTGTACAAGGAGTTCTTCAACCGCTAAACAGCGACCGCGCCTCCTGGTCAATGACCAGGCTCGCCTCAAAAAAACGCTCCAGGCGATACAGTCCAGGATGGGTCAGGCTAAAGCCGCTCACCTGGACTTTGTCTGTGTAGACGGTGTGTTCATTCCGGACAATGTAAGGGGTAGCCCCCAGTCCGCTGAAGACTCGGATCCCCTGGCCTTCCAAAAACTGGCGCCGGGGATCGTCGGCCTGAAGCACTGCGCCATTGGGGAAGGACAAAGCCGTAACAGGTCCTGTCAGAGATTCGATCTGGGACTGCCATTTGGCCCAGTCCGACTGGACCTGCTCCAGACTGGCATTCTGGAGATTGATCATGCCATAGGTCGACGTGCCGATCTGCCATCCTGTCCTTAGCAGCTGGCGGATGATGGCCTGGACCTGGGTGCGATTGGCCTCATAATCTGCTGGACCCAGAACCAGTTCCGGATAGCCCAGTGCTGCCAGGGCCCGGTTTTTATCGTCGAGCTGGTCTGGATCAGTCACCCGTCCGAAAACACCCTCATAGCCAGACAACGTGATCAACCCTTTGGCTCCATCGAATGAAAAATCCGGATGTGCCTCGACGAATGCATCGAGGATGCCGACGGCCTCGGATTCGCGCCGGACGATCAGGTTGCCATCCGGGCCGGGCCACACACCACAGACTTGCCCGGATGCATCCAGCTGCAAATCCCAGCAATTGCCCGTCGCTCTGCGGGTGACGAAATAGTTCAGCCCTTCCAGAACCAGAACCAGTGGCTTCTTGCCTTCCGGCAGTTCGAGTGCAAACCGCTCCCCTGCCCCGGTCATCAGGCGGGACTGGTCAACCAGGATGTAGTCATTGGCATACAGGGCTTCAAGAATGCGTTCGAATTCCAAGGTCGTCAGCATGGTGTCGAAAGCAGCTGCCGCATAGGGGTCTCTGTCGAAAGCCGTTACCGGATCAACGATCAGCGGTTTGATCACCAGGTGCTCGATGGCACCACGGAAGGTCTCCAGTTTCCGGGGAATTTTCTGGCTGCACTGGTCCAGCGCATCGAGGACAGTCTGGTCCCCCGGGAAGACTGCCTGCAATTGCAGCAATTGGCCATAGGCCGTGACCGTACGATTCTGGCTCACCAGGTCGAGGGCATCATCCAGCAAAGGCTGGTACATGGCAGTCCTGCAGACCTCCAGTTTCTGGCGGGCAAAGTCCTGGGCAAAGGTTCCTGGCCCAGCCGTATCAGCCAATTCAGACCAGGCCGCATAGGCTTCATACCACTGCTTGTGCAGCAGCATCTGGTCTGCAGCAATGAAGTCCGGTTTTAAATCTGGCCAGGACGAATATTCGCTCCTCAAGGGGCGTACACTGTCCTTGAGATTAGGTAGATCGGATAACTGGTCGATGGCGAGGGACAAGGTCTTGTATTCGCTCTCGCCCATCAGGTAGGCGCGGCTCAATTCCCTGGCAAACCGGGACAGGCGCAAGCCGGATAATTCGCCCAATCCGAGAATAAAGGCCTGGTCTGCAGCTGCAAGAGGTTGTCCCTGCAGCAGCTGGCTTTCGATGGTCTCGAGACGCCCAGACAGTAAGGATTCCAGTTCCGCCAGGGTTTTCTGGTAGGGATTCTCCACCTGTCCGGACTGCAAGGGTTGTACGGCATTGGCCTGGACTTCACGGTAAATCTCAAGCGCCTTGATATAATCCTCGTCCTCAAGGGCCGATTCGAAATCAGCCCGGGCGAGTTCTGCGCTCTGCTGATTGCGTGCGATCAGGAACAAGATGATGCTGGCAAGTACAAGCACTGCAGCCAGACTGAGCAGCAGGAACGAATGGAGTCGGGACTTGGTTTCCCTGGATGAGCGGACATAAAGCTGATTGGCCATGGTCAAATGCCATCCAGGCCAACTTGCCGGTTCTCCAGCGTGCTTTCCTTCAGATAAGTCCCGACCGCAGGCAAAGTCTTGGCCCGGTAGTAGTTGGGTTCGATAATGGCTGTTTCGCCAAGGCGCTTCAAACTGGTCATGGTGCTGCCTTTTTTGGCCAGCAACACTTGCACCCCCTGGGTTGTGCGGGTTGTTTTAATTGGAACCAGTTCGCTGTTGAAGACCAGCACCTTGCGGATGCTGCTTACAGCGACAAAATCTTCCGGATCGGTCAGGAAGCAGATGGCAGTCAAGGGCGAAGCTGTACTGAAGGCGTTGACCAGTTTTTTGCGGTTGGTTTTGGTTTCATAAGACAGGCAAGGCAAGCGCACCAGTTTACCATTGGTAAACCCGATCAGGAACTGGCCGGAGTAATCTTCAGTCAGGTGAATGAACACAACTCGTTCACCCTCATCCAGGCTGAGCAGGTTGGGGGTGAATTCGCCGAAGTCGGATGGTTTGTGGTCCTTGATTTCAAAGACTTTCATCTTGTAGACATTGCCCTGGTTGGTAAACAGGAGCAAGTCCATTTTATTCTTGCCTTCGATCTCCTGGACGATCTGGTCATCTTCCTTCGTCTTGAGATCACCCGCGCTACGCAGAGAAGTCAGCGGGATTTTCTTGATGTAACCATGGTCCGTCAGGAAAATCCGGAGCTTGAAGTCCTCGATCAATTCATGGTCGGCGATGCGTTCGACATCGTCCGTGTGGACCAGGGTCGTCCGGCGTTCTCGGCCATGCTTTTTTGCCACAGCCTTGAGCTGCTCGATGATTTTCCGGTCGATTTTCTCCTGGTCGCCCAGCAGATCTTCCAGGGCTGCTATTTCCTCGGTCAGAGCCTTGATGTCGGCGATCCGTTGCAGCAGATACTGGCGGTTCAGCTGGCGCAGACGGATTTCCGCGACATACTCGGCCTGGATGGCATCGATGGCAAAACCATCCATCAGGTGCGGGATGACATCACTTTCCTGCTCGGTTTCCCGGATGATCTTGATCGCTTTGTCGATATCGAGAAGGATCAGTTCCAGGCCCCGGAGCAAATGAAGCCTGTCCTGCTTCTTGCCCAGCTCGAAAGCGATTTCGCGCCGCAGGCACGACCTGCGCCAGGCATGCCACTCGCCGAGGATCGATCGGATGCCCATCACTCTCGGGGTGCCATTGACCAGGATGTTGAAATTGCAGGCAAACGAACTTTCCAGCGAGGTCAGGCGGAAGAGTTTCTGCATCAGGGCCTGGGGATCGGCAGAACGTTTGTAGTCGATCGTCAGTTTGAGGCCCTCGAGGTCGGTCTCATCCCGGACATCATTGATTTCCTTGATCTTGCCGGTTTTGACCAGATTGGAAATGTCATCGATGATCGCTTCGACGGTCGTCGTGTAGGGGATCTGCAGGATTTCGATGTAGCCATTTTTCTTGTCAACCTGGTAAGTGGCCCGCAGCTTGAAACTGCCCCGGCCGGTCTGGTAGATCTGGCGGATCTCCTGCGGATGGTAGATCAGTTCCGCCCCGGTAGTGAAATCGGGTGCCTGCAGATGCTCTTCGATGTCGCAACCCGGATCCCGAATATAGGCAATCGTGGTCGCACAGACTTCAGAGAGATTGAAGGAGCAGATATTGCTGGCCATGCCAACAGCAATCCCCTGGTTGCTGTTGACCAGGATCGAGGGGAATGTGGCCGGCAACAGAACGGGTTCCTTCATGGTCCCGTCATAGTTGTCAACCAGATCTACACTGTCTTTGTCCAGTCCAGAGAAGATTTCCTGGCAGATCGGATCAAGGCGCACTTCCGTGTAACGGGCAGCGGCGTAATGCATGTCTCGCGAATAGATGCGGCCGAAATTGCCCTTGGAGTCGATATAGGGGTGCAGCAGGGCATCGTTACCGCGGGTCAGGCGCACCATGGTTTCATAGATGGCCTGGTCGCCATGCGGATTGAGCTTCATGGTCTGGCCGACAACATTGGCCGATTTCGTCCGGCTACCTGACAGCAAGCCCATCTTGTACATGGTGTAGAGCAATTTGCGATGGGAGGGCTTGAAGCCGTCGATCTCCGGGATGGCCCGCGAGACAATGACGCTCATGGCATAAGGCATGTAATTGTTTTCCAGGGTCGTCGTAATCGGCTCCTGGTGGATAGGTGCTGAAAGTGAGGCTGGTTTGGTCATGGAGAAACTCCTCGTTAGTGCGAAAACTTAGCCGACGTCGAGATTGATCAAGACCAACACCACGTCGGCTAGCCGACGTCGAGTTGGTCTAGGTATTTGTGGCCGTTTTGCTCAATGAAGGTTTTGCGGCCGGCCAGATTGTCGCCGAGAAGCAAGTCGAATGTTTCAAGCATATCTTCGGCTTTGTCTGGCATGACTTGGATCAGGCGGCGGGTCTCCGGATTCATCGTGGTCAGCCACATCATTTCCGGTTCGTTCTCGCCCAAGCCTTTGGACCTCTGGATGGTGCAGCGGTCTGCACCCAGCTTGGCCAGCAGGTCACTCTTTTCCCGTTCGGTATAGGCAAAAAAGGTTTTCTCTTCCCGTTTGATCCGCTGGGTGATTTCAAAGAGCGGGGACTCCGCAATGAAGATCTTCTCTCTATCCAGCAAAGTCGGAGTCAGGCGGTAGAGCATGGCCAGGATCAGGGTCCGGATCTGGTAGCCATCGACATCGGCATCGGTGCAAATGATGACTTTGCTCCAGCGTAGGCCGTCCAGGTCGAAAGATGACAAGTCCTTGTTGTGGCGGGAATGGATTTCGACACCGCAACCGAGGACTTTGATCAAGTCGACGATGATTTCATTCTTGAAGATTGCCTCGTAATCAGCCTTGAGGCAGTTGAGGATCTTGCCGCGCACGGGAATAATGGCCTGGAACTCCGCATCGCGGCCCATCTTGCACGATCCGAGCGCGGAATCGCCTTCGACGATGTACAATTCGCGGCGGGCAACATCCCGGGTCCGGCAATCGACAAATTTCTTGACCCGGTTGGTCAGGTCGACGGAGCCCATCAATTTCTTCTTGATGTTGAGGCGCTGCTTTTCGGCACTTTCCCGGCTGCGCTTGTTGACCAGGACCTGTTCCAGAACCCGGTCGGCTTCAGCCTTGTTCTCAATGAACCAGATCTCGAGTCGGCTGCGCAGCAGATCGGTCAGGAACTCCTGGATGTATTTGTTGTTGATCGCTTTCTTGGTCTGGTTTTCATAACTGGTCTGCGTGGAAAAGGAATTGGTGACCAGGATCAGGGAGTCCTCGATATCGGCAAAGGTGATCTTGGCTTCGTTATTCTTATACTTGTCCTGCAGCTTGGCCTGGCGGTCGAATTCATTGACCAGGGCATTGCGCACGGCTTTGTCCGGAGATCCACCATATTCCAGCCAGCTCGAGTTGTGGTAATACTCGATCAAGTTGATTTCGTTATTGAAGCAGAGTGCCACTGAGGCTTTAACCTTGTATTCCGGTTTGTCAGAACGATCGCGGCCTTTGCCACTGCCTTCAAAAAACAATGGGCTGGAGATGCCTTTTTCCTGGTCCAGCTCCCGGACAAAGCCCAGGATGCCTTCAGGATAATAAAACTCCTCGGTTGTGCCGGATGGTTCATCATGCAGGCGGAAAGTCACGCCCGCATTGACAATGGCCTGGCGCTTCAAGGTCTGCTGGAAATAGTCAAGCGGAATCATGATGTCGGTGAAGACATCCCGGTCTGCTTTCCATTTCTGGGTGGTCCCGGTCTGTTTCTGCCGTATGGGTGTCTTCGTCAAGCCGCCAACATTATTGCCCTTTTCAAAATGCAAATCGTAGCGGAAGCCATCCCGCACGACTGAAACATCAAAATATTCAGAGGCGTACTGGGTGGCACAGGCACCCAGGCCATTGAGACCGAGGCTGAACTCGTAATGGTCACCACTGATGTTGTTGTATTTGCCGCCAGCATATAGTTCGCAATAGACCAGCTCCCAGTTGTAGCGGTTTTCTTTTTCGTTGAAATCCAGAGGAATCCCACGGCCCTGGTCTTTGACCTCGAGCGATCCGTCCTTGTAACGCTTGACCTCGATCAGGTTGCCATGCCCTTCCCTGGCTTCGTCGATCGAGTTGGATAAGATTTCGAAAAACGAATGTTTGCAGCCCTCCAGGTCATCGGATCCAAAAATGACACCTGGGCGAAGACGGACCCGGTCGGCCCCCTTCAAGGCAGAAATACTGGTGTTGTCGTAGGCTTTGCTTTTGGTCATGGAAACTCCTGCTTCTTGTCAGAATCGCTTCATTATAGCACAGGCAACCGGGGCAAAAAATGGACCGCTCCCTTGATCAAAGGAGCGGTCCTGGCGAGCCTAGGAGGACTCGAACCTCCGACCCACAGCTTAGAAGGCTGTTGCTCTATCCAACTGAGCTATAGACCCATGTCTGCCCTGTCCCTGTCCTGATTATACAAAAACGAGGCGGGACGAGGCAAGAAAATGGCGGCCCGTGGCCGCCCTGCAGGCGATGTTGGAGCGGGTGATGGGAATCGAACCCACGCAATCAGCTTGGAAGGCTGAGGTTCTACCATTGAACTACACCCGCAGATAAAAGTC